>Ga0073905_10000783_pt1 | contig 15422 bp, 5 predicted proteins | sample KloWWTupernatant_FD_65482 | JGI IMG/M metagenome (GOLD analysis project Ga0073905, IMG submission 65482) | Active sludge microbial communities from Klosterneuburg, Austria, studying microevolution and ecology of nitrifiers - Klosterneuburg... | ecosystem: Engineered > WWTP > Aerobic digester >... | reverse complement strand
TGGTGTTGGTCTTGATCGACCGATTCACCCCGGCCCCGTTGAGATCGATCCCGCGCAGCCGGATCGTGACCGGGCTGATCGGGTCGCCGTCCTCGGCCCGGACGTAGCCGCTGAGTCCGCTTTGCTGTTCGCCAAACGTATAGTTGACAGCATCAATGCTCTGGTTGAAGACCAGGCCCGCGATTGCGTCGTCGAAGGCGATCCCGCCCGCGCCGATCCCCGCCCGATCGGCGCCGTCCACGGCGTCAGGCTGCGTTTCGAACACGTCGTAGACGCCGTTGGCGATGCTGGTGAAGCGGTATAGCCCGGCCGCGTTGGTGGTCGTGATGGCGAGCACCGGCGCCCCGAGGGCGGTTGTGCCGCTCAGGGTGAGGGCGACGCCCTTGATGCCCGGCTCGCCGCCCTCGCGATAGCCGTTGCGGTTCAGGTCGATATAGACATACCCCGCCAGCGTGCTGGGCACCAGCTCGCCAAAGCCATAGCCCTCGCCAAAAGATCGAGCGCCCAGGACGATGCCCTCGATCCGGTCGTTCAACGCGACCCCGTTGCCGCCCGCGCTGTCCTTGCCATCCGCATAGTTAGCGGGCTGTTCCTCGATCAATGCGTATACTCCGGCCGGCGGATTGTCGAAGCTAAACACGCCACCCGTCCCGGTCGTCGTGCTGAGAAGCACCGCCTGGGCGAGCTCGGACGTGCCGCTCAACCACACTCGCGCGCCGGCGATGCCGAAGTCCCCGCCATCCGGCGGCGGGTCGTAATAGCCGGTGTTGTCGCGGTCGCCAAACACCCGTCCCACAACCCCGATCCGGCGCTCGCCAAAGGCATAGCCGCCCGCGATATCGCCCCAGCCCAGGCTGATATGCGAGAACTGATCGTTGGCCAGAATCCCGCCATGATTGCCAACAGCATCGACCCAGTCCGTGTATCCGTACGGCTGCTGCTGGGTGAGCGTATACACGCCCGGGCGCAGGCTGAAATGGAAGGGGCTGCCGGTCAGGGTGATCCGCACGCCGGCGCCCAGGTCGTCAATGCCATCGACGACGATCGACGCGTTGATGTAGCTGTCCGGGCCAGACGTCAATGACGGTATCCCGTTGTCGTCCGTGTCCCAGTAGGTCAGCCCGCTCAGGTCGGCTCGCCGCAATTCGGCGAAACCGTAGCCGCCGTAGACCAGGCCCGGCGTGTAGACGATCCCGCCAAATACGTCGTTGGTGATCGGCGCCCCGCTCGTGACGCAGCCGCCGCCCGATGCGCACAGCACATCCGCGCCGTCGAGATACGGTGACGGCTGAACTTCCTCCAGCCGATACGTCCCGGTCAGCACGCCCCCAAAGTAGAAACGGCCGCCGCTGGTGTAGGTCGTCTTTGTGACCGTCGCGCCTTCGGTGATCTGGCCGACCAGCCTGATCTGAACGCCGCTCAACCCGTCGCCGGGCAGCTCGTCGAAGACGCCGTTGGTGTTGTGATCCAGCCACACCGTCCCGCTGATAACGGGGCCGACTCGGAAATTGCACCCGCTGAGACTGCTGCCAAAGGCGAGGGCGATGCCCTCGATGCTGAGCGCCGGGGCGTTGACGCTCCCGCTGCCACAGGCCATCGGTGGGAAGGGCTGGTAGCCCGGCGGCATCGACGCCTGGGTGATGGTGTAGCCGCCCGGCGCCAGACCGCCAAACTCATAGTAGCCACCCATGTCGCTGAACGTGCTGGTCAGCAGCCCGCCAGGGCCGCGCAGCGCCACCGAGACACCCGCCAGCCCCACCCCGCTGTTCGCGCCCGCGCCGGGGGTGGTCACATACGCCACTCGCCCGCGTATGCTGGCCGCAATGGTCTCGCCAAAGTTGTAGTTCTCGCCCGCCGCATTGCGAGTGAGTTGAAGGTTGACAAAACGGTCATTCCCGCCGATCGCCCCGCCCGCGCCCGTGCCGAGTTGCTCCGCGCCATCGGTGTAACCCTCGGGCTGGAACTGGGTCAGGGTGTACGCGCCCGGGCGCAGTCCGGTGAACAAGTAGGCGCCATAAACGCTCAGGCTCTGGCTGACGGTCTGGCCCTGATCATTGCGCCCGCTCAGCCAGATCCGCGAGAGCGACAACAGCCCGCCCTCGCTTTGATCGCGGAGGCCGTTGCCGTTGGCGTCCAGATACACGTTGCCGCCGATGGTCGCCCGGGATTCGCCAAACAGATAGCCCGTCAACACCGTGCCCGGGGTGAAGACGATCCGCGAGAACACGTCGTTGGTCGTGGTCAGGCCGCCGCCCGTGCCGATCGTTTCGGCCCCGTCTGTATAGCCGGCCGGCTGGGTCTCGATCAGGCTGTAGGTGCCGGTCACCAGCCCGCCAAAGTAGAAGAGCCCGTAATCGCAGTCGCGGGCCTGCCCGCCAATCGCGGCGAAATTGCGGTTGACGGCGTTGTTATAGATGTCGATCCCATTGATCGTGACGTTTACGTTGCCGATGCCCTGATCGCCGTTGATGTCGCAGGTCGGTGACGGATCGTAGGCCGCGTTGTCATCGTCATCGCGGTAAACGCGGCCCATGATCGAAGGATGCTCGCCAAACTGCGCGCCAGCCGTGCCGCCCACCGGCAGGACAATGCCAAAGATCCGGTCGTTGGACACGGTCGCCGTGATCGCCGCGCCCCGCGCGCTGTCGAGCCCGTCGACATCCACATCGCGCTGCAGCTCGATCAGCGTGTACGCCCCTGGACGCAGACCGGAAAATTCAAACCGGCCGCCGGTCGTGGTGGCTTCGGTCAGCCACACGGTTTGTGTCAAGTCATTGGTCCCGGTCAAGACCAGGCTCACCCCGCTGCCGATGGCCGTCTCGATCCCTTGATCATCGTGGTCGCAGTATGGGTCGTAGAGCGGGCACGAATTGGCGTCCATGATCCCGTCGTCGTCCAGGTCGTAGAAGACGTAGCCGCCGATGCGGGCGGGGAGGATTTCGCCAAACGTGTAGCCCGAGGCAAAGGACTCGCCGTCATAGGCGAAACTGATGGCATCCTGGCCGGGCGGCGCAACACTCCCGCCCAGCGCGCCGGCGGCGTCCTTGCCGTCCAGGTATCCGCCGGGCTGGACCTCGCCCAGTTGATACGTCCCCGAGATCAGGTCACCAAAGAAGTAGAACCCGTTCGCGTTGGTCTGGGAAGTGCGCAGCACGGGCTGGCCGCCCTGGGTGGTTCCGCTCAGGATCACCTGAACGTCGAAGATGCCCGCCTCGCCAGCTCCGGCGGTGTCCTTGACCCCGTTGTTGTTGGCGTCGACATACACGTAGCCGCCCACACCGGTCTGCCGCTCGGTGAAATACAGGTTGAAGATCGCCAGGCCCGGCGCCACCACGATTCCGCGGATGGCATCAAGTCCGTCGGTGATGCCGTTGCCGTTTGTGAGCTCCGGGCCGTCGCTGTAGCCGGCGGGTTGCTGTTCGTTCAGAGCGTAGAGGCCTGGGCGCAGGCCGGTGAAGCTGAACTGCCCGTTGGCGTCCGTGCCGCGGGTCAGCCAGACGGTCTGGCTGATGTCGTCAGTCCCGGTCAGCACGATCTGGACCAGCCCAAGGCGCTCATCGTCGTTGTCGAGGCTCAGACTCCGGTTGATGTCGTTGAAGACCACGCCGGCAATTTGGGCCGGTGCGAGCAGCCCAAAGTTGTAGTCGGTCCCGAATTGCCCGGCGCCATAGGCAACCTGGAAGGCGTCGCCCGAGATCGTGCCGCCCAGGCTGCCGAGCTGCTCGCGCCCATCCAGCCTGTCCAGCGGCCGGACGATCGAGACGCGATAGTCGCCCGCCGCCAGGTCGCCAAAAGCGTAGAACCCGAAGACCGAGCTGAACGCGTTGCGCGCGACGGGTGCGCCCAGGCTGGTCGTCCCGGTCAGGATGACGAGCGTCGAACCAATGCCGGCCTCGCCGACGTCCTTGACGCCATTGTTGTTGGCGTCCACGAAGACGTAGCCGCTCAGGCCGGTCCGTTTCTCGGCGAACGCATAGCCAAACGCGTCCTGCCCAACGGCCAGGACGATGTTGGCGATCCCGTCGTCGCCGTCGGCGACGCCGTTGCTCGGGGCGGTGTCGATCCCGTCTGTGTAGCCCTCGGGCTGCTGCTCGGCCAGCGCATACGCACCGGGCCGCAGATTGAGGAAGCTGAAGTTCGCGCCGGTGGTGCTGGTCAGCCGAACGTTGCCGCCCAGGTCATCGGTCCCGGTCAGCACAACGGTCACATTGCTGATGTAGGTCTCGGCGGGCTGTTTGACCCCGTCGCCGTTGGTGTCGTAGAAGATGTAACCGCGCACCTTGGCCGGCGGGAGCTCGCCAAACAAAAAGCCGGTGATGACCGAAGTGCCGGTATAGGCAAGAGACAAGGCGTCCGCGGCGATGACAGACGCGAGCGGCGCATCCTTGCCGTCCAGATACGCGCTCGGCTGGGCCTCGGTCAGGGTGTACTGGCCGGCGGCGAGGCCCGTGAAGTAGTACTCGCCATAGGTGTTGCTGGTCGTCGTCTGAACCGCCGCGCTGGTCAGCGAGATCACGACCCCGCCGATGCCGGGCTCGCCGCCGGCGCGAATGCCGTTGTTGTCCAGATCCTGAAAGACGATGCCTGACACACCGATGACGGACTCGGCGAATTGGTACACCCGGGCATAGTCGGAGCTGCCCAGCCGGATTCCCCCGATCGTGTTTGCGCCGACGACCACGCCCGGGAAGGTGGCGAACTGCCCGGCAACGGCCGAGCCGTCACCAAACCCGGACGGCTGCTGTTCGGTCACGGTATAAACGCCGGGCGGCACGGTGATGAAGCTGACCAGGCCTGAGGATGCCGCGCTCGTCTGGACGCGCGAGTAGGTGGCGCCGCTGTAGGTCATTCCGCTGAGCAGGATGGGCACGCCGCCCAGACCGGGCTCCGTGCTGCCGTAAACGCCGTCACCGTTGGTGTCCACGCCAACCAGACCACCGAGTTGGGCAGGCCGAACTTCGGCGAAGCCGTATCCGGACGCGTTGACCCCGGGGAAGAATGGGATCCCTGAGATGACATTCCGCGTGTTGGTGATCCCCCCCGAAGTGCCCGGGATATCGAGGAAGTCGAACAATGGCGCGCCGAGATAGCTCGCGGGCTGGCTTTCTGTCACCGTGTAGGTGCCGGTCAGAAGGCCGCGAAAGTTGAAGCGGCCCTGGAAGTCGGTGAATGTCCCGGTCAGCACGTTGAACCCGGTGATGGTCCGCCCGCTAAGGGTGATGGCGACGTTGGACAGGCCGATCTCGCCCGCGCTGTCGCCGTCCATGTTGCTGTCAATGAAGACGACTCCCTCGATCCCAGCCAACTGCTCGCCGAAGTAGTAATACGAGAGGTTGCTGGCGCCGGCGAGGGTGATCTCCGTGACGATGTCGTTGCCGACGATGCCTGCCGCAGGACTGGCGGGGCCGGTATCCGCGCCGTCGGCATAGCCCGCTGGCTGGGCCTCGCGCAAGGTGTAGACGCCCGCCCGCACGGTGGAGAAGCTGAACGCGCCATTCGCGGCCGTGGTCATCGTGTAGTACTGTCCGCCCCGCCGCGTGACGCCGCTCAGGTACAGCGACACGCCTCCCAACCCGGATTCGCCCACGTCGGCGACGCCATTCCCATTCCGGTCCAGATACACAGATCCATTGACAATGGCGGGATAGAGCTCGCCGAACCTGTATCCGCCGGCGTACAGCGCCGGAGAGTAGACGATCCCGGCAATCACATCATTGGTGATGATGCTGCCGCCCGCGGCGCCGATCGCGTCATCACTGTCGAGGTAGAACGATGGTTGCGCCTCGGTCAGGGTATAGGTCCCGGCCGGAAGCGCGACGAAGGCAAAGCGGCCCAGGCTGTCCGCATAGGCAGTCTGGGTGATCAACGTGCCCGTGATCGTCGTGCCGGTGGCCTGCACTTGCGCGGACGATATCCCCAAGTCGCCCGCATCGTGGAAGCCGTTGTCATTGCGATCGTCATGGACCGTGCCGCGCAACCCCGCCGGAAGCTCGACGAAGTCAAACGCTTGCCCGGCATCACCCGGCATCAGCGTAATCGCGTAGACGTCATTGGCGAAAACGGTCGCGCTGGTCGTGCCGTAGCCAATCAGCTCGGGGCCGTCGATCGCGCCGGACGGTGGCGTTTGGGTCACGGTGAAGACACCCGGCTTCAGCGCATTGAAGCGCCACACGCCAGCGTAGTCCGTCAGCGTCGTTGTCAGCACCGCGGCCCCCGCGAAGTCGGTCCCCGCGAGCGTGATGGTGATCCCGGTTAGCGGCAGGTCGTCGTCAGGATAGCTCTGGAAACGCGGGCTGAGGCCCCGCTCTTCATAGACAGCGCCGCTCAGGCTGGCCGGCAGGACCTCCGCAAACCCATACCCATCCACGACGGTGCCCGAGAATACGATACCGGCGATGACATCGTTGGCCGCGACATAGCCGCCGCCGGTGCCAATCGATTCCGCGCCGTCGAAGACCGATGGGTCACCGAACAACTCGGTGAGGGTATAGACCCCGGCTGGCGGATTCAGGAAGCGAAACAACCCGCCGCTGGTCTGGGTCGTCTGGCTGTAGGTTCCATCGCTGTTTTGCAGGCGCACGCTTACGTTGGACGGGCTGCTCTCGCCGGCATCCCACAGCCCGCTCAGGTTCTGGTCGTAGAACACCCGTCCGCGCAGCATGGCCGGCACCGCTGTGAAGTTGTAGTTGACGCCGGTGGCGCCCATCGGGAAGGCGATCTGCGCGATCGCGTTGGCGCTCACGACGCCGCCCAGATTCCCTGCATAGTCCGGGCCATCCAGCAGGGCCGGCGGCGGGGCGGCCGTGAGGGTGTAAACGCCAGGCGGGATTTCTGAAATCTGCCAGTTGGCATTGCTGTAGATCAGGGCCGGCGAGCTGGTGGTGGTCAAGCTGACCGAATTTCCGCGCATGCTCACGCCGGTCAGGCTGATTGGCAGGCCGCCCAGCAGCGGCTCGTCCAACGTGCGAGCGCCATCACCATTCAGGTCGTTCCACGCGGCGCCGAAGAGGTAGCCGCCATACCAGAACCCGACGTCATAGCCCGTGCTGGTCAAGCCGGCCGTGTAGGTGATGCCGCCAATGGCGGTGTCGCTGATGACAGTCCCGCCCAGGCTGCCGGGCTGCGCGCCGGCCGTGAAGTAGAAGTCGGACAGCTCAACACTGACCGTGTACACCCCGGAGGCGAGGCCGGTCGCATACCAGAAGCCATTGCCATAGGTCGTTGTGTCGCTCATCACGGCCCCCGCCGGGGTCTGACCAGTGACATGGATGGGCACGCCCATGGCACCCGAGACCTCGGCCGGATCACGCTGCGAATTGGCATTGCTGTCCCGATACACCTGTCCGGTCAGGCCGCGCGGCCAGACGCTGAAGCGCGCGTTGTGATAGCTCTCGGCTTCAAAGATGAGGCTGATCGCCGCCGGGTCGGGTTGCGGCACGTCATCGAGATAGGCCGCCTCGAGCGCAAAATCGGCGAGGCCGGCGATCCCCAGGGTATAGGTTCCCGGGCGGGCCACCTCGAGTGAGAAATAGGGCCACCCGTCCACGTTGGTCGTCGTCGTCAGCAGGACCGGTTGACCCAGGTCATCCGTGCCGCTCAAGACCAGCGTGACGTCCAATAGCTGCGGCTCCTCATAGTCGGTATAGGTGTTGTGATCGACATCTACAAAGACGACCCCTTCCATAAGCGACGGAAACGGGTCATCGGCAGCGTGACTCGCCGGACCGCGCTCCAGCGGGACCATCGCCCCGGCGGGAAGGGCCGCGGATAGGAGCTGGGCCATCAGGGCGATGACGATCAGGACTGCTTTCATACAGGCATGAAAGCTCAAAACGCCCTCCGCCGCCACCTGCGGGCTGCTACACGCGCAGATACAGAAAGGATTACACTCCTTCCGACTGAAAGAGCTTTCCCGGGTTGAGGATGCCGCTGGGATCCAGGGCCGCCTTTGCCCCGCGCAGGGCGGCAAGTCCAGCTTCACCCGTCTGTCGGCCCAGCCAGCGGGCGTGGTCGGCGCCGATTCCGTGATGGTGGGATAACGTGCCGCCCGCGCCCAGGATGCGCTCGGTGGCGGCGGACTTGACCCGCTCCCACTGGCCAAGCTCGTGCCCGCGCTCGATGGGCGCGAGGAAGGTGAAATACAGCGAGGCGCCGTCGGGGTAGGCATGCGAAATGTGAGCCATCACCAGCGACCGCTCACCCAGCGCCTCGCGCAGCGCCTGCTCCACGTTCCCATGCAACGCCAGCAGGTTGCCCCACGGCGTCGCGGTCTCAACCGTGTCGACCAGGATGCCATGATCCATGAGTGTGTCGCGCAGATAGGGCGCCCGAAAGCGCTCGCGCGACCAGCTTCGGGCCGGGCCCCCGCCCAACGACGCCGCGCCGTGCCGCCGGGCGATCGCCTCCAGCGCTGCCACTTGCCTGCGCACCTGACCCAATTCGCCTTCGACCAGCGCGATCATCACGCTCCCGCCTATGAGCGTATGCCCCGACGCGCGCAGCCAGGCCTGGGCGAACCGCTCGGTCAACGCGCGAACACCGCTGTGGCGAGTCCGCAGCGCCAGATTCATGGCCGTCTCTTCCGTGTCGGACAGACGGAGCACCGAGACCGGCATCTCATTCTGAGTGATCGCCCGGACCGCCTCGGCGCCCTGGTCAAAGTCGTGAAAGACAAGACCGCGTCCGTCCGACACGGCCGCTCGTGGCCGAACCCTCAGGGTGGCATCGACGATAACCCCGTAACTGCCTTCGGAGCCGATCAGCATCTGGAGCAGGGATGGGCCGGTCGCCGTCGCCGGTGAGAGATGGGTCTCGATGACCCCGGCCGGTGTCACCATCCGCATGCTGGCGACCATGTCCTCGATCCGACCGTAACGCATCGAGGCCTGGCCGGCGCTGCGCGTGGCAATCCAGCCCCCCAGGGTCGAGAACTCAAAGGACTGCGGAAAATGCCCGAGTGTGTAGCCCTCGGCAGCAAGGGCCGCCTCGACCTGCGGCCCGAGCATCCCGGCCTGCAGGCGGGCCAGATTCGCGCGCCGATCCAGCGACAACATCTGGTCCAGGCGTGCCAGCGAGAGCGCCACATGCGGCCGCTCGCCGCGCGGCTCGACGCCGCCGACGACCGAGGTGCCTCCGCCAAACGGAACGACCGCGACGTCGTTCGCGCCAGCCCAATACAGCAGGCTGCGAATCTGCGTCTCATCCCGCGGGTACGCCACGCCATCGGTTGGGTTCGTGACCTGCCCCAGCCGCAACCGGACAAGATCAACATAGCTCTTGCCCTGCGAGCAGGCGAGTCGTGCGGCCGAATCGGTCCGGAGGTTGTCCTCGCCCACGATAGAGGTTAACTCCCGAAGCTGGGCGGCGCTCAGGCGCGAGGACCGGATCGCGATCGCGGCTGGATCCGCGGCCGCCCAGCGCGCGCGCGGCGAAACGCCCAGGCGAGCGGCCAGATGCGGCCACGCGTAGGGCCGGTCATCGAGCGGATAGACGGTGTCTGCATATCCCCAGCCATTCAGGCGGAGCGCGCGCGGGTCGGAGTTCATGGTGATGGGGCGAGACCGTTCCCCCGGGCGGTCATCCGATCGACATAGTGTTGGGCCTGCCGAGCGGTCTCGTCTTCAGACCAGCCGGCGGCAGGCGCCATTTCGGCGGCAACCCGCCCCGCGCAATCCGCCCCATGGGCGGCGTCTTCGTGGCGCAGGCGCGTCCGGCGGGCCAGCGCATCATCGAGGTCACAGGCCATTTCGTGGCGGGCCGCCCAGACGATCTGGGCGTGCAGATACGGGGCGGATGGGGTCAGGCGCTCAGCCAGGGCCGGCTCCTGATCGATCAGCGCCACCACCTCGAGCCAGCGCCGGCCATACGAGCGAGTCAGATTCTCGACCACGTCCGGTGCGAGCCCGCGGGCGCATTCGGCTGCGGAACGCAGGCTCATCGCGTCAGCGCCGCCTGGCTCCCAACCATCGTCTAGGGTCACCTCCCGTGTGCGGCAGCGCGCGCGGACGCCCAGCCGGGCGCAGACCCGGTCCACCACATCCTCGGCCATCTGGCGGTGGGTGGTCAGCTTCCCGCCCACGATCGAGATCAGCCCGGACGGTGTTTCGGCGATTACGTGCTCGCGACTCATCTTGTACATCGCCTGTCCGTCGACAAAGGCCAGCGGCCGCAGCCCGGCAAAGGACGAAATAACATCGGCCCGGGTGAGATGGACGTCGACAAATGCGGCATTGACTGACGCGATCATCCAGTCCGCCTCGTCACCGGCGGCGGCGACTGTGTCCGGATCACCCTCAAAGGCGCTGTCGGTGGTGCCGACCAGGACCGTGTTGTGCCACGGCACCACATACATCCAACGCCGGCCGCCGGTGGCCCGGAAGTCCACCGCCCCGCGGACTGGCAGAAGGGTCCGCGGGAAGACGAGGTGCGAGCCTTTGCTCGGCATCACCAGCGGCGGCGGATCGGACGCATCCAGCGCCCGAGCAGCGTTGCTCCAGGCGCCGGTGGCGTTGACGACGCAGGCTGCCCGCACCTCAAAGGTTCGGCCGGTCAGCCCGTCCAGGACCCCGGCGCCGGAGATTGACGCGCCGCTCTTGAGCAGGGTCCGCGCCTCCGCGTAATTGAGGATGACCGCCCCGGCGCGGCGGGCCGACAGCGCAGTCTCGAGCGTCAAACGGGCGTCATCAACCCCGCGCTCGACGTAGCGGGCTCCCCCAATGACGCCGGGCCGGGCGAGGGCCGGCTCATCGCGGCGGAGGCGGGCAGCCGACAGCCGCCGGCTCGGTTCGTTGCGCCACCCGCCCAACAGATCATAAAGCGCCAGCCCGAGCGCATAACGGTTCAGACGCATCCAATTGTCGCCCGCAAGGGTAAAGCCAAGCCGCGGGACAAGGTTGGGCGCGATTCGATCCAGTGTATGGCGCTCGGCGCTGGCGTGCCGCACCGTCGCGAAATTGCCCGTCTCGATATAGCGCACACCGCCGTGGGCGACCCGGGCCGAGTGGCTGCTGGCGCCATGGGCAAAGTCGCGCCGCTCGACCAGCGCGGCACGCAGCCCGCGCAGGGCGGCGTCGCGGGCGATCCCGGCTCCGGTAATGCCGCCCCCGATCACCAAAAGATCAAACGGCCGCGCCGCCAACGCATCGATGATCTCGGGCCGGTCCTGGGCGGAGAATCCAGACATGCCCCGCACCTAGCCCAGCACCTGCCAGGCCCCCGGCAGCGCCTCGACGGTGAGCTGGCGGGTGGCTTCCGCCACGATTTCGCCGTCGATCTGGACGGCGAAGGGCCGCGCACTACTAATCTCAAACCGTTTTGCGCGGGCCATCCGCACCCGCGGGTCGCGGGCGTGCGCCCCGCTGGCCGCCTTGGGCACGATCTGCATGAAGGTGAAGCGGCTCATGGCCGGCACCAGACAGGCATCCAGGACCCCGTCGTCGATCCGGGCGCCGGGGGTGAGCTGAAAGCTGCCGCCCGAGTGGATGCCGTTGTTGATCGTGAGCATGGCCACGCCAAGAGTCTGGGCAGCCCCATCCATGCCGATCGTCATGGGCGGGGCTCGATACGACAGCAGGGCCCGCGCCAGGGCCAGCCCATACACCGCCGGGCCGCGCAGGAACCGGGCATCCCGGCGCAGGTTCCGGGCCTGAATGCCCACCTGCGCGTCAAAGCCGATCCCCAGCGTGTTGACCATGTAGCGGTCGCCGGCCCGGGCCGCGTCAATTCTCCGCGGCGGGGTCTCGAGAAAGAAGCGGGCCAGGGCGCCGATGTCCTCGGGCTGATTGAGCATCTTGACAAAGTCGCTGCCCGTGCCCGAGGGGAGAATCCCGACGGCCGGTTCCAGGCCGCGCCCAGGCTCGCTCAACAGCCCGTGAGCAACCTCGTGCACCGTGCCGTCGCCGCCGGCCACGATGAGCCGCTCGCAGCCATGTTCGCGGGCAGCCTGGGCCAGCGCGCTTGCATGGCCAGGACGATTGGTCTGGTGTGTCTCGGCGGCCACGCCGAGCGCGGTGAGGGCCTCGGCCAGCGCGCTCAGGCGGACCTGGGCGGCGCCGTGGCCGGCCGCGGGATTGGCGATGATGGTGACGTTTGGCATGGGCAGGTTGTATCACTTCGCCGTCAGAACGGGGGTTCCGTTCGGTCGGCCGGATTACTCGGGCGGATAGTGATCATGCTGAAGACCCAGTTCCTCGTAGGGGCGCATGTCTCCGGGCGGCCAGGTCTTTTCCAGCAGGAGTAACTGGGCCAGCCCGTCGTAGTAGCGCTCGATTCCTCCCGGCGACGCGAACATGAGGAAGCGGGTCGTGGAATCCGTGACGTTGGCGAAGGTGTGGGTGAGCCCGGGCCTGGCCAGGACAAACCCGCCTGAGCCGATGTCCATCGACTGGTCGCCGGCGACGAAACGAAGAGTCCCCTCGACAACGTAGTAGGCCTCGGTCGCCCGGCGGTGGCAATGGGCGGGCGGGCCGTCGGTCCGCGGCGGAAGGGTGTACTCCAGAAGCGACCAGGCGCCGAAGGTGTCGTCGCTCATCGCCTTGAAGGCGACAACGACATCGCGCAGATCGAGGCGTTCGTCTTCCCCGAATGGGATGACGATGGCGCGGGGCGATGGCGTGGGATGCGTCATGAAGGGAGGGTAAAGGAGATGACTGCCGATCCTGCCGGCGTACGGATCAAAGCACATCAGATTGCTTTGCGATAGCGCCACGCTGGTACTCCGACCGGTACAACCGCTGCGACACCGGCCGCTTGTCGCCAGTCGCCGAACGGATAAAATGAATTTGTTCATGGCAAACACGCTTGGCGCATGGCTGGTGGACAGGCGGAAGGCCCTCGACCTTACGCGCGAAGAACTGGCCCGGAAAGCGAGCGTCTCGGTCGCGATGCTGGCCAAGGTCGAGTCCGGGGCGCGGCGGCCCTCCAAGGAATTGGCCCGTGGCCTTGCCGCGGCCGTGGGGGTTCCGGACGCGCAACTCGACGCCTTCGTCGCCTTCGCCCGCGCCGACGAGCGGGCCTTTGACGCGCCCTCGGATCCGAACCTGTCCGCCGCCCATGTTCCACGCTTCGCCCTGCCGCCCGAGACCGCCCAGCCGGGCAATCTGCAAGCGTCCCTGCTGCCCTTCTTTGGCCGCGAAGCGGACCTCGCCCGCCTGGATGAGCGCATTCTGCGTGACGACGCGCGTCTTGTCACCCTTGTCGGACCGCCTGGGATTGGCAAGACCAGCCTGGCCGTTGACTTCGCGCGCCGGCACGCGCGTGAATTCACCGATGGGGTGTTCTTCGTCAACCTCGCGCCCGTGTCGCAACCCGAGCGCGTGCCAAACCAGATCCTGCAATCGCTTGGCATCTCCACCGACACAAGCCAACCTGTGCTTCAGTCCCTGAAGTTCGCCCTTCGAGATCACCATACGTTGCTGATCCTGGACAACTTCGAGCAGGTCCTGGACGCCGCGACTGCCATCGCGGACATGCTTGCGGACTGCCCGTATGTCAAGGTCCTCGTCACGAGCCAGGCCGTTCTCGGGCTCCGCGGCGAACGCCAGATCAGTGTCGGCCCGCTCGGAAGTGAAGATGCGCTGATGCTATTTGTGGAGCGCGCCCAGGCAAGCGACGCCACGTTTACGCTATCGGAGCAAAACCGCCCCGCAATCGCGTCCATCTGTCACACGCTGGACAATCTTCCCCTGGGCATTGAACTCGCAGCGTCGTGGGTGGGCATACTGGGTTGTGATGAGATCGCGCGCGAGATCGGCCGCGATCTCGACTTTGTCGCGACAAATATGCGCGACCTGCCCGAACGGCATCGCAGCTTGCGCGCCGCATTTGAACATTCGTGGCGCCTGTTGTCTTCCGAAGAACAGCACACCCTGGTCCAACTCTCGATCTTCCACGGCGGTTTCACTCGCGAGGCTGCCCACGCCATTGCGGACGCGCCCATTGAGGTGCTGGCCCGGCTGGTGGCCAAGGCGCTGGTCCGGCGTGCCGGCGCCCATCATTTCGATCTGCACGAGTTCATACGCTTTTATGCAGCCAGCAAACGTTCGGACGACGCCGAGGCCGCCAACGCCCTCGCCCGATCGCACAGCCGTTACTACCTTTCCTGGCTCGCAAGCCTGGAACACGGAATCAAACGGAAGGGCCACGCCAGTGTGGTCGCGATGATCAACGCCGAAAAGGAAAACCTTCGCGCGGCGTGGACAAACGCGGCGTATGCCCGAGACATGGTCCCGATGGCCTGCGCAACGCCCGCCCTGTACTACTGGCTGGAGACGGTCTACGAAGTGCGGGAGGGAGCCCGGATGTTTGGCGAGGCGATGGCGGTCCTGGGGGACCATGGCTGGACGGCAGACGCGCCACACGCGCTGCGAGTCGCCGCGGCGACGCTGCTCGGCGCTCACGGCTACTACGCCGACCGGATTGGCGACGCTCACATCGGCGGGCCGGCCACGGAGCGCAGTGTCGCGGCGCTTCGAACGCTTGAGGCCCCGCGTGCGCTCGCCGATGCGCTGCTATTCCGAGTCTCGGTGCTATACACCCAGGGGAATAGCGATGAAGCGTGCAACCTTGCGGTGGAGGCGCAGCGTCTCTACGAGAGTCTTGAGGACGTCCGGAGTCAGGGTTTCGCCGCCTCGTGGGCGGGCAGTGTGTTGATGTATGGGCGGCGCCTCGAAGCCGCTCACGAGCGCTTGGCAGAAGCGATCTCTCTTCTTGAGGCGGCAGGCTCGGACGAGTTCGCGTTGTGGCGAACACAGTCGTTGAGGGCCAGTGTGGCGTTTGAACTCGACCGCCAGGATGAGGCCCGCAGCTTCGCCGAGGGTGTGATTTCCAGCGCCGGCCAGATTGCCGACCGCTACTCGGCAGCAGTTGCCTATCGAATTCTGGCCGAATCGTTCAGCCGACAGGGCGACACCAAGAAAGCGATGGGCTACATTCGGGAGAGCATATTGCGCATCGAGGAGATAGGACTGTCGTTCGCCCTTGCGCAGGCCTGGAGTTGGCTGGGCGAACACGCCCTGCGTATTCCTGATCCGGCTGAGGCCAAATTGGCGTTTCGGAAGAGTCTGGATGTCGCACTCGGCTGCAGATCCTCGCCCGGCGTGGGCCGCGCATTGCTCGGCCTGAGCGCAATGTGGCGCAACCAGGGCAACGCCACTCAGGCGCTGGCGGCCGCAGTATTCGTCGAGCGCAAGGATACATTTCCTGAGCCCATGCGAGAGCAGGCGCACATCCTGTCGGCGGCGCTTAGCGCCACCCTGGAGCCAGATCAGATGCGGCAGGCCGAGGCCCGCGCAGCCCAGTTGGATGTTGGCCCGTCGCTCCTGCAATTCGCCCGCGAAGGATGACGGCGTCCGACCCGGAGGACTAGCGCGATCAGCCTCCCCTTGCGAAGCAAAAGGAGGCTGATCGCGCACAGGAAATTCTGG
>Ga0073905_10000776_pt1 | contig 15489 bp, 13 predicted proteins | sample KloWWTupernatant_FD_65482 | JGI IMG/M metagenome (GOLD analysis project Ga0073905, IMG submission 65482) | Active sludge microbial communities from Klosterneuburg, Austria, studying microevolution and ecology of nitrifiers - Klosterneuburg... | ecosystem: Engineered > WWTP > Aerobic digester >... | reverse complement strand
CTGGGGCACCGGCCAACAGGCTGTGGAACTGGAGCGCTACCGCGCGGCCGCGCAGGCAGCACTGGACGCGGGGCTGGGCGTGAACGCCGGGCATGACCTCAACCGCGACAACCTGGCAGCGTTTGTACGCACGGTGCCCGGGGTGCTGGAAGTGTCCATCGGCCATGCCCTGATTGCCGATGCGCTGGAGCTGGGTTATAGCGATACCGTCCGGGCGTATCAGGGCTGCATTGACCAAGGCATGGCCGAACGGACCTGCTGACCCTGGTGAATTGAGCCAGAGCTGAGGGTCGGGCTCAGCGGGTTGCCAGCTGCACAGTCATGGCAAGAACCCTTGCAGTCGCATGTCGCGTAGCACCATGTCGCTGGCGCTGAAAGAGATATGGTCATCGTCCCGGTACAGCAACTTCCCTTCGCGCAAACCGTAGCAAAGTGCGTGATCGCAAAACAGGTCGAGCGGGTCATAGATTCTCAGCTGGGGGGACTCTGAGCGAATTTGCTCCAGCAGACCGCGGTACTGCGCCTGTCTCGTCGCCACCTTGAAAGCGTCCTGGCTGCAGTCCGACAAGCCCTTGCCGGCGAGGGTGATAGGACGCTTGAATATGCAGGCCTTGGGATCTTCGCCCAGTTCCGGTGGGTCGATCACGTACACAACGTCCTGTCGCAATTGCAGCAGTGCTTGGACAAGCAGCGTGGTTCCTTGGCGAAACATTTCTGGCTGTGAATTCGTGCTGCCGTCGAGCGCGAAAAGTGAGTAGCCACTCCGTCCCTCAATGCCATATCCCTGTCCCGAGAAATAGAATGGACCCCGCGAGGTCATCACCACGGTGCGTATGCTGGGGTAAAGACCAAGCACCTGCAGTGCCTGCTGTGACAAGTCGTTGCAGCCGAGATTCTGTTTTTCCACCCGTACCGAATGGCCCATGAGTGGAGGGCAGCCATGACGTCCCAGCAGCATTGTCTTTACAGAGGTGTGGCCAAGAAGGGCCGCGCTGTTGAGTGCCATCGCATGGCTGTCACCAATGATCAGAACTTCCGGGCTTGACGAGTTGGCCAGGCAGACTGTGCTTCCGGTCATGGGGAACTTCAGCAGCTCGAAGCAGGATCCATCAGAGTGCAACGTCCGGGTGGCCTCGGCAACTTGTTCAAGCAATGGCTGTGGGGGTTGTTCTGGAAGGCGAAACGCAAACCCTTTTTGCTTGTAGGTGGCCTGGCCCAACAAAGCGACCAGCACCATCAGCGTGCACAGCGCGGCAAGTTTGAGTCGATCATGTCCTGCTGTGCGCACGGGGCGTTCGATGAAGCGGTAGGTAAGCCACGCTAGGACGAATGCCAGAACCACGGCACCGAGGCGAATATCGGCGCGCGGCAGGCCCCTTTCCATGGTGCGTGCCAGTGACAAAAGCGGCCAGTGCCAAAGGTACAGCGGGAAGCTGATCAACCCCACACCCACGGTCCATCGATGGGACAGTACGGTCCGGTTCAACCACGACGCTGAGCCTGCGGCAATCACCAACACGGTTCCCAGCACCGGAACAAGCGCCCATGTACCAGGAAAATCATGCCCTGGTCGTATGGCCAGCAGGCCATAGGCGAGCAGGCTGGCCCCCAGGACCGCCAGCAGATTGCCCCATGCGTTGCCTTTGCCAACGGATGGGCCGTTCAAAGGCGCCGATTCTGTGCAGCCGTGTCGCTTTGTTTGCCCTTTCGACAACCAGCGCGGGGGATGGAGCGTGAACCAGGCCAGCAGGCTGCCACACAGAAGCTCCCAAAAACGGGTGTAGGGCGCATAAAAGGCAGCCACTGGATTGCGTTGGATGCTATGCAAATTCAAGGCAAATGAGGTCACGGCAAGCAACAACGTGATTGCAAGCAGGCTGACCCTGCGCTTATGTGCCAGCATCAACAGCAATGGCCAGACGATGTAAAACTGCTCCTCAATCCCCAGGCTCCACAAATGAAGGAGGGGCTTGGTCTCGGCGGCCGCGTCAAAATACCCTGTTTCTCGCCACAGCAGCATGTTGGAAACAAACAGGGCGCCCGCTCTCATGTGTTTTCCCAGCTGAGCAAACTCATCGGCCAACAGTACATGCCAGCCCAAGGCAAACGTCGCTGCAAGCACCACAATCAGTGCCGGGAATATGCGCCGGATGCGCCGCATGTAAAACCCGCTCAGGCTGAAGGTGTTGTTGTGCAGACTGCCAAAAAGGATGGTGGAAATCAAATAACCGGAGATCACGAAAAATATGTCTACCCCGACAAAACCACCTCCTATCCATTCGGGCGCGGCATGGAATGCCACCACGGACAGCACGGCAATACACCGGAGTCCGTCAATGTCTGGTCGATAGTGGGGGTGCGGCAAACTGTTGGAAGAAGGCATGAAGGCAGACTGCGCACGAAAATGGTGTGTGGAATGGAGTAGAAAGCCCGTGCGAAGACGCCGGATTCTACTGATGGGTGGACACAGGTGGGTGGTCAATGCGAACCCATCCCGACTGCGCCCCAACGCGGCACCGAATAATTTCCGGACAAGTTCTAAGGGCCCATTGCATGATCTACGGGATCGGGACAGATATTTGCGACGTGCGCCGCATCCGTGCCAGTCTGGAGCGCCACGGCGACCGCTTTGCCGAAAAGGTGCTGAGCGATGCCGAGCTGCTTACCTGGCACGCGCGCAGCGCGCGGTGGCCCGAGCGTGGCGTGCGCTACCTGGCGACGCGTTTTTCTGCCAAGGAGGCGTTCAGCAAGGCCATCGGTCTGGGCATGCACATGCCCATGACCTGGCGCGCGTGCGAGGTGGGGACGCTGTCCAGCGGCCAGCCCGTCATCGTGCTGCATGGAGCGCTCAAGGAATGGTTTGATGCACGCGGACTCACGGCGCACCTGAGCGTGACTGATGAAACCGACTACGCCGCGAGCTTCTGTGTCGTGGAGAAATTGGCACCTGGCGCTTGATTCATAAGCACTGGCAGCTATAAAAATGGTAGCATTTTTGAGTACATGATGGAACACGCACCTCTCATTCTTGATGTAGCCGGTACCCGGCTCACCGCCGCCGACCGTCGTCGGCTTGCGCACCCGCTGACCGGTGGGGTGATCCTGTTTGCCCGCAACTGGGAAAACCGGGCGCAGCTGCTCGAACTCACCAGCGCCATCAAGGCCGTGCGTGACGACCTGCTGATCTGCGTGGACCATGAAGGCGGGCGCGTGCAGCGCTTTCGAACCGATGGATTTACCCACCTGCCGCCCATGAGCGCCCTGGGTGCGATGTGGATGCAGGACGGCAAGGGCGGCCCGGGCAGCGGGGCCATGGGCGCGACCAATGCCGCCACGGCGGCAGGCTACGTGCTGGCCAGCGAATTGCGCGCCTGCGGGGTGGACTTCTCCTTCACCCCCGTGCTCGACCTGGATTGGGGCGGCAGCACGGTGATTGGCGACCGCGCCTTCCATGGCGACCCGCGCGTGGTCACGCTGCTGGCCAAGTGCCTGGCCCACGGCATGCTGCAGGCGGGCATGGCGCATTGCGGCAAGCATTTTCCGGGGCATGGCTTTGTCGTGGCCGACTCGCACACCGACATTCCGGTGGATCGCCGCAGCCTCAAGGCCATTTTGCAGGACGACGCTGCGCCCTACGCCTGGCTGCGCAGCACGCTCACCAGCGTGATGCCCGCACACGTCATTTACCCCAAAGTGGACTCGCGCCCGGCGGGTTTCTCGCGCAAGTGGCTGCAGGACATTCTGCGTGGGCGACTGGGATTTGATGGCGCCATCTTCAGCGACGACCTGAGCATGGAGGGCGCACGCCGCATCGATGGTCGGCTGGTCGGGTACGCCGATGCAGCCGTGGCTGCGCTGCAGGCCGGGTGCGATCTGGTGCTGCTGTGCAACCAGAGTCTGGATGAAGGTCGTGCGGTGGATGCGCTGCTCGATGGTCTGGCCGAGCGGCAGGCGCAGGGCCATTGGCAGGCCAGCCAGGATAGCGAATCGCGCCGGGTGGCTTTGCTACCGCAGACCCTGCCGCAGGCCTGGGACGACCTGATGTTCCAGCCCGCCTACCTGCAAGCGCTGGAAATGCTGCCGTGACGACCGATCCGGGGCGGACCCGTTCGGGCTGGCGCATTGCTTTCAGGGGGAAACTGAAAACTGCAATGCTGGAGCACTTGGGGCAGGGCGCATGAGCGGCGGGCAAATCACAGCCCGCTGCGGTGCTCCAGGGTGTCCATCTGCATCTCGAAGCTGAAAAAGCGGTCGCGTCCCTGTGCCTTGGCCGCGTAGAGGGCCTGATCGGCGCGCATGATCATGCTTTCGGCGCTGGTGGATTCATCGGGCACGCAGGTGGTGATGCCTCCGGAGATTGTCACCATCGGCGCCACCGGTGAACCCGGGTGTGCGATGCCCTGGGTCATGAGCATTTGCCCGAGTGCGCGTGCAAAGGTCATGGCGCCGGAGCGTGGCGTGTTGGGCAGAATCAGCGCAAATTCTTCGCCTCCATAGCGTGCTGCGCTGTCGCGCGGTCTGACGCACACCTCGCGCAGCAGTCGGGCCACCTGCTGCAGGCAGGCGTCGCCCTGCACATGACCGACGGCATCGTTGTAGAGCTTGAAATGGTCCAGATCGCAGAGCATCAGTGTGAGCGGCAAACCATCGCGCCGTGCGGCAATGATCTCGCTGTGCAGGCGCTGGTCAAAGCCCCGGCGGTTGAGCAAACCGGTCAGCGCGTCGACCTCCACCATGGCGTTCAGTCGCTCGTTGGCCAGGTGGAGTTCTTCGGTCAGCGCCACCAGGCGGCGGCGCATGTCCAAAAGGCGTCGCATGGCGCGCAGCTTGGCGACCAGCACAATGGGTTTGACGGGCTTGGTCAGGTAGTCATCGCCGCCGGCCTCAATGCCCCGCCACACGTCCAGTTCATTGTCCAGCCCCGACAGGAAGATGATGGGCGTCCAGTCACCCGGCTCGGCAATGCGCATTTGCTGCGCAACCCAGTAGCCGTCGTTTCCTGGCAGGCAAATATCCAGCAGCACCAAGTCTGGCCGGAACTGCCGGAACGCCTGCAGGGCCGCATCGCCATCTCCGGCCTCCAGCACGCTGGAGACACCGGCATGCCGCAACTCCGCCACCAGCGCCGAGCGCAGAGACTCCATGTCTTCGACCACCAGAACGCTGAAGGGGTTGGCAGATTCGCTTGCGGGCGATGCGGGGGCAGTGTGAGGGGCCATGGAGAGAGGGGGCTCAGCCTTCCCGGCGCAGCGCCGGGAACAGGATCACGTCACGGATGCTCGGGCTGTCGGTCAGCAGCATCATCAGGCGGTCAATGCCGATGCCGCAGCCGCCTGCAGGCGGCATGCCATATTCGAGCGCGCGCACAAAGTCGTGGTCGTAGTACATGGCCTCGTCGTCGCCGCTGTCCTTGGCGGCCACCTGGGCATGGAAGCGCGCGGCTTGGTCCTCGGCGTCATTCAGTTCGCTGAAGCCGTTGCCGAACTCGCGGCCTGTGATGTAGAGCTCGAAACGCTCGGTGACCTCGGGGCGCGCATCGTTGGCGCGGGCCAGCGGCGAGATTTCGGTCGGGTGCTCCATGATGAAGGTGGGCTGCCAGAGCTTGTCTTCCACTGTCTCCTCAAAATACAGCACCTGCAGGCTGGCCAGGCTGCGGGCAGAGAGCTTGTTCTTCTCCTCGCTCATGCCCAGCTTTTTGAGTGCGCCAATGAGCCAGGCAGCATCGTCTACATGGGCACCGGCCTCGGTGTGCTGGAAGATCGCCTCGCGGATGGTGAGGCGCGCAAAGGGCTGGGCCAGGTCGACCTCGCGGCCCTGGTAGGTCAGCTGCAGCGTGCCAGTCGCTTTGAGCGCGGCGTCGCGCACCAGCTGCTCGGTGAAGCCCATGAGGTCCTGGTAGTTCCAGTAGGCCGCATAGAACTCCATCATGGTGAACTCGGGGTTGTGGCGCACCGAGATACCCTCGTTGCGGAAGTTGCGGTTGATCTCGAACACGCGCTCGAAGCCGCCCACGAGCAAGCGCTTCAAGTACAGCTCGGGAGCAATGCGCAGGTACATCTCTTGTTCGAGCGCGTTGTGGTGTGTGACAAAGGGCTTGGCGTTGGCACCGCCCGGAATGGGGTGCAACATGGGCGTCTCGACCTCCAGAAAATCGTGCTTCACCATGAAGTCGCGGATGCTGCTGACCGCCTTGCTGCGCGCCACAAAGCGATTGCGGGCGGCTTCGTCCGTCATCAGGTCGACGTAGCGCTGGCGGTATTTGACCTCCTGGTCGGCCACGCCATGGAACTTGTCGGGCATGGGCCGCAGGCTTTTGGTCAGCAGGCGCAGGCTGGTCACCTTGACCGAGAGCTCACCGGTCTTGGTCTTCATGAGTGAACCCTCGGCGCCGACGATGTCGCCCAGGTCCCAGTGCTTGAAGGCGGCGTACAGCTCTTCGCCCAGCGCATCGCGCGTGATGTAGAGCTGCAGGCGGCCCGAGGCGTCCTGCACGGTGGCAAAACTCGCCTTGCCCATCACGCGCTTGAGCATCATGCGGCCCGCAACGCTCACCTGCACCGGCGTGGACTCCAGTGTTTCGGCCGGGGTTTCGCCATGGGCTGCGTGCAGCGCCACTGCCTGGTGGGTCGGTTTGAAGTGGTTGGGAAATGCGACGCCCTTGCCCTGGGCCTGTGCTTCGCGCAATGCGCGCAGCTTGTCTCGGCGCTCCGCGATGAGCTGGTTTTCGTCTTGGGAAGGGGTCTGTTCTGACATAGGTGCCGTGGCGACGGGTCGTGGAAAAAGGGCTGGTGTCAGCCGAACCATTGATTTTATGGGTTATCGGCACGGCCTGGCCGGACTGTGCAGGGAAGGTCCAGTACCGCAAGCACCGTCCAGGCGATGATTTGAAGGTCCAGCCAGAGGCTGCGCGTACGCACGTACTCGCTGGCGTACTCGAGCTTGGCGGGCAAAATCTGCTCGATATAGCTGCGCTCGGGGTCGGGGCTCCGCGCCAGAACGTCGCTCTCGTTGCGAAAGACGATGGATGCCAGATCGGTCATGCCCGGACGGACGCTCAACACAAGTTCGCGAAGGTCGGCGGGGTACTTTGAAACATAGTGCGGTACCTCGGGGCGTGGGCCCACCACACTCATTTGGCCCAGCAATACGTTGAACAGTTGCGGCAACTCATCCAGTTTGGAGCGCCTCAACCAAGTGCCTGTGCGGGTGATGCGGCGGTCCGACCCAACGGTCAGCGCAAGCCCTAGCGACTCGGCCCCTGCACGCATAGTGCGAAACTTGTAGATGTCGAACAAGCGCCCACCGCGCCCCACGCGCTGCTGGCGGAAGAAAACCGGCCCTGGCGAGTCCAGCCGCACGCAGGCCGCCAATACCAGCAGAGCCGGGCACAGCAGCAAGAGCGAAAGTGAGGCAAAACCGAGATCGAACAAACGCTTGACCATCAGCCGAGCACCTCGTGCAGGGCTGCGATCACACGGTCCTGGTCGGCATCGCTCATGAGTGTGAACAACGGAAGGCTGATCATGGACAGGTAGGCTGCATCTGCCTGTGGGTACATGGCTGGCGTAAGGCGATAGCGGTCCCGCCAGTAAGGGTGTCGGTGCAGGGGAACATAGTGCACGCTGGTGCCGATGCCTCGGTCGGAGAGCGCCTGGATCACTTCGTCGCGACCGATGCGTGCATCTTCCGAAAGACGGATGACGTAGAGGTGCCAAGCATGTACATCGCCATCCGGTGCGTTGGCTGGCAGGACCAGAGGGAGTTTGCGCAGCAGTGCCTGGTATCGCGCTGCCAGAGTATGGCGACGCTGCACAAACTGCGGTAACCTTGCCAGTTGCGCTACACCAAGGGCCGCAGCGATGTCTGTCATGTTGTACTTGAAACCAGGTGCAACCACTTCGTAATACCAGGCTGGTTTCTCTGAGCTGAAGCGGTCGAAGGCGTCGCGGTTCAGGCCGTGCAGTCGCATGATGCGCATGCGCTCAGCCAGAGTTGCATGACGGGTCACGGCCATGCCGCCTTCGCCGGTTGTGATGGTCTTGTTCGCGTAAAAGCTGAACACCGTGACGTCAGATTCGAGTTGCCCCACGAGGGTTCCCTGCCAGGTGGTGGGCAGGGCATGGGCGGCGTCCTCCACCACCTTCAGGCCGTGTTCCCGTGCGATGGCCAGGATGGCGTCCATGCGGCAGGCCAGGCCGCCGTAGTGCACTGGCATGATGGCTTTGGTGCGGGGGGTGATGGCAGCGCGGATTTTTTCGGGGTCGATGTTCAGGGTTACCGGATCAACGTCTACCAGCACCGGATCGGCGCCCAGGTACCGCACCACCTCCACCGTCGCCGTGAAAGTGAGCGTGGGTGCGATCACTTCATCGCCTGGACCGATGCCCAAGGCCTCAAGCGCAAGGTGCAGGCCCGCTGTGGCCGAGTTGACTGCAATGGACTGCAGTCCCTTGCAGCCGAGGTAGTCGGTGAAGGCTTGCTCGAACTGGCGGGATTTGGGCCCGGTGGTCACCCAGCCTGAGCGCAGGGCTTGGGTGACTGCGGTGATTTCTGCGTCGCCAATGTCTGGGCGTGCGAAGGGGATCGTTTGGAGCAAGGAATCGGGCATGGTCAATAGACAAGTCAGCGAGGCAGTTTTTCGGGCGTGCCACGCCCGATGGCGTGGTATTCCAGTCCCAGTGCCCGCATGTCGGCGGATTCGAACAGGTTGCGGCCGTCGAACACCACCGGATGGCGCAAGGCAGCCAAGATGTGGATGAAGTCAGGGCTGCGAAATTCTTTCCATTCAGTCACGATGATGAGTGCATCAGCACCTTCCAACGCGGCATCCGCCTGTTCCACCAGACGAAATCCAGCGCGCTCGCCGATGGCCTGACGGGCATGGGCCATGGCTGCTGGATCGTAGGCAAGAATCTCGGCGCCCCGGGCCAGAAGGTGTTCGATGACGGTCAGGCTTGGCGCTTCGCGCAGGTCGTCTGTCCCTGGCTTGAAGGCCAAGCCCCACAGCGCAAAACGTCGGCCGTGCAGATCAGGCCCGAAACGTTCCACGACCTTGTCAACCAAGACCAGCTTCTGCCGGTCGTTCACGGCTTGAACGGCCTGCAGGATGCTCAGGTTTTGTCCTGCAGTCTGCGCGGTCTGCACCAGAGCCTTAATGTCCTTGGGAAAGCAAGAGCCGCCGTAGCCCGCACCGGCATACAGAAAATGAGTTCCGATGCGCGGGTCGGTTCCGATGCCAGTACGAACATGCTCGATGTCCACGCCAATTTTTTCGGCCAGCAGCGCCAGCTCATTCATGAAACTGATGCGTGTGGCCAGCATGGCATTGGCGGCGTACTTGGTGAACTCCGCACTGCGGATGTCCATGAGCATGAAGCGGTCACGGTTGCGCATGAAAGGTGCGTAGAGCATGCGCAGTGTATGTGCTGCGTTTTCGTCGTCGGTACCAACGATCACGCGATCGGGACGCATGAAGTCCTGCACCGCCGAGCCCTCTTTGAGGAATTCGGGATTGGAGGCCATCGAAAAATCGGTGGCTAGGCCGCGTAAATGCAGGACCTCAGAGACGGCTTGGCGCACGAGGTCCGCCGTTCCTACGGGTACGGTACTCTTGTTGACGATGAGCTTGTATTCGCACATCCGTTCGGCAATGGCTTTGGCGGCTGCAAGGACATGCTGCAGATCGGCGGAGCCGTCTTCACTTTCTGGGGTGCCTACGGCAATGAACTGCACACGGCCGTGTGCCACGGCGTAGTCCACGTCGCCGGTGAAGGCCAGGCGTGCGCCCCGGACGTTGCGAAGCACGATATCGAGCAACCCTGGCTCATGAATCGGAAGGTGCCCGTTCTGCAGCATGCTGATGCGAGCGGCATCCTGGTCAAGGCAGACAACGTGGTTGCCCATTTCGGACAGGCAGGCCCCAGTGACCAGACCGACATAACCCGTTCCGATAACGGTGATCTTCATAGGTATTGCTACAACCCGCCTCGTGTGCGGGTTCTCCAGTGGTTGTTCATCTTGACTTGATCGCCCAGGTCAGGCGGTGTGTTCGCAGTGGATGCATCAGAACCGCTGCGGCGCCAAGCACGGGTGCCGGTAGGCGCCGCGCGATGGGCGGTGCCAGGGTGAGCCGCTGCGAATGCAACCGGGCGTCAGGAAACAGGGAACGCAACTCATTGAGGGGGAGCTTGCGCACATCCTGATTTTGCGGGTTGTTGACCGTGAAATCATAGACCATAACGCCGCCCCCGGGTGCTACCCACTGCCAGAGGGTGCGCGCCAAGTGCTTGCGGTAGTTGGAGTCGAGAAGCGAGCTGAACAAGGTGAATGCCAGCACGGCCTGCTGGCTGCCAGTGGATATGGAACATTGACACGCATCATCCAGCAGGATGCGAACACTGTTTGGCAAGGCGGCCCGTGCCGCATTCGCGCGCTCGGGCAGCAGCTCAATGCCGCTGAGTTGCTCCGGCGTGGCTCCCAGGCGCAGCAGATCCAGCAGGTTTCCGCCACTGCCACACCCCACTTCAAGCATTGAGCGGCCAGCCAGGCTGCTCCAGCCATGTGCCCGCCAGACCCGTGTCATGGCGCGCAGGCGCTCTTGCTGCGCCTGCAGCGCAGCTGCGTTGGCGTAGAGGCTGTAGCGCTGCGCGTCGGCGGCGCCGTCGCGGCGTGCATAGCGTGCCTCGACGGCGCGGGTTTCGGGAAAGGTCATCGCGTCATTCTCGCAAAGCGTGATGAGGGCGCACGTGCCCACAGTACATCCCACACGCCTTGGCCAGTGCCCCAGCCGTAGCCCAGGTGAAAAGCAGCGATCACTGCAGGCAGGCGCCACAGCGGGCGCCAGATTCGGGCCGCCCAAGCGGCAGCGATGCTCGCAAATGCCAGGTAGCCACCGTAGAGCGCCATCAGTGTGGCCGCAGGCAGCAGTGTCCACGGAAGCAGCAGCACCGACACCGCGAGTGTGGTAACAAATAGCAACGGAACGAACTGGCGCCAGGAACCCGGCTGGCCGTGCTTGCGCACCACGAAGGGCCGCCAGTAGCCGTATTGCTGCTGCTGGGCGTAGAGGTGGCGCAGCGAGCCACGCGGGTGGTAGACCGAGCGGATGGCGCGGCTCTGCCAGACCTTCCCGCCATTGCGGCGCAGGCGCAAATTGTGTTCGTCGTCCTGGTTGCGCACCAAGGTTTCGTCGAACAGGCCAAAGCGTGTGAATGCTTCACGCCGCCAGCAGCCCAGGTACACGGTGTCAACCTCACCCTCGTAGGTGCGGTCGCGCGAGCGCGCGCCACCTACCACCCAACGGCATTGGAAGGCCGCAGCGATGGCCACGCCCATGGGGCTGGTGCCCTGTGCGACCCAGGGCCCCCCTACGTTGTCGGCACCGCTGCGTTCCAGAGCATCGACGCAGCACGCAAGGTAGTCCGGTGCAAACACCGCGTGGATGTCAAGCCGCGCTATCACCTCGCCCCGGGCGCGCGCGATGCAGGCGTTGAGCCCAGTCGAGACGATGCGCCCGGGGTTGTCCACCAGCACCAGCCGCCCATCCCGTGCGCAGCGCTCCTGCAGGAGTTCGCGCGTGCCGTCGTCGCTCAGGCCATCGGCGATCAGTACCTCCATGTGCCATCCCTCGGGGAGCTGCTGGCGCAGCACCGAGTCGCAGAAGGTGTCGATGAAAGCCGCTTCGTTGCGGCAGGGGGCGATCACGCTGATCAGGCGGGGCAGGGTGGTGGGGTTCATTTCAACAACTTCCGGTACAACCGGTCGATGCGGTCCATTTGCGCGACGCGGTCACCGTCCTGTGCGATGCGCTGGGCATTGTGTGTGCCTGCCCGGCGCATGCCCACCTCATCGGTGGCGAGCCGCAGCAGCATGTCGGCCAGCGCGCGTGCGCTGCCCGCAGGAACCAGCAGTTCGGGGGCAATCCACTGCCGGTTGGCCGCCAGGTCGCTTGCCACCACGGCGAGGCCGCAGGCCATGCTCTCCAACATGGCCACAGAAGTGGCGTCGCTTGCCGGAACGCTGACCGAAATCTTGCAGCGAGCCAATACCTCAGCCATGCCCTGGTCGTCGAGACGACCATGGAATACCACGCGCTGCTCCAGACCAAGCTCCTGCACCTGGGCGCGCAGCCTGGGTTCGAGCGATCCGCCCCCCAGCAGGTGCAGCAGCGGCGGCGTATCGGGCTGTTGCGGGCGAAGCTGTGCGAAGGCCTCGATCAGCGTTTCGATGTGATAGCCCGGCTCCCAGGCGCGCAGGCTTGCAATCTGCAAGCCGTTTTTGGCCTCCCAGGGCGTGGGAGTGAAGCGCGCCCGTTCAACGCCCCAGTGGATTTCGTGCAGCGACGCGCTTGGGCGATACTTCCGCGCGGCTTCGACGAGGCTGGCCGAGTCGCCGGTGACAAGATCGGCGCGGCGCAGGATCCAGCCCGTGAGCCAGCGCATCCAGGGGCGGGTGTGCGGTGTGACGAGCAGGTCGCTACCCCAGGCAGTCATCACGAGCGGGTGGCGGCCACAGCGCGCTGCCAGGTATCCGTAGGAGGTGAGGTAGTGCGCATGCACGATGTCCGGGGCAAGCTCGCGTACATGGCGGCGTGCCGCGCCCGTGCGAAGCAGCCAGTCTCCCTGGCGTCGAACCGGTGGCAGAACTCGCTGCTCCACGCCGTCCAGTGGCTCGGGCCGCGCAGTGACTATGGAGACGCGCCAGCCGCGTGCGCGCATCTCCATGGCCCAGCGCCGCGTGTGGGGGCTGTTGGCGTCGCCCAGTAAGCAAAGGTGCGGGGCCATGTCAGCGGTGGCCGTTGGCATCGATCTGGGGTAGCACGCCCGCCCATGCCTGATAGTGCACCGCCAGTTCAGGGTGCTGTGCCAGCAAGCGGGCGTCACGGGCACGCACATCCCCAATGGCGCGCGCGGGCGATCCCGCCACGATGGCGAAATCCGGGACTTTGCCCCGCACGCGGGCATGGGCGCAAACCACCACGCCTTTGCCGATGTGGCTGCCTGCCTCGACCACGCTGTGCGGGCCAATAAAGCTGTAGGCCCCGATCGCGATGGGCGCGCGAATGTAGCCGGGCATGTCACCCGAATGGCTGGCGTAGGCGCGCCCGAGCAGCCGGATGCTGCGGTGCGAGCTGTGTGTGACGATGCTCACGAAGTTGGTGATTTGCACTCCCTCGCCAATGCGCAGTCCGGCCGTTGCGTCGATGAAGTTGAACTGACCGATGAACACATGGTCCGAGAGGTCAAGCCCTGACTCGCCCTCGATACAGGTGCTGGGCGCGATGCGCGTGTGCCGCAAGGGCTGGCCGGTGCGGCTTTGTTCACCGAACAGCGTGCGGAAAAAGAGCTGCCGCCAGAGCCAGCGGCGACAGCGGTTAAGCAAGGCTCTCATGGGGAATGTTGCTCCAGTGTGCGAGTGCCTGGAAATAGTAGAGGAAGTACGCCGCCATCGCACCCGAGACGCCCCAGGCTGCGCCTTCCAGTCCGTCCCAGTGGAGTCCGGCTGCCAGCCCGGCGAAGAACACCGCCTGCCCGACGAGCGACAGCCGCAGCGCCCAGGGTTGGGCGCGCCAGGCCAGCGAGACCACGGAGAGCGGCGAGGCGATGAAGTGCAGTCCGATGTAGAGGGCAAGACCGCGAGCCAGCGCCCCGGTGTTACCCCACTGTGTTCCAAACGCCCAGGCAAAAAAGTCTGGCCCCCAGAGCAGCAGTACGGTGGTCAGGGGCGCAGCCAGCAGGGCCAGCGCCAGCATGGTGCGGCGTACCAGGGCTTGGGCCTCACGGGCGCTGCGCGCATGCACCAGCTGCGGGTACAGCGCTTGCGAGAGCGCTCCGCCCAGGAGCGTGGCAGGCGCCTTGAGGTATCGCAGTGCCAGCGCCCAGAAGCCCGCGGCCGCGTCACCCGCCCATGCGGAAATGAGCAACAGGGTCAGGGTGTCTTGCAGCGCTCCCATGAAGGCATGCGGGGTGTTGAAGAGCGGAAAGTCACGGTGGCGCACTGCCATGGCCCGCAGCCGCTGCCGTGGCTGGCGCCACATCCTTTGCCAGCCACCCAGTGGCGCAGGCCGTGCAAGCAGCCAGGCTGCGGCCAGACCTGCGAGCACAGGCGCCAGCAGCAATCCGCCAGGCCCCGCCTGGAGGGGGCCCAGCAGCACCTGCAGCATGGAGCCGCCTCCTTGTTGAACAAAGCGCGCCGTTGCGAGCAGACCGAAACGAAGGTTGTGCGTAGCCCAGAGGGTCAGCCACTGGGTGGCGCCGATGGCCAGTACGCTGACTGGCAAGATCCATGCCAGGGCCAGGTTCTGCGCCCAGAAAAGCGCAAGCGCCACGAGGGTGGACGCTGCGGCGACAGTCACTAGCAGGCGTGCGCACAGGGCCATGAGCAGAGCTGCGCGCAGCGGGGACCGTTCAAGGGGAAGGGCGAATTCGTAGCGAGCGCAGCCCACCACGGCCAGGTTGGTGGCGACGGCCCAGAGCAGTGCGTACTGACCGAAATCTTCGGGTGTGTAGAGTCGCGTGAGCGCTGGTCCCAACAGCAAGGGCAGGGCATTCGCCAGCAGGCCGCCGGAGAGCAGCGTGACCGTGGAGCGCAGCAGGCGAGGCTTCATGGACAGGCGCTGCACAAACGAACGACGAGGGGTGCGCACGCACCAGACCGTTCCCATCGGTTCGACCGGGGCTTCAATCGCTGCGACGGCTCGCTCCCCTTCCACCGCGAGTCGCGATGGTCTGTGGAGGGGCGGTGCTCTGCTGCGCCGTGCTGCACTAAACCGGGTCTGTGATGTGGAAGGTGCAATGGCATCGGCAGACGAGGCTTATTGCGGCGCAATGCCTGTGCGCTCCAGCACGTCACCCACCAGCTCCAGGCGCACCAGGGGGGTATCGAGCTGCATGAGCTGCTGCTTGAGCTCCTGGGGCACCGGCAGCAGCTCACACCAGCGGTTGGCCACCCAGCCGCAGTCGCCAAGCTGGGCTGGCGTGGGGGTGATGGCCACCGGGCTGCTGGGGGTGCGTTCGCGCAGCGAGGCCAGCACCTGCGCCAGGCTGCGCGCTGTGGCCGCCAGGTGCTGCGGAATGGGCACATGCTGGTCTGGCGCCAGAAGTTCGACGTCGGCGACCCACAGGCCGTGGGGCAACAGGTGGCTGCGCACGATGCGAAAGCGCTGTCCGCCCCGGCATTCGAGCGTGACGAGGCCGGGCTGGGGGCTTCGCAGCTGCTCTATGGTGGCCAGTGTGCCCACCTCGTGCAGTTGCTCCAGCGGCGCACCGGCGCGGCGCACCTCCTGGCCGCTGCGCAGGCTCACGACGCCGAAAGGTGCGCCTGCCAGGTGGCATTTGCGCACCATGTCGAGGTAGCGCACCTCAAAGACGCGCAGCGCCACCACGCCGCCCGGGAACAACAGGGAGGCAAGCGGGAACAGTGGCAGGCTGGTCAGGACGAGGGGCTGGGACATGGGCGGCGCGAGGAAGCTATCATCCCATGCCGCTGTGC
>Ga0073905_10000774_pt1 | contig 15502 bp, 15 predicted proteins | sample KloWWTupernatant_FD_65482 | JGI IMG/M metagenome (GOLD analysis project Ga0073905, IMG submission 65482) | Active sludge microbial communities from Klosterneuburg, Austria, studying microevolution and ecology of nitrifiers - Klosterneuburg... | ecosystem: Engineered > WWTP > Aerobic digester >... | reverse complement strand
CATTGGACTCATAAACCTTGAGCTCTTCCGTTTCTTCCCGACGGAATGCCTGCACGGTAGCAACGATCACCGTGGTGGAATTATCCAACGTGGAGCGCGTCACGCTCTTGGCTTCTTCCAAGTCCAGCACCGTGATGGCGCCCGCCTCGCGCAGCGCGGCGTGATAGGGGTGGCTGCGGTTTTTCAGCGCCTTGATGGTCTGCTCGCGGATCGGCTTGCTGGGCACCAGCCACAGAATTACGCTGTGCTCGCAACGCAATAAATGGGTGTTGACGTATTGGACGCTTTTTGCCGCCAGCCACGTCTTGCCGCCGCCGGTGGGCACGCGCAGGCAGAAATACGGCATCTCGGCAGGAAAGCCTGCCAGCGAGTGGTACGGGTTGCCACGCCCCCACAGGCGCTCGGTGGTGGCGGTGAAGGCAAGCGAGGGGGAAGGCAAGTCGTGGCACGCCTTGAAATACGCTTCCACGCTGTCGAGCACTTGCTGCTGATAGATTTTTGGGGTGAATGTTGTCATAGCGGACGGACGCGCTCGATATAGCGCGTGGCTTCGGTCATTTCCTGATAGGCCAGTGCGGAAAACAGCAGCTCCATCACAAATCCCGAAAGGCACCTGCCATGGACAGACAGGGCAGCCGGCCTTCGTCGTAGGCTTGCAGGCGGCGCAGCGCTTCTTCCTGCCAAGCACGGTCAATTTCCGGGTCGGGCTTGTCTAGGCTGTGGTGCAGCAGCTCCAGCAAGGCGTAGCGCTCCGAGGCTTTCAGGTGCAGGGCTTGCTGGATGATGTCGGCGGTTTGCATGGTGTGCTCCCGGTGGGGTTGGCCGTGGCTCATGGCGTTTTTCCGTAGTCGGCAGCCGGCTCCTGTACGCGCGTGGTCGTTGTTTCTGGCTGGGGATACACATGCTCCAGCACGCCGTTGCGCACCACCACCAGTGCCGTGCCCGTTTGCGCAGCAATCTGCCGGGCACGCACGGCGGCGCGCTGCAACGCGAGCCAAGAGCCGCGCAGATCGGTATTGCTGGCTGTTTCAATTGGGCGCGGTTTGGTCATGGTGCACTCCAGTCTAATAGTTGCGGCAACTCACCCGAATTGTCATACAGCGCCCACGCATCAACGGCAAGTGCGTAGTGGTGGGTGAAATTTTCAAGCCCGGCGTCAAAGCGGCGGCGGATGATTGCCTGCGGAATATCGTGCCCACCTTGTTTGACGCGTTGCGCCACGCGAGCCACCGCTTCATCGGCGCTATTCAATCTCAAGAATATCAATTCGACACGATAACCCGCCGCCTGCCAGTGGTTGATATGGCGCAAATATCCACGTCCGGAAAGCGTTGTTTCAAAAGCAAAATTACTGCCAGCCAAAAAATGCCGTTTCAGTTCTGCCAGCATCAGACGCCCGGCCTGCACGGCGGCGGATTCAGGTGCAAACGGTGCCAGCCCGGCTGCAATCAAGTCGGCATTCACAAAGACCGGGCAGGCCGCTTCATGGGGCAAAAATTCCCGCGCAAAGGTGGTCTTTCCTGCACCATTTGGGCCGGCAATGATGATGACCTTGCGATCAGGCTGCATTGTTCACACCTCCAGCGCGTACGGTGTCTGCTTGAAGGTGATGCCTTCGCGGGCGGTGCGTGCGCCCAGCCGGTTGGCGGCAGCGTAAATCACTTTGGGGCCTGTGAATGGGGGCAGTACATCCAGCACTGGGCCGGTGAGTACGTTGCCGCCGGCGACGGATTTGTCTTTCAGGATGCCGTTGTAAAGCAGGTAGATGGCGCGGCCTTCATGCACGCCCAGCAGTGGCGAATCGGCGCCGCCGGTGAAGCCGCTGCCGGTTTCGGCAAACCAGACGAATTCGGCCAGTTGGGCGAACGTCACATCGCGGCGGATCTGGCCGTCGGCGTCGAACAGCGGCTGTGCGGACAGGCGGCAAAACTGGAAGCCGCCGCCGAGGCCGTCGACGGCTTGGCCCTTGGCGTTGGTGTAGCCCGCCGCCACGCGCTTGACGCGCTCGCGGGTGACGCTCTTGGCGATGTTGTCGTCCATTTCGACGAGGATGAAGCGGCGGTTGCCGCCATCTTCGGCGTTTTGTTTGAGGACGGCGTGGGCGGTGGTGCCGCTGCCGGCGAAGCTGTCGAGCACCAAGGAATTCTCGTCGGTGGCGATTTGCAGGATGCGCTGAATGAGCAGGGAGGGCTTGGGTGTGGCGAAATCCGACATCGACGCAATGTCGTGCAGCAGCTCGCGCAGCTCTTTGCGCGAACCATCGGTGTGGCCAGCGAATTCATGCGGCCACAAGGTTTGCGGCACCACGCCATCGTTGCGCAAGGCGTGCTTGTAGCGCTTGTAGGCGGGTACCTTGCCCTTGCCATCCTTACCCCAGTAAATCAGGCCTTCCACCACATGACGCTGATGCTCTTCGGGTGAGTAGGCCCACACGCGGGTGCGCTTGGGCCAAATCTCCTCGCCGGTGTTGGGGTTGCTGACCGGGTAGTACAGGTTGGGACGCTCTTCGGCGGTCTTGGCGCAGGTGTAGTCGCTGCTGCGAAATTGCCCCTTCTCATCCTCGTACTTGTACAGGCCGTCCTTTTCCTCGCCGCGTGGCAACAGCTTGCGCTGCCAGCTGGGCGAGCGCTGGTAGACCAGCACAAAGTCGTGCATGGGGGCGATGGTCTTGTGGTCGTTGGCTACCGCGTATTTCTTCTGCCAGATCACCGTGCCGACAAAGTTGCGGGCTTCAAAAATCTCATCCATCAACAAGCGCAGCGTGGCTATCTCGTTATCGTCGATGGACACGAAGATCGCGCCGTCATCGCGCAGGAACTGCTTCAACAGCACCAGTCGCGGATACATCATGCACAGCCAGCGATCGTGCCGGTCCAGCGTCTCGCCTTCCTTGCCCACCACCTCACCCAACCAGCGGCGAATCTCCGCGCTGTTGACGTTATCGTTATAAACCCAGCCCTCGTTGCCGGTGTTGTACGGCGGGTCGATATAGATGCACTTCACTTGCCCGGCATAGCGCGGCAGCAGCGCCTTCAGCGCGTGTAGGTTGTCGCCTTGCACAATCAGGTTGCCGGTGCCGGCCTCACCGCAAGACAGCGCCGCATCCGGCTCTAGCAGCCGAAACGGCACCTCTTTGTGGTGCTTGACCACGGCTTCCTTGCCGATCCAATTCAATGTGGGCATTCAGGGCTGTCCTTCTTGTGCACTTGCGCGCCAGCCATTGGCAATCGTGCAAAACAGTTTGGCGGTTTGCTGGGTGTCGTACACCGCGCCGTGGGCTTCGCTTGGGTCCCAGCCCAGGCCTGCGGCCATGGCGGCACGGGCCAGCACGGTTTGGCCGTAGCACAGGCCGGCCATCGTCACCGTATCGAACACGCTGAACGGGTGAAACGGGTTGCGCTTGTGGCCCACGCGGCTGACCGCGGCATTGAGGAAATTCAAATCGAAGTGGGCGTTGTGCCCCACCAGGATGGCGCGGGTGCAGGCGTGCTTTTTCATCGCGGCGCGCACCGGCACGAAGATCGCATCCAGGCCTGTGCGTTCGTCCACTTCACCGCGCAAGGGGTGACCGATCTTGATGCCGGTGACTTCCAATGATTTCGGGTCGATGCTGGTGCCGGGCGCGGGCGCGATGTGCGCGTGCGCCACGGCACCGGGCATATAGTTGCCGGCCTCGTCCAGTTCGATGGGGACCGCGGCGATTTCCAGCAGGGCGTGTTTGTTCCAATCAAACCCGCCGGTTTCCACATCCACGACCACCGGCAGGTAGCCACGAAAGCGTTCGGCCATCGGCGTGATGGGGTTGGGGGATGCTAGCTCGGACATCGTGAAAGGTTACCCGATGCGGGTTCCCAACAGCACCCCGCTAGCATGCAAGCGCGCCAACATCGGGCGCACATCGGCCAGAAATGCGTTGAAGTCTGGCTGGCCTGCTTCGGCCGCAAGCGCTTGCAAGTGTTGCTGCCCTGTGTGTCGGGTATTGGCTTCCAGCAGGGTGAGCAGGCGGTACAGCAGCGGCGAGAGTTGCGAAAACTGCACGCGGCCATCGGCCTGACGATGCAGCAACAGCAATGCGGGCTCAGGTGGGACATCCACCGGTTGATTGTCCGGGCCAAGCGTATGCACCGGCCACTGATAGGCCAGCGGCCAGGCCAGTGGCGAGAGCACCGGCACACCCGCCAGCAGGTCGCCTTGCGGGTCATGCGGCGGCGCGGCGGCATCACACAGTTGCAGGCCCAGCTCGGCCCATTCGTAATGCGCAAGTTCGGCCAGCCACGGGCGTGCGGGGTTGGCATGGGCTTCGAGGAAGGCGACAAATTCCAGTCCCAGCCGGGTGAACAGCGGCGTTTCGCTGCGATGGTGGATGAGGAAATCACGCAACAGTGTGTGCCACTCGCGTTCGCGCAACGTCTTGCGCAGCACCGGGAAGGTGCCGGCGAGCAGGCCCTGCAAATTATTGAAGACCAGCTCGCGATACACGCGCAGCCGGCGCTCTTCAATGCCCTCTGGCCCGGCATGATGGGCCGGGTCGCGCACATGTGCGGCCAGTGCCTGCAATTGGGTGTGCAGCGTGCTCATGCGGCGCGCGCCTGTGCGCTGCGGATCAGGGCCACTTCATCCAGCAATTGTGCGAACGGTGGGAAGTTGAAATCACGTTCCAGTACGGTGGGGCGCAGGCCATGCGTGGCATAGGTGAAGTCGAGCAGCCGCCATACATCGTCCTTGACCGGCATGCCGTGGGTGTCGATTTTCAGATCAATGGCTGCATCGAAATGCCCCGCAATATGCACGCTGGCGAGGCGCGCCGTTGGCATGGCGGTGATGAATGCGCGCGCATCGTAGCCATGGTTGATGGCATTGACGTACACGTTGTTGACGTCCAGCAGCAAATCGCAATCCGCCTCACGCAACACAGCGGTGATGAAGTCGACTTCGGAAAGTTGCTGGAACGGCGCGGCGTAGTAGCTCACGTTTTCCACCGCGATGCGCCGGCCCAGCACGTCTTGCACGGTACGGATGCGCGCAGCGACATGGTGCACGGCGTCTTCGGTGAACGGTAGCGGCAGCAGGTCATACAAATGGCCGCCTGCGCTGCAATAGCTCAGGTGTTCGCTATACAGCACAGCATGATGCCGATCCAGAAATTGCCGGGTCTGCTGCAAGAAGGCGATGTCCAAAGGGTCGGGGCCACCCAGCGACAGCGACAACCCATGACAATTCAGCGGATAGCGCGCGGTCAGTGTGGTGAGTTGTTCGCCCAATACGCCGCCGACACCAATCCAGTTATCGGGTGCGCATTCCAGAAAATCGAAAGCGCCCGCAGGCGCTTCGATAAGTGAATCAAGTAATGCGCGGCGCAGCCCAAGGCCGGCGCTGCGCGGGGGCAGGGCGGTATGCATGCGGGGTTACATGCTGCCGCCGCATTTGCCCTCGCCACATTTGCCTTCACCGCATTTGCCTTCGCTGCCGGCGGCTTTGCCATCGGCACCGGCACCGGCCGCTTTGGCATCACCACCGCATTTGCCTTCAGCCATGCCCTTTTGCATGGCGGCGTGGTGGGCATCGAATTCCTGCTTGCTGATGAAGCCATCATGGTTGCCATCGATGCCGGCAAACTTGTCGTCCTTGCCGCCATGCGCCGCGGCAAATTCAGTGCGCGAAATGCGACCGTCCTTGTCGCTATCCAAGCCTTCAAAGGTATGCATGGGGGTTGCTGGTGCGGCCTTGGCAGCATTGCCGGCCATCATCGCCGCGCCGCATTTGCCTTCGCCACATTTGCCTTCGGTGGCGGCGGATTTGGCTTTGCTTGCGTCTTGCTGGTAGCCGTGGGCCAGGGCATCCATCGAAAACAAGCTGCCTGCGGCCAAGCTGGCACTGGCGATGGCGGCGCTGATGGTCAGGGTCATGGGTGTGCGGTTGTTCGACATGGAAAACTCCTTGGCGCGTCAGCGCGGGTCAGTCTGCCGATGCTACTGCGCGGCGGCGCTTGCGGCCAGTGCACCCCGGCGGGCGCTGGATGTTGTGTTTTTGCACAGGCCGGATATTGTGGCGCGCTGCAAGGTCTGTGAATGTACGGCGAAGGGGTGTCATGGAAGGACTGGTGGTATTACTGGTGTTGCTGGTGCTGAGCGTGCCCGTTTTGCTGTTGGTGGCCTTGCTGAAGATCGCGGGGCTGCGGCAGCGGGTGGATGCGCTGGAAGCGGCGGTTGCGCAGCAGCAATACGCGCCCAGCGCACAGGCTGCACCTGTCGCCGATCGTGCGCAGGCTGCCGCCCCGCCTCCCCTCATGCAAGCGCCAGCGTTCGTGATGCCGCCGATACCTGATGTCGAGGCCACAGCGCAGGCTGCAGCGGATGTTGCACCGGCACCGGCAGCACAGGCGGAAAAGCCACCGCAGCTTGCTGCGCCACTCCCGGCATCCCCACGGCAGCCAGCAGCACCCGATGCGATCGAACGCGCCATCCAACGGGTCAAGGGCTGGTTCACTACCGGCAATGTGCCGGTCAAGGTGGGCATGCTGGTGCTGTTTGCGGGGGTGGCGGCATTGCTGCGCTATGCCAGTGACCAGGGCTGGCTGCGCATGCCGGTTGAGCTGCGCTTGGCGGGGATCAGTGCGGCGGCCTTGGCGGCCTTGGTGTTTGCATGGCGCAAGCGCGACAGTCATCGCAGCTTTGCGCTGGCACTGCAGGGCGGTGCGATTGGTGTGTTGTTGCTGGTGACGTTTGCTGCGGTCAAGTTGTATGCCCTGATTGACCCCGCGCCGGCATTTGCCATCAGTGTGATGTTGATTGCCGGACTGGCGGTGATGGCGGTGCTGCAGGAGTCGCGCACGCTGGCCATTTTGGGGGTGCTGGCCGGCTTCCTTGCGCCACTGTGGCTGTCCACCGGCAGTGGCAACCATGTGGGCTTGTTCAGTTACTACGCGATGCTCAATGCGGGCATTTTTGCAATTGCGTGGGTGCGGCCGTGGCGCATTCTCAATCTGCTGGGATTTGCGTTTACCTTCGGCATCGGCACTGTCTGGGGCGTGTTGCAATACAAGCCGGAGCACTTCGCCAGCACCGAGCCTTTCCTGCTGCTGTTCTTCGGGTTCTATCTGCTACTGCCCTTGTTGTATGCGCGCAAGGCGCAAACGCCGGGCGGTGCGCGGATCGACGGCAGTTTGTTGTTTGGCACGCCGCTGATTGCGTTCTCGCTACAGGCCGGGTTGTTGCAGGGCGAACGCATGCCGCTGGCACTGTGCGCCTTGGGGTTGGCAGTGATTTATGTGGCGCTGGCATGGGCGCTTCGACATAAAGAAAAGTTGCAATTGCTGGGGCGTGGCTACGCGATCCTGGCGGTGGGCTTTGCCACCTTGTCGATCCCGCTGGCGTTGTCTGCGCGCGCCACGGCTTCGGTATTTGCATTGGAAGGGGCTGGCTTGGTGTGGTTGGGTCTGACCCAGCAGCGTCGCCTGCCGCGTTGGGCGGGGATTGGCTTGCAGCTGGCCGCCGCGCTGGCACTGGTGTTGGCGGCGTACAGTTCGTCAGGCTGGGGGCATACGGCAATCGCGGTGATCAACGCCAACTTCATGAGCGCGTTGTTGATTGCCGCCGGCGGATTTGCCGCGGCATGGCTGTATCGCCAGCATGGCAATGCTGTGGTGGCGGTGTTGGCCTACCTCTGGGGCGTGTTGTGGTGGGCCGGCAATGGCCTCCATGAAATCAACAGCTTCGTGGCATCCGCGGATCGCTTGCATGCCTATTTGCTGCTGGCCGGTGCTACAGGCTGGTTGGCCGCAGAAGTGCAGCGCCGGCAGCCGGCACGCGCATTGGCATTGACCACATTGGCCGGGCTTGGGTTGGCGTTCCCGTTGGCGTTTGCGCAAATGCAAAGCAATGGCCAGCCATTTGCAGGTCAAGGCGCATGGGTGTGGCCGCTGTTTGCGGTACTGGGGCTGCGCAGCCTGTTGTGTTTGCGCAACAGCAGTGAGTCGGTGGCAGGGCTGGCGCAATTGCTGTGGTGGTTGTTGTGGCCCACGGTGCTGTCGTTGCTGGCGTCGTTCATCGGGTCGCGTTTTGAACTGGCCGATGGCTGGGTGGGGATGTTGCTGGCCCTGCCTTGGCTGGTGTTGGCATTGGTATCGTTGCGCCGGAGCGCGTGGCTGTCGGCACCTTTGGCGGAGCTGTTTGCACCGTTCCAATCCGTGCTGCGGCTGCTGGTGTTCATTGCACTCGGGCTGTGGTGGTTGCTGATGCTGTTCAATGCCGGGCAAAGTGCGCCGTTGCCGTGGTTGGCGGTGCTCAATCCGCTGGATTTGGCGCAGCTTTCGGTGCTGCTGTTGCTGGCGTTGTGGCTGCGGGATGGGGTGTCTGCACGCACGCCGCTGGCGTCGCAGCCGGTGATGGCCCTGGCGCTGGCGGGCTTGTTGTTGGTGACGGTGATGACCTTGCGCGGCGTGCATCACTGGGGCGCGATTGCATGGGATGGCGCGCTGCTGGGCACGGGCTTGGCGCAAACCAGTTTGACCGTGGTCTGGAGCTTGCTGGGGATGGCGGGCTGGGTCTCGGGTTCGCGCCGTGGGCAGTGGGGCTTGTGGTTGGCCGGTGCCATTTTGATGGGCATCGTGTTGCTGAAACTGCTGTTGATCGACCGCAGCAACTTGGGTGATCTGCTCGGCATCGGCGCGTTTATCGCCTACGGCCTGCTGTGTACTTTGGTGGGCTGGCTGGCACCGGTACCGCCACGGCGAACGGCATCGCAAGATGCGCAGCACACCGACGACTCACACACAGACGAGGCTATGGCATGAAGCGGTGGATGCTGGGGGTGCTGTTGCTGCCATTGGCCGCACACGCAGGTGATGACTACGCGCAGCAATGGCCGCTGCAGTTGTCGCGCCCCGATGCCGGTGCGTATCGGGTGGCGCTGGATGCGGCGGTCTATCGCGCGGCGTATTGGCGCGACCTGCGCGATGTGCGGGTACTGGATGCCAGCGGCAAGCCGGTGGCCAGCCTGTTGCAAACACGGCCAGATGGGGCGGCCGGGCAAGCGCAGCACACCGCACTGCGCTGGTTCACGCTGCCGGTGACGGCCGCATCGCAAGGCAGCGATTTGAGCGTGCTGGTGCAGCGTTCCACCGATGGCGCGGTCGTGTCGGTGCGCAGTGGTGCAGTGGCCGATAATGATGTGGCCGCCGCGTCTGCATGGCTGGTCGATCTGGGCAAAGACAGCGCTCGTATGCATGCGCTGCTGCTGGATTGGGAGGATGCCGCGCAAGCGTTGGATGCGGGCTATCGGCTGGAAGGCAGTGATGATCTGCGCAATTGGCGCACCCTGGATCCACAGGTGCGCCTTGTGCAATTGCGCAATCAAGGACAGGAACTGCGCAGCAACCGGATTGCGTTGGATACACCGCCACGTTATTTGCGATTGCTGCCGTTGCAGGCAAGCCCGGCGATTGCGCTGCGAGCGGTGCAGGGCGAGTGGCACGCAGCAGCCGACAGCAACAATTGGCAGTGGCAACCGGCACCCGTGGCCGCAGGCACGCCGGCCAAGGGTGGCTTTGACTATCACAGCGATGGCCACTTCCCGGTGCAGCGCGTGGATGTGGTGATGCCCGCCAACACCAGTGTGCGTTGGTCTGTACTCAGCCGCGATGCGGATACGGGCACGTCTGCGCAGCCATCAATGGCATGGGCGCAGCGCGCCTATGGTTGGAGCACATGGCAGTTGCAGGATGGTGCCAGCGCACAAACCTCGCCGCCGCTGGATCTGAATACCACCATCAGCGATCGCGAGTGGCGCTTGCAACTGGAATCGGGTGATCTGCCAGCCTCTGCTCCCACTCTGAAGTTGGGGTATCAGCCCGCCAGTATCGTGTTCCTTGCGCAGGGCACGCCGCCGTATGTCTTGGTGGCAGGCAGCGCTGCCGCACAGGACACGCAAGATGCGGTAGCGCCCATGCTGGCAGCCTTGCGCGCACGTTTCGGTGCGCAATGGGTACCGGCGGTGGCAACCCTGGGACCGGTCAGCCCACGCGCAGGCAGCGCTGCCTACACGCCGCCTGCCAAGCCCCGCGACTGGAAAACCCTGACCTTGTGGGCAGTGCTGGTGCTGGGTGCACTGCTGGTGGGCGGAATTGCGTTCAGCCTGTTGCGCGGCAAGCCGCAGCCTGCCGGCAAATAGACCCACCACGGGTCAGGCGACGGGTTGCAAACTCTCGTCGCGTTTATTGCGCGGTGGCAGCGGTGTATCGCCATGCAACAAGAACCACACGTTCTCGGCGATATTGGTGGCATGGTCGCCAATGCGTTCCAGATTTTTGGCCATGAACAGCAGATGCGTGCACGGCGTGATCGCACGCGGGTCTTCCATCATGTAGGTGAGCAGTTCACGGAACAGCCCGGTGTACAGCGCATCCAGTTCGGCATCGGCATCGCGCACCCGCAACGCATCGTCACCATCGCGCTGCTGATAAGCGCGCAATACATCGCGCAATTGGTGCGCCGCCATTCGCCCCAACGCATCCAGCCCACGGGTATGGGAAAGTGGCGGCGACTGGTTCAGCACCAGGGAACGTTTGGCGATATTGGCCGCGTAATCGCCAATGCGCTCGATGTCGGAAGCTACCCGCAACGCCGCCAAAATCACGCGCAAATCGCTGGCCAGCGGGCCGCGCTGGATCAGGCGAATCGCATCATGATTGATTTGTTGTTCCAGTGCATCGATACGTTCGTCATTGGTGATCACCTCATGCGCGGCGGCTTCATTGCGCTGGGTCAGCGCATTCAGTGCCGATTCCAATTGGCTGGTGGCCAACTGACCCATGTAGATCAGCGTGTCACGCAAGGCGGTTTGTTCGTCGTCGTGACTCCTGACGATATGCTGATGTTGCTCGTTCATTAGCCGAACCTCCCGGTGATGTAATCCTCGGTCTGTTGTTTGACCGGGTTGGAAAAGATCTGCTCGGTGGCGCCATGCTCGATCAAGTCGCCCATGTACATGAAGGCGGTGTAGTCGGACACGCGCGCCGCCTGCTGCATGTTGTGGGTAACAATCATGATCGTGAATTCCTGCTTGAGTTCCTCTACCAGCTGCTCGATGCGGCTGGTGGAAATGGGGTCCAATGCCGAGGTGGGTTCATCCAGCAACAGCACGTCGGGCTTGAGCGCCACGGCACGCGCAATGCACAGACGCTGCTGCTGACCGCCGGACAGGCTCAGACCGCTGTCCTTCAGCTTGTCTTTCACCTCGTCCCACAGAGCGGCCTGGCGCAGCGCCAGTTCCACGCGGGCCTCCATGTCGGCTTTGTTCAGACGCTCATGGTGACGAATGCCATAGGCCACGTTTTCGAAAATGGTCATCGGAAACGGCACCGGTTTTTGAAACACCATGCCCACCTTGCTGCGCAGCCGATTCATCGGGTACGCAGGGGCCAGAATGTTTTCGCCATCCAAAAGCACTTCGCCCTTGGCTTCCAGCTTCGGGTACAGCGCATAGATACGGTTGAACACGCGCAGCAACGTGGACTTGCCGCAGCCGGACGGGCCAATCAGCGCGGTCACGTGTTTTTCCGGAATCTCCAGATTGATGTTTTTGACCGCATGAAACTTGTCGTACCAGAAGTTCAATCCGCGTGCGGCAATTTTCACCGGCGGGGGGTGCAATGCTGCGGTGTGATGGACCGCATGCGCAGTGGCGAAATGGGCTGTGTTCATCGGAAGGGTCCGCAGGTCAGTCATGAGTGGCGCGATTGCGCAAAAGCAGGAAGCGGGCCAGCAAGCTGATGGCCAGCACGAACAAGGTAATCAGCAGTGCACCGGCCCACGCCAGTTGCTCCCAATTTTCAAAGCCGGCACCGGCAAATTTGTACATCACCAGCGGCACCGCGCTCATGGCGCCGGTGATTTTCAGGCTGAAGAATTCATTGCCAAATGCAGTGAACAGCAGTGGTGCGGTTTCGCCTGAAATGCGCGCCAAGGCCAGCAGCACACCCGTCACGATGCCGGGCAGGGCGCTGCGGTACAGCACCTGCACGGTCACTTTCCACTGCGGCACGCCCAACGACAACGCCGCTTCGCGCATTTGTACCGGCACCAGCCGCAACATTTCGTCGGTGGTGCGCACCACCACCGGCAACACGATAAACGCCAGTGAAAGCGCGCCAGCGATGGCAGAGAACTTGCCGCCGGTGTTCATCACGAAGGCGGCATACACGAACAGGCCCAGTACGATCGAGGGTGCCGACATCAGGATATCGTTGACGAAGCGCACCGCTGTGCCCAGCCGGCTATGTCCCCCCACTTCCGCCAGCCAGGTGCCTGCGGCAATCCCCATCGGTGTGCCGATGGCGACGCCCATCCCGCACATCAGCAAACTGCCGACGATGGCATTGCGCAAGCCACCCGCTTCCATCGGCGGCGGCTGATCCTGCAAGAACAAGGCCAGGTTCAAATGGGCGAGGCCTTTGGCAACCAGCGTCCACAAAATCCAACCCAGGAAGGCCAGGCCAAACATGGCGGCGGCGCAGGCCAGGGTGATGGCAATGGCATTGGTGATGCGGCGGCGTTGATACAACGCTGCGGAAAACGTGCTCATCGGTTGCCCTCCTTGCGTGCCAGATTCGACAACATCAGGCGCGCCAATGCCAGCACGACGAAGGTCACCATGAACAATACGAAGCCCAGCAGCAGCAAGGCGGCGCGGTAGGTTTCGGTGGCCTCGCCAAAGTCATTGGCGATCAGTGCGGCGATGGTGGTGGATGGTTCCAGCAACGAAGCAGTGAAGCTCACGCTATTGCCAATCACGAATGCCACCGCCATGGTTTCGCCCAGTGCCCGGCCAAGACCCAGGAAAATGCCGCCGATCACCGCCGAGCGGGTGTAGGGCAGCACGATGTCCCAACTTACTTCCCACTTGGTGGCACCTAATGCGTAGGCCGATTCTTTCAAACGGGTGGGCACGGTCAGGAACACCTCGCGCATGGTCGAGGCGATAAACGGAATCACCATGATCGACAGCACCAGACCCGAGGTCAGCATGCCCGCGCCAATCGGTGGCCCGCTGAACAGCATGCCGATCACCGGCAGTGGACCGATGTGTTCATCCATCCACGGGATCAAGCTTTCGCGCATCACCGGCATCAGCACGAAGAAGCCCCACATGCCGTAGATGATCGATGGAATGCCGGCCAACAATTCAATCGCGGTGCTGATCGGCGTGCGCAGCCAACGCGGTGCCACTTCGGTCAGGAAGAAGGCGATCCCGAAGCTCACCGGCACCGCAATCAACATGGCGATGCAGGCGGTCACCAGGGTGCCGTAGATCGGCACCAGTGCGCCGTATTTGTTTTCAACCGGGTTCCAGTCGCTGGACAGGAAAAAGTTCAGGCCCTCGCTGGCAAGCACGCTGCGGCCGCCCCACAGCATCGACAAGGCCGCACCGGCAAGGGTCACCAATACGAATACCGCCGTGGCGGTCAGCAGCCAACGGAATTGCCGGTCGTGGCGCGCATCGGTGGCATCACGATGGCTGGGGAGTGTGGAAGTGGCGATAGCACTCATGGAATATGCGTGTCCTGCCCTTGCGGAAGGGCAACAGGTGGCGTTCGTCGTATGTGTATGATTCGATGTTTTTATGACAGCCCGATGACGTAATTCGAAGAATCGTCATGGTGTTCGCCAGATATGAAAATGGCGGACCCGAGGGCCCGCCATTGGCAGTCCAAAACCGTATTGATTACTTGACGTTCTGCGTCCAATAGGCCTGGATCTGCTGCACCAGCGAATCCGGCAGCGGCACATAGCCCAGCGACTTGGCCGCGCCATCGCCATTGGCATACACCCAGCGGAAGAACTCCACCGCGGCCTTGGTGCCCGGCTTGCCGTTCTTGTGCACCAGCATGAAGTTGGTGGCAGTGATCGGCCACGCATTGGCACCCGGTGCATTGGTGATGATCAGGAAGAAATCCTTGGCCGTCTTCCAGTCGGCGCTGGCAGCGGCTTCGGCAAAGCTGTCATCACTCGGGTTGACGTAGTTGCCGGCGGCATTCTTCAGGCGCGAGTAGGGCAATCTGTTCTGCACCGCATAGGCCAGTTCGACATAACCGATACTGCCCTTGATCTGCTTGACGTAAGCCGACACGCCTTCGTTGCCCTTGCCGCCGATCCCCACCGGCCACTTCACCGCGGTACCTTCGCCCACCGCAGACTTCCACGCCGGGCTGACCTTGGACAAATAGTTGGTGAAGTTGAAGCTGGTGCCGGAGCCATCAGAGCGATGCACCACGGTGATCTTCAATGCCGGCAGCGGCAGGCCGCGGTTGCTGGCGGCGATGCGCGGATCGTTCCACAGCGTGATCTTGCCGAGGAAGATGTCGGCCAGCACATCCGGATCCAGCTTCATCGTGCCGGCTGCGATGCCTGGCAGGTTGAACGCCGGCACGATGCCGCCGATCACCGACGGAAACTGCCCAAGGCCGGAACGGGCCAGTTCTGCGGGCGGCAGTGGTTTGTCGGACGAACCAAAATCCACGGTGCCAGCCTTGATCTGGGCGATGCCGCCACCGGAACCGATGGACTGATAGTTCACTTCCTTGCCAGTGGCAGCCTTGTAGTCGGATGACCACTTGGACATGGCCGGGTACACAAACGATGCGCCTGCGCCGGTGACATCGGACGCGAATGCGCTGGTGGCAAAGCCGCTTGCCAGTGCGAGTGCAGCGAGGCGGAACGTGAAAGACTTGGACACGAAGAGCTCCTGAGTGTGCGGATACGACGGGGTTTGCCCGTTTCGCAGTGCATTCAAGCGCGAGTTCATGACAGGCAGGCGTCGCTTGTGTGTCAATTTCGTGACGCTGGGCTGCTGCGTGGCGCCACGGATTGTGCGCGTGACTGCCAAGCCGTTAGCCACCTGGAAATAGAAAAAAATCGTAAACGGAAATAAATCTGCAACCGTTGGCAGGTGAAATACACGGCATGCGTGATGGGGGAAGACCTGCGCGCAGTCCCGAACCATACAGCCATTTCACTGACACTGGAGCACCTCCATGCGCACCACCCGATTAGCCGCCGCGATTGTCCTGATTGTTGCTGGCAACATGAGTTTCAATGCTGCGGCACAGAGCGCGCCCAGCGCCAAGGATATTGCCGAAATGAAGGCGCAGATCGCCGCGCTGCAAGCCCAGATCCAGAGCCTGGAAGAGCGCTCGCAAGATCTCGAGGCACGTAGCGATGCGCAATCCGATGTCAATGTGGAGCAGGCCAAGGCGAATGAATCGCTGGCCACCATCGACTCACTGAAGAAATTGGTCAACGACACCAAGCTCAGCGGCCGCTTGTATTACGACCTGACCAATATCAACGACAGCAGCAAGGGTGTGAAGACCGACAAGTCCGGTTTCGCCTTCGATATCAAGCGCTTCTACTTGGGCGTGGACCACAAGTTCAACGATCAGTGGTCGATGAATTTGACCACCGACTTCCAGTACTCCTCAGCGATCGCATCCACCGAGGTGTACCTG
>Ga0073905_10000772_pt1 | contig 15540 bp, 10 predicted proteins | sample KloWWTupernatant_FD_65482 | JGI IMG/M metagenome (GOLD analysis project Ga0073905, IMG submission 65482) | Active sludge microbial communities from Klosterneuburg, Austria, studying microevolution and ecology of nitrifiers - Klosterneuburg... | ecosystem: Engineered > WWTP > Aerobic digester >... | reverse complement strand
GGCTCGAACCCGCCTGTGGTTGCGGCGACGTCAGGAGCGATGCCTGCACGCAAGCCCGCGGCCAGGGCGTCGGTGGCGACGAAGGCGACACTGGCGAAGCCGCAACGCCTCGCCAAGAAGTCGACGCGCTGACGTAACCGGCCAGCCGGCTTGCAGACCGGCTGGCGTTCGTGGACTCGCGGATTCGCCGCTCGAATTTCCCACGCACCCCGCAGAAGCGGGCGTCCCCTTTCGTGGCTGCCGGCGCCGCCTCAGTAGGCGCGGCTGCTGACCAGCATCGCCTTCGCCAGCTTGCCGTGCATGCGGCCGATGAAGCGGGCCAGGTGCAGGGTGGCGAACAGCAGCAGCACGCCGGCCAGGATCGACAGCGGCCATGTCCACATCGAGCTCGGGTCGAACAGGCTGAAGCCATCCAACCGGATGTATTCGCCGAAGCCGAACCAGTGGCCGAACGGCAGCGCGATCATCGCCGCACCGAGGCTGAGCGCCACCACCACCACGGTGAAGTAGGTGATGCCCAGCGGCAGCATCGCCAGGAAGTACAGCATCGTCCCCCAGGTGCGCGGGTCGGTGAACATCGCGCCGATCCGCTGCAGCACCGGCAGGCCCTTGTCGCTGTACAGCGGCCTGCGCGGCATCCGTTCGCCCAGCATCACCTCGACGATGCGCCCTTCCACCAGCGCCAGGATGCGCGTCGCGCCGATGAACAGGATCACGAACGGGATGCCGATGATCAGGATCGCCAGGCCCAGCGACAGCGATGCGCCGGTGACCACCCAGCTGAAGTAGAAGGTGCCGGTGGCCATCGCCAGCAGCATGTAGAACAGCGAACCGTAGGTATGCGGATCCACCAGCACGCCGAAGAAGCGGCCGAGCAGCGACTCGCGCGGCGCCGGCAGCGGCGCGCGCAGCGCGGTCTGCACCTTCACCTCGGTGTCGCGGTAGATGTCCGCCACTTCGTCCGGCGCACCGTAGCTGCCGGCGACCGCGGCGATCACCTCGGCTTCGGTCTTGCCCGGGTGCGCGGCCAGTTCCGAGCGCAGGTAGTCCTCGGCGTCGTACAGCGCGTCCTGCGCCAGCGCCGGGTCGCAGCCCTCCAGCGCGCGCCGCAGGCGGTCCAGGTAGGCGGGGATGGTGGTCGGCAGGTCGGCGTTCATGCGCTGGCTTCCTTGAGCACGGCATCGAGGGAATCGCGGGTGGCACGCCAGGCGGCGCTCCAGTCGGTGAGCGCTTCGCGCCCGGCCTGGGTGACGCGGTAGTAGCGGCGCGGCGGGCCGCTCATCGAGGGTTCCACGAAGCTTTCCAGCAAGCCGGCGCCCTCCAGGTTGCGCAGCACCGGGTACAGCGCGCTCTGCTTGCCGGCCAGCACGCCGTCGCCGAGCTGCTCCAAGCGCTTGGCGATCTGGTAGCCGTACATTGCCTCGCTGCCGGCGGCGACCACCGCCAGCAAGGCCAGGGACACGGTTCCGGCGCTCAGCTCCTTGTGGAATTTGCGTAGCAGCGACTCGTCCATTGGCAGGCTCCACTAATCTGGAGTCGATACTACTGTTGATTTCGATATAGTGAATATGCCAGTAGTCATGCGCCCGATGCCGGTACCTCTCACGCTGGATCCGGTCGCCCCCAAACTCATCCGGGCCTGCTGCACGGGGGCGCTATGCTTCGGTTTTCGCTCAGGAGTCGACCAGATGCGTCGTGGATTGCTTGCGGTTGCCCTTGCCCTCGCCGTTGCCGCCCCTGCCCTTGCCCAGGACGCGCAGCAGCCACCGAAGCGCAAGTCGGCGAAAGAGATCATCGATGCCGCCCCGGCCAGTGCCTGGCGCGACCTCGACCCGGCCAACACCCTGTACATGGAGCTGCCCGCAGGCCGCGTCATCATCGAGCTCGCCCCGGGCTTCGCGCCCGAGCACGTGGCCAACATCAAGACCATGGCCAAAGGCGGCTTCTGGGACGGGCTCACCATCTACCGCTCGCAGGACAATTTCGTGGTCCAGTTCGGCGATGCCGAGGGCGAGGAAGCCGGCAAGGCCAAGCCCTACCCCACCGGCACCCGCACCCGCCTGCCGGCCGAATTCACCCGCAGCACCGAGGGCGCACGCTTCGACAAGCTGCCCGACATCGACGGCTGGGCGCCGCAGGTCGGCTTCATCGACGGCATGCCCGCCGCGCGCGACCCCAAGGCCGGCAAGGCCTGGATCACCCATTGCTACGGCGTGCTCGGCGCCGGCCGCAACAACGCGCCGGACAGCAGCATCGGTGCCGAACTCTACGTCGTCATCGGCCAGGCCCCGCGCGCGCTGGACCACCAGCTCAGCGTGGTCGGCCGGGTGGTCAAGGGCATGGACCTGCTGAGCACGATCCCGCGCGGCCCGGAGCCGATGGGCTTCTACCAGAAGCCCGAACAGCGCGCGCCAATCAAGGCGATCCGGTTGGCCAGCGAGGTTCCGGCGGCAGAACGCACGCCACTGCAGCTGCTGCGCACCGACAGCCAGGCCTTCATCGACGCGACCGAAGCCCGCCGCAACCGGGTGGACGATTTCTACACCGTCCCCGCCGGCCACATCGACCTGTGCAACGTGGCATTGCCGGTGCGCTCGCCGCCGGCGAAGTAACCGGTCCTCCCCACGAAAAAGGCGGCCAGTGGCCGCCTTTTTCGTTGCATCGCAGCTTGCCAGCCCGCTTCAGAACTCCTGGCTGAAGCGGATGCCGATGGTGCGCGGCTGGGCGACGACGGTGTAGGGCTGGTTGCCGCAGGTCAGCGCCGCGCACTGGGCGAAGCGGGTCATCTCGGCGCGTTCGTCGAACACGTTCTTGACGAACACGTCGATCGACCAGTTGTTGCGGCGCCATCCGGCGGACAGGTCGGTCATCGTGTAGGCACCGAGGTACCCCAGCAACGCGGTTTCCGCCTCGCGCATGTCGACCCGGCGTTCGCCGGCATGCGCCAGCGACGCCTGCCAGTAGGCCTCGCCGCCCTTGAAGTCGAAGCTGTAACGCGCGTTCAACGCGCCCTTGAACTCCGGCGTGACCGGCAGTCGGGTGCCGGATGCCGCCTGCGGGCCGCTGACCACGTTGCCATTCGGATCCAGCGTGCCCGCCGGGCACACGGTTTCCGGCTCACCATTCGGCTTGATCCAGCCACAGTAGTTCTTGGTCAGCTTGGCGTCGTACCAGGCGAAGCCGCCGGTGATCTGCAGGTTGTAGGTGGCCGCCCAGCTGAGGTCGATCTCCAGGCCGTCGATCTGCGCCTCGTTGGCGTTGCGGATCTCGGTCAACCCGTTCTGGCCAAGGTAGGAGAACTGGAAGTCCTTCCAGTCCTCGCGGAACAGCGCGCCGTTGAAGGTCAGGGTGTTGTCAGCCCAACTGGTCTTCCAGCCAAACTCGTAATTTGTCAGGAAGTCGGAGGTATAAGGCGGCAACGTGCCGCGGCGGTTGATGCCGCCGGGTCGGTAACCCTCCGACCACGTCGCATACAGCATCTTGCTATCGCTAACCTGGTAGGTCGCATTGAGCCGACCAAGCCAACCGTCCTCGCTAACGCCCTTGTCGAACACCTTGCACGGCGCCCCATTGAACGGCGTCCAAGTCGCTCCGAATTGCGCCAGGCAACCCGCTTCGCCATAACGATCCTCCGGGTCCAGGCTGGATTGCGAGGAGTATCCATTGGCAAAACCGAAATATCCCTTCAGCGCATTTTCGGCGCGGAACCAGCGCCCGCCGGCAGTCAGCTCCAGCTTGTCGGAGACGTCGAAACTGACCTCACCGAACACTGCCTTGTCGCGATCCTCGCGTTCCTGTTCAGTCAACCAAATCGTATCCTCGTAGCCACTGACCGACAGGTCCGAAGCCAGACCATCGACCCGGTAACGTTGGTGGATGTCGTGCTGCTGCTGCTGCCAGAACAGACCTGCCGCAAAACGGACTCGGTTCTCGCGCGGCGATGCGATGCGCAGCTCATGGCTGGTCTTCTGGTAGCCATCAGTCGCCTGGATGTACTGCGCCGGATTGATCAGGACTCCGTTGTCGTCGTAGAAATACGCGCCGTAGCCGGCCAGGGTGTCGTACCAGAAGCCGTAATCGCTGTAGTCGGATTCGGAATCGACGTCGCGCTTCATGTGCGAGAACACGTAGGTCAGGTCGAAGTTGCCGACCTTGCCCTCCACCGTCAGCGCCGCCTGGTACCAGCGGTCGTCCGAGGTTTCCGGATAGAAATGCTTGACAGCCAGGTCGGTTACCCCGGGGTCGTAGCCCATCGCCGGGTTGCCGGCGTTCGGGTCGACGCCGGCGCTTCCGTAGGCCTGCTGCTTCTGCGCGATCAGCTGCGGGGTGATGGTCCAGTTGTCGTTGATGTCGAAGCGCGCGGAGGCACGGATGCCGGCGGTGTCGGCGCTGTTGTAGTCCTTCTCGGCGCGGTCCGGGTTGGTGTCGACGATGCCCGAGGTGGGATAGGTGCGGGTGCCGCTGAGGTTGTCGACGTAGCCGGCATCGTGCTTCTGCCAGCCGACCAGGCGCACCGCGGCGTGGTCGTTGACCGGGATGTTGACGAAGCCCTCCAGCACGTGGCCGAGGCCGCCGTCACTGATGCTGTTGGCCTCGACGCTGTAGCCGGCCGAGAATCCGGACGGATCCGGCTTGCGGGTGATCAGGCGGACCGTGCCGGCCTGCGAGCTGGCGCCGTACAGGGTGCCCTGCGGGCCGGCCAGCGCCTCGACGCGCTCGATGTCGTACATGTGGATGTCGAGCGCGCCCTGGATGGTGGTGATCGGCTGCTCGTCCAGGTACATGCCCACGCTGGGCTGCGAGCCGGAGTGGTTGCCATCGCCACCGCTGGCCACGCCGCGCATGTACACCTGCACGAAGCCCGGGCCGGAGAACACGCCGCCACCGGCGGTGCCGTACGACAGGCTGGGGATCATCTTCGCGTAGTCGTCGAAATCGGCGACGTTCTGCTGTTCGAGCTGGGTATTGCCCAGCACCTGCAGGCTGATAGGCACCTTCTGCAGGTTCTCGACGCGCTTCTGCGCGGTCACCGTGATTGCATCCAGGGTGCGCGCCTCCTTGTCCTGCGGGCTCGCCGGCGCATCGGCGGACTGCGCCCATGCCAGCGGCGAGGAAAACACCAGCGCAACCGCGGCTGCCAGCGGCAGGCGGCGCATGGCGGAACGGCGGGTCGTACGGGTGCGAGTCTGCATTGCGAGGTCCCCTCCCAAGGATTCACGCCAACTTTACGCAATTTTCACCTCAAACCGGCAACTCCCCCGCCGGCGGTACCGCCGGGTAGTGGTCGAGCACCGGGCCAAGCGCCTGCTTCAGTGGATCCAGCCATGGCTCGAAATGCCGCCACTGGTCCAGTCCTTCGCGGTAGATCGGCCGCCGCACCTGCTCCGAACTGGCGGTGCGCACCGCGCGCTCGTTCTCGAAGAAGCGCAGGCAGCGCTGGTCGAACGGCAGGCCGCAGAAGTCCAGCAAGGCGCGCACCTGGACCTCGGTGTCGGCCACCATGTCCTCGTAGATGACGCGATGGACCCGGCCCGGCAACACCTCGTCGAAGTGCGCCATCAGCGCCACGTAGTCGACGTAGTAGCGGCCCATGTCGGCCAGGTCGTAGCTGAAGGCCTGGCCGCGCGCGAAGTGCTGCTTGAAGTTTGAGAAACAGCACGCCAGCGGGTGCCGGCGCGCGTCGATGATCGTCGCGTTCGGCAGGATCAGGTGGATCAGCCCGACGTGCGCGAAATTGTTCGGCATCTTGTCGATGAAGAACGGGCGCCCCAGCTTGCGCTGCACCCGGGTGCCGGCGAGGTAGCGCTCGCCCAGCGCCCTGAACCCGGCCGGGTCCATGCCTGCCACGATGTCGTGGTAGGACGTGGTCTCCGGCTGGCTTGATCGGGCCCGCAGGTCGCGGGTGATGGCGATGATGTCCGGCAGCTCCATCGTCGCTTCCACCTGCGGATGGCTGGACAGGATCTGCTCCACCAGGGTGGAGCCGGCGCGCGGCATGCCGAGGATGAACACCGGCGCCGGGTCGTCGTCGCCGGCACCGGCGCGTTCGGCCAGGAACTCGCGCGTGTACACCGCCTGCGCGCGGCGCCGGCGCTGGGCGTTCTGCTCCGCGTCGTACGGCAGCTGGGTGCGCCGCAGGGCGTTGCCGCTGGCGTAATGCGCGAACGACCCGGCGTAGTCGCCGGCATCCTCCAGCGCCTTGCCGAGCGCGAACTCGAAATGCAGGCGCTGCTCGTCGTCGAGGTCGCTTCGTTGCAGCTGCTGGCGCATCGCAGCGATGTCGCCGGCATCGAAACGCACGGTCTTGAGGTTGGCCAGGCTCCACCACGCGCCGCCGAACCCGGGGTCGAGTTCGAGCGCACGGCGGTAGGCGATGATCGCGCGCGCGGTCGCGCCCTCGGTCTTGAGTGCGTGGCCCAGGCTCATCCACACCCGCGGCTCCTTGGGCCGCTTGTGCAGGATCGACTCATACAAGCGGATCGCGCTGTCGTAACTGCCGAGCTTGCCCAGTACCACCGCCTTCAGGTTCTGCAGGCCGGGATTGTCCGCGTCCGCCGCCAGCAGGCTGTCCACCTCGACCAGCGCATCCTCGTGGCGGTTGCAGCGATCCAGCACCAGCGCATAGTTGTGGCGCGCCATCGCAAAGCCGGGCGCCAGCGCGAGGCAGCGCTCGAGCAGCTCCAGCGCCTGCTCGTTGCGCCCGACCCGGGCCCCGAGTTCGGCCAGCATCCGCATCGCCGGGACGTCGTTGGGAAAGGCGCGCAGGCGATCGCGCAGCAGGCGCTCGGCATCGGGCAGGCGGTTGCCTGACAGCGCCTCGCCCGCGGCCATCAGCCGTGGGTCGTGCATGCCGGTGCGCGCATGCAGCAGGTAGGCCTGGGCGGCGCGCGCGCGGTCGCCGCAGGCATCCAGCTGCTCGGCCAGGCGCAACCATCCGGTCGGGATCGTGGGTTGCAGCCGGGTCGCGTGTTCCAGCGCGGCGACCGCCTCCCTGGCACGCGCCAGCGCGGCGAGCGCGATCCCGAGTTCCAGTTGGACCCGTGGTGCCTCCGGCTGTTCCGCGGCCAGCGGCTGCAGCAGCGCCAGCGCTTGCGCATGTTCGCCGAGCGCGTTGTGCGACATGCCAAGGACCAGCCGCGCGACCGGGTCGCGTGGCGCTGCGAGCAGGACCTGGCGCGCCTGTTCGGCCGCCAGCTGGGGGTCGCTGGCCTGCAGGCGCAGCGCATGCGCCAGGGCGGTTTCGACGCTGGCGCTGGCTTGGTTGTCGCTCATCGTGTCCCTTCGCAGCGGATGCACGCCGCGCCTGCGGACACGGCCACCGAATCCAAGCGCGCGTGCGGATGCGACTTGGTCGCAATGGCCGCGCGCCGCCGTGCATTTCGCACCAGGCCATGCATGACCGACGGCATCTTGCCACCGATGCCGCCATCGCACACGCTTGCCGCTCTGTTTGGCTTCCCCGCCGGAACCTGCCCATGCACAAGCGCCGTGCCGCCACCCTCCTGCTTGCCGCCCTGTCGCTCTGGGCGGCATCGACGAACGCTGCACTGCCGGCGGCATCGCCCGCCGCGGCACCACCCGCGCCGGTTGCCTGCCCGCCGATCGCACTGGCCGCCGCGAATGCCTCCGCGGTGCGGGTGCCAAGCGCGGCCGACGCGTGGGGCGGCGAGCGCGCCGACGGCGCCGCCACCCTGTCCAACCGGGTGGTGGCGTATTCCATCGACGCCGAACTTGACCCGGTCAAGCACACCATCAACGGCAAGCAGACCCTGGCGTGGCGCAACCGCAGCGCGCAGCCGGTGTGCAGCGTGTACCTGCACCTCTACCTCAATGGCTTCGAGGGACCCGGCAGCACCTTCATGACCGAGAAGCGGGCCAGCGAAAGCGGCTTCCGCAGCAACGTCGCCACCAAGGACGGCGAGTACGGCTTCATCCGCCTGGACAAGGTGCGGCAGGACGGCGCCAGCGCGAAGTGGACGTTCGTGCAGCCCGACGGCGGCCCGAAGACCGACCGCAGCGTGGTCCGCATCGACCTGCCGCGCCCGGTCGCGCCCGGTGCCACCACCAGCTTCGACATCGACTTCTTCAACCAGTTGCCGCGGGTGGTCGCGCGTACCGGCTACTACGGCAGCTTCCACCTGGTCGCGCAGTGGTTCCCGAAGATCGCGGTGCTGGAGCTGCCGGGCGAACGCGGTGCCACCGCGCCCCGCTGGAACGCCCACGAATTCCACCTGCACAGCGAGTTCTACGCGGACTTCGGCAGCTACGACGTGCGCATCACCGTGCCCAAGGGCTACACCGTGGGCGCCACCGGCGCCCTCGCCGGCCCCCCGGTGGAAAAGGCCGGCAAGGTCACCCACCGCTACCTGCAGGACGACGTGCACGACTTCGCGTGGACCGCGGACAAGCGCTACGCCAAGCCGCTGGTGAAGACCTGGAACGGGCCGCGCGGCCCGGTGCAGGTCAAGGTGCTGTATCCGCCGGACTACGCATCGAATGCGCAACCGGTGCTGCAGGCCACCATCGACGCGTTGCAGTACTTCTCCGACACCCTCGGCCCGTACCCGTACAAGACCGTGACCGCGGTGATCCCGCCGTACCGCGCGGACGAAGCCGGCGGCATGGAGTACCCGACCTTCTTCACCGCCAGCAGCACCGACGAGGACCAGCCCGGCACCATCGGCCGCTTCGGCCTCGACTTCGTGACCATCCACGAATTCGGCCACGGTTACTTCTACGGCATCCTCGGCTCCAACGAATTCGAGGAACCCGCGCTCGACGAGGGCATGAACGAGTACTGGGACCAGCGCATGATGACTGCGCGCAAGCAGGACATCGTGTTGAGCACGCCCTGGCTGAAGCCCTACGGGATCGGCACCCGGATCACCCCGTTCCAGATGGAGCGCCTGGGCGCCAACCTCGACGACCCGGCCGACCCGCTGGGCGGCAACTCCTGGGCGCGCCTGTCCAGCGGCAGCTACGGCACCGTGTATTCGCGCACCGCCACCGCCATGCGCCAGATCGAATCGCTGGTCGGCACCCCGGCGATGGAACGCGCGATGAAGCTGTACTACGCGCGCTGGAAGTTCCGCCACCCCTCGTTCGCCGACCTGCGCGAGGCGCTGGCCGAAGGCACCGGCAAGCCCGCGATCGTCAATGCCGCGTTCGATTCATTCGTCTACGGCACCGGCCGGGTCGACGACCGCGTGGCCAGCATCGACAGCCACGAGCTGCTGCCGCAACCGGGCTACCGGATGCACGAAGGCAAGCAGGTGCTGGTGGGCAGCAAGGAACTGGACAAGGCGGTCGCCCGGTTGCGCAAGCAGTGGGAGGCCAAGCATGCCGACGCGAAGGAATGGCAAGGGCCCTTCCCGTACCGCAGCACCGTGGTGGTCCGCCGCAATGGCCTGGCGGTGCCGCAGACCCTGCGCGTGAAGTTCGCCGATGGCAGCCATCGCGACATGGCGGTGACCACCACCGGCAGCTGGCAACGCTTCTCGTTCGTCGGCCCGGCGAAGGCGGTCTCGGCGCAGCTGGATCCGGACGACCGCATCCACATGGATGCCTCCGAACTCAACGACAGCCGCACCGCCGAGCCCAATGCCGCGCCGAAGCGGCGCTGGTTCGCCGACTTCACCGCCACCCTGCAGTCGCTGTTCGCGCTGCTCACCTTCGCCTGAGGCGCCCATGTCCACCAACACCCGCCCGCTTCCGATCGCCGCCGCCCTTGGCCGTGGCCTGCGCGGTGCCCTGCAATGGCGGCTGCTGCTGCTGTGGGCGCTGGCCACACTGGTGTGCGCCCTGATCGGCGCGCTGCCGGCCTGGGGCTGGCTCGGCACCCTGTTCGGGCACTCCGTGCACGCCACCGCAGTCGCCGGCGGCGAGGCCCCGGCCCTGGTGCTGGAAGCGCTGACCCAGCGCGACGCGCCAACGTCCCTGCTCGGCGCCAGCAGCATGGGCGCGGGCCTGCTGATGCTGGTGCTGTCGCCGCTGCTGGTCGGCGCCACGGTGTCCGCGATCCGCGCACGCACGCGCCTGGGCTTCGGCGACCTGCTGCGCGGCGGGATCGGCGAATACGGGCCGATGCTGCGGATGCTGCTGTGGTCGGCGGTCCCGCTGGGGATCGCGCTGGCGGCGGGCAGCGGGATCCTCGCGGCCAACGCCGCCGCGCACAAGCAGGCGGTGGTTGCCGCCGAACTGGATGCCGGCCGCTACGCCGCGATGGCGGTCGGCGGGGTGCTGTTCGTGCTGGCGCATGCCAGCCTTGAGGCCGGCCGCGGCTGGCTGGCCGCGGATGGCCGCCTGCGCTCGGCGCTGAAGGCATGGTGGCGTGGGGTGAAACTGCTGCGCCGTCGCCCGCTGGCGGTGCTCGGCGTGTACCTGGGCACCACCCTGGCGGGCCTGCTGCTGGTCGCACTGCTGCTGCTGGCGCGCCCGTACCTGGGTGACGGCGGGATGCCGGCGCTGCTGCTGGGCCTGCTGCTGTCCAGCGCCGTCGCCTCAGCGCTGGCGTGGAGCCGGATCGCCCGCCTGTCCGGGATGGCGGCACTGGCCGAGGACGCCCACGCCCGCCGTTGACGAGGGCGACAAGCCCGCGCGCCCGGATTACCATCCGGGATTGCCCGTGGCGAACGCCCCCCGGAGACGACGTGGCCCTGTTCGATTTCTTCAAGCGCAAGCGGCAACCCGCGCCGGCACCCAAGCCGGCACCGGCACCCGTGGCAGCCCCCGCTGCTGCGCCAGCCGACGTCCCGGCCTCGGCCAGCGCCAGTGACGCCAATCCGCAGGAGGCCCACGATTTCCTCCCCGATCCGGGGCCGGGGGTTGTCCCTGCGCACGATGGCCCCGAGCGCCGCGAACGCGAACGCCGGCATGCGCGGAACGGCACCCGCGTGCTGGTGATCGACGATTCGCCGACGATCGTCGCCCTGCTCAAGCGCATGCTGCAGCAGAACCACCTGCAGGTGCTGGAAGCCGGCGACGCCGAAACCGGCATCGAGGTCGCGCGCCGCGAGGTGCCGGACCTGATCTTCCTCGACATCGTGCTGCCCGGCATGGACGGCTTCAGCGCGCTGCGCACCCTGCGCCGCGACCCGGCCACCCGCGACGTGCCGATCATCATGATCAGCGGCAACGCGCAGGCCACCGAGCAGTTCTACGTGCAGCGCATCGGCGCCGACGACTTCATGAAGAAGCCGTTCTCGCGCGCCGAGGTGTTCAACCGGATCGAGGCGCTGCTCGACGCCGACGGCATCCCGCGCCACGGCAGCAAGCCGGGCACGCGCGCGGAAGCGGCCGCGGCCGCGGCCGGCAGCGCCTGAGCGTTACTTCACCGGCACCGGTGCCAGCCGCAGGTCCTGGAAGTCGAAGCTGAAGTCGGTCAGCGGCGACACCGGTTGCATCCGCATCTCGCGGATCTTGCCGTCCGCATCCAGCGCGAAGTTGACGAAGGCATCGGCATTCAGGCCGCGGTCGCGCCAGCGCACGATGAAGCTGTCGTGCTGCCAGTGCTCGATGTCGCCCAGCAGCTCGGCGGTCTTGCTGAACTGCATCTCCAGGCCTTTCGCCGACGACTTGATCACTACATCGCCGTACCACGGGTCGCGATAGGTGCCGGCGTACTTCGCCAGCGCCAGCGAGGGCGTGCTGTTGGCGGCACGCGCGGCGAGGTGCTTCTGCCACGACGTATCGGCATCCGCCTGCGATTTGGCGTAGGCCGCGGCGTAGGCCTTCAGCCAGTCGTTGCCCTCGCGGTCCAGCATCATGTCCAGTGCGCGATAGGTGACCGCGTTGAAGGCCACCCCGAGTTCGGCGCTGGTCAGCACGATCACGCCCAGCTTCCTGCCGGGCACCAGGGTCAGCCGCGACACCTGCCCCGGCCAGCCGCCGGTATGCCAGGCCAGCTTGTGGCCGGCGTAGTCGGACAGGCTCCAGCCCTGGCCGTAGCCGGAATAGTTCGGCACCACCGGCGCCAGTTCCGGCACCGCGGGCTTGCCGACCGGGATCGGGGTCAGCATCGTCCACATTTCGCGCTGGCGCGCGTCCGAGAACAGGCGCTTGGCTGCGTCGCCGCTGCCCGCGTACACGCCGCCGGCGAGCTGCACGTTCATCCACTTGGCCAGGTCGTGCACGCTGGAATACAGGCCGCCGGCGCCGGACACGTTGCGCCAGCTGGTCAGCCCAACCGGCTTGAGGTCCTTGAAGTCGAACTTCGCATGGCCGGTCGCAACGTTGTCGCCGGCTTTCAGGTCATCGCTGTTGTAGCGGGTTTCGGTCATCCCCAGCGGCTGGAACACGCGGCTGGACAGGAACTGCTTGAACGACTGGCCCGATGCCGCTTCGACCACCAGCTGGGCGACGCCGAACAGGATGTTGTCGTAGGCGTACTGCTCGCGGAAGCCGCCGGTCAACGGCACGTCCTTCAGGCGTTCCGCCACCTCGCGGGTGGTGTAGGTGGTGGTCGGCCAGTACAGCAGGTCGCCGGCGCCCAGGCTGAGCCCGCTGCGGTGCGAGAGCAGGTCGCGGATGCGCATCTCGCGGGTGACGTAGGCATCGCTCATGCGGAACCACGGCAGGTGGTCGATGACGCGGTCGGTGGTCGCAAGCTTGCCCTCGTCCTGCAGCATGTTCAGCGCCGCCGCGGTGAACGCCTTGGTGTTGGAGGCGATCGCGAACATGGTGTGTTCGTCGACCTTGGCCGGCTTGCCAAGTTCGCGCACGCCGTAGCCGCGCTCCATCACGATCTTGCCGTCCTGCACGATGGCCACCGCGATGCCGGGCACCTCGAACTGCTTGCGCACGCCCTCGACGAAGGCATCGAACTCGGCCAGCTGCGCGGCATCCGGTACCGGCTTCGCCAGTGGCGCCATGGTGTCGTCGATGCGGATCGGCGGCGGCGTTGCGGCCGCCTGCTGCGCCTGCACCGGTGCGCCGACGGCCAGCGTGAGTCCCAAAGCAATCGCGAGCGTGCGCATCCGCATGTCTGTCGTCCTCCCCGTGGATGGCGCGAGTATGCCGGCGCGCGGCGGCCGGCGCGATGCGCCATCGGTCATGCGGGCGGTCATGCGGGGACACGCCGGCAACCGGCGATAATGCGCGGATGCCGATGACCAACACCACCCGCGCGCTCTGGCAGATCCACCTGTGCGTGCTGCTGTGGGGCTTCACCGCGATCCTGGGCAAGCTGATCACCCTGCCGGCGTTGCCGCTGGTGTGGTGGCGGATGCTGATCGTGGTCGCGGTGCTGGCGCTGCTGCCCAGGGTCTGGCGCGGCATCCGCGCGATGCCGGCGCGCGCGCGCTGGGCGTATGCAGGCATCGGCGCGCTGGTCGCGCTGCACTGGCTCACCTTCTACGGTGCGATCAAGCTGTCGAATGCGTCGGTTGCGGCGACCTGCATCGCCTTCGCCACCCCGATGACCGCGCTGGTGGAACCTCTGCTGACCCGCCAGAAGTTCCAGCCGCGCGACCTGCTGCTGGGCCTGCTGTCGCTGCCCGGGATCTGGCTGGTGGTCGGCGGCGTGCCCGCGGGCATGCATGCGGGCATCGTCGCCGGTGTCGCTTCGGCACTGCTGGTCGCGCTGTTCGGCGTACTCAACAAGCGCATGGTCGATGGCGGCGACCCGCTGACCGTCACCGCGCTGGAGCTCGGTGCCGGCACCCTGGCCTTGACCCTGCTGGCGCCGCTGATGCCGCTGCTGGTCCCCGCCTTCGCCGGCCCGCTGCTGGTGCTGCCCTCCGGCATGGATGGGTTCTGGCTGGTGCTGCTGGCGCTGGCCTGTACCCTGTTCCCGTTCGCGCTGTGCCTGGTCGCGCTGCGGCATCTCTCCGCGTTCACCGCCCAGCTGTCGGTCAACCTCGAGCCGATCTACGCCATCGTGCTGGCCGCGATCCTGTTCGGCGAGCAGCAGGAGCTCAGCGGCGAGTTCTACGCAGGGGTGGCGATCATCCTCGGCGTGGTGTTCGCGCAGGGGCTGCTGGCGGGCCGGCGCAGGCAGGCGCACGCCGAGCATCCGGAAACGCTGGCGGTCGCCGAATCCAGGCAGGTGGCCGATTGATTCGCGCGCGGGCGCCGGACATGGCAGGCTAATCGGCATGTACCTCAGCTATTACGGCCTGCACGAGCCGCCGTTCTCGATCACCCCGGACCCGCGCTTCGTCCACCTCAGCGAGCGCCACCGCGATGCATTGGCGCACCTGCTGTTCGGCATCGACAAGGGCGGTGGCGGCGGCTTCGTCCAGCTCACCGGCGAGGTCGGCACCGGCAAGACCACCCTGAGCCGGCTGCTGCTGGAGCGCCTGCCGCGGGACGCCCGCGTGGCGCTGGTGCTGAACCCGCGGCAGAACGCGGTGGAGTTGCTGGAGACGATCTGCGAAGAACTGCACATCAACATCGACGGCAAGCGTGGCAGCACCAAGGCGCTGGTCGACATCCTCAACGCGCACCTGCTGGTCGCCTATTCGAAAGGCCTGCGCGTGGTACTGCTGATCGACGAGGCGCAGAACCTGCCGGCGGATGCGCTGGAGCAGGTGCGCCTGCTCACCAACCTGGAAACCGATACCCAGAAGCTGCTGCAGATCCTGCTGCTGGGCCAGCCGGAACTGCGCGACATGGTGGCCAGGCCGGAACTGCGCCAGCTGGCCCAGCGCATCACCGCGCGCTACCACCTGACCCCGCTCGACGCCAAGGAAACCGGCGAGTACCTGCGCCACCGCTGGCGCGTGGCCGGCGGGCAGAAATTCCCGTTCGACGCGAAGGCGGTGCAGCGCATGCACCAGCGCTCCGGCGGGGTGCCGCGCCTGCTCAATGTGATCGCCGAACGCGCGCTGCTGGCCGGCTATGCGCGCGATGCGACCGTGATCGATGCCAGGCTGGTGGATGCCGCCGCCAATGAAGTGCTGCAACCCGCCGCCAGGCAACCCTGGTGGCCGTGGCTGGCCACGGCGGCGGGCCTGGCGGCGATCGCGCTGCTGGCGATGCAGTGGCGGGACCGTCCGTTACCGACGATTGAAGCGGGCAACACGGTCGCGGCGGCGTCGACCAACGCACCGCAACCTGCCACGACACCGGCGGCCACGCGCGTCGACGTGCTCGATGCCGCCGGACTCACCCAGCTGATCGGCGCCACCGGCGACACCCCGGTGCCCGCGTGGCAGCACCTGCTCGGGTTGTGGGCGCTACCCGCGGGCAGCATCACCGTGGATCCCGCGGGCCCGTGCACGCCGGCCTCCGCGGGCGACGTGCACTGCGTGCAGGGGCGCGCGAAGCTGGGCAGCCTGCTGGCGCTGGACCGTCCGCAACTGCTGCGCCTGCAGGATGGCGATGCCAGCGCATGGGCGCTGCTGCTGGGCGCGGATTCGCGCAAGCTGCGCCTGCGCATCGGTACCCGCACCTTCGACCTCGACCGCGTGCTGCTGCAATCGCGCTGGACCGGCGACTACGCCGGCCTCTGGCGCGGACCGGCGATGCTGGGCAAACCGCCGCGCATGGGCGATGCCGGCCCGGCGGTGGACTGGCTGCGCCAGCGGCTTGCGGCAGGCG
>Ga0073905_10000771_pt1 | contig 15562 bp, 13 predicted proteins | sample KloWWTupernatant_FD_65482 | JGI IMG/M metagenome (GOLD analysis project Ga0073905, IMG submission 65482) | Active sludge microbial communities from Klosterneuburg, Austria, studying microevolution and ecology of nitrifiers - Klosterneuburg... | ecosystem: Engineered > WWTP > Aerobic digester >... | reverse complement strand
TCACAGGGACTTTTGACCGGTTGATCACCTGGTTTTTTAAAAATATGAGTGCAACCAGATAATAAAACCATTGTTATTCCTATTACGAAAATTCTAAACACTATATTCATAAAGTCTCCTATCATTAAACTGCTTTAGCTTCATAATTCTTTCTAAACCTATTCCTTAGATCTGAAAGACTGCCACCCGTATAGATATCAGCGGCTTTAGCAATCATTCTGGTAGCGCCCCATAATCCACTACCAACGGCTCTTGTGCTGCCCCAAGCACTTTGCCCTGATTTAGAGGCAATAAACCCCAAACCACCTGTCATAGTTGCGCCCATAATGCCGGGAAGCAGTGAGTTATTGGGAGAGCCTGTTATTCCACCTGCTATTTTAGGGGCACAAAGTAAGAAGAAAATCGAGAAACAAGCGGTAATACCCATCGTAGACAAATTAGATATCATGTCTAACTCTGACACACTGGCTGGATTTGTAGCAGCCAGAACATTTTTGACAACAAATAACATTAACCCCATACACAACGCTGCTATCATCAAAACTAAAATAGAAGTAATAACCATTCGTATGGCACCAAGGGTATACGATCGCGTACTATCAAAAGCACAAGTCAAAATCAAAAAAGGCGCAATCGCGCTTAGGGCGGTTAAATCCAATATCATGGCAGCTAAATACAAAGCAAACAACGATAGAGTCATCACAAATACAATCATAATGCAAATTGATATGCCAGCCGCCAATATCCCCGATAAGAAACCAGCTTTGGAGCACACTTCAAAAAGAAGCTGCATCATTTCCCATATAACATTTTCAAAAACTTTCAGCATTTGTTCATTATTTGTGATTCTCTCTCGTGTAGCTCTGGGTGCCGCAGATATGACTGCGCCAGTTAAATGTACAGAAGAAAGCTTGAGCGGTTCGTATACATAATCCCAGTAGATATTTCTTTGTGAGCTAAGTGCTGTACCGACGATACAAAAAACAATCATTTTTTTAAACAAATCTTTTAAATCAAGCTTACAAACAACAACAACGTTATATAAAAAAATGACAAACCATAGCAAAACAAGCACGCCAAACATTTTATGACAGAATGGCGCAAACAGATCAAAAACGAATCTCGCAAATGATTCTGAATGCTGAACAAAAGGTCTAATAATCGTTTCAGAGATGGATATCACTGAAAGCTCGATTTAAAAGTTTCTTTTTTGGGTGGGTCATTCCTACCCGTTCCATACATGTTAGCGCTATGCGCCGTCATAAATTCAAGCATTTGCGCTTGTAATTCCCGACTTTGAACTAATTCGCTTGCAATGACACCCAGGATTTCATTCTGTGTTTTCATAACGCTTATTAAATCGGAAGCGCCTATAGATTTGTCTGTAGCCATGATGATTTTTTTCTTTGATTCATTCAGATTGCTTTTGCTTTTCTCAGCTACCACAATACCCGTCACAATCGATTTTCTGGCTAATTTCTCGCGTTCATATTTCAACGTATTCATGGTGTCGGTATAATCTTCGCGTTTAATTTCAGGACTGTTTGTTTTAAATAACTTATCATCAATGAGTCTAAATGCCTCTGGTGCGTTTCTAGCAGGAATCGTCCTATCCAACCCCAACCAACTCATGGCAGAAAATTCATTAGCGTCCAAGGTGTCTATTTTGTCATAATAGGTGCGCCAATTCAGCAATTCGCCTCTTAAATTCTGAGCCTCTTCTTTGAAATTGCCAATAAGTCGCTTAGTTCCAGCTAACTCTTCTTGAACTCTTTTGGTTTCTTCTATCTGTGTCTTTGCGGCTTTTAGGATTTCGAACGCCCGCGCGTAACTTAAAGGATCGTGCATTGGCGTCCCACCACACCTCCCAGGTTGGGCGGCAGGAAACAAAACCACCATCAGGAGCATTTGATACATTTTTTTCATTTTAGGGGTCCACTCCTTTACATAATCAAAAAGCTTTGATGAAATAAATGATGCCATTCGTTAAGGGCTAACGCATATTCCATCAAAGCCCAATCACATTAAAATTTATACATCAATCCTAATGTTGCAACATGACTTTTTAGTTTGTCATTAAATGCGAGCATTTTCTTTGTCGTAGATGAAAAACGATAATCTACTGTTAAAGCAAACTGGTTGGTTAAATTAACCATAAAACCTGCGATCGCTTGATATGCCAAAGAATTATCAGACATGTTAAATTTCAAAGTGGGCAAATTAACTGCTTGACCACCTCCATTAAAATCTACTAAGCCCGCATGTTCTAAATGATTTTTTATACGGGTGTATCCCAATCCCGCTCCTACATACGGAACCAGGGTGTCACTCACGGGAAAGTCATAATATCCATTCATAAAGCCTGATAGAGAGCGCACATACCCTGAGAGATCTTTAGCAGCTATCAGCGGATAAGGTTTTTGGTCAATTTTTTTGTATTTAGCCTTGAGGTAACTAGGCTCAAATTCTACTCTAAAATCTCCTGTTTTATAACCAATGGCTCCATTAATCCTTATGGCATTTTTAAAATCAAGAGTCATTTCTGTAATGGGTGTCGCAAAAACACCGGGTGATTTTAAAACTAACGGAAAATCTTGATTAGATTTTACTTTGCTTACCTTCCCGAGACCTGCACCCAGCGATACGTACATGCCATCTTCGGCAAATGCGCTACTCGTGACAAACAGGGCTGCTAATAAAATGAAACCTTTCAAATGACTCATAACATTTCTCCCTTATGATAAAAAAATTAACTAATCGTAATCATTCTAAAATGCTTGCTTGGTCAAATACAATCATAATATTTCAAAGGCTTAAATATTTGTCCACCCACTGATTTACCCCCCATTGTTTCTGAAGTTCTCGAACAATTTTCACAGGCTCAGAGCCTGAACGATACAGTTGTAATAAATTACCAAGAGAGGATAAATCAATATTTAGAATGACGGACTCTTGAGGCTTTTTAAGTAATACCGACCGCTTTAATTCTTTAGAGATGCGATTAAATCCCTTAATATAATCCCATTCAAAGTCTGTCAAATCGAACATTTTATATTGTTCTTTATTGGCAGCATGATTAGGGAACAAAAACCATGTTTGACATTGGTTCAAAATGACTGAATTGATTGCCGTAGTGTCTTGGAAACAAAGAGAAACCGCACCTCTCAGTTTTGCATGTTCTCGAAGTAACACATCAACGCTTTTTGAAAAGGTTGCATCTTCTAACATGGGTGCCGTTTCATCAATAAAAATAAGGTGTGGAAATGCACCCCTGCCAATTTCCCGAATACGATGCATGAGGTAAGTCGTTACTGCCGCTGCGGTTTCTGGAGTTTGTTGTATGCGTGTCATTTCAAAGGCGGTTAAACGATTTGAGCTTAAATCCAAGGCATCAAAAGCGGAAATCTTGCCGTTTTGACCTATTTTAGAGCCATTGAACCAAGGGCTTAAAGTGTCATCCAGTACCCATTTTCTCAAACCCATGGCAAATAGAGAACCCTTTTTGGCGATATTAGCATAGCAATGTTTTAAGATCCTTTCCTCGACGGGCACTGTTAAAATTTGTTCAACTGCAAGGGCTGCATCATTAGCACTTTCATCGTCGTTACACTTTGCCAACATTAATAAAAAGTTTTTTAGGAACTGGCGATTAGGTATGGAGTCTTTACAAACAAAAGGATTGAGTGGGATCTCATTATCGCTTAAATCGACATAATTTCCGCCAATAGACTCAGTAAAAATACGTGTTCCATTTAGCCTATCGAAAATAAAGGCTCTTAAATTCGGATGTCTTAATGCCCCACCAATCAAATGTTGAAATAGCGTTGTTTTTCCGCCTCGGGTGGGTGCGACGACTAAACTATGACCTACCGACTCTTTGTCTTCTACAACATGAAACTGTAGTGAATAAGCGCTACCCGATACTGTTTTAAAGGGTCTTAAAGGCCCCTCACCCCAATCGCATTTTTCCAAACCGCTTGGCTCACTATCAAAATTAAAAAGGTAAGAAAGGTTACAAGACAACGGGTGGGTTGGGCGTATCATTTTGTCCATGCCCGGAAACTGTGATTTATAGACTTCTTCTTTGGCCAGTCTTTCGGTCGCTGGGGTAATCCCATATCCCATCATGATTCGTTTAACCTGGCTCTCAAGTGCTTCTAATTGTTTTAAGTCTTCTGCAAATACGATGACTGATAGCTGATAATCATATAGGCTGCTTCTACCGGCCTCCACTTCTTCAACTGCTAATCTATATTCGTCTTCAATATAGGTATTTTGGAAAGGCAGTTGTTTTTGTTTTCTTTGGTAATTTAATTTCATTAACGATTTAATTTTCCCATAACCTTTAAATATTTGGAGGATTTCAAGCTTGCCGGATAGGGCTTGTATTTCCTTTAACATTTCTGAGCTTACAACCTTATCCCACTTAGATAATGAGATAATTTTGGCAAATTGAGTTTCATCATATTTAATTATTTCGCTATTCTTAAGAAATGTCATTCTATGACTGAGCGCGTCATTAATATCATATTTCTTAGGTCTAATACTTTGTTTTTTTGCCGTAGCTAACTCATTTAAGAAAGCCATAATTTCGCTCCATTCGCCATCGTTATGCATAACTTCCGGCTTGTAACTATTCAATCCGTCTAAAGTTAAGGCGACTTGTTCTTTTAAAAGTCCAGTATTAACTTCTGGCAATTCTTTTTTAAAGAAACTAAAAACATCTTTTCGCTGATTTGGGTAAACGGTTAGCACAATATAATGAGTGTTTGAATAGGTCTTTTCAAAATTTTCCATCCATTTCTCATGAATATCCCTCAATAAATCAGGAACATCCCCGCTATCCACTTTGTGCTTATACTCTCGCCTTAAAGTAATAATTTTAAAATTAGCGCCTTGTTCAGCCATTTTATCAAGCCAATGTTGTTTGGTTGTCAACAAGGCTTCTATTTCTCCAGCCGATTTAGAGCCGGAGTCAATGCCGTTAATCTTAATGATTGCTGAACAGGACCCCCGCTTTCCCAAAATAACCTTGTCTTGAATGATAGCGACTAGCGGCAGAACATCGCCCAAGTTTGCAACTTTAGGTTCCGGAAAAAAGAAAGTTCTTAAAGTCACGCTAAAAACCATACCAATCACAATAGCAAAAGCTAACATGACCAAACTTGTCATGAAGATTTTTATACATAATAAACTAATCTCCATAATGATTATCACTTAGCTTAAAATAATTTTTAGTTTTTTTACAAGATAACGCCGCCATCCAGACATTGAAGAAATACGGATCTTTATGCGTTTTATAAATCATATAGATCTGTGACAGGATAGATAAAAAAATTGAAATAAGGGTGCTTACCCAAAAAGAAAGACTTGAAAAAAAACTGAAGAGGAAACCACTCATAAAAATAACAATAAGAGAAACACCAGTCGCCTCTGTGCTTGCCATGATCAACCTATCTGGCTCTGAAACATGTTGTAAAATAAATGATTTTTCCACTAGGCAAGCATCCAAGCTGTTACCTGGCTTGCCAAAATAATGAGGCACCCACCCACGGTTAAAGAACCCGCATACCGGTAATTCGGTTCTCCTTTAAGGAAGGTAAATATAAAATAACCAAAGCCAAGACATACACCTACTTTAGCTGCTTTATCTACAATTTTAACAATATCCATGATCCTGCTATTGACTTTATTGCCAAGGGTATCCAAGCTTGCATGAGCTTCTGGCACAAGGAAGACATACAGCATGAATATGCCCAACATAATAAAAAATGTATTATATTGCTTGCTCATTATATTTTTATAAAAACTAACTATTACTGACTGTTCCATTTTTTACTCCCGAATTGAATGTAATAAGAACCAACTATTGTCTTTTAATTAACAATAAATCTTTGAAACCTTTAATGAGGAGCTGTAATGTTTTAAGTTTTATAAGCAAGCTCAAGGCTTGTTTGATAAGTAAAGCTCTACGGCAAGATATAATTGAGAATACTAAATAAGTATTTTTTTTCAACCAAATCTGTTGTTTTTTAAATTCAAACCTTGAAAATGGACAAACAAGATAATTTTCGATACGATCGGCACTGGAAGCGCTCATCGAGTCTCCTTAGTAGATTCGGTTAGTTAACACGAAGCGAGTGGTTGTGACACTCGCTTCGTGAGCTTCTTGAAGCATCAGAATTTCTTCTGACTATATGAGTGTAAATATTTTATGTCCTCACGTCAATACTTTTTAAACTTTTTTAAAAATATTTTTTTATCTCTTACAAATTTCAGACGAAAAAATTATTTATTTAAAAAATTTTAAAAAAATTACACTCCGTTAAAAAATAAGACTTCAATTTTGTACTTTATCTCTCCTAGTTTTTTGCATACTGGTAAAATGGCACGGTATTTTCAACTAAATTTCTAAATACCGGAGATATTTTAAGCTCATTCGCCTGCCGTATCTCAGCTTGCTTAAGTCTTTTAGCATCTTCTTCTCGCTCTGTAATTTGCAGCTGAAGAAGTCGCTTAGGCGTGGACCAGGCGCCATTTCGAATCATCTTGGCAGCCGATCTCAATGCATGCATAAAATCATGGGTTTTTTCCCTGTTTCTATGAATTATATGAAAAATAGTCTCTTTAATTAATACTTCAATATCTGGATATTTTTCTTGTATTAGGGGATGAATACCATGTGTTTGTTTTCGCATCCATTTAAGTTTTTTTACAATAGTGCTTCGTTGCTCTGGATTTAAAAGTTGTACAATTTCAGCGTTTGATTTCCCAAAATGTCTTTTAGACACAACAAAAGAATTGGGTTCAGCAGATTTTTGAGGGTTATCCACAGGCAAGGGTGCCTCTATAGTTAACTGTAGATTATGATCTCTATTGTTTATTGATCTTATGGTGTTCATTTTTGAACACCCTTCCGTCATTTTTGCAACTGAAGACGAAGAAAAATCTTGACTTGGAAAACGAGACGATTCCAAGATGTACTGCTGTAGATGGGTTATCTCTTCCTTTGAAAAATCTTGATAAGCTTGTTGAGATGCTGCCATCAATGAAATTCCTGTCTCTCTCAGCCGTTTTAAGCTTGCTTTATATCTCTCGTATAGATTTATTATCAGTATCGGCTCCGAAGGTGCTTTAAAAGTGCTCACGCGGGTCGGAAAAGCTTGTAAAGAGGAGGCTAAAGTAAAAGTGTTTTTTTTTCGATCGGGTTCCTCCGCTTGAATTTTTTGGAACAAGATTTCTGGACAACCCACTTGAATAATATTGGGTAAATAGTTTTTTTCAGGTTCTCTTTTTTGTTTAAAGCTGATATACCCTAACTCTCTTAATTTGTTAATAGCACGCCTAACACTTGATACGCTTTTTTCCATCATTAAACTTAAATTTTGATGCGATATAATGACTGTGCCGGGATATCGACTATTAAGTTGCGACAAGTCATATAGCGCGAGATATACTACTGATGCGTAATCTGGCATTTTGCTAATTACAACCCTTAACAGTGGTATCGGAATGTTTCTAAATGCTTTTTGTTTTAAGCTTTCAAATTCTTCTGCGCCACACATTTTTGCTACTTCCATTTTTGCTCCTATTCATTAATCCTCTAACAATTTTTTGCCAAACCAATCCTTCATCTTTAAAAAACGGTGTTGATTTTTAATAACTTTTTATTAATAGATTTTGTAGCGTACTATGTAAGTATATTCATACTGATTTCTCTCCAAATAAATTATAATCGTTCAAAGCTTCTGCCAGCGTATTTCGTTCAATAGGCTTATGGAGAACGCGTGCAACACCGGCATCTAGACAATCTTTTTTAGTCACAAGATCTACATAAGCCGTTAAAACAAAAATTGGCGTATTAATATGATTTGAATAGAAACGAAGCTTTTTAGCAACCTCAATGCCATCTACATCCGGCAAACCAATATCGAGTACGATTAAATCATAGGAATGCCTTGCAAGTGTTAAGGCTTCTGCTCCATTTTTAGCAATATCTACCTCACATCCTAAATCTGAAAGAAAACAATGATGGATATATTGGATCAATTGATTGTCTTCGACCAATAAAACTTTTGGTTTTTTTAGCTTAATGGATTTATGCGTGAGTGTTTGGGATTCTAAGCGATGGGCAAGATTTAATAATTGATTCGCAGAAATCAGAATAGCATTCACATAATCTGTTTGCGCTGTTGTAAGATACGATTCTTTTAGACGAGAAATCATTCCAAAAATAGTCGTTAATGGGGTTCTAATCTCATGTTGCAATGTTAACATAAGGCACCGCCTTGCAAGCTCGCACTACTGGATTTTAGCCTGGGGATAGGGTTGCCAAATAGGGCTATATTTTTTAAAAATGCTAGAAAAAGTGAATTTTTAGCAAAAATGATATTTTTTAAGGCAGTATTTTGACCTAGGAAATAACTTTTTTCTTTTAAAATCAAAGAGATATGAAATTTTGCGCTATTCATCCTGATTAGACAACGCGCGCGCTTTTCTATAGGATCACAAGTACCCATATTGGTCTCCTGTTTAGACTGATTGGGGAGGCGTGTATGGATGTTTTCTTCATCCTTACACTCCCTACCCTCATCATTGATTATCATTGATGGGGGTAGCTTTTCTACAATAATATTAAAAATGAATAACGTCAACATTTATTTTCCTTAAACTTATCCGCTTTAAAAATTTTAATAACTTTGATCTATTAACAAACAAGTTAATGGTTTGATCATTTTTGTAGATAGAACCCTCTATATTTTAAAACTTTGTTCTTGCCATAAAAACGAAACAAAAAATATTTAAATTCAATGCAAAAAAATTTCAACATCAATAATTTTTTGTGTTTCCCATCAAGTAAAAATAATGGTTGTATTTTTTACTATTACCAATTTTATAAAACTGACGCGATGCATTTTTACTATCAAACAAAAAAATTTTATTCTTAATTTTGCTTGCAATCCCTAACTTAAAATAAAAAATTATTTTATAAGCAAAAACGTTTGTAGAATAATTCTTATTTTGTCTTTGCTCAATGGTCAAACAGCTTTTAGTTTTGTGAGCATTTGTCCTTTTATTTTTACGTGTATAATCACACTAATTTTCGCATATGTACATGTATATTTCTGTTTAATTTACGTGTGTATACACGTTCATGTCTAAAAAATTTACTTGCAAAAACTCCTTGAATGAAAATCAATTTGTTTTTTTAAAATAAAAATCAATTCTTGTTCAAAAACCGACATAAATAACATTTTTCGGAAGATATCGCTTAGATCACTACAACCGTTTACTTTGTCAGGCTTGCATTGTATCCACTCAATAAGAATTGGGTTGTCTTTGGTTTGAATGTGCGTCCAACTTCTTTCACTCCTTGGATGGTTCGTTAAGAATGAAGTATCAAAAAAACTATTTTCTTTGAAAATTCCCACTGCATTGTATTTATCATATTTTTTCCAATTAATTTACAATAAAATTGCATTTCTTAATTCGCCTCACTCCGAGAAAAATTATGGAGCCGCAAAACACAAGAACTTTTACAAACCTAACATTGCTGTTTATTATGTATTTTATCTTTTTACAGCTCATTAACGCCCAGGTTTTTCATTAAGCACTCTACCTGTTTAAGTGAATCAAAGCGTATGACTATTTTTCCTCGCCCATTAGCTTTAACGCACACCTCTACTTTTGATAGCAGCAGGTTAGTCAAGTACACTTTCAAACTTTTTGCTTTTTCTTCAAGCTCTAAATTTAATAAAGTATTCTGTTTTTTTTTCGGTCTATCGTAACTCTGTACTAATTTTTCTACTTCTCTAACCGATAATGTTTTACTAATAATAATTTTAGCAATTTCAGCCTGGTATTGACTAGGTAACCCTAATAGTGCTTTGGCATGACCCATTTCAAGAAAACCCGCGTGTATCATCTCTTGTACTTCATCATCAAGATTCAATAACCTTAGTAAATTACTCACTGCTGCTCGAGATCTACCAATACTTGCAGCGACTTGACTATGAGTCAAAGAACATCTTGCTAATAGTGTTTCTATCGCCCGTGCTTCTTCTAAAGGATTTAGATTTTCACGTTGAATGTTTTCAATCAACGCAATGGTCATTCTCTCTGATTTATCATGCAGTCGAATAACCGCCGGGATTGTTTCTAATCCAGCTATTTTTGCTGCCCTACATCTTCTCTCTCCTGCGATTAACTGGTATTTATTAATACCATCTATTTTTCTAACAATAACTGGCTGAATAACACCATGTTGTTTTATAGAAGAAGCTAATTCAGCTAATGAATTTTTTTCGAAGATCTTTCGGCATTGATTTTCATCGGGGATGATCTGTTCCAAAGAGAGTTCAATAATCTCACTGGCATTCTGATAATTTGTTAAATTTATCGGCTCAAATGCTGGAAATTTCATATTATACAGTCTCTTTGCATTCTTCTGGATTTTCTAAAAGATGTTTTTGTAATTTTTGTTCACACTGTGAAATAATTTTTTGTAAACTATTCTTTTGAATAATATTCTGACCCGTATCTGCATTTTCCAAAAGTTTGTTCCAATGGTTAAGATCCGCTTGTAAAGCATATAACTTATTTTTCCATTGATTCTCATTAGCAAATATATGCTCTTGGACGGCTTTCTTTTTTTCAGCGTAATTATCTCTAATTGCACTAATAAAATATGGGATTGGATATAATCCAGAATTTTCTTTTTTAGCATGTTTTTTTGTGTATGTAATTTTTTCTATTAGATACTCCTCAGAATAATTTTTTAAAATATTTTCTAAAACATGATTACTTAATGTCCCAAACGTCTCTTTAATTTCCTTTAATATCTTTTCTTTTTTACTAAAATCAATTTGATTTTCTAAACTAGCAGTAATTTTTTTACTTTTTACTAATATTTCAAAGCCTGCTATTCTTCTACCAATTTTGATGCTTTCTAATCTAACAACAAAATTCGCTCGATCATTTACTTCTTCCACTGAAGGGGTAAGCACATTTCTTTTAAATTCTCTCATGCTAGGATATTTATTTTTATTAACTCCCAACAGTTTTTTAAATGTTTCCAACTGAACAATTTTGTTTTTGTGAAGATTTACAAAGCGAGTACTATTTTCATAAAGCGAATGACTATATTTAGATTCAAATTCAGATTGAACATCAAGATTAACGAGACCATAAATAGATGGATTTTCAATTAAATCCAGCATAACCTGATGGAAAGAAAAGTTCAGAGTACCATCCTGATAAAATGTAGGAGATCCATGTAAAACACGTAAATTTAAAAATGAGATATTAGTTGGAACTTTGTCTTTCAATAAATTCCATTCTATTTTTAAAGAAGCAAGGCTATCTATAGCTTCCTTTAAATATTGTGTATTGTTGCTGTTAAATTTAACCGCATTACATAATTTATTGAAAGAAATTCTTTGTTCTACGCAAACAGAATTCTGATGATTTAGTATTCTTTTATCTTTAATGGCTTCATACGCTTCATATAAGAGAACATTAAAAATCTTACGCTGCAAGGCACTCATTAGTGAGTATGCATGAATTATCGCTACATGCTTTTTCATGACTTTTTCAGCTGGCATCTTCTATTTCCTTGATAAACTCTCTCATGTTTTTCTCGTAATTCGACTTAATATTGCGGCACGTATAATAGCTCCTTGAGGGCCTCTAATATCTGGAAATGCTTTTACAACTTCATTTCGCATCTCAGAAAAAACACACCTCTGCTTAAAAGTCATATGGATCTTATCAAAAACAAAATCTTCGTTATTACCCTCAGCATTACATACCATTTCCGTATAATCAGGATTTTTCTTCAATAAAAGTATAGCTTCATTTACCCAGTCACTTTTTCTTTTTAAGTTATATTTAACTTGGCTAATCAAAGCTTCTCTTACCTTTTTTTTTATTTCTTTATTAATAGTAAAGGTGATAGTTTTTTTATCGTCCTCATTGTTATTCAATATAAGTTTATTCATTATATTTCTTTATATCCTTTTTCAAGTAGGGCTATAATTTTCCTAAATATTTTCTCAGCAGATTCACAATCACCCCATTCGGTATTACTGCTAATTGTTATCATCTGTCTAACAATTTCCTCATTCAAGGCAACACTTGCAGACAACGTCTCCACAATAATTTTTACAACATTTGGTTTAACTTTTCCTAAATTAACACCTCTTTTTTTACCCCTTTTTATTTCTTTGTTCTTCATATAGTTTTCTTCAAGTGCTTTTTTCAATTTAATTATTGCATCAAATGTTAGTCCTGATAAGGCGGCATTGAGAAGTTCTTTTTTATGTTCAATGCTTTCAACAGAACAGATTAATTCAATTAGCTTTATATTTTCTAGTTTGCCTTCCATTATGGCTTGTTTTATTTCCGGCTCAGATCGTAAAATTAAATTATATCTGTTAGATTGGGTATTTGACATCCCGGTTAAATCACTCAATACTTTCGAAGTAACCCCCTTATTATTGTCACTCTTTCCATTTTCAGAAAGATATTCTTTAATAATGCTTTCTAAGCTAGTAATTCTTTCCTTCAACTTTAGTTCAACGCGCTCATTATTTTCAATCCATTGCAACACCTTCAATTTTGTGCCAATCGGTCGCTGATTAGAAATCCTAGCAATAATTTCTTTTTTCCCCGCAATAGCTGAAGCCAGTGTTCTTCTTTCACCCGCAATCAAACGACATTTGTTACCATATCTATAAACAAAAATTGGATTAATTAATTGATCGACGCGTATGGTATTTGACAAGGATTCTAATGACTTCCAATCTTTTTTCTTTCTCTCATATTCCGGATCTGTAGCATCAATTCCATTAATTGCATCGTGTAATGTAAGGGCTAATTCACGATTATTGTCTGGATCAAGTTCAATTTTATCTAGAGATAAAACCTCTATTGATAATTCCCCAGCATAGTTATTAACAATTTCTAATGTTCTATTTATGGATTCTTTTATTTCGGAATTTTTAGACGTATTTAGTTTAAATTTATTAACCATGTGCTGTTACCTCTCTTATACTTGGCATATTGTATAGATTTTGAAAGACCCTTTCATAAACATAAGAACACCATTTTTCGCTCTCAATCCTTGCGGGATTGGAAGGCGACAAATTAAAAACACAATTTGGTTTTGCATCTTCAACAACAAGCTCAGTATAAATGGTTCTCAACGCTATAGGTGGCAAGAGCCATTTTTCTGATTGATCTATTGAACGCAGATTATTAAGAAACTTATTATGTACGGCAGTCTTTCTAACTTGATTTGGAAGAACTCCAGCTATTTCTATTGAATCGTCTTTAGGTCTTCTTAGCTGTTCTTGAGAAATTGCTTCAATCATCCCTATTGTTCCATTTATTCCATATTGTTCAAGTTCGGTTGGCAACAATGCATGAGTTGCTGCTCTTAATCCAGCCATAGTTAGTGGGCCAAATTGTGGGTTAGTATCAATAATAATGAATTCAAAATCACTTTGTGTGGATAATAAAACGGTAAATTCTTTCAATCTATTGATCACTTTATCTTTTACGTCCATTTTTAAAACTCTTTGTGCATCTTCAAGAAGAGATGCAAATGAAGGAAAACATTGTAAATTTTCGAGCCACGTTGGGTAGGGGTAAATTGCTCTTCCAGTAAATATATCAGCGATACTACTAATTCCATCCCAATACAAATCATCTTCTGGTAAGTTTTTTGGATCCCACTCTGGATGGGGTTTTGGCATATATCCTGTTGGATGCGCCGGATCTCGTGTAGTGGAAATTAAGCTAGATGTCGAATTTCCTTGTGGATCCAGATCGATAAAACATCCTTTCATTTTTTTACTGATTGCTAAATATTGAGCAAGTGTAAGTGCTATTGTTGATTTTCCAATCCCACCTTTGTTTCCCGCAATTGTAATAACCTTCATCATCCCCCCAAAAAGGATATCATGTACTATTGAACCCAGCATAGATGGATCAAAAATAAATTGCAAGCGGTAAGATGTACTATTTTAAAAAACATATTAAAGAATTATATATATCTTTATATTTCAACTTCATATGATTCTTGTGGATAAAAACATGTAACATATTGTAATGTAAGAAATATTTTGGAATTTTTAGTGTAAGTATATGGGAAAAAATGTGTAATTTTATGTGAGAATCAGTGTAGTTTTATGGGTGAAATTGTGTAGCTATTTGTGGTGGTGTAGTTTTATGGGGCTTTTCGGTGTAGTAAAATGGGGAGCAGTGTAGGTATTTAGGGCTATAATTTCATCAGGCCATCATATTTATTCTACTAAATTACTATAAGACACATATATACTTCCTTCGAGGCGCAAACCACAAAGGAAATTCTGATACTTCACAAAGCCTACATAATCCATTATTAGAAGGATCAAAAAAAGTTTCATGAAATATTTGAGCGCATTATTAACAAATTAGTCGAAAAAATTTTTTTAAAATCATATGCTAAAGGTGTGAGCAATTATTCTAATTGAAATTTCATTAGGATATATTTTTCAATTGGCTAGCATGTCACGATGAAAAGCACTATTTAGCCTGCACCAAAGTTGTTAAAATGTAAAAAAATTGTTTTTTGAGCGCATAAAAATGTGCGTGGTTTTTTCATTGAAAAACCTCTAAAATAATACTTTAGAATATACCTTGTCTCAAATTGTGCATTTTTGAAGGTTTTAATAGGGCCGACTAAAGGGACAGATTTATATTTTTCTGTTTTCACTGGATTACAGCCTAGTGGCGGGTTTAGAAAAAACAAGCTTGCGCAATGAGCCGCCGTAACCACTATTTGCGATGTTGAGTATCATTGGCGTTTACTCGGCAAATTTGCCTGAATTGTAGATATGTTTCCGGAAAGAGCCCTGCATCAGTTAATATCTAAACACTAGATACAGCACTTAGTGCGGTCAATTGCGTAGCCCTGTTAGAAAACATGCCTAGTCGCTCGTGAACACACGGGTGGATGGCAAAGAAAATGTTCCTGATGGCTAATTTTTTGAGAAATTAGGTATTTATGTGTTTAGATATACCATTTTGCTAAACATCACTGACAACGACACAAACCTACTTTTTCAATCACAAAAATGCTGTATTGGTTTCTAGCCTCAAGTGGAGCATCACTTTTTCCCTGAGAGGTATTGTTTTCTTCAGTGGGGTTTATTAAAAGAAAATATAATTTTAGATAAAGAATTCGGCTAAAATCGGTTGGTTTTTATAAGATACAATCTTTGCTATAAATTTTCCCCCGGGGGGAATTTAATGTAACCTGTTGATTCATAATGAAAAAAAGAATATTTTTTATCGCTTCATTTGTGTAGGTTTATGGTGAAGCTTTGTTAGATACTGAGGACGATAGGACAGTGCGTGAATACTATGTGTGCGTTGATTAGATAATTATTTTTTATAAGGTAGAGCTAATCCTAGGCGTAAATTCGCTCATGCCGGCATGCCTCCCTAATTTGTCACATGCGTTCTTTTCTTTAGGTGATCAAAAGGTAGTTAAGGGGGAGCCCAACAGCGGTGGTGG
>Ga0073905_10000764_pt1 | contig 15618 bp, 14 predicted proteins | sample KloWWTupernatant_FD_65482 | JGI IMG/M metagenome (GOLD analysis project Ga0073905, IMG submission 65482) | Active sludge microbial communities from Klosterneuburg, Austria, studying microevolution and ecology of nitrifiers - Klosterneuburg... | ecosystem: Engineered > WWTP > Aerobic digester >... | reverse complement strand
CCCGCAGCCGCCGCCGCACCCGCCCCGCAATCCCCCCCGCCCCGCCCCCGCCCCGCCCCCGCCCCCGCCGTGCCCCCGGCCCGGCGGCGCCCCGGCCCCGCCCCGCCGGCGCCCAGCGGGGAGAGATGCCGGCGCATGGCGCCGCCAGGCCTCCCCGCGGGGGGGGAGGGGCTGCCCCGGCGGACGAGCGGATGGGCGGGCGCAGCGGGCGTGGCGGGGCGGGCGCGGGTGGGTCGGGGAGGCGTGTGCCGCGCCGTCGCCGGCGGGCGCAGCGGGGCGGGCGCGGGTGGGTCGGGGAGGCGTGTGCCGCGGGGTCGCCGGCGGGCGCCGACGGGTGGGGGCCGCGGGGCCGGGTGTCGAGGCGGGTGCGCGCTCCCGTCGCCATCGTGGCGAATCGCACGATCGTGCTATTTTGTCGCGGTGCCGACCACGTCCCTGCTCCAGACGGCGCCCACCAAGGGCCACCGCACCCGCGAGGCGATCCTGGCGCGCGCCGTGGAGCTCGCGTGCCGCCTCGGCCTCGGCGGCCTGACCATCGGCAGCCTCGCCGCGGAGGTCGGCCTGTCCAAGAGCGGCATGTACGCGCACTTCGGCTCCAAGGAGGCGCTGCAGCTCGCCGTGCTCGACGCCGCCGCGCGGGAGTTCACCGCGGCCGTCATCGCACCGGCCCTGCGCGCGCCGCGCGGCGCGCCCCGCGTCTGGGCGCTCGTCGACGGCTGGCTGGCCTGCGGGCGCGACCGGATGCCGGGTGGCTGCGTGTTCGTCAAGGCCAGCACGGAGCTGGACGAGCAGCCCGGTCCGGTCCGCGACCGCCTGCGTGACCAGCACCTCGAGCTCGGCCGCGTCATCGCGCGGATCGTCGACGGCGCCGTCACCGAGGGCCACGTCGCACCCGGTGCCGACCCGGACCGGTTCGCCGGGGACCTGCACGCCGTCATGCTCGGCTACTACCACGCGCACCGTCTGCTGGCCGATCCGCAGGCAGAGGCCCGCGCGCGCGCGGCCGTCGCCGCCCTGCTCGACGCCGCCCGGCCCACCGAGGGAGCCCGCCCATGACGACCACCGCACCCCCCACGCACGCGCACCACACGCGCCTGCACCTGGGCCGCTCGGTCGCCGTGGCCGTGCGGCTCGCGGCCGTGCGCGCGTCCTTCCGGGTGCTCGACGCCGTCGCCCCGGCGCGCTCGGCGACGCGCGCCATGGACCTGTGGTGCACGGTGCCGGGCAACGCCGGCCGGCGGCGGGACCTACGCCCGCGCGCCGGCGCGCTGGTCCGCGTCCCGGTGCCGCGCGGCGGGACGGTCGTCGCCGAGCACTGGGGCGAGGGGCCGGCGGTCTACCTCGTGCACGGCTGGGGCGGCTGGCGCGGCCAGCTCGGCGCCTTCGTCACGCCGCTGGTCGACGCCGGGTACCGGGTGGTCGCGTTCGACGCCCCTGGCCACGGCGACGCCGACGCGTCGGTCATGGGCCCGGGCCGCGGCACGGTGCAGGAGATGATCGAGGCCTTCGCCGCCGTGGGCGAGCGGTTCGGCCCCGCGCACGGCGTGGTGGCGCACTCGCTGGGCTGCACCTCCGCGGCGATCGTCGTGCGCGAGCACCTGCCGACGGCGCGGCTGGTGCTCGTCGCGCCCAACCACGACTTCACGGTCTACACGCGGGGCTTCGCGTCCATGGTCGGGCTCTCGGAGCGCACCCGGCTGGCGCTGGTGCGCACCATCGAGGACTTCTGCGACCGCGCCATCGAGGACTTCGACCTGCACACCCTGGGTGCGGACGGCTCGATGCCGGCGACCCTCGTGGTGCACGACACCCGCGACAAGGAGACCCCGCACGCGGTCGGTCGGGCTGTGGCGGACGGCTGGCCGACCGCGCGGCTCGTGCTGACCGATGGCCTCGGCCACCAGCGGATCCTCGCCGACGACGGCGTCGTGGCGCTCACCGTCGAGCACCTCGCCGGCCGCTGAGCGCGGCCCGCGGGGGGCGGTGTCACTCCGGCGCGGTCATCGACGCGATCTGCACGAGGTTGCCGCAGGTGTCGTCCAGCACGGCAGTCGTCACCGGTCCCTGGGTGAGGGGGTCCTGGACGAACCGCACGCCCACCGAGACCAGGCGCGCGTGCTCCGCGACGACGTCGTCCACCGAGAACATGGTGAACGGGATCCCGTCGGCGACGAGCGCATCGCGGAACGGGGCGACGGCAGGGTGGTCGGCCGGCTCGAGGACGAGCTCGACCCCGTCGGGCTCGCCGGGCCCCACGACCGTGAGCCACCTCGTGCCGCCACCCAGATCGACGTCGGTCTTGGCGCGGAAGCCCAGGACGTCGGTGTAGAACGCCAGGGCGGCGGCCTGGTCGTCCACGAACACGCTGGCGTGCGAGATGCGGATCATGGTGCGTCCTCTCCTGAGGTGGTGCTGCGGCCCGATCGCGGACCGGCCAGCGGTCGGTGATCTGCTGCACCGGGCGGGTGTCGAGGTCAGGGAACCGGTAGCGGCCCGCGCGCCGGACCCGGACCGGGCCGGCCGCCACGAGGACGTCCTGTCTATCAAGACTCGCACCCGACGGCCACACCCGATCACGCCTGCGGCGAACACGGGCAGTGCCGGCCAGCCCCCGCGGTTAGCCTTGCGGGACGACGTCCAGGCCCCGCGGAAGCTCCGCGGTGCGCACGCCGCCCGCAAGGAGCGCAGATGTTCGAGAGATTCACGGACCGGGCCCGCCGGGTGGTCGTCCTCGCCCAGGAAGAGGCGCGGATGCTCAACCACAACTACATCGGGACCGAGCACATCCTGCTCGGCCTGATCCACGAGGGCGAGGGCGTCGCAGCCAAGGCGCTGGAGTCCCTCGGCATCTCGTTGGACGCCGTGCGCTCGCAGGTGCAGGAGATCATCGGCGAGGGGCAGCAGGCCCCGTCCGGCCACATCCCCTTCACGCCGCGCGCCAAGAAGGTGCTCGAGCTGTCCCTGCGCGAGGCGCTGCAGCTGGGCCACAACTACATCGGCACCGAGCACATCCTGCTCGGGCTCATCCGCGAGGGCGAGGGCGTCGCCGCCCAGGTGCTCAACAAGCTGGGTGCGGACCTCAACCGCGTGCGCCAGCAGGTGATCCAGCTGCTCTCGGGCTACCAGGGCAAGGAGCCGGTCGCCGCGGGCGGCCCGGCCGAGGGCACCCCGTCGGGCTCCGCCGTGCTCGACCAGTTCGGCCGCAACCTCACCCAGGCGGCCCGCGAGGGCAAGCTCGACCCGGTCATCGGGCGGGCCAAGGAGATCGAGCGGGTCATGCAGGTGCTGTCCCGCCGCACCAAGAACAACCCCGTGCTCATCGGGGAGCCCGGCGTCGGCAAGACCGCCGTCGTCGAGGGCCTTGCCCAGGACATCGTGCGCGGCGACGTGCCCGAGACCCTCAAGGACAAGCAGCTCTACACGCTCGACCTCGGCGCGCTCGTGGCCGGCTCGCGCTACCGCGGCGACTTCGAGGAGCGCCTCAAGAAGGTCCTCAAGGAGATCCGCACGCGCGGCGACATCATCCTGTTCATCGACGAGATCCACACCCTCGTCGGGGCGGGTGCGGCCGAGGGCGCGATCGACGCCGCCAGCATCCTCAAGCCCATGCTGGCTCGCGGCGAGCTGCAGACCATCGGGGCGACCACCCTGGAGGAGTACCGCAAGCACGTCGAGAAGGACGCAGCCCTCGAGCGCCGGTTCCAGCCCATCCAGGTCGCCGAGCCGAACCTCCAGCACGCCATCGAGATCCTCAAGGGGCTGCGCGACCGCTACGAGGCGCACCACCGCGTCTCCATCACCGACGGCGCACTCGTGGCCGCCGCGACGCTGGCAGACCGGTACGTCAACGACCGGTTCCTGCCCGACAAGGCGATCGACCTCATCGACGAGGCCGGCGCGCGCCTGCGCATCCGCCGGATGACCGCGCCGCCGGAGCTGCGCGACCTCGACGAGAAGATCGCCGAGGCGCGCCGCGACAAGGAGTCGGCGATCGACGAGCAGGACTTCGAGAAGGCCGCGCGGCTGCGCGACGTCGAGAAGCAGCTCGGCCAGCAGCGCGTCGAGAAGGAGAAGGCCTGGAAGTCCGGGGACCTGGACACCGTGGCCGAGGTCGACGAGGAGCTCATCGCCGAGGTGCTGGCCATGTCCACCGGGATCCCGGTGTTCAAGCTCACCGAGGAGGAGTCCAGCCGGCTGCTCCACATGGAGGACGAGCTCCACAAGCGCGTCGTCGGCCAGGAGGCGGCCATCAAGGCGCTGTCCCAGGCCATCCGCCGCACGCGGGCCGGGCTCAAGGACCCCAAGCGCCCGGGCGGGTCGTTCATCTTCGCCGGCCCCACGGGCGTCGGGAAGACCGAGCTGGCGCGTGCGCTGGCGGAGTTCCTCTTCGGCGACGAGGACGCGCTCATCCAGCTCGACATGAGCGAGTTCTCCGAGAAGCACACCGTCTCGCGGCTGTTCGGCTCGCCCCCCGGCTACGTCGGGTACGACGAGGGCGGTCAGCTCACCGAGAAGGTGCGCCGTCGGCCGTTCTCCGTCGTGCTCTTCGACGAGGTCGAGAAGGCGCACGCGGACATCTTCAACTCGCTGCTGCAGATCCTCGAGGACGGTCGCCTGACCGACTCCCAGGGTCGCGTGGTCGACTTCAAGAACACCGTCATCATCATGACCACCAACCTCGGCACGCGGGACATCGCCAAGGGTCTGCAGACCGGCTTCCAGGCCGGCGGGGACCTGTCGACGTCGTACGAGCGGATGAAGGCGAAGGTCGGCGACGAGCTCAAGCAGCACTTCCGGCCGGAGTTCCTCAACCGGGTCGACGACATCGTCGTCTTCCCGCAGCTGTCGCAGGACGAGATCATCAAGATCGTCGACCTGATGATCGCCAAGCTGGCCCAGCGCCTGCGCGACAAGGACATGGGCATCGAGCTCACGACCGCCGCCAAGCGCCTGCTCTCGGAGAAGGGCTACGACCCCGTGCTCGGGGCCCGGCCGTTGCGCCGTGCCATCCAGCGCGAGATCGAGGACCAGCTCTCGGAGAAGATCCTCTTCGGCGAGCTGCGACCCGGCCAGACGGTGGTCGTCGACGCCGAGGGCGAGGGCCTGCTCGGGGAGTTCATCTTCAGCGGCATCGGCAAGGAGCAGCCGGACCTCGCCGAGGAGCCGGTCGGGGTCGCCGTCTCGTCGATGCCGCCGCTGACCACCACGGAGGACACGCCCGCCGAGGGCTGACCGCCACCCACGACACCGACGGCCGTCCTGCACCGCGCAGGGCGGCCGTCGGTGTCACAGTGGGCGCGTGCCGACCAGCGAGCCCCGCCAGAGCCACCTGCACCGCCTGCCTCGTGCCGCGCCGCGTGACCGGGGTGTCGACCCGCGGGCATCGCCGCGTTCCTGGCCGACGTCGAACGCAGCGGGCTCGGCCTGCACAGCCTCATGGTGGTGGCCCGCGGTGCGGTGGTCGCCGAGGGCTGGTGGGCGCCCTACGCCGCCGAGCTGCCGCACCAGCTCTTCTCGCTGAGCAAGAGCGTCACCGCCACGGCCGTGGGGTTCGCCGAGGCGGAGGGTCTGCTGTGCCTGGACGACCCGGTGCTCCAGTGGTGCGGGGACCGTGCGCCGAGCGACCCGAGCGCCTACCTGCGCGCGATGCGGATCGAGCACCTGCTCACCATGACGGCGGGGCACGACGTGGACCCGAGCGACGCGGTGTTCGACCGCCAGGACTGGGTCAGGGCCTTCCTCGCGACGCCGGTGGACCATGAGCCCGGGGCGCACTTCGTCTACAACACGGCGGCGACCTACGTGCTGTCGGCGATCGTGCAGCGAGCCAGCGGGCAGCGCCTGGTGGACTACCTGCGACCCCGGCTCCTCGACCCGCTGGGCGTCGTCGGCGCCACGTGGCAGCGGTGCCCGCAGGGTGTGGACACCGGGGGCTTCGGGCTGTCGATGCGCACCGAGGACGTGGCCTGCCTGGGCCAGCTCTACCTCGCGGGCGGCACGTGGGACGGGCGGCAGGTGCTCCCGCCGGGCTGGGTGGAGCGCGCGACGGCGCGGCACGTCCCCAGTGGCGAGGGCGAGGGCGACTGGGACCAGGGCTACGGCTACCAGTTATGGCGGAGCCGGCACGGCTACCGGGGCGACGGCGCGTTCGGCCAGTTCGCGCTCGTGCTGCCGGAGCAGGAGGCCGTGGTCGCGATGACCGCGGGCGAGGGCGACATGGCAGCGATCCTCGACCGGGTGTGGACCCACCTGCGGCCGGCCCTCGACGCGGGGCAGGCGCCCGGAGCCGGGCTCGCGGTTGCGCCCGACCCCGAGCCCGTCGACGTCGACCTGGCCGCGCGCCTCGCGGGGCTGCACGTCCCGTGGCCCGTGGGCGCGCCGGTGACCCGGCCGCTCACCGTGCGTCTGGACGAGAACCCGCTCGGCATCGTGACCGCACACGTCGAGCCGCACCCCGACGGTGCGCGCGTGCGCCTGGCCGGCGCAGTCGCTGTCGACCTCGTCGCCGGCCACCACGCGTGGGTCCGCGGCCGCACCACTGCTCGCCTCGCGGACGACACGAGCGCGTCGGCGGCCCCCGGGGACGCCACGGCGGACGCCACCGCGTCGGTCGCCGCAGCGCCCGCTGCCGCCCAGGCACCTGCAGCCCCCGTCGCCCTCGCCGCGGCGTGGACCTCGCCGAGCACCCTCGAGCTGCGGCTCTGCTGGGTGGACGGCCCGTTCGCCCTGCGGGTCGTGGCGCACCTGGCCCAGGACGCGGTGCCGGTCCCGGTCCGGGTCGACCCGGAGCTCACCGTGGCGTTCGGCCCCACCCGTCTGGCCCAGATGACGGGTGTCGCCGAGATCGGGGTGCACCTCGAGCCGTGAGGCTCAGGAGGTGGGGGTGCCCGGCCCGGCCGGCGTGCGCACGGCCGCCAGCCCCGGCTCGGCTCGACATCGCCGGCGGCAGCGGCGAGGGTGGCCGGGTGCGACTCCTCACCCTCGGCGGGACCGGCTTCCTCTCCGGAGCGGTCGTCGACGCGGCGCTCGCGCGGGGCCACGACGTCGTCGTCGTGCACCGCGGTCTGCGCGGCTCGCCGCCGCCGGGCGTCCGCTCGGTGGTCGCGGACCGCGACGACGCCGCCGGCCTGGCCCGCGCCCTCGGCCCCCTGCTCGTCGGTCCGGGCGCCCCGGACGCCGTCATCGACACGTGCGGCTACACCGTCGCGGGCGCGGCGGCCGCGGCACGGGTGCTCGGCGACGTCCCGCGATACGTCCAGGTGAGCAGCATCAGCGCCTACCGGCACTGGCCGCCGGGCCCGGTGCGCTCGGAGGACGACGAGACGTTCGGCCCGGAGGACGACCTCACCGCGTACGGCCCGATGAAGGCCCAGAGCGAGCTCGTGCTGGGCGCGGCGCTCGGCGCGCGTCTGCTGGCCGTGCGGGCCGGGCTCATCGTCGGCCCGGGGGACCGCACCCGGCGCCTGACCGGATGGCTGCACCGGATCGCCACCCGGCCGCGCGTGGCGGTGCCCGCGGGCCTGGACCAGCCAATCGCCGTCGTCGACGTCCGCGACCTCGCGGGCTGGCTCGTCGAGGCCGCGGGGCGGCCGTGGTCGGGGGCGGTCACCGCCACCGGGCCGGCGGGCATGGCGACGTTCGGCGGGCTGCTCGAGGCGTGCCGGGCGGCGGTGCTCGCGGCGGGCGGCACGGCGGCGACGCTCGTCCCGCTCGCCGACGACGTGCTGCTGGCCGGCGGCGTGCAGCCGTGGTCCGACCTGCCGTTCTGGCTGCCGGCCGACGTCGCGCGCACCGCGTGGGACGTCGACACGCGCCGCGCGCGCGAGCTGGGCCTGCCCACCCGGGCGGTGGAGCTGTCGGTGGCCGACGCCTGGGCCTGGGTGCTCGCGAGCGGGCTCGACCACCCCGACGTGCCAGCGCACGTCGAGGCGCTGGCGCGGTGAGTCAGACCCCGGCGTCGAACCCCAGCTGGCGCCAGGCCTCGTACGTCGCCACCGCCACGCAGTTGGCCAGGTTGAGCGAGCGGCGCCCGGGCAGCATCGGGATGCGCACGTGCGCGGTGACGCGGGGGTGCGCGAGGACCTCGGCCGGCAGCCCGGTGGGCTCGGGGCCGAAGAGCAGCACGTCGTCGTCGGCGTAGGCGACGTCCGCGTACGACGTCGTGGCCTGGGTGGTGAAGGCGAGGACGCGCGCCCCGGGCACGGCGGCCAGCGCGGCCTCGAGGCCCGGGTGCACGACCGTGTGCGCGAGGTCGTGGTAGTCCAGGCCGGCGCGGCGCAGCTTGGGCTCGGACAGGTCGAAGCCCAGCGGCTCGACGAGGTGCAGCGTGGCCCCGGTCGCGGCGGACAGGCGGATCGCGTTGCCGGTGTTCCCGGCGATCCGCGGCTCGAAGAGCATGACGTGGAGCACCCGGGCAGTGTGCCATCCCACCCGCCCGCCGGGTGGGTCGGAGGTAGCGTGAGACGGAGGGGGCCGGGGCGCGACGCACGGTGGAGGAGTCGTCATGCGGGCAGCGACGGAGGGTCGGCGGGCGGAGCCCAGGGGAGGGGTACTGCGAGCCGGGGGGTGCGCCGCGGCGGCCGTTCCCGTGCTCGTCCTCGGGGCGCTCCTGGCGCTCCTGGCGGCCTGCTCGCCGCAGGACGGCCCGGCGACCGCCACCGTGCCCACGGCGAGCGAGACCCCGTCGGCCACCGCGGCACCGACCACGGAGCCCGGCCCCACGGCGAGCCCCACGCCGACCGTCGACCCGCGTCCCGCGCTCGCCGACCTCGTCGTCGCCACGTCCGGCCTCGGCCCGCTGACGCTGGGCATCGACCCGGCCGACAACCCCGGCGCCGCGATGATCGAGTACCGCCCGGACGCCTGCGCCGACGTCGAGGGCGGCGAGACCGGTGGGGACCCGGGCCGCTGGACCGCCTCGGGCTACCCGCTCGACGCCGTCGCGCACGGTGGCGAGGGGCCGGCGTTCGCCGTGGCGGTCGACCCGGTGCGCGGCGTGGTGCGGATCGACGTGCTCGGTGCGAGCCCGCGGACCGCCGGGGGGCTGGGCGTCGGCTCGCTGCTCGAGGAGGTCCAGGCGGCCTACCCGGGCCTCGAGGGCCCGTTCGAGGGCCCGATGTCCCGCTCGTGGTGGGTCGCGGACGGCGCCGGGATCATGGTCTTCGAGACCGAGCTCGACGGCGCCCTCGAGGGCGCAGCAACGGGCCCGGAGCGCGTCGAGCTCATCCACCTGCTCGTCCCGGACGCCGACCCGCGGTTCGGCGCCGTGCACTCCGGGAACATCGCCGGCGGCTGCTGAGGCTCACCGGCGCACGCTCACCGCTGGCGGCGGCCCTCGGCCCGGTCCCGGATGCCGCGCAGCATCCGCTCCGTCATGACGCCGCTCAGCCAGCTCAGCGGGGGGATGAACCGGCCGGCCCAGCCGGCCTCGTAGGCGTAGCGCTCGCGCGCGACGAGTCGCGAGCCGCCGTCGCCGCTCGGCTCGACCACGAACGCCCAGACGAACCCCGCGGGGCTCGGACCGTCGTCGTCCACCGGGACGGCCCCGCGCAGCACGAGCGCGTGGTCCGGCTCGAGCGCGACGACCTCGAGCGCGACCTGGTCGGCGAGGTGGACGTCGTCGCCCACCGCGAGCCGCTGCCACGCCTCGACGATGCTGTCCGCGCTGTGGATGCGCAGACCCACGAGGTTCTCCAGGGCGTCGTAGGAGTAGAAGCCGCCGCGCCCCTGCCCGATCTGCACCAGCCACGGCCAGACGGCCGCGGGCGGTGCGGCGATCGTGATCGCGCGGGTCGCCACGAGGTCGGCCGGGCCGAGGTCGTCGCCGGGCAGCGCGGCGGCCCGCTCGGCGGCCGTGGCGCCCCAGCCGAGCTGCGCGCGGTGCGCCGCCCTGACCGCGAGGACGAGGGCAGCTGCCGCAGCGGCGGTGGTGGCGGCGGTGATCAGGAGTCGGGTGCGAGCCATGGTCCATCCCACACCGCCCACGGGGCTGCGGCCCGCGACCATGGGCCCGGGCGGCGGTAGCGTGGCGGGCGTGACCACTCCCTTCGTCGCCGCCGACGACCGCTACGCCGCCATGACCTACCGCCGCTGCGGACGCAGCGGCCTGGACCTGCCTGCCCTGTCGCTGGGGCTCTGGCACAACTTCGGCGACACCACGCCGTTCGAGACCCAGCGGGCGGTGCTGCGCCGGGCGTTCGACCTCGGCATCACGCACCTGGACCTGGCCAACAACTACGGCCCGCCCTACGGCTCTGCCGAGGAGAACTTCGGCCGGCACCTGGCCGAGACGTTCCGGCCGTACCGCGACGAGCTCGTCATCTCCACCAAGGCGGGCTACGACATGTGGCCGGGCCCGTACGGCGACGGCGGCTCACGCAAGTACCTGCTCAGCTCGCTGGACCGGTCGCTGACCCGGATGGGTCTGGAGTACGTCGACATCTTCTACTCCCACCGCCCGGACCCGAGCACCCCGCTCGCCGAGACGATGGGTGCGCTGCACACCGCGGTGACCAGCGGCAAGGCGCTGTACGCCGGCATCTCGAACTACGGGCCGGCCGCGACCCGGCAGGCCGCCGCGATCCTCTCCGACCTCGGCACGCCGCTGCTCATCCATCAGCCGTCGTACTCGATGTTCAACCGGCACGTCGAGCAGGTCGCCGACGGCCAGACCGAGACGCTGCTCGACGCCGTCGGCGACCTCGGCGTCGGCATGATCGTCTTCTCTCCGCTGGCCCAGGGGCTGCTCACCTCGCGCTACCTCGACGGCACCGTGCCGGCCGGCTCGCGCGCCGCCGTCGGGCACTTCCTCAAGCCCGAGCGGCTCTCCGAGACCTACCTCGCGCGTGCCCGCGGCCTGGCGGAGATCGCGGCCGCGCGCGGGCAGTCGCTCGCGCAGCTCGCGCTGACGTGGGTGCTGCGGGACCAGCGCGTGACCTCGGCGGTCATCGGGGCGTCGAGCGTGGCGCAGCTCGAGGACAACGTCGCGGCCCTCACCGCACCGCCGTTGACGGCGGACGAGATCGCGGCGATCGAGGTCCACGCCGTCGACGGGACCGCGCGGTGACCGCGATCGAGCACGAGGCAGGGCGCACCGGCGACGTCGCGTGGGACCGCTACGGCTCGGGCGACGGCGTGCCGCTCGTCGCGCTGCACGGCTGGTCGGACGACGGCGGCTGCTGGGGCCCCCTGGTGCCGGCCTGGGTCCCCGGCCGCACGGTGCTGACGATCGACGCGCGCGGCCACGGCCGCACGCCGCTGCCCGATGCACCGTTCACCATCGCGGCCCTCGCCGCCGACGCCGCGACGGTCGTCCGGGCCGTGCTCGGCCGGCCCGCCGTGGTCATCGGCCACTCGATGGGCGGGCTGGTCGCCGAGGAGCTCGCGCTCACCGCGCCGGAGCTCGTCGCGGAGCTCGTCCTGGAGGACCCGGCGTGGCGCGTGGGCCGGGACCTCGACGAGCTCGGCGTGCCGACGATGCTGCGCGACGGCGTCCGCGCGACGGCGGGGCTGGGCCGCGAGGAGCTCCTCGCCGGCCTCGCGGCCGAGGGCCTCGACTGGCCTGCGGACGAGCTCGAGCCGTGGGCCGCGTCCAAGACCGTCCACGACCCGCGGGTCATCACCGTCCCGCACGTCTGGGACGGCCGGGACTGGGTGGAGTCGCTCGCCGCGCTGCGGATGCCCGTCACGCTGCTCACGGGAGACCCGGCGCGTGGGGCGATCGTCGACGACGAGCAGGTGCGCCGGGCCGGTGAGCTGCTCGGGAGCCTGCTGCACCACGTCCCGCTGCCCGCCGGCCACAACGTGCGCCGCGAGGCCCGCGCCGAGGTGGTCGAGGCCGTCGCCGCCGTCCTGGCGCGCGCCGACGCGTAGTCAGCCGATGTGCTCGCGCCAGGAGTGCGCGGGGACGTACCCGAGCAGGTCGCGCGCACCGTCCACGGCGAGCAGGGTCTCGTAGGTGCCCAGCTCGCGCGTGATCGGCACGTCCGGGAACACCTCGGCCATGAGGTCCGCCGACGGGCGGTCCATGATCGTGTCCGCCGCCGCGACGATGACGTTGTGCGAGCCGGTCGTCGCGGTCTCCAGTCCCAGCCGGAACGCCGCAGCGACGTCGCGCGAGTCGACGTAGCCCCACAGGTTCCAGCGCCGCGAGCGCGCGTCGGCCCAGTAGCCGGGCACGGCCGCGTAGTCCTGCGGGCGGTGGATGTTGCTCAGCCGCAGCCCGACGAAGGGGATGCCGGACCAGCTCGCGACGTGCCGCGCGGTCTCCTCGCCGAGCACCTTCGACAGCGCGTACGTGCTGGTCGGCAGCGGGTAGTGCGCCTCGTCCACGGGCGCGTAGCGCGGTGCGACGTCGAACGGCAGCCCGAGCGTGGTCTCGCTCGAGGCCCAGACGACCTTGCCGAGACCGAGCCGGGCTGCGGCGAGGAAGACGTTGGTGTTCATCGCGGTGTTGCGGTGGATGGTCTCGGGGGCGGTCGCGCGACCGGGGGCCGGGATGTTGCCCAGGTGCACCACCGCGTCGGCCCCGGCCAGCACCTCGACCACCTGCCCGTAGTCGGTGAGGTCCGCCAGCACCACGTCGGTGCCCAGGTCCCCGTCGCCGCCGGCCAGACCGGCCAGGTCCGTGGCCGCCACCGTGTAGCCGTGCGCCAGGAGGTCCGCCACCACCGCGCGCCCGGCCTTGCCGTACGCACCCGTCACCGCGATCGTCGTCATGCCCCCATCGTGCACCCGCGCGCCCACCCCACGGACCGCAGCGGCGCGACGGCCGGGGCAGCACGAGAGCCGGGCACCCGCCCCGGTCGGGGGCGGGTGCCCGGCTCTCGTCGCTCAGGCGTCCACCGGGATCACTCGGTGTCGGCGTCCACCCAGTCGAAGGTCTTCGTGACGGCCTTCTTCCACGTGCGGTACGTCTTCTCCCTGGCCTCGACGTCCATCGACGGGGTCCAGCGCTTGTCCTCGGCCCAGTTGTCGATGACGTCCTGCTCGCCCGTCCAGAAGCCGACGGCGATGCCGGCCGCGTAGGCCGCGCCGAGCGCCGTGGTCTCGGCCACCTGCGGCCGCACCACCGGCACGCCGAGGATGTCCGCCTGGAACTGCATGAGCAGCTCGTTGGCGATCATGCCGCCGTCGACCTTGAGCTCGGTGAGGTCCACGCCCGAGTCGGCGTTCATGGCGTCCAGCACCTCGCGGGTCTGGAAGGCCGTGGCCTCCAGGGCGGCCCGCGCGATGTGGCCCTTGTTGACGTACCGGGTCAGGCCGACGAGCGCGCCGCGCGCGTCGGACCGCCAGTACGGCGCGAAGAGGCCGGAGAACGCCGGCACGAAGTACGCGCCGCCGTTGTCCTCGACCGAGGCCGCGAGGGTCTCGATCTCGGCGGCGGTGGAGATCATGCCCAGGTTGTCCCGCAGCCACTGGATGAGCGACCCCGTCACCGCGATGGAGCCCTCGAGGGCGTACACCGCGGGGGTGTCGCCGATCTTGTAGCAGACGGTGGTGAGCAGGCCGTTCTTGGACTGGATGGGCGTGGTGCCGGTGTTGAGCAGCATGAAGTTGCCCGTGCCGTAGGTGTTCTTGGCGTTGCCCGGCTCGAAGCACGCCTGGCCGAACGTGGCGGCCTGCTGGTCGCCGAGGATGCCCGAGATCGGCACCCCGGGGACCAGACCACCCTGACGGCCCGTGCCGTACACCTCGGACGAGGAGCGGATCTCCGGGAGCATGGACATCGGGATGCCCATCTCGGCGGCGATGTCCGCGTCCCAGGAGAGCGTCTCGAGGTCCATGAGCATGGTCCGCGAGGCGTTGGTGACGTCGGTGACGTGCACGCCGCCGTCGACCCCGCCGGTCATGTTCCACAGCACCCACGCGTCGGTGTTGCCGAACGCGAGCTGGCCGGCCTCGGCCTTGGCGCGGGCGCCCTCGACGTTGTCGAGGATCCAGCGGATCTTCGGGCCGGAGAAGTACGTCGCCAGCGGCAGGCCGACGCGCTCCTTGTAGCGGGTCGCGCCGCCGCCCAGCGCGCCGAGGTCGTCGCAGATCTTCTGCGTGCGGGTGTCCTGCCAGACGATCGCGTTGTAGACGGCCTCACCGGTGGTGCGGTCCCACACGACGGCGGTCTCGCGCTGGTTGGTGATGCCCACCGCGGCGATGTCGAGGTAGGTGAGGTTGGCGCGGGTCAGGGCCAGGCCCACGACCTCGCGGACGCCGTCCCAGATCTCGGCGGGGTCGTGCTCCACCCAGCCGGGCTTGGGGAAGATCTGCTCGTGCTCCTTCTGGCCGGAGGCCACGATGCGCCCGGAGTGGTTGAAGACGATCGCCCGGGAGCTCGTGGTTCCCTGGTCGATGGCAAGGATGTAGTCAGCCATGTCTGTCCTTCACGTCGTTGTGCGGGATGTCGTGCTGGGGTCGAGCTGTCAGGCGAGGGCCGCGGCGAGCAGGCCGGCGATGGCGCCGCCGGTGAGCGGGCCGAGGACGGGGACCCAGGAGTAGCTCCAGTCGCTGGAGCCCTTGCCCTTGATCGGGAGCAGGGCGTGGGCGATGCGGGGGCCGAGGTCACGGGCCGGGTTGATGGCGTAGCCGGTCGGTCCGCCGAGGGACAGGCCGATGCCGACGACGAGCATCGCGACGGCGAGCGGGCCGAGCTGGTTGGGCTGGGCGCCGAAGTTGAGGATGACGAACACCAGGACGAAGGTGCCGATGACCTCGGTGATGAAGTTCCAGCTGTAGCTGCGGATCGCGGGGCCCGTGGAGAACACCGCGAGCTTGGTGCCGGCGTCGGCGTCCTCGTCGAAGTGCTTCTTGTAGGCGAGGAAGGCGAGGGTGGCGCCGAGGAAGGCGCCGATGAGCTGGGCCGCGAAGTAGACCATCGTCGAGGCGAACGTCACGGCGACGCCGGCGGCGTACTCCTCCTTGCCGGCGGCCAGGAGGCCGACGGTGACGGCCGGGTTGAGGTGCGCACCGGACTTCGCGGAGACGAAGACGCCGGCGAAGACGGCCAGGCCCCACCCGAACGAGATGACGATCCAGCCGCTGTTGAAGCCCTTGTTCTTGGGCAGGATGACGTTCGCGACGACACCGGCTCCGAGGAGCAGCAGCATCGCGGTACCGACCACCTCCGAGACGAAGACGTCGGAGAGAGACACGTCCATGGACTCCTCATTTCACTCGCGGGACTTCGATGTCACGTGCGCTCCGGGCGAGGGCGCCCGGAGGGTCGGGGTGGCGCGCTCAGGAGGCGAGCGGAGCCAGGGGCGCGACGTCCGTGGCCCGCAGGCGGGTGGCCTCGGCGGTCGCGTCGTCGGTCTCGAACGATGCGGCCTCCTCCGCCTCGCACCGCGCCGTGTAGGACGCGATCTCGGCGGCGCGCTGCTCCGGCGACCAGCCGAGGATGTCGCCGACGATCTCGGTGATCTCCTCGGCGGCACCCAGGCCGCGGTCGCGCTGCTCGTAGGTCAGGCGCGTGCGGTGCACCATGACGTCCTCGAGGTGCAGCACGCCCTCGTGGCTCGCCGCGTAGGCGACCTCGGCGCGCAGGTACGCCGGGGCCCCGGCGAGCGGCCGGCCGAGCGACGGGTCGGCCTCGACCGACTCGACGATCTCGGTGAGCAGCGAGCCGTA
>Ga0073905_10000762_pt1 | contig 15623 bp, 15 predicted proteins | sample KloWWTupernatant_FD_65482 | JGI IMG/M metagenome (GOLD analysis project Ga0073905, IMG submission 65482) | Active sludge microbial communities from Klosterneuburg, Austria, studying microevolution and ecology of nitrifiers - Klosterneuburg... | ecosystem: Engineered > WWTP > Aerobic digester >... | reverse complement strand
TCTCGTAGCCGCTTCATCATCGAATTGTCCATGCCGCCATATTTAGCTTTCCATTTGTAAAAAGTGGCACCGCTTATACCATGCTCACGACAGATATCCGCAACAGCCAAACCCGATTCTACTTTTGAATGGGCTAATTATAAGGGAGGATTACCAAATCCCTTATGCGAAGACGGTCGAAGAACTTGAACAGCTGATGCCATTTAATATAAAGCCAGAGCAGCTATTGACTGCCTCGCAGATTAATAACACCTTCTTATAGCAGCTAAAAATACAAGGGTGGGTGAAAATTACCGCTTACGAAGAAAACTATAGGGTGTTATTTGAAAAATGCCTAAATTTTTATATTCTATGTGGCATTCTTGAGTGGATACCGTGTAGTTTTGACGTTGGGTAAGTGAAAAGATCTTTTGCCAATTAATTTATCTCATAACTTTTTCAGCCAACCTTTTCTGAAAGTGAATCTCTCTCATGAGGCCGTCGACTCCAAAGATAGATAGGTGCTCCACTTAAAGTAATGAGCAATCCAAGAGAAATCATTTTAAGCCCTGAAGCCCATAGTGCCCAGCCACAAAAAATTAAAGCTAAAATCCCAATAAGTAGTGCATTCCTACCTGTTGTAGTTCCAACGCTTCTAAAGTTACAAAATAGCTTCAAATAACTTAAAACAGACATCAAATAGACAAGCAGAAATGCAGTTACTGAAATATCAATAATACTATTTACCTGATTAATTAAATTTGCGTCTAGAGTAAGGATTAAGAGAGGGATCATGCCTATAGAAGATGTTATAAGACTCAAAATAGGAGCACCTCTTTTATTTTTTCTTGCGAAAAATTTCGGGAAAAGCCTATCTGATGCCGCCCCAAGCGCAATTTGTCCACTTGTTAAGATCCAGGCATTTAAAGTTCCGAGGCAGACAATAGATGCTACTAATGAAATAATATAAGACCAATTACCTCCAAATATTAATGCTGCTGCATCTGAAAACGGGGCTTTTGATTGCAGTAAAACGTTAGGCTGCATAACCCCCATAATCACAAAACTATTAAAAATATAAACAAAAGAAACTATTAGGGTACCAAATATTATAGCTCTTGGAATAGTTTTAGTTGGGTTTAATACGGATCCTGCTGGAGTAGTAGCCGATTCTACCCCTATAAAGCCCCACAAGGTTAATAAAGCTGCTGCGTTAATAGCGCTTAAAGCTGAATTCCCTGTCGGATTGAATGGAATGAAATGTTCCATCTTAATGAAAAATATACCCGCTATTGGTACAATTATAAGCGGTAGTATTTTTAATACTGTAAATAAAAACTCAACTCGACCTGCGGCTCGAACACCAAATGAATTTAAAAGGGTTATACAAAATAAAATTAAAATTTCAATAAAAAGATTTGTTATCGGGTCGGTATTTCCGAATATAGGCGTTAAATAGCCAACTACTGCAATAATAACAGCCGTGGAACTCATCCATGAAATTACCCAATAAGTCCAGGCTGAATAAAACGCTATTGTGCTACCAAATGCGGCTTCGATATAAGCATGTGGCCCCCCTGTTTTCGGAATTTTAGCGCATAGCCGAGCAAAAACCAGTGCCAATAATAAAGCCCCCGTTGTTGTAAGGATCCAACTTAGCAATCCAATTGCCCCGAAAAAAGCCAGGCTGGAAGGAAGCAAGAAAATGCCGGAGCCTATCTGGCTACCAGCAACTAACGATGTGACAGACCAGAAACCAATCTTTTTTTGAGATAGCATAATTTAGAACCCTATAATCATTCCGATACTCTTCATGTAAAAATCTTTGATTCCAAAAGAGTTGAATTTTTAGAGCTCTCTATTTCCTGCGAGTTAGACTTAGATATTGCATTTACAATAAATGGTACGAGGCTAAAAAAAACTAGTCCGAATGTAATTAGAGCTTCATACTGGAACAAGTTGTAGATTTCAATACCTTGAGGGGGATAAAAACCGATGACTATAGTAAAAAGACAGATTGACGCTCCTAAGACGGCAATAAACCATATACCAGCTTTTCCACCTGAAATAGTAAAAGGGCGCTTAATTTTTGGATATTTGTAGCGTAATCGAATTGCAGCAATAAACATAAGAATGTACATGACCATATAGAGTTGTGCCGAGATCGTGGTTAATAACCAATAAGAACTATTGATTGTAGGCATTAATAAGAGCTTGATAGCCCATTTCAAATTTTGTCTTATTTGGGATAGTCTTAAAAGTTTGTGTCGTAGCTTCAGCAAAGCAATTTAACATGGCGCCGGCCGACATTGTAGCAGCACCTGATCTTTGAGAAGGACCAATTACAGCAATTTTCATGTTAGGGTTTGTAATAGATAAGTTAAAAGCGGTGGAGTAACCAATAATTCCATTGCCTATGACAATAATATCAAAATTGCTCACTTCCGCCCCCTCCATAGTTAAAAGACCAGCTTATCTCTACTCTCCGAATCTTCGTAACACTACTCTCTAAAAAACTTTAAGCAAAGAGGCAGTCTTGTCCAATGTAGGGCGATTTCATGAACAGTTAGCAAGTTAAAGATATGTGTTACCCTACCCCTATTTGATATATTAAGGGGTAAGGGTATGCTGGCACGTAGTAAACAACAATTTATTGATTATTTTAATGAAATTGATGATCCAAGACAGGATGAAAAGGTCTTATACCCGTTACATGAGGTCTTGTTTTTAGTATTGGTTGGTGTGCTAGGCTGCGCCGAAGATTGGGAAGCAATAATTGTTTTTGGCGAAGCGAAGTTAAGCATACTAAGAAAATATTTTTCCTATGAGCACGGATTGCCAAGTATTTCGACATTAATGCGAGTAATGGGTTTGATAGATAAGTCATACATGGAATCTTGGCTTAACCATCATGCTCAACAGATAGTTGGAGCTCTTAAAGGCGAGTTAGTTGTTTTTGATGGTAAGGCACTCAGGGGTAAGAAAAAGTTTGTAGATGACAGCCAAAATGCACATATACTCAATGTATTTGCCAGTAAACTTGGAATAGCATTATCACAGAAAGCGATACCGGATAAGGGCAGCGAGATTGCAGCAATAAATGAGATTTTAGACACCGCAAATTTAGAGGGTGCGACAATTAGTATTGATGCTATAGGTTGTCAATTCGCAATCGCAGAAAAAATTATCAATAAAGGTGGTGAATATTTTTTGGCTCTAAAGGCTAACCAGGGTTCATTAATGTCTGATGTGGAATCGATGTTTAGTGCTAAGACCACTTATTTTCCGGATATTTTTGAAGAACATGATAAAGGACATGGCAGAGTAGAAACGCGTATTTGTGAAACGTTAGGTAATATAGAATGGCTACAAGAGCGTCACCAAAAATGGAAAAATTTAAAAAGCATTGCCAAAGTTACGGGCACTAGGCGTATGAATGGCACTGAAAGTACAGCTTAGGCAGCTGGGTTAATAACTTTTCATGAAATCGCCCTAGGAGTAAATGAGGGTTAGGATAATATAAGTTTTAACTGGCTAACTATTTTCGGGGCCGACCTATTGTGGGAAAGACTAGTGCTTGTTGTGGCATAAAGAAGAGAATAGAATGATAGCCCGAGTTCTTAAAACGGGGTTTTCAAATAATGCAAGCTGTTCAACAAACTATTTCTGTCGCGCAAGGTAGTGCGAATTGCTCGAGCAGATTGTGGTTTTTGATCTCGTTTTATGCAGTGGTTCTCGTGCTTAGCAATTGGTTTGATTTACGTTTAATTAAGATTTTCGGCCTTGTTGCAAATTCTGGAACCCCCATATTTGCCTTGACCTTCTTTTTAGCGAATCTTATCACTGAAATTTATGGTTACAAATATGCACGATTAGCCATATGGTGGGGCTTCTTTTTTAATCTCTTCGTTTTTGTATATGGCCAGTTGGTTATTCTTATGCCAAGCCTAGACCATTACCATACTGAAATATTTGATACATTACTGAAAGCCAACAATCGCGCTATTGTAGCAGGTCTCCTAGGGTATCTTTGCTCAGAGCCCTTAAATTCTTTTGTGATGGCTAAACTTAAAATTGAATTTAGAGGTCAATTTATGGGTGGACGGTTTTTACTCTCTACTTTAATTGCTTCTGTTGCTGATAGCGTGGTTTTTGGATTTATTGCCTTCTATGGTATTTTTGATCAGAAGGTTTTGATTTCAATGATTTTTGGTGTGATGATTGTCAAAATGACGATTTATTTTTTAGCATTACCTTTCTTCTTACATTTTGCAAAAAAATTGAAACAAAAAGAACATATGGATATCTATGATAAAGGAACAAAATTTAATTTCTTTAGATTAGACACACATTATGCGCCGACCGCGAATCAGTTTAAATAATAAAAGATTTGTTACGTGCTTCTAAAAACAGATAGATAGCTTGTCATTAGGTGTTTCTAAAATTATTTACCAAAAATCATTGGACAGCTCTCATCATTATGTAAAAAGATTTAAAGACCGGTTATTTATACAGTTATAAGTCTAAAAAAATGTTTAAGATTGGTGTTCTAATCTCACAGAAAAACTAAAAAATGATCTAAGTTTAAAGTATGAGCCTAAACTATGTATTCCGTCCTATTCAAGAGAGTGATATGCCCGCTATTTTAGAGATAGCAGAACAGAAAGGGGCTGGGTTTAATTCTTTGCCTAATGATGCTAAAGTGATGCAAGCAAAGATTATCCAGTCCATTAATAGTTTTTCTGAAAAACTTGATTTTAATAAACGATATTATTTTTTTGTACTGGAGAACAGTGACACCCAAGAAATGATGGGTTCTGCTAGCATAGAAACGAATCTTGGATACCTATGGCCATTTTATAAATATAAAATATCGACACTTGTACAAATTTCAAAAGCTTTAAATCAACATAAAGAACATCAAATATTGAGTTTAGTGACCGAGCATCAGGGTGCCACGGAATTAGGTGCATTATATTTAAAACCTGCTTATCGTGGAGAAGGCCGGGGTACTTTTCTGTCTCGAGCACGCTGTTTATTTATTGCTGAGTTTTTAAATAATTTTTCTGAAAAAATAGTTGCAGATATGCGTGGCATGAGTAATCAAGACGAGATTTCTCCATTTTGGGAAGCGATAGGTCATTATTTTGCAGATATACCTTATTCAGAGGCCAGTCATCTAAAAGCGACAAAGGGCTCACAATTTCTCGTAGATTTGATGCCGCATTTACCTATTTATATTGATCTTTTGCCCGAAATAGCCAAAAAAGTTATTGGTAAAGTACATAAAAATACCGCGCCTGCCTTACATGTGCTAGAAAAAGAAGGCTTTCAATTTAAAAATCATGTTGATATTTTTGATGCGGGAGTGACTATTGAAGCTGAAAAATTGCATCTTAAAACAGTACGAGAAAGCAAAAAAGCGGCTCTAGTTGCTTTTAAAGATAGTGTAAAAAAAGAACCCACGATGATGATTAGTAATACAAAACACAATCATTTTCGTGCAGTCGTTGGCGCATTAGAAGAACTACGAGAAAAGGAAATAGCGTTAAGCACAGCAGTGGCAAAACAATTGCAGATTTCTGTAGGTGATAAGTTGAGGTATTGTTCTCTTCGATAGAGGGTGAATTGCAATTATGAATGGTCGAAATTTTATAGGCGGTCGTTGGACAGAAGGAACAGGTCCTGGCTTTGAATCAGAAAACCCTGCAACGGGTGAAGTGATTTGGCGCGGATATAGTGCAGATAATAGGCAAATTAACAAAACTGTACATTTTGCAAAGAGCGCGTTTCAAAGTTGGTCGGCGCTTTCCTTAGAAAAAAGAATGGATTATTTGGAAAGATTTTGTGAGGAACTGAAAAAAAATCGGTTATTGCTTTCAACGACAATCGCTTTAGAAACGGGTAAACCACTTTGGGAATCAGATATGGAAGTGGGTGCGATGATCAATAAATTACCGATATCCGTTAAAGCCTATCAGGAGCGGTGTCGAGAGCGGGTTGAAACCCTATCGAGCGGTGTTTCAATAACCCGGCATAGACCACATGGTGTTATAGCGGTATTGGGTCCTTTTAATTTTCCCGGACATTTGCCTAATGGTCATATTATTCCTGCACTATTAGCTGGTAATACCGTTGTTTTCAAATCCAGTGAATTAACGCCCAAGGTTGCAGAAAAAATATTTTTTTGTTGGGAACAGGCAAAATTACCGGAAGGTGTTATTAACCTGATCCAGGGAGGCAGAGAAACTGGAGAGATACTCTCGAAGCATCCGGATTTGAATGGGTTAATGTTTACAGGAAGTTTTAAAACGGGTCATGCACTAGCCAATGTGTTTTCCGAAAAAGCAGGGAAGATATTAGCACTAGAAATGGGTGGCAATAATCCATTGGTGGTTCACGAAGTGAGTGATATTAAAGCAGCGGCACTGCAGGTTATTCAGTCCGCCTATATTACTGCAGGGCAACGGTGTACGTGTGCAAGACGTTTGATTGTAACAAAAGGATGGAATGGACAAGAGTTTATTGAAGAATTAATAAAAATGACGAACAGCTTAAAAATTGGCCCGTATACGGATCAGCCTGAGCCATTTATGGGTCCGCTGATTAGCAATATTTCTGCAAACCATGTCATGACAGCCTATGATTTATTAATTCATGAAGGGGCAAAATCTTTAATGCCCTTAAAGAGAATTGACGAAAATTTACCCTTTCTTTCCCCAGGACTATTAGATGTCAGTGCTATTAAAGTCCGTACGGACGAAGAAATTTTTGGGCCTCTGTTGCAATTGACTTGGGTGGACGATTTTGAGGCAGCATTGATCGAAGCCAATAAAACAGCATATGGACTAGCTGCGGGATTGTTGTGTGATAACGTAGAATATTATGAATATTTTCGGCATAAAATAAAAGCAGGCATTATCAATTGGAACCATGCGCTGACAGGCGCAAGTAGTTCGGCACCTTTTGGCGGGCTTGGGCACAGTGGTAACCATCGTCCCAGTGCTTATTATGCTGCTGATTATTGTGTGTATCCTGTCGCAAGCTTAGAAGAAAATATTTTAAAAATACCAGATAATCTGCCGCCTGGAATTCAGTTATGAAGACCAGTGAAATTAATTTCGATGGCATTGTTGGGCTAACACATCATTATTCAGGCTTGGCTTTTGGCAATTTAGCTTCGAAAGCAAATGCACATAAAATTTCAAATCCAAAAGCGGCGGCACTCCAAGGCTTGAAAAAAATGCACTTGCTAATGCAACGGGGTATTTTACAGGCAGTTTTACCGCCGCATGAACGGCCGCTATTATCATTTTTAAAAAATTTAGGATTTACAGGAACGGATGCTAAAATACTGAAAGCTGTTTATGCATTAGACCCACACTTGTTTGGCGCTGCATGTTCTGCATCCAGTATGTGGGTTGCGAATGCTGCAACAGTGACGCCCAGTTCAGATAGCGCAGATTGTCGAGTACATATTACGCTTGCTAATTTAATGAGCAACCTGCATCGCGCATTAGAAGCTGAAACAAACCTTAAAATATTTAAAAAGATTTTTTCAGATGAGAATTATTTTAAGATACATCCACCCTTACTTTCTCAGGTTGACTTTTCCGATGAAGGTGCTGCAAATCATAATCGGCTTTGTCAGGACTATGGGTCGACAGGATTAAATATATTTATATATGGTCGCAGTGGCCTTCAGAAAAAAGAAATATTGCCGAAACAATACCCAGCGAGACAGACGCGGGAAGCTTCAAAAGCGGTTGCGCGCTTGCATCAGCTACGTCCAGAAAATACGTTTTTTATAAAACAAAACCCTATGGCTATCGATCAGGGTGTTTTTCATAACGATGTGATTTCAGTTGCAAATCAAAATGTTTTTTTATTTCATGAATTGGCTTTTACAGATATGCCTGAATTAGTTGATTTATTGAAAAAAAAATCACAGGATTCTTTGTATTTATTGCCGGTTGCGACGGCCGATTTAAGTCTGCAGGATGCGGTTAAATCTTACATATTTAATAGTCAGTTAATTACCCTTGATACGGGGGTAATGGCGCTGATTGCACCTATTGAAAGCCGTGAAAACAAAAACGCCCATCAAGTGCTATTAAAAATAATGGCAGGAAAAAATCCTATTTCAGAGCTCCATTTTGTTGATTGTAGGCAGAGTATGTTAAATGGCGGTGGTCCTGCCTGTTTGCGTCTTCGGGTTGTTTTAACGGAAGCAGAGCAGAAGGCTTGTTCTGCGCGGGTATTTTTAGATGAAGCTTTATATCAACGCTTGGTGCAGTGGATCGAGCGACATTATCGTGATAGGTTGTCTCTAGGGGATTTAGTGGACCCCAGGCTGTTAAATGAGATCTATGTCGCATTGGACGAGTTAACACAGATTTTAAAACTCGGCACTCTTTACAATTTTCAAAAAATATGAAGATAATAGGCATCTAGCTTTTCAGATAATGATTTTAGTGAGCGGATGCATGTTTAAGCGCAGCAACTTTAGTAGCGAATCAAAAGCATTATCTGAAAAGCGCGTTGCATTAATAAGTTTCGGAAAATCCATCGTGAAAAATCAAAAAATAATATTTTTTATTCGCTTAATGCGATTAGACAAACCTATTGGTATTTTTTTGTTATTATGGCCAATGTTAATCGCATTGTGGGTTGCAGGAAAAGGTAAACCCAACCCTACAATAGTTTGTATATTTATTTTGGGTGCGATTATCATGCGAAGTGCTGGCTGTGTAATTAATGATTTATTTGATAGACGTTTTGATATCTCCGTAGAACGCACTAAAAATCGCCCATTAGCAGTGGGCGCAATTAGTATAAAAGAAGCGCTGTTTGTTTTTTTTACATTGATTTTTTTCGGATTTTTACTGGTTTTACAGTTGAATATTTTAACAATTATGATGTCTATCATAGCCCTATTATTAGCTATTGTTTATCCTTTAATGAAACGGTATACACATTTAGCACAAGTGGTGTTGGGTGCTGCTTTTGGTTGGGCCGTGCCAATGGCCTTTACGGCATTAACACGCCAGATCCCACCCGAGGCATGGTTACTCTATTTCGCGACCTGTTGTTGGGCAATTGTTTATGATACTGAATATGCAATGGCCGATAGGGGTGATGATATTAAGCTTAACTTGAAATCCACTGCTATTTTATTTGGCAAAGCAGATCGTATCATGATTGCTCTATTTCAGCTCTGCATGTTTTTATTATTAATAGGCTTTGGAGTAGACTTAGGTTTAGGTAAAATATATTACGGTAGTTTATTTTTAGCTAGTTTTTTTTCGGTATATCAGCAATATTTAATCAAAAAAAGAATTCCTATCAATTGCTTTAAAGCATTTTTAAATAATAATTTTCTGGGTGGAACGGTATTTTTGGGTCTGGTGTTAGATTATTGGCTGAGCCATTAAGGGCCTGTACAAAAAACAAGTTATTTTTGTACAGAACTCAAGCACTGTTTAATTGCATGCGCTAAATTCTCTAATAATGTAAAGTACCCTTCGGAATTGTTTTGAGATGCCTGGCCAATAGGATCCAATTCTCCTGTTTTAACACCCAAATCTACGACAATGCTATCTACTAGTTTAGGTTGAAATTGAGGCTCTCTAAATACGCATTGCGCTTTTGATTTTTCAATGGTGGTTCGAATCGTATTTAAGCGTTTTGCACTAGGCGGTATTTCAGGATTTAATGTAATAGAGCCAACACCTTTTAAGCCATAGCGTTGTTCAAAATATTGATAGGCATCGTGAAATACAATATATGAAATCGTTTTGACAGTTGCTAATTCAGTGGCAATGTGCGCATCTAATTTTTTTAAACGCTGCTTTAATTGTGTACCATTTTTTTTGTAGATATGTGTGTGCTTGACATCAATCATTGCGAGATGATGCACAATAATATCTGTTAAAATGATCGCATTGTTAGGGTTAAGCCAAAAATGCATATCTTGACTTGATTTATCATTATCTAAGACTTCATGTGTGTGTCCGTTTCCGTGTTCATGTTCGTGGAGATCCCAAGCAGTGCTGTGGCGTATTGGTAAAAGTAAAAGCCCTGGAGCATTATCGAATTCGACAATATGATGTGCCTCTGAATGCGCTTTAAGGGTATTTAAAGGTTTTACTAAAAAAGTTTCAAGCTGAGGCCCCCCCCAAAATATCAGCTCAGCATCCTGAAGCAATAGAATATCCGAAGGCCTTAGCGCGTATTCGTGCGGGGAAGCACCAGGTTTAACTAATAATTTGGGTGCTCCAACACCCTCCATAACAGCAGCGACTAAAGCATAAAATGGCGTTATACTAACGACAACGCTTGGGACAGTGTTTTGTAAAGATCTAGAGGTACTTGTGGCAGTGCCTGTCCAAAAGGTCCCTAGGCTGAAGAGAATGATCGAAAATAAAGCGGATTGTATCGATTTCATAAATATGTTAAATACTCAACTTAAAGGATGGTCTACCTTTGCCCTTAGTAACTGCTAATCAGATTTCTGTTCAGTTTGGACAAAAAACGATCTTAACAGATGTGCATCTTACCGTACGTAGAGGTGAAATTGTAACTCTTATTGGACCTAATGGAGCGGGTAAATCAACTTTAGTAAAAGTTGTGCTGGGCTTAATGTCACCCAATAAAGGTACGGTGCAGTTAGAACCGGGCATTCGAATGGGATACATGCCACAAGGGTTGGCTATTGAACCGTTTATGCCTTTGTCTGTAAACCGATTTTTACAACTAGCAGAAAATGTCTCGAGACATATATTAAACAACACTATTGATGAATTAACCATTCGCCATTTGCTTGCTGCGCCGATGCAATCGCTTTCGGGTGGCGAACGTCAGCGAGTATTATTAGCGCGCGCGTTGTTACGCAAGCCTGACCTCTTAGTATTAGATGAACCTGTGCAAGGTGTGGATGTGACGGGTCAAGAAGAATTGTACCGTTTGGTTATGCATATTCGAGACACACATCACTGCGGCATTTTAATGGTCTCGCATGATTTGTATTTAGTGATGGCGGGCACGGATTCTGTGATTTGCTTGAACAAACATGTTTGCTGTTCAGGCACTCCTGCAGCTGTGAGTCAACATCCAGAATTTTTAAGTCTATTTGGGGCATGGGAATCTGGAAAATTAGCCGTTTATGCACATCAACATAATCACAAACATAATTTAGGTGGAGATGTATGTCCTTAGATTTTATGGTTCGCGCGGTGGTTGCGGGTATGGGCATCGCATTGGTGGCAGGTCCGCTGGGCTCGATTATTGTTTGGCGGCGTATGGCAAATTTTGGGGATGCGTTAGCGCACTCAACCTTGTTGGGATTATGTTTTGCATTATTATTGAATATTCATATTTATATCGGTTTAACCAGTGTTTGTATTCTGGTTGCGTGTTCTTTGGCACTGTTTTCTAGACAACAACATTTAGCAAACGATACAATTCTTTGTATGTTGGCTTATGTGACGTTGGCGATAGGGCTTATTTTAGCAACGGTATTAAAAGGCATTCGCGTTGATTTGCTTGGATATTTATATGGCGATATTCTTTCGGTGAATAATATAGATTTGATTTGGATTTATTGCGTCGATGTTATTGTGTTTTTAAGTTTTGTAAAAATTTGGCGTCCTATTTTATCGATGACGGTACATGAAGATTTAGCCAAAGTAGAGGGGGTACCGGTTTTCGCTATGCAATGGATATTGGTAGTCATTATGGCAGTTGTCTTTTCGGTTGCAATGAAACTAGTTGGCATATTGTTAATTACAGCGCTTTTAATTATCCCGGCTTCTAGCGCGAGACAAATTTCAAAAACACCGGAAAACATGGCTATTATTGCCAGTATCGTTGGTATGGTGTCTGTATTTGGGGGCATTCAAATCTCATTTAATTGGGATTGGCCAGCAGGCCCCTCGATTGTCATTGTTGCAATGGTTTTGTTTGTGGTGAGTGTGTTTGCTGCTCGCATTAGAAAAATTATGTAGTAGTTTGTTCTGTTTTAGGCCGTTTAATATCGTCTCTTATTCTTTTACTTTTTGAGACTGTGAAATTTGTTGTGCCACGAAAAAGCGCTGATGATTTTTAACGTGATGAATGCGTAAATAGTCAACACCTTGAGCTGCCAAGGTGCTTGAAATGGCAATGGTTTCTAAATCACGCTCATTTGCTGAGGATGGGTAAAATGAAGAAGTATAAGCTTTTCTCGAATGACCAACTAATACTTCGCATCCCAAGTCTTTAAGTTGATGAATGCTCTTGAATAGAGAGATATCTTGATAAGAAGATTTTCCAAAACCTATACCAGGATCAAGAATAATATCGTTTTTACTAAACCCAAATTGTTCTAAATAATCAATTTTTTGTTTTGCCCATTGGTTTATACTTTCCATGGGCACGTGTTCAAAATCTAAACATTGATCTTTTTGTGCCGGAATAGTCAAGGAATGCATAATAGCGATTTTTAACCCGGAATCTGCTATTTTTCTTAACGTTTTACCGTCTAAGCTGCCTTTAACATCATTGATCCATGAGACAGGATAATCCTTTAAGATTTGTAAGATAACTTGCGGTAAAAAAGTATCTATGCTAATCATAATCTCTTTGTTTTTAATACAATCCGATAATCCTTCTAAAACGGGTTGTAATCTTAGATATTCCACAGTAGGATCAAGCATAACCGCCGTGGGTCTAGTAGATTGCGCGCCCAGTTCAACGACAGTTGCACCTTCTAAAATAAGTTGTTTAGCTCGCGCAACCGCATCTTCAGGGCTAAAATTTTGTCCGCCATCCGAAAAAGAGTCTGGTGTAATATTAACGATGCCTACTAATTTTGGATCAACAACAAAGCTGCGATCATAACAAGCATTTATATTTGAAGTTAAATGCGCTATTTCTCCAAAAGTTTTATTGTTATAAGGATTTTCATCTAGGGATTTATATCGACATTCTGGGTTGAGTAGGGCGATTAAGTGAATAAGAAAAGCGCGATTTAATAATTCAGGGTGTGGGATCATTAATTTTGGACTAACGACAGTTTGGTTATTCCAAAGCAAAATATCTAAATCAATGATGCGGGGTCCCCATGTTGGGTAAACGGCGCCTCTGCCCATTTCTTGTTCAATTTTTTTCAACGCGACTAATAATCGTTCTGGTTCAATCGCGCTTTCTCCTTGTATAACCATATTTAAGAAAGGTTTATTCCATTCCGTTGGTGCATTATTGGGTAAAATAGCGGGTGTTTCTAAAATAATAGACATTTTCAAATCCGAAAAATAGCGTTCTTTTAATAAAGAAACTGCTTTTTGGATATTATTTAATCGATGGCCAAGGTTAGAGCCTATGCTAATATAGATCATATATGTTTTACTCTTCTATAAATGCATTAGAATACGAAAATGTAACACCACCATGTATACCTGGAACAGGCGGCGAAACTTTATTGACAGATACCGCTAGTGTAATATCTTTCCATCGTAAATCCAGTAAGTGTTGATAAGTTATTTCGTATATCTGGCTTGTTAAATGTTCAACTAGATTGAAGGATTTTTTTTTGACCAAGGCTTGTATAAGTTCAACTATTTTTAGATAACATACGGTATCATTTAAACAATCTGTTTGAACGCCTGGTGGAGGAGATGAAAAAAGAAAATGAATGTCAATACTAACCAGTTGTGAGTTGTATTTTTCTTCAGAAGTACATCCTAAATGAACCCATATTCTCAAATCTAAAATTGAAAGTTTACATAAATGATTTTGGTTGAAATTACACCTCTGATATTGCTTTTTGTCATGAAACTACTGTTATGCTATCTTAAGTTTATTTGAGAGTCAATATGATATCAACATCAGCGATAGCTGTTTTTTAGAATTGTTTGATATCGCTCCAAAGCATCTTGGCGTGCTTTAGCGTGCTCAACAATAGGGAGCGGATAATCTATGCCTAAGATAATATTTGCGGTATTTAAAATAGATTTTGAGGCTTCCCAAGGTTTATGAATGTATTTATTAGGCAATTTTTTTAGTTCTGGAACCCAAGTTCGCACGTATTCTCCGCTAGCATCAAATTTTTCGCCTTGTAATACAGGGTTAAAAATTCTAAAGTAAGGAGCAGCATCTGCACCGCTGCCAGCAACCCATTGCCAGCTGGCAGAATTGTTTGCTAGATCTGCATCCACTAGAGTATCCCAAAACCAAGCTGAGCCAACACGCCAATCTATTAATAGATGCTTTGTTAAGAATGAGGCAGTAATCATACGTACACGATTGTGCATATAGCCGGTATGCCACAGCTGGCGCATACCTGCATCTACAATCGGATATCCAGTTTTACCTTTTTGCCAGGCTTTTAATAATTCTTTATTATTAAGCCATTGAAACGTATCAAATTGCGTTTTAAAATTTTTTTCGGGCAATTGTGGGTAATGGTATAACAGATAATAAGAAAATTCCCGCCATCCTAATTCTGTTAAATAACGTTCTGTTGATTTACTTGTTATGGGATTTTGTATTTCAATTTGCTTGATAGCATGGTAAATCTGCCATGGGCTGATTTCACCAAAATGTAAGTATGGAGATAAAAGAGAGGTTTTTAGCTGTGCTGGAAAATCTCGCCCATGCGCGTAATCGATTAAATTTGATTGAATAAATTTTTTGAGTTGTTTTTTTGCGCCAATTTCGCCAGGTTCCCAATACTTTTTTAGACCAAGGGACCAATCTGGATTTTGCGGCAAAAGATTCCAGCTTGATAAAACATCGCTTTCTAAAGTGATTTTTGAATGATGTGCTAGATTAATAAATTTTGGTTTCGACATTAAAGGTTTAATTTTTTGATGTAAACAGCAATATTTCCAATAATAAGTAAATACTTTAAAAAAAGAATTTTCTTTGTTTTTAATGTTTTCCGGATCGCCTAATAAAGACCCGTTAAAAGATTCTATTGTAATGCCCATTTCTTTTAAAAGCTGCTTTAATTTGAAATCTCTTGCCATTGTCAGTGGTTCGTAACAGTCGTTCCAGAAGACCTGAGAAATATTTTCGGTTTTTATTAAGTTTAATAAGATTGTTTCTGAAGCGCCTTTTTTTAAAATTAATGCACTTTCTTGCCTCGATAAACTTTTTTGTAATGCTTCTAAACTGTAATGTAGCCACCAACATTGTGCTCCGCCTAAGGGATATAACGTTTCATCTAGTATGTAAATGATGAGCGTAGGTTGATTTAATGTGCACGCATGATAAAGCGCTGGATTATCCAGTAGCCGTAAATCCTGACGTAACCAAACAAGCGTTTTTTTAATCATTTCGCTATGGTAACACGCTGTTTATCGTAGTGATAAAAAAATCCATCTGGGACGAGAGATCATTGTCATGCAAAAGTCACGCAAGCGGTTTTGGGCCTAGAGCGTTACCCATGTCTTCGGTATAATCTGTAACCCATGTGTCCGGTATGGACAATCCATTTGCGGCAGAAACTTTATTGCCTCTAAAGTTAAGAAACTTATATGGACTATTCTAGATGAACCATAAACACCTACAACTTATTTGTACTGAAATGCAACTCGGTTCTCCCATCGGGGTGGCAGCAAGGATTTACGGTAGCCGTGGTGGATCGCTTATGTGGCAAATTA
>Ga0073905_10000757_pt1 | contig 15677 bp, 11 predicted proteins | sample KloWWTupernatant_FD_65482 | JGI IMG/M metagenome (GOLD analysis project Ga0073905, IMG submission 65482) | Active sludge microbial communities from Klosterneuburg, Austria, studying microevolution and ecology of nitrifiers - Klosterneuburg... | ecosystem: Engineered > WWTP > Aerobic digester >... | reverse complement strand
AGGAAGCGCAGCTCCATCGCGCCGTTCTGCCGCACCGAGCTGGTGTAGGCGTTCGCGCCGGCCTGGTTGACAACGAGCGCCGCCAGGCTGGGTGGGTTCAGCACCGCCGCCGCCGTCTGTGTCCAGCCGAGGTACGACGTCCCGAACATCCCGACCTTGCCGGTAGACCATGGCTGCGCGCCCAGCCACTCGACCGCGTCGTAGCCGTCCTCCGGCTCCTGGGTCAGAAACGCGAACGTGCCCTCCGAACGGTAACGTCCGCGGCAATCCTGGATCGCGACGACGTAGCCACGCCGCGTGAAGTACTCCGCGCGCATCCGTGTGTCGTCGGCGCGCTTGTTGTACGGAGTCCGGACCAGCAGGACCGGGAACAGCCCCTCGGCGCGGCCGGCCGGGTCATCGATCCGCGCTGGGAAGTACACGTCGGTCGCCAACCGCACCCCGTCGCGCATCGGCATCATCACCTCGAGTGCCGCCAGTACCCCGTACTCGTCAGCCGACTCCGTTGCCCCTCGCCAATCGTCCACACGCTCCTCCTTCGGACTGGTCGTTCTCTGTCAGGACGCATGGTCGCATGAGACCGCGAGATGTGGCGCTCGTCAATGCTCCCCACGAAATTCCTGAATTCCCGATCCTATAGGGATCGGGAATTCAGGAATCCGGGAATATGGGACCAAACGACGTCAAGGCCGCCACATCCTCAGGTACGGAGTTGGCGTCCTTGACTGCAGCTCGGCACAGTTATGATGCGCGGGCGTTGGAATGCACTCCCCGTGGAGAGGATAGAGATGAATCATCAGCATACTCCGCAGGCGTTTCTCGCTGGCGCTTCGGTCGATGACGCGGTGTTCGCGCTTCGGCCCGACTATCGCGTCATGTTGCTGGCGGTCGCCCACCTGACGCCCGGCCCGAGCGATGAGGCGAGCGGGACGCTTTTGCAGGAAGCAGAATCAGCTGCCGTCGTGGCGCTTGGCAGCGCGCCGCCCGACCAGCTCCCGCGTGTCGCGACCTGGCGCGATGCCTACCGGGCGTTCGGCGCGAAGCCGCAACGGACCCGGAACAGTCTGGAGGCGCTGCTCCGTCGCGCGCCCACCGGGCTGCCGCGAGTGAACCGGCTCACCGATATCTACAACGCTATCTCAGTCCTCCACCAGATCCCCCTCGGCGGTGAGGATCTGGATCGATACAGTGGCCCGCCGCGGTTGATCCGTGCCACCGGCAGCGAGTCGTTCGACACGATGGCGGATGGCGAGGTCGTGATCGAGCACCCCGAGCCAGGCGAGGTTGTCTGGTGCGACGACGCGGGCGTGACCTGTCGTCGCTGGAACTGGCGTCAGGCTCGTCGAACGCAACTGAGTGACACGACGACCTCAGCGCTCTTCATTCTCGACGTGCTTGACCCGGTAACCGACGAGGAACTGCATGCCGCCACCGATGCGCTCGTCAATCACCTGTCCCGGATCGGACCGCATCTCGGGATCGCGCGTCGTTTGATCTCCATGGCCGGCGCGCGCGATGATTGAGGGCTTTCACACCCGACGCTCTTGCCACTAGCAGCCCATCGCCGCTCCGCCGGATCGCGGGTCTGCGCCGCCACGGAGCCGGCCAGTCGCCGGGTCGCGGGTGACGGCCTGAACCAGCGCGAACTGCCCGTACGGGGCCGGGTTCGGGACGATCTGGAAGCCGCGTCCGGCCAACTCCGCCTTCACCCAGATCGGAATTCGCGATTCGCAGTCCAGCAGATCGCCTTGACAATCGAAACGCGGGGCCGAGACCGCTTCGACCGCCGAGAGGCCGTGGTCGAGCACATTCAGCAGCACCTGCAGCACCCCGGTGATGATCCGCGTGCCACCCGGCGCGCCGAGCGCCAGCACCAGCTCGCCATCGCGCAGCACGATCGTCGGGCACATGCCGGTGATCCGCGATTTGCCCGGCGCGATCGAGTTTGGCAGCCCCGGCTGGGGATTGGCCGCATTCATGATGTTGTTCCAGGTGAAGCCGTAGCCCGGTGAGACGACGCCGCTGCTCGCGCCGAGCGAGTGGGTCAGTGCGATCGCATTGCCGGCGTCATCGACGACGGTGATGTGCGTCGTTGTCGGCGCTTCCGGATAGCGCGGCACGTCGAACCGCTCGCCGGCCTTGATCTTCGCGTACCACTCGTCGGCCCGCTCGTCCGACAGCAGCAGGTCGACCGGCACGTTGTGGAACGCTGGGTCGGCGACCATGCCGTACCAGTCGTGGTAGGCGGCCTTCATTGCATGGCCAACGAGGTCGATGTACTCGACGCTGTTGAGGCCCAGAGCGGCGATGTCCTCATGCTCGATGATCTTCAGGGTCCCGGCCATGCAGACACCGCCGCCGGCCGGCGGATTGGTCAGCACTGTCTGGCCGCGGTAATTCACCCGGATCGGCTCGGAGACGCGCACGCGATAGCTGGCCAGGTCCTCGGCGGTGATGAATGAGCCATTGGCGGCGAGATCGGCGGCCAGCTCCTTCGCGAGGCTGCCCTCGTAAAACTCGCGCGGCCCGCCGTCGGCCAGCCTTCGGAGAGCGCGTGCGTGGTCGGGGTTCATGATCCGCTCGCCGGGCTTGTAGCCGGAGCCGTCGGGCTTGTAGTAGATCGCCCGCGACGCCTCGGTTGCCGCCATCCGCTCGCCGAACGAGATGTGCTGTCCGAAGCCGGGCATGTTCCACAGTTGCCACAGCTCCGGCGTGACGACATGACCTTCCTCCGAGATGCGGATGGCATCCCGCAGCGCGTCCTGCCAGGAGATCGTGCCGAAGCGTTCCAGCAGCTCGGCAATACCGGCGACGGTGCCGGGAGTCATGATCGAGCCGTAGCCGACGTCGTTGACCCGGCCTTCGAGGTGGTAGCCGTAGCCGGTCCAGTCCTGCTCGATGACGATGTCCTGCCACATCTCCGGTGTGGCCTTCGAGCCGGCCGTGCCGTTGAAATCGACACAGACCTCCTTGCCTGCCGCCGTCCGCACCGTCGCGGCGCCGAAGCCGCCGATCCCGCACATCTGCGGGTCGACCACCATCTGGACGAAGGCTGCCGTTACCGCCGCGTCGATTGCATTGCCGCCATTACGCAGGGTTCCAACGCCCGTCTCGACCGCTGGAATCTGTGGCGCCACCACCATCCCGCCCATGTCGCGTTCCCCCCTCATATCCCCACTTCACCAGGCCACGCCCGGTGATCATCACCGATCGGGGCAATACCAGCAATGCCAGACAGGCGCGCGAGAATGTTGCGGAGGATCAGGTCGATACGAGTATATTGCTCCGCCGTGACGGGGCGTCCCGACCGAAACGATGTTAGTCTGCGACGTTGGCAGGCGTTCGATGAGACGAGACGGAGCGGGCAGCGACATGGGTAATGTGGTGCAGGGCGAGTTCAGCGCGCGGATTGACGAGCTGTTTGCGGAGTGGGACCGCGCCGATAGCCCCGGCGCAGCGATCGCCGTGCTGCTGGGTGGTGAGGTGATCCATCAGCGCGGCTACGGCATGGCGAACCTCGACCACGGGATCCAGATCGCGCCGGACTCGGTCTTTCACGTCGCGTCGGTGTCGAAGCAATTCACCGCGTTCGCGGTCGGCCTGCTCGCCGACGAAGGTAAGCTCTCGCTCGACGACGCAGTTCGCCAATACGTGCCCGAGCTGCCCGACGCGCTCCCGCCGTTCACCATCCGCCAATGCATCCATCACACCAGCGGGCTTCGCGACCAGTATGGATTGTTCCGTCTGGCCGGCTGGCGCGACGATGATACGCAGACCTTCGCCGACGTCCTCGACTTCGCCTACCGGCACGAGCGGCTGAACTTTTCCCCCGGCGACGAGAACCGCTACTGCAATACGAGCTATACGCTGCTGGCGCTCGTGGTCGAACGAGTGAGCGGCCAGTCGTTCCGCTCGTTCGTCCACGAGCGACTGCTCGACCCGGCCGGCATGGCCAGCAGCCACATTCACGACGACCACAGCGCCATCGTCGCCCGTCGCACGAGCGCCTACGCAAAGCGCCCAGGTGAGGACGGCGGAGTCAAGGTCGCTAACTCGACGGTCAGCGCCGTCGGGGCGATCTGTCTGTTCACGACCGTCGAGGATCTGTCCCACTGGGTGCGCAACTACCAGACGCGCGAGGTTGCCGGCCCGATCATGGATCTGGCGATGACGAGCGGCGCGCTGAACAGCGGCGCGCCGACACACTATGGCTTCGGTCTCAGTGTCGGCGCTCATCGTGGTCAGCGGATGATCGGGCATGGTGGGAGCGACTCCGGCTACCGCGCGCAGGTGACATGGTTCCCCGAATCCGATCTCGGCGTTGTGATCCTCTGCAACCTTGGCTCGATGAAGCCGGGCCTGCTGGCGTTGAAGGTCGCTGATATCGTCATCGCCGACCGGCTGGGAGCGGATGATGTCGCCGATGCTCCTGTTGTCGATCTGGCCGAGGACGAGCTGGCTGCGCTGACCGGTGTCTACCACGCGTCGCCGTCCCGGCAGGTGCGCGAGGTGACGCTGCGCGATGGGCTGTTGCGGATGCCATCCTTGTTCGGTGACGATCTCACGCTGACTCCAATCGGCCACCGCCGCTTCCGTGCCGACGAGCCGCCCTTCGAGGTGCGATTCGACGGCCCTGACGACGCGCTGGAGCTGCATGAGATCGATCGCCATGGTGACATGCGCGTCTCCTCGCGCCTGGCGCCGTTCGATCCGGACATCGAGAATCTCGCCGCAGCTGTCGGTAGCTACTCCTGCCCCGAGATCGGCGCGATCTACCGGATGAGCCTGAAAGATGGTGTGCTTTCGTTCGGCGAAGGAAAGAACGGTCTGCGCCCGCTGCGGCCGCTCGCGCCAGATTTCTTCGCGATCGACGGCTATGGGGGCAACACACTCGCGGTGACCCGCGATGGCTACGGCAATGTCGCTGGCCTGCAGCTCTTCAACGAGCGCATCCGCTACTTGCGCTTCGCTCGACTGTAGCACCGTCGGCACTGGCGATATCGAAGGCTTCTGCGACCCGGCCGGCCATGCCCTGTGAGTTGCGCAACAGTGAGTCATGCGACCAGCGGACGTGTCCGGAACGTATACTCCCTATAGAAAGCGCCGAATATCCGGCGCGGCTCGGTCCTGTCCGGGTCATGAGACTCACGTCTGACCTTGTTGCGTCGCGCCGGCCGTGGTGTTTGCCAGTGGCTGGCGATCCGACAGCAACGCGGGATTCGGGCACATCATCAGGTGTCGTGCGGGCCTGATGGCAAGCGGTTGTGCCGCGCGGATGAGGGTATCTGGAGGAGTGAGACATTGAAGGACGATCGAATCGACGACTTGTATAGCGGCATCGTGGCCGGCCGCCTGAATCGCCGTGACGTGCTGAAGCGCGGCGCTGCCCTCGGGCTGAGCGCGCCGATTATCGCCGGCCTGCTGGCGGCCTGCGGCGGCTCGGAATCCACTCCGACGAGCGCGCCACAAGCGACGACCGCGCCCGGCGGCGAGGCGACCAAGCCAGCCGGCGGTGAAGCGTCGCCCGAGGCTACGACGCCGAGTGGCGGCGAGACACCTGGGCAGGGCCGTGGCAAGGGTGACCTCGTGCGGTTGCTCGTCTGGCAGGCGCCGACCACACTCAACACCCACTTCTCCCAGGGTGACAAGGACGGCCTCGCAGCGCGACTGATCCTTGAGCCACTCGCCAACGTTATGTCTGATGGGTCGCTTCAGCCGGTGCTAGCTGCCGAAATTCCGTCGCTCGAGAACGGCGGCGTCGCGGCCGATGGGATGAGCGTCACCTGGAAGCTCAAACCGGACGTCGTCTGGTCGGACGGCGAGCCGTTCACGGCCGAAGATGTCAAGTTCACCTGGGAATACACGACGAATGTCGACGTCGCCGCAACGACCTTCGCTGTCTATGATGTCATCTCCGCTGTCGAGGTGGTCGACGACCATACGATCACCTTCAAGTACACCGAGCCGAATCCCGGCTGGTTCAGTGCCTTCGCTGGTTCGTTCAATGGCGCGGTGCTGCCAAAGCACATCCTCGCCGACGTCCTCGGAACGGCCGCCCGCAACGCGCCATTCAACCTCAGCCCGATTGGCACCGGCCCGTACAAGCTCAAGGAGTTCCGCCCCGGCGACACCGTCCTCTACGAGATCAACGAGAAGTATCGTGAGGCCGACAAGCCGTACTTCAGCCGGGTCGAGCTGAAGGGCGGCGGCGACGCGACAGCTGCCGCGCGCGCCGTGCTTCAATCGGGCGAAACCGATTATGCGTGGAATCTCCAGATCGAGAAGACCATCGCCGAGCAGATGGCGGCCAGCGCCACCACCGGTGTGCTGATCGCAACCACGGGCAACAGCGTCGAGCAGTTGCTCATCAACTTTGCCGACCCGAACACGGAGGTCGACGGCGCGCGATCGGAGCCCAGCACCCAGCACCCGATCTTCAAGGACAAGCGCGTGCGCGACGCGATTCGTATCTCGTCCGATCGCGAGACGATCGCGACCCAGCTGTACGGCGAAGCCGGCACGGCATCACCAAACACGCTCGTCGCGCCGTCCTCGTTCAAATCCCCGAATACGTCAATGGAGTATGACCTCACCAAGGCGGCCGCGCTCCTCGACGAGGCCGGCTGGACGAAGGATGGCACTGTCCGTAAGAAGGACGGCAAGGATCTGGCCTTGTCCTACATGACGACGGTGAACCCCGTGCGCCAGAAGACACAGGAGATCCTGAAGCAGTCCTGGCAGGAGCTTGGCATCGCCGTTGAGCTCCGCGCGATCGATGCTGGGGTCTTCTTCTCGTCAGACGCTGGCAACCCGGATACGATCTCGCACTTCTACGCCGACATCGGTATGTTCACCAATGGCCCGACCAGCACGTACCCACTGGATTACATGTCGGGCTTCAAGTCGACCGACCCGGCGACGGATCTCGCCCAGAAGTCGAACCAGTGGTCTGGCGGCAACTACAACCGCTGGGTCAACGAGGACTTCAACAAGCTCTGGGTCCAGGCCAAGACCGAGCTCGACCCGGCCAAGCAGGTCAAGCTGTTCATCGGAATGAACGACCTGGTCGTCGACGAAGTCGTCCGGATCGGGCTCGTCCATCGCGGCGGCCTCGTCGGCTTCTCGAAGAAGCTCAAGGGCCACGTCGACTCCTCCTGGGAGATGGAGATCTACGACATCGATAACTGGTACTTCGAGGGCTAGTCATCTCGGTGCATAGGTCTGGCCCGCCCCGCATCGCGCGGGGCGGGCTTTTTCGTGTCAGGCGCGCGCGTTGCAGACATAGATCATCCGCGGACTTCCCGTCGCGAGCGGGCTGCGGTCCCAGTCGCCGTAGACCTCGCGGATGGCCAGCCCGTTGTAGTGCAACAACGCCTCCATCTCGCGCTGGTGTACTCGGAGTATCGACCGGCGTCCGGTTCCGGGTTATTCACGTCAGCCTGTTCGCACCGGCGCGCGATTCGTGGCCTCGGCAAACTCCCAGACGCCCAGCTCCAGCGGCGGCACGCCGATCGCCGTCAGCGTCGTGCAGACCTGGGTGCGATGCTCGCCCGCGTGGTGCAGCGCCTGAGCGAGCACGACGCCGGCCGGCACATCGCGCTCGACTCCCTCGTCCCAGGGAACGATGAATGTCCGCTCGGCATCGAACGGCGTGGAGAGGACGCGCTGCCAGCGGCCGGCCATGTCCTCCGCGTGCGTTGTCAGTGTGGCGATGTCTGCCGATTCGATCGCGTCGTTGTGCCAGCTCACGTCTTTGCCGGAGAGTCGCCGATAATAGCTCGCCTCGCTGGACACGATATGGCGCAGTGTGGCGATGATGCTGCCGTAGGTGCCGGTCACTGCCGAGCTCAGCTGCTCGTCTGACAGGCCGCGGCATGTATCGAGGACGAGGTTCGTCGCCCAGGCGCTATGGTTGAAGGCATCGACCAATCCGTCATTCATGGATCATCCTCTCGTAGTGGGCCGAAGAGACGGAGACCGATCGATCCGAGCGACGGCCGAGTCGGATGGTAGCAGGTCAAACGGGCTGGTTATGGTGCTGAGTGGTGACCGACAGTCTCGACACCGGCCGATTGTGCGTGCGCTAAACGCCGGGTCTAGCCGGCCAGATGGTAGAAGCCGCCGAGGATTGCGCCGTAGATCAGGTGGGCGGCGAAGACGACCAGTGGTGTTCGCCGGCCATAGTGGAGCGCGAGAAATCCGGGCGGTTCGAGTTGGCGCGTCGGGGTCGGGCCGCGCTGCTCCCCGGCCATTCGCGGGTGCATCCCCGGTAGGAACGCCATGCCGACCGTCAGGACGAATGTCGCCTGGACGATGCCGATCACCACGCCGGCCCACCATGTTGCGCGGCCCCAGCTCTCAAAGGCGGCTGCGTAGACGAAGGCAAACAGCCAGCCATTGGCGAAATGGATCATCGTCCCGAACAGTTGGGCGCGATCGTGGTCGGGTGTCAACATCGTGCCCAGCATGAAGGGGATGCTCATCCGCGTCAGCCGCAGGCCCTGCGCCGCCGACACGATGCCGGTCAGAAAGACCGTCGCGACGAATCCCCAGAGGATCACACCCGTCCAGTTCATCAAGTTAGCCCGGCTTCCATTATGTTCGGCATATGCGTGGGAACATCGCGCTGCGCCGGCGGCGCGGAGAGCGCCAGCGCAGCGTTGATCAGGCCGATGTGGCTGAACCCTTGCGGGAAGTTGCCCAGCGCTGCGCCGTCGCGCGGGTCGATCTCCTCGGCGAGGAGCCCGACGTCATTGGCGCAGGCGAGTAGCCGATCGAAGCGTGCGGTCGCGCCAGCCTGGTCGCCGGATTTCGCCTGGCACTGGATCGCCCAGAAGGCGCAGATGGCGAACGTTCCCTCGTCGGGCACTTCCCCCGGCGTCCGATAGCGGTAGACGAATGCGCCGTTGCCCAGCTGCCGATCCACCGCTGCCCACGTCGAGCGCATCCGCAGGCTGCTGGCGTCGACGAAGCCGTAGAGCGGTATCGTCAGGACGCTGGCGTCCAGCTGATCGCCGCCCAATGCTCCGGCATAGGCGTCCAGCCGCGGATTGAATGCCTGCTGTTCGATCGCAGCGCGAATTGCGCTCCGCTCGGCGACGAACCGCGCGACCGGGAGCTCGAACCCCTGCGTGTGCTGGAGCGCCAGCAGCCGGTCGAGCGCGACCCAGCACAGCAGCTTCGAGTGGGTGTGGTGCTGAAGCGGGCCGCGCGGCTCCCAGATGCCACTGTCGGGCTCGCGCCAGCGCCGGCAGACCGTCTCCCCCAGCCCGCGAAGCAGCGTCGCTGTCTGCCGGTCGATCTTGCCGCCGCGCGCGACGAGCTGCCATGCGGCGTCGATTACCTCTCCGTAGACGTCGAGCTGTAACTGCCCCTGCGCGCCATTGCCGACACGCACCGGCTGGGACTGCGCGAATCCTTCGAGATGCTGAAGCTCTCGCTCGCCCCGCGGTTGCCGGCCGTAGACATCGTAAAGTACCCGAAGGTTCGGCCACGAGAGTCGCGTCGAATGCAGCGTCCAGCTCACGAACGCCTCTGCCTCTTCTGTGTAGCCCAGATCGTAGAGTGCCCGGACGGTGAAGGAAGCATCGCGGAGCCAGCAGAAGCGATAGTCCCAGTTCTTGTCGCCGCCGGGTTGTTCGGGGAGTGACGTCGTCGGCGCGGCGATGATTGCGCCGGACGGGGCGAACGTCAGGAGCTTGAGCGTGATCGCGCTGCGGACGACCGCTTCGCGATACGGTCCGTCGTACTGACAGCGGCCGGCCCACGCGCTCCACCACGCGCCCGCGCGCTCGATCCGCTCGCGCGCCGCGTCGCCGAGCGGAGGAATGACCGCCGGCCCGTCGCTGGAGAAGCCGAGCGAGAGGTATCGCCGCTGCCCCGCTTGCACGGGCGCACTGCCCGATGCGGTTTGCCCGTCACGACTGATCGTAAGGGGGATATCGCTCTGCAAGTAGAGCGCGCCGCCCGCCTCGCACCAGATTCCGAAACCATGGCGATCGACGAGCCGGAGGCTGTCAAGCCCGAAACCGGGTCGGGGGGCATATTCGACCTCGATGACGACCTCGCCGGCCAGCCCTTCGATCTCCCGGAGGATCTCGTGCTCCGGCACGAGCATCGTGCGCTTGTCTCGTTCGTCCACGACCGGCATCAGGTCACGCACGACGCATGCGCCACCAGACGTGCGGTAGGTGGTCTCGACGATGGCCGTGCCGGGCAGATAGCGGCGCTGAATCTCAGCGTCCCCGGCTGGTCGAATGCGAAACGTGCCGCCGCGACCCTGGTCGAGGATCGCGGCGAAGATGGCGTTGCTATCGAAGCGAGGCCAGCAGAGCCAGTCGATCGCGCCGTCGCGGCCGATCAGCGCGGCGCTCCGGCAGTTGCCGATCAGGCTGTAGTCGGAAATTGGCGGATAGGCGGCGGGTGGGCATGAGCCGCCCGCCGCCCGCGTATGCGGCGTCGTCGAATCAGCCGTGGGCCAGCCCACCGTCGCCGGCCGGCTCGTGATCGAACGAGCCAGCGGCGTCGGGGTTTGCGCCCGGCTCAACGCCGATGCCGAGGTGGTCGACCAGCTCGCCGCCGAGCCAGCCGCCGCCGACCGCGATGCCTGAGCCGACGATCTGGAGGACGAGCGCCAACGCCGATGGGTTGCTGTGGTCGTGCAGGAACCAGGCGATGATGAACAGGACGACGGCAACGAACATGCTCGCGCCGTGGGTCAGCCCGACCCGCTTCGCCCGCGTCCCGTTGGGGATTGCAGTCCAGTCAATGAATCCGAATACGGCGGCAATGAGGCCAGCGATGATTCCAGCCGCGATCATGTAGTACGCAGCCGCTGAGAGGCTGGTCCAGCCGAAGATCCGGTTGATGATGTCGAACAGTGTCGCCGTCGCCAGAAGTCCCAGCGGGAAGACGATCAGCTGTTGGTGAATCGGATGGCCGAAAAGTCGTGCTCTGCTGCGCATGGCAGGCTCCCTTTCTACTTGAAGCACGATGCGATACGCCGCGAGCCAGGAGATGTACCCGTAGTGTCAGGCGAGTAACGTCTTCAGCTCGATGCTTTCGTCGGCAAGCTGGTCGGCGGTGACGGGCGTGCCGGCCCGTAGCATCCTCCGTCCCGCCGAGAAATCCTTGAATCGGTTCGCGGACAACGCCGCGCGTAGCTCGCCGCTCGCGAGATAGAACGCCGACCACGACCCGCTGGCAACGGCGCCTCGGAAGATCACCTCGTCGTGATCGCGAGTCGTGCCGGCCACCTGCAGGCTGATGTCGTAGTGGTCGGACCAGAAATACGGCACCGGGTCGTACGGCTTATCCTGCCCGAGCATCACCTTCGCCGCCGCAACCGCCTGGTTGCCGGCGTGGTCGAAGTGCTCGATTCGTAGCCGCCGACCGTACCGTTGGCTCCACCAGTTGGCGACATCACCGGCCGCGAAAACATCTGGCAGGCTCGTCCGGCAGTATTCATCGACGACGATGCCGTTCTCGATCTCGATCCCCGACCCCTCGAGCCACTGTGTGTTCGGTATGACCCCGATTCCCACGACAACCATGTCGCAAGGAACGGCGTGGCCAGAAGCCATGACAACCCGCTGGACTCGGCCATTGCCCTCGAAGCCGGTAACTCTCTCGCCGGTAAACATCTCGACGCCGTGGCTGCGATGAATACCGACGATCCGCTCGGCCACCTCGTGGCCCAGCGCGGGCGCCAGCGGCACAGGCTGTGACTCAATCGTCGTCACATGTTTGCCGAGTGTGCGAGCCGATGCCGCGAGCTCAGCGCCGATGAATCCCATCCCGGCAATCGCCACGTTCTCAGCGTTGGCAAGGTCGTCGCGGATCGCCCGTGAATCGGCCAGGGTGCGCAGGTAGTGGATGCCGGCGAGCTCGTGGCCCGGGACCGTCATCCGCCTTGGTGAAGCGCCGGTTACGATCAGCAACTGGTCGTATTCCAACGTCTCACCGTCGTCCAGTGTCACGCTCTTGCTCGTCGGATCGAGGCTTGTAGCCTGCCGGCCCAGTCGGGCATCGATGCGTTGATCGGCATATTGCTCGGCGGACGCGATGGTGAACGCACCCTCCGCAATCTCGCCTGTCATGAACCCCTTGGAAAGAGGGGGACGCTCGTAGGGCAACTCCGGCTCTGCACCGACCAGGGTAATGTTTCCCTCGAACCCTTCTTTTCGGAGCGCTTCGACTGCTCTACCACCAGCAATCCCCGCGCCGATTACGACAATACCGTTAGCCATGCAGCTACTGAACCCTTCCCCCGTAGTCGGCACGGCGGGCGCCGCCTCGTTGCGGCTGGCCTCGCGTCCGTGCCGGGCACTTCCAGACGACGCAGAAGGTATGCCATCGTAGGCTCATCTCGCCTCGGCCGGCAAGGATCAGTGGACAATGGGCTCGCCATCCTCCACTATTGATCCTCATGACTGGTAGTTCGTTGGCCCGCCCCGTCTCCCGCGATTGTTCCCCGAGACAGTCGTGACGAAGCAAAGGAGCAACCTGATGACCGATTATTTCGATCTCGGCGCTCACACCCGTCCGGTCACCACGGCCTCATCTGACGCTCAGCGCTGGTTCGACCGTGGCCTGAGCTGGATCTATGGCTTTCACCACGAGGAGGCTATCCGCTGCTTCGAGCGAGCAGCCGAGGCGGATCCGTCGTGCGCAATGGCCTATTGGGGCATCGCCTACGCGGCCGGCCCGAATTACAACAAGACGTGGGAGATGTTCGACCGCGTCGATCTGGCGAACGCGGTCGCCAGGACGCACGCGGCCACGGAGCAGGCTGCCGCGTTGGCCGGCGGCGCGCAGCCGGCCGAACGCGCGCTGATCGCGGCGCTCGCGTCGCGCTACCAGGCAGACGAGCCACCGGAGGATTTCGCCCCGTGGACCGATGCGTATGCTGCCGCGATGCGAGCAGTCTACGCCAGCCATCCTGACGACCTCGATATCGCCGCGCTGGCCGCCGAGGCGCTGATGAACCGCACTCCCTGGGCGCTCTGGGACCTGTCGACCGGCGGCGTCGCCGATGATGCCGACACCGATGAAGCGCGGGCGATCCTTGAACGTGCGCTGGAGAATCCGGCCAGCCGCGTCCACCCCGGCGTGCTGCACATGTACATTCATCTAATGGAGATGTCGCCGTTTCCCGAGCTGGCGCTACGCGCATCGGACTGGCTGCGTGATCTTGCGCCAGATTCCGGCCATCTCCGACACATGCCGACACATATCGATGTTCTCTGTGGGCACTACTATCAGGTTGTCGCGTCCAACCATGATGCGATTATCGCCGACGAGAAGTATCGCGAGCGTGAAGGCGCAATGAACTTCTATACGCTATATCGTGTCCATAATTATCACTTCAAGGTGTACGGCGCGATGTTTCTGGGCCAGTCGGAGGTTGCGTTGAATACAGCCGACGAGGTGATTGCGACAATCCCGCCGGAGCTGCTGCGTGTCGAGTCGCCTCCGATGGCTGACTGGCTGGAAGGGTTCATGCCGGTCAAGCTGCACGTGCTGATCCGATTCGGTCGCTGGCAGGAGATCATCGACACGCCGCTGCCGGACGATCCGGATCTATATTCTGTGACGACCGCGATGATCCACTATGCCAGGGGGGTAGCATTCTCTGCGACGGGTCGGGTTCGCGAGGCCGAGGAGGAGCAGCGGCGCTTTGTCGCGGCGACCGAGCGGGTGCCCGATGATCGTTACCTGTTTAACAATCGCTGCCATGACATCCTCGCAATCGCCGCTGAAATGCTGGCGGGCGAGCTGGAGTACCGCAAGGCGAATTACGACGCTGCGTTTGCCCACCTGCGTCGATCGATCGAGCTGGAGGATGGGCTGGTCTACGACGAGCCCTGGGGCTGGATGCAGCCGACCCGTCATGCCTACGGGGCGCTGCTACTGGAGCAGGGCCGCATCGCAGATGCTGCGGCTGTCTACCGTGCAGATCTGGGTCTGGATGGTTCGTTGCCGCGGGCACGGCAGCACCCGGAAAACGTCTGGAGCTTGCATGGCTATTACGAGTGTCTCGTCAGGTTGGGCGAGGATGATCTGGCCGCGATGATCCGACCACGCCTCGATCTCGCTATTGCTCGCGCCGATATCCCGATCCGCGCATCGTGCTACTGCCGGATGGCCCAGGCGGCGTAGCGGCGAGAAGCGAGAGATAGGCCGGCCGGGCAAACTCGGCGATCAACCGGCTGGCGTGTCGGGCGGCGCGCCGGCCTCAGGTCGGGATCAGCCCGATCAGCATCACGATCGCGACGACAAGCATCGCGATGGTCGTCGTCCAACCGATGAACCTGACAGTCCGGCCGGCGGTGAACTGCCCGAGCACCGCCCGGTCGCCGGCCAGCAGCATGATGACAACGAGCAGTAGCGGCGCGATCAGCCCGTTGAGGATGGCTGACAGATACAGGGCGCGGATCTCACCGAGGCTCGTGAAGGTCATCGCGATGCCAAGAAGCGTTGCCAGTGCGATAACGGAATAGAACTGCGGCGCGCGGCGGAACGTGTTGTTCAGCCCCTCGGGCCAGCCGAACAGCTCGGCTGCCGCGTAGGCGACCGATCCGGCCATCGTCGGGATCGCCAGCAGACCTGTGCCGATGATGCCGACGGCGAACAGGATCGAGGCCGCGTTGCCGGCCAGTGGCCGCAGCGCCTCGGCTGCTTGTTCCGCCGTCTGGATGTTGGTCTGGCCACTGGCGAAGAGCGTCGCTGCCGAGGTGAGAACGACGAAGTAGAAGCCGATGTTCGACAGCAGCATGCCGAGCGAGATATCCAGGCGAGCGCCCCGGATAATCGGCGAGATCTCTTCAGGATCGGCTTTCCCGGCTACGATGCCCATCTGCTCCTCCTCTTCGACCTCCGCCGACGCTTGCCAGAAGAACAGGTAGGGCGAGATCGTCGTTCCGAGGACGGCGACGATGGTCTGGAGCCCGGGCCCCGACCAGTCCGCCGCTGGCACGAACGTCCCACGGAGCGCGGCTCCCCAGTCCGGATTCGCGAAGAACGCGCCGATGACGTAGGCGAAGATGACCAGTGTCAGAACCTTCAGATAGCGGGCGAACCGTGGGTAGGGGACGATAACCTGGACGAGCGCGATCCCGATGCCGATCGGCGCGACCAACCAGCGAGTAGGGATCGATGTCAGCATGTCGGTGACCGCCGCGATAGCCAGGATGTCGGCGCCGATATTGACCACGTTCGCGATGAATAGCAGCCCCACGACCGGGATGAGCCAGCCACGGCCGTAGCGTTCGCCAATTGTCTGCGCCAGGCCCTGCCCGCGGACGATCCCGATCCGAGCGCAGATACTCTGCACCGCGATGATCATCGGCAACGTGACAATGCTGAGCCAGAGGAGCTGGTAGCCCTGGGTTGCGCCGGTAACGGTGTACGTCGAGATGCCGGAGGGATCGTCGTCCGCGACCCCGGTGATCAGCCCTGGCCCGAGGGCGCCGACATCCGCGCGCATGCGGCGCGACGCTCGTGTCATGCGTGTGTCGACCTTGTCGAGGCGCCGCCGCATGCTCACGTCGTCCGTCTCCGCTCGAGCGAGAAGTCGGGTGTCAGAATACTGCATCGTCATTCGCAAGGGTATTGACTGCTGGTCGACGCGATGGTAGAGTCGTCCAACGTGGATCATGGCGTGCTGCCATAGAGGA
>Ga0073905_10000755_pt1 | contig 15713 bp, 16 predicted proteins | sample KloWWTupernatant_FD_65482 | JGI IMG/M metagenome (GOLD analysis project Ga0073905, IMG submission 65482) | Active sludge microbial communities from Klosterneuburg, Austria, studying microevolution and ecology of nitrifiers - Klosterneuburg... | ecosystem: Engineered > WWTP > Aerobic digester >... | reverse complement strand
ATGGCCTTCAAGCAGGTCACCCACACCGGGACTGTGGATCAGGTCGAGCGAGCCACCCGGATCCTCAACGATGCCCGCAAGGCGATCTACGGCATCCTCGCCGAGGACCCGTCCGAGACCGGGTCCTCCTGAACCGCACCATGGTGTCGGTCGGGATGCCTGACTCGCTCAGGCCGCGGCACCGGTGAGCACGAGGTCGACCAGATCGACGACCCGGCGCGGGCCCAGGCCCGCGTTGCGCATGAGCAGCCCGTAGATCACCGCGCCGACCAGGGCGTCGGCCATCAGCTCCGGGTCCACGTCGGCTCGGATCTCACCGCGGTCGACCCCCCGGCGCAGAACGGTGATGGTCGGCGATCGGCGCTCCGATGTGAAGCGCTCGAGCGCCTCGCGGACCTCGGCGTTCTCCCGGGCCGCCGCGAGCATGGCCGGTAGGACGGCACCGGTGTCGGACTCCATCAGCAGCGTGGACAGGCGCGTCAGCAGCTGGACCAGGTCGTCGCGGACGTCGCCGGTGTCGGGCGGTTCGGGCTTCTGCTCCGCGGCGGCGTGGAAGGCCGCCTCCATGAGGTCGACCCGGTTCGCGTAGCGCCGGTAGACGCTGGCTCGGGACACTCCGGCCCGCGTCGCGACCGACTCCACGGTCAGCGCCTCGATCCCGCCGTCGCTCAGCAGCTCGACCGCGGCGTCGAGGATCGCACGGTCGACCAGCGGATCGCGGGGTCGCCCGGGTCCGGGCGCCCGGGAACCGTCCGGACGACGCGACGCTTCGGCGGGAGCGGAGCTCACGGCTGCGGGGCGCTCCGGATGCTCTCGCCGTGGGAGGCGGCGTCGGCCATCTCGGCGGCGAACTCGCGCTCCTGGCCTTCCTCATCCTCCCGGCGGGCGTGGGCGGGCAGGAAGGCGAACACCACGACGGCTCCCAATGCCGCGGCCACCGCGGCGACGACAGCTCCGCCGTGCATCGCGTCGACGAAGGCGTTGCGGGCGAGCTGGGCAAGTCCGTCACCGGCATCACCGGCCCGTTCGGCCACCGCCAGAGCTCCACCCACACCGCTGCGAGCGGCGTCGAGAGCCTGGTCGGGCACCTTGCCCGACAGCGCCTCGACGATCTTCGATCCGTACACCGAGGACAGCACGCTGCCGATGATGGCCACCCCGAGAGCTCCGCCCACCTGGCGGGTGGTGTCGTTCATGGCCGAGCCGACCCCGGCCTTGGCCAGCGGCAGGGAGCCCATGATCGACTCTGTCGCCGGGGCCATGGTCATGCCCATGCCCATGGCGAGCAGCATCATCCGCCACATCACCGGGAGGTAGGAGCTCTCGGCGGTCAGCTGCAGCTGCAGCAGCAGGGAGATGGTGACCAGGGTCAGCCCGATCCCGACGACCATCTTGGTGCCGACCTTCTCGACCACCCGGCTGGACAGCGGTGCGACGACCATCAGCGTGAGGGCCAGGGGCAGCAGGCGCACGCCGGTCTCGGCGGGGGAGTACCCCAGGACGAACTGGAAGTACTGGGTCTGCAGGAACGAGAAGCCGAACAGGGCGAAGAACACCAGGGTGATCGCGGTGGACGCCGCGGTGAATCGGGGGTTCTTGAAGAAGGTGACGTCGAACATCGGCTCGGCGGAGTGGAGCTCGTGAACGGCGAACATGGTCAGGAGCACCGCGGCGGCGGCGAAGCAGCCGAGGATGACCCCGTCGGTCCACCCCCGACCGGGAGCCTCGATGAGACCGAACACGAGCGTCACGAGCCCGGCGATCGACAGGACTGCTCCGAGCGGGTCGAGCCGGGGTGCCGACGGATCCTTGGAGCGGGGGAGCAGGATCGCTCCGGAGACGATCGCGACGACGGCGATCGGGATGTTGACGGTGAACACGGCGTGCCAGCTGAAGTGCTCGACCAGGTAGCCGCCGAGCAGCGGGCCCAGGGCGATGCCGAGCCCCGACACCCCCGCCCACACGCCGATGGCCCGCCCGCGCTCCTCGGCGGGGAACACGTTGGTGAGGATCGACAGCGTGGCGGGCATGATGAACGCCCCGCCGATCCCCATCAGCGATCGGGTCACGATCAGGTGGTTCGGGTCGGTGGCGAACGCGGAGAGGGCCGATCCCACCGCGAACACGACCATGCCGATCTGCAGGGCGCCCTTGCGACCGAACCGGTCTCCCAGGCTGCCGGCGGTGAGCAGCAGCCCGGCGAACACCAGGGTGTAGCTGTCGACGATCCACTGCAGCTGGCTGTCGGTCGCACCGAGGTCCCGCACCAGGGTGGGCAGGGCGACGTTGAGGATGGTGTTGTCGAGCGTGATCACCATCAGCGACAGGCACAGCACGCCGAGGATCCACCACCGGCGTCGGTACACGAGCTCTTCGGACATGAGGGGGCTTCCTTCTGGGTGTCCCGTTCCCGACGCCGACGTCGGGGTGATAACGAGACACAACTGTGACGCAAAGGACTCTATTCCGAGTCGCTGTCGTCTCGTAAAGCCGGGTGACCGATCTCACGCCCGCGGGTGGCGGTGCTGGTCGGGCGGTGCCGCCGTTCAGGCGATGGCCGCCAGGTGGTACTGCTCGGCCAGGAACGCCGCCTCCGCGCGCACCTCGGCTTCGGGGCCGACCAGGTCGACCACGAACTCCTGACCGACGTCGTCGACCTCGACGATCTCCAGGCGGGCCGACCCGCCGGTCGTGGTGTCCATGTGCAGTTCGATCGCTCGTGCGGTCATCTGGTTCCCCCAGGTTCCGTCGGGGTCTCTTCCCCGTCCTTCGCGTCATCGAAACACCACGGAGCGTGAGGGCACATTGGGTCGAAGCCCCACCGGCATCGACGCGCCTGGGTCATGGGGCCCACGGCCCACAGGAGAAGGTGCGGGGCGCTCGTCGCGACGGGCGCGGAGAGGGTGGTACTGGTCGGCGGCCACCCGAAGGCATATCTTCTAGTGAATGGTAGAAAAGAATGACAAGAAGGCGCAGCGTCCCACCGCCCCCGAGCCCGCCGTGGCACCGGGGACGGGTCGGGCGATCGTCATCGGAACGATCCTCGGGTTCTTCGTCGTGGGCGGCTTCTGCGGAGGGGTCGGCCTGTTGCTCGGACTCCCGCCCGTGGCGGCCATCGCTCTGGGCTGCTTCACCGGCCTCTGGGGCGGTCCCGGCTTCGGCGGGATGATGGGGTTCGTGCTGCACGAGTCCAAGCTCGAGGCCGAGCACGACGCCGCCGTGGGCACCTCGTCGGTCTGAACCCGACCCCGAACCGATCCGTACGACGCGGGCTCCGGCCCGTCGACATGATCTGATCCGTTCCCGCCGGTGTCCCCGAGCCCGGCGGGGACGGATCATGCCGCGGTCGTGACCGATCGTCGGGCAGGCGAGAAGCGGCGCAACCTCAGGCTGTTCGACACCACGAACACCGACGAGAACGCCATCGCCGCGCCGGCAAGCATCGGGTTGAGCAGGCCCGCGGCGGCCAGCGGGAGCGCCGCCACGTTGTAGGCGAACGCCCAGAAGAGGTTGCCCTTGATGGTGCCGAGCGTGCGCCGGGCCAGGCGGATGGCGTCGGCCGCGACCCGCAGGTCGCCGCGCACCAGGGTGATGTCGGACGCCTCGATGGCGACGTCGGTACCCGTGCCCATCGCCAGGCCCAGATCGGCCTGAGCCAGCGCCGCGGCGTCGTTCACGCCGTCGCCCACCATCGCCACCGACCGGCCCTCGGCCTGGAGCCGACGCACCACGTCGACCTTGTCAGCCGGCAGCACCTCGGCGATGACGGTGTCGGGGCCGGGGTCGATCCCGACCGAGGCGGCCACCGAGCGAGCGACCGTGGCGTTGTCGCCGGTGAGCAGCACCGGGGTGAGGCCCAGTCCGCGCAGCTCCGCGATCGCCTCGGCCGAGGTCGGCTTCACCGCGTCGGCGACCACCAGCACGCCGCGGGCGCGACCGTCCCAGCCGACCGCCACCGCGGTGCGTCCCTGCTCCGCGGAGCGCTCCATGGCCGAGACCAGCTCCGGTCCCAGGTGCTGGGACCACTGCTCCAGCAGTGCAGGGCGCCCGACGAGCACGGCATGGGAGACGGCCGGAGCCCCGTCGGACCCGGGATCTGCCTCGGCGCTGACGATGCCCTGGACGCCGAGGCCGGCGACGTTGGCGAAGTCCTCGACCGTCGGCAGGTCGCCGACCCGCTCGCGGGCGCCCCGTGAGATGGCAGTGGCGATCGGGTGCTCCGACGCGTCCTCGAGCGCTCCGGCCAGCCGCAGCACCTGCTCGGTGTCCTCGCCGGGGGCCACGACCACCTCGAGCAGCGTCATGCGCCCGGTGGTGACCGTGCCCGTCTTGTCCAACACGACGGTGTCGACCCGGCGGGTGGTCTCGAGCACCTCGGGGCCCTTGATCAGGATGCCGAGCTGGGCGCCGCGGCCGGTTCCCACCATCAGCGCGGTCGGGGTCGCCAGACCCAGGGCGCAGGGGCAGGCGATGATCAGCACCGACACCGCGGCGGTGAACGCCGCGGTGAGCCCGTCGCCGGTGCCGGCCCAGAACCCGAACGTCGCGACGGCCAGCGCGATCACGATCGGCACGAAGATGCCCGAGATGCGATCCGCCAGCCGCTGGGCCTGGGCCTTGCCGTTCTGCGCGTCCTCGACCAGGCGGGCCATCTGGGCGAGCTGCGTGTCGGCGCCGACCCTCGTCGCCGCCACCACCAGCCGTCCGCCGGCGTTGACCGTCGCGCCCACGACCGCGTCTCCGGGGCCCACCTCCACCGGCACCGACTCGCCGGTGACCATCGACGCGTCGACCGCTGAGGTGCCCTCGACGATCGTGCCGTCGGTGGCGATCTTCTCGCCGGGACGCACGACGAAGTGGTCGCCGACGGCGAGCTGGTCGATGGCGATGCGCTCCTCGCGTCCGTCGTGCAGCACGGCGACGTCCTTGGCGCCGAGCTCGAGCAGCGCCCGCAGCGCCGCTCCTGCGCGCCGCTTGGAGCGGACCTCGAAGTAGCGACCGGCCAGGATGAACGTGGTGACCCCGGCCGCGGCCTCCAGGTAGATGTTGGCGGCCCCGTCGGTGCGGGCGATGGTGAGCTCGAAGGCGTGGGTCATCCCGGGTTCGCCGGCGGTACCGAAGAACAGGGCGTAGAGCGACCAGCCGAACGCGGCGAGGGTGCCGATCGAGATCAGCGTGTCCATCGTGGTGGTGCCGTGCCGGAGGTTGGTCCACGCGGCGCGGTGGAAGGGGTAGGCGCCCCACACCACCACCGGTGCGGCCAGGGTGAGCGACAGCCACTGCCAGTTGGTGAACTGCAACGCCGGGACCATCGCCATCGCGATGACCGGCACGCTCAGGACCGTCGAGATGATCAGGCGTTGGCGCAGCGCCCGGACGGGCGCGTCCTCGTCGACGTCGGATCCCTGTGCGCTGCCGGCGGCGCCCGTCGGTGTCGGCGGCGTCGGCAGGCGGGCCGAGTAGCCCGCCTGCTCGACCGCGCCGACGAGGACCTCGGGGGTGATCGAGTCGTCGAAGGTGACCTTGGCCTTCTCGGTCGCGTAGTTGACCGTCGCGGTCACGCCCTCGAGCTTGTTGAGCTTGCGCTCGATCCGGTTGGCGCACGAGGCGCAGGTCATGCCGCCGATCGCCAGCTCCAGGACGTGATCGGCTTCGGGTGTTCGGGTGTCGTCGTCGAGTGCGCTCATCGGGGGCTCCTCTCGGTCGTGAGGGCGGACGGGTGTGCCGCGGCGGGTGCCGCTCAGCCTCCGTGGCCGTCCGGGTCGTGGGCGTTCATGGTCGGCGAGGGGGTCGTGGAGGTCGTCGTCGGGTGGCCTCCGCCATGGGTCGGAGCGGTCGGGCCCGCTGTGGGCCCGACCGCCCGCCCGATGGCGAACGACAACACGAACACGACCACCAGCCCCGCGAGGAAGGCGGTGATCCTTATCGGGGTGGTCATCACAGCTCCGATCCGTGGCTCAGGTGTCGACGCTCAGGCCTCGGCGACCTGGTAGCCCGCCTCGGTCACCGCGGCGCGGACGAGCTGGTCGTCGACCGGTGCGTCGGAGGAGACGGTCATCCGGCCGGAGTCCAGGTCGACGTCGACGCCGGTGACGCCCGGGACCTCGCTGACCTCCTCGGTGACCGACATCACGCAGTGGCCGCAGGTCATGCCGGTGACGGTGTAGGTGCTGGTGTTCATGGTGTCTCCTCCGTGTCGTGAGTGATGGGGTGTCGCTGTGCGTGATCGGGGTGCGGGGATCCGCAGCGGGGTGGACCGCCGGCCCGATCAGGAGCGGACCAGGCGGGCGATGGCGTCGGATGCCTCCTTGAGCTTCAGGTCCGCCTCCTCGCCGCCGGCCCGTGCGGCGTTCAGCACGCAGTGGCCGAGGTGCTCCTCGAGCAGTCCGAGCGACACCGCCTGCAGGGCCTTGGTCATGGCCGACACCTGCGTGAGGATGTCGATGCAGTACTGGTCCTCCTCGACCATGCGCTGCAGTCCCCGGGCCTGGCCCTCGATCCGGCGGAGCCGCTTGAGGTACTCGTCCTTGCGGTGCATGTAGCCGGGGCCCGGATCGTGGTCGTGGGCGCCGGGTTCGGTCGCGGTGCTGTCTGTCGCAGTGCTGCCTGTCGCGGTGGTGCTTGTGTCGGTGCTGGTGCTTGCGTCGGTCATGTCCTCGGTCCCGTCTCGAACTGTCAACCCCGTCTCGAACTGTCAGCAGACTATACCCCGGTAGGGTACCTCTGCAAGAGGCGTTCTCCCGAGGACCGGTTCGGGACGACGGGGGTCGGATCGACTCAGCCGTGCCCGGAGCGGGCGGCCCGGCCCGCGGCCCGGCGCTCACGCAGCGCAGCCCCCCGACACCACTCCACCGGATCGAAGTCGGGTGGATCCGCAGGTACCGCCGAGGGCTCCAGCAGCGTGGTGCCCATCACCATCTCGACCAGCAGCGGCCGCCCCAGGATCTCGCCCGCGCAGTTGATCCCGCCGACCATCGTGCCGGCGATGCCGTGGCCCGACGCCGTGCCCGCCCCCACCACCCACAGCCCGTCGATCTCGGTGCGGTGCGCCGGTCGGCGTTCTCCCACCTGGTCGGGGGAGTGGAGGTAGCCGTAGCTCGTCCCTCCGGTGGAGTGGGTGTAGCGCTCCTGGGAGGCGGGGCTTGCCGTCTCGACGTGCACGATGTGGTCGCGGAACGGACCGAGCACCTGCTCCGCCGCGTCGAGCAGCTGCTCGGTGATGTCGGCCTTGCGGTCGCGGTAGGAGTCGTTGCGGCGGTAGCGGGCGCCGTCCGCGGGGCCGTCGTCGAGGCCCCACCACTCCCAGCCCCGGGGGGCCAGGGTCATGATCTGGAAGTTGGTGTGCCCCGGGGGGCACAGGTGCGGGTTGTCGGGGTCCTTCCGCGACGCCATCGCGACGTAGGCGAACGTAACCCCCTCGGGCATCTCGCCCCGGTCGAGCCGGTCGTAGAGCTCATCGGTCTCGTAGGAGGGGAACAGGAAGTAGTTGGTGTTCGGTCCGTCGAGCTCCACGTCGACGATCACGTACACGCACACCAACCCCAGGGTCATTGTCGCCTGCTCGACCCACTCGAGTGTGGCCGGATCCCAGTGACGCCGGTCGACCAGTTGCTGCACAGTGCGGGTGTGGTCCGCGTTGGAGATGACCAGCGGGGCGGAGATCGTGGATCCGTCGGCCAGGCGCACGCCTCGGGCTCGACCGCTCTGCACCAGGATCTCCTCGACGGTGCTCAGGGTCCGGATCTCGCCCCCGCACGCCTCGATCACCTGGGCGAGGCGGGCCGGGAGCACTTGTCCGCCCCCCGCGGGGTAGGCCGCGCCGCGCATGTAGTGGTCGATGATCGTGGCGTGCATCACCACCGCGGTCTGCGACGGGCCGCCGGCGTACAGCCCCGACCAGTGGTCGAGCACCGCCTGGGCCCGAGCCGACAGCTCGGCGTGCTCGAACAGCTCCGACAGCGGACGGAACGCCCATCGGTCGAACGTCGGCGTGTCGACGCCGGGGATGGCCCGGATCCGGCTCTCCTCGGCGACCTGGCGGAGGATGTCCATGCAGCGCTGCACCCCGGCACGCTCGTCGGGGAGCGCGGCGACGACGCGATCGCGGTACTCGTCCCAGTCGGCGGGCACCGCCAGGCGCAGGTCGGGGAACACCAAGGTGTCGAAGCCGTCGGGGTCGAGCGGCCGGAACTCGATGCGGTCGCCGACGCCGAGCGCGCCGAAGATCGACGGGAACAGCCCGCCGGGTCCGCAGTCGCCGATGTAGTGCAGCCCGACGTCGAACTCGTAGTCCTGGCCGAGATGGCGGCGGCGGAACACCTGGCAGTTGCCGCCGGCCAGGTCGTGGCGCTCGAGCACCAGCACCCGACGACCGGCAGCGGCCAGGCACGCCCCGGCGGTCAGACCGCCGGGGCCGGAGCCGACCACCACGACGTCCCAGGTCTCGACCATCGGTTCCTCCGCGACTCGCGATCGGTGATCCGTCGACGCTAACCGGACCCGCGGCCCGGCGCGCCGGAGTGGCGGTGGGTATGGTCCAACCCATCGGGAGCGGCGCCACGGGGGCGCCGCCCGCGGATCCAGGGGGACGACGTGGCTCACGACCCGGTGGTGGCCGAGACGACGGCGGTGGCCGAGAACCTCGAGCCGAGGTTCGTCATCGAGGACCAGGAGGCCCTCGCTGCCGCCGCTCTGGCCCGATACCACTCGACCGGTCGTCGCCCCAACATCCTGATGGTCCTGTTCGACGACGTGGGCTGGGGTGATTTCGGCTGCTACGGCGGCGGCGTCGCCGTCGGCGCTCCCACCCCGAACATCGACCGGCTGGCACGCCGTGGCCTGCAGCTCACGTCGTGCTACTCCGAGCCGTCGTGCACGCCGTCGCGGGCGTCGTTCATGACCGGCCGGCTGCCCTTGCGCCACGGCCTGCTCCGACCGCCGATGTACGGCCAGCCGGGCGGCCTCGACGGCGAGGTCACGCTGGCCGAGCTGCTGTCGGCGGCGGGTTACGTCACCCAGGGCGTCGGTAAGTGGCACATCGGCGAGAACGTCGAATCCCAGCCCCAGAACGTCGGCTTCGACGACTTCTACGGCTTCCTGTCGGTGTCGGACATGTACACCGAGTGGCGCGACCCGTACTTCTTCCCCGAGATCGTCTACAGCGAGGAGCGCACCCGCTGGGTCGAGAACCTCCCCTTCAACAAGTGCTTCGTCCACGGCACCCGGGGCGGTGAGCTGGAGCAGGTCGAGGAGGTGACCATCCCGGTCCTGTCGCTGCTCGACGAGAAGTGGGCGAACTACTCGCTCGACTTCATCCGCCGGATGGCCGAGCCCGAGCCGGAGGAACGGGCGCCGTGGTTCCTCTATCACTGCACCCGGGGCGCCCACTTCGACAACTACCCCCACGAGCGCTTCCTCGGTTCGTCGCCGGCCAAGCACCCCTACAAGGACACGATCATCGAGCTCGACGACATCGTCGGGCGGCTCGTCGCCGAGCTCGAGGCGACCGGGCAGATGGACGACACGATCATCTTCATCTCCTCCGACAACGGACCCGAGATGGAGACCTGGCCCGACGCCGCGTACTCGCCGTTCCGCAGCGCCAAGGGCTCGACCTGGGAGGGCGGCCAGCGCGTGCCGGGCATCGTGGTGTGGCCCGGGATGATCGAGGCGGACCGCGCCTCGGACGGGGTCTTCTCGCTGATGGACCTGTTCAACACGTTCCTGCACCTGGCCGGAGCCGAGGACTCCATCCCGACCGACCGGTTCATCGACGGGGTGGACCAGACGTCGTTCCTGCTGTCGCCGGACGGCGTGTCCAACCGCAAGTACCTCTACTACTGGTTGACCAACGTGTTCTCGGGTCTACGGGTGGGGGAGTGGAAGTTCATGATCGCCTCCAGCTCCGACGACGACCGCGACTGCCTGAACCTGGGCGGCTTCACCGGGGTGACCCAGAAGTACAGCCACGGTCGGCTCTACAACCTGTACCTGGACCCCAAGGAGCAGCACAGCTACCTGATCCGCAAGCTGGCGTACCTCGACAGCTTCACCAGCGGCATCGCCGCGCACGTCGGAACCTTCGTGAGCCACCCGCCGAAGCATCCGATCGCCGCCATGAGCTGAGCCACCCCCTCCACCCCCGGTTTCTGACGACAAGTCACGACACTGGCGGTACTCAGTTGTCATGAGAATCGGCGTGACGGGTGGCCGCGGGTGGTCGTGCGGTCAGCCGTGGCTCGAGAGCCAGTCGTCGTTGGCGTCGAACTCGGCCTGCAGCGTCCGGGGGATGTCGTTCTTGCCGGCCCAGTCGGCGATCTTCCCGCCGACGAGCGGCACCTTGACCTTCATCGACGTCGTCACCGTGTGCACGGTCCCCGAGCCGTCGGGCTCCAGCGACATCGTCCCTGACATCTCGACCGGAGCGCCGGCGACCTCGACGCGGAACTCACCGGTCCAACCGTCGCCGTCGCGGCGCCACTCGTCGGTCTGGACCATCGTGTTGGTGGGCGACAGCACCTTGCGGGCGAAGCCCGGCAACTCCACGTCGACGACGCGGGAGGTCACGATGCGCGCCGAGTCGTCATCGCGGCCGCACTCGCGGATCTCGATGTCGCGGTGGCCCATGCCCTCGTAGCGACGTGTGACCGCGTCGGCGTCCGACAAGACGTCGATGACGGCGTCGACGCTCGCCGGATACGTATGGGATCGGCTGAGCTCCACGATGGTCCCCTTCCGGACTGTTCCTGGTCGTGCAGGGTGCGCCGGCGAGCGTAACGAACGCCTGCACCTTCGTGAGCGGTGAACGCACGGCGGCGGGGTGCGATGATCGTCGGTGCACATCCGCTGAGCAACCGAGGAGATCCCATGGCGAGCTTCGACGTGAAGATGGTCATCCTGTCGACCGACGACCTCGACGAGTCGATCCGCTTCTACAACGAGACGCTGGGCATGCCGCTCAAGTTCCGAGACGGTTCGCACTTCGCCGCGCTCGACGGCGGGTCGGTCACCCTGGCGCTGGCCACCTCGATCGACCACCCGATGCCGGGCAAGGTCGTGCCGGGCATCAAGACCGATGACGTCGATGCTGCGGCGGCTGCGATCGAGGCCAACGGCGGAGCGATCGTGAAGGGCCCCTACGACGACGAGCACGAGCGCCGCGCCGTCGTCTACGACCACAAGGGCAACGGCCTGGTCTTCTACAGCCCCCTACCGCGCTGACCGCCACCCGCTCCGCCCGCCACCGACCCGCGTTCTGACGACAAGTCACGACACTGGCGGTACTCAACTGTCACGAGAACGCGGTGCGGGCTACGCGGTTCCGTCGGGCGAAGCGATGACGACGGTGTAGCCGTCGGGATCGGTGATCCACAGCTCGCGGTGTCCGGCGTTGGGGTTGACGTGCACGTCCAGCACCACCGGAGCGTGCAGCTCGCGAGCCCTCTTCACCACATCGTCGAAGTCATCGACCTCGAACCACAACATGGTGCCGTTGCCCACTGGGGTGTCGGGGTCACCGAGGTGGCCGTGGTGGTGGTCGGCCTCCCACGAGTGCAGCTGCAGGACCAGGCCGTCGGCTCCCCACTGCGTGTGGTGCAGGCGCGGGTCGTAGAGCCGTTCGTACTCGGGCGGTCCGTCGCCGTGGTGGCCGCGGCCGCCGCCTCCGAGCGTGCAGCCGAGCAGGGTCCGGTAGAAGCTGCTCGATGACTCGACGTCACGGACGACGATCAACGGCTGCGCTCGCACGCTCGAACGGTAGCTGCATGCGACCGGACCGAGCGCGTTCGGATCTGGTGCGACTCCTCGGTCGAAGGAGGTGGTTCGTCAGCCGTTCGACCCCATCGACTCGGACGTGGCGCTCGAGTTCGTCACCCGGCTCGGTCACGATCTGCAAGACGAGTTGTGCCCGCCATAGCCTCGCAAACCATGGGCGAAGGCAACTCAGGGGAGAAGGCACCGGTCCTCATTCGAACTCGGGACGGATCGGAGTGGCATCAGCCCGCGGAGTCGTCGTATCCGGATGAAGCAACGCTGCGCGACATCCTCGCTGCCCAGCCCGCCCTTATCCCCGGCGTCGGTGACGAGGCCGTTGCGGTCACCGAGTTCCAGGTGCCCTCGGTGGGGCCCGTCGACGTGCTGACAGTCGGCCGCGATGGGAGCATCACGCTGGTCGAGTGCAAGCTCGCGTCCAACGCCGACATTCGCCGCACCGTTGTAGGCCAGGCCCTTGGCTACGCCTCGGGTACCTGGCAGATGGACGTACAAGAATTCTCTGGCAGGTTCCGGCGCCGACACCCAGCCGACATCAGCCCGGTGACCGCCCTCCTCGGGGTTGGAGCCGATCCCGCCGACATCGAGGAGCTGACCGATCGGATCGGCGCGAATCTCGATAGCGGAAGGTTCGGCATCATCCTCGCCGTCGACACCATCACAGCAGAACTGCGCCGGACGGTGGAGTACCTCAACGCCCACACGGTCAGCGACGTCACGATCGCTGCCCTGGAGATGGCCTACGTCGCCGATCACGGCGTCGAGCTCCTTCTCCCCACCGTGTACGGCCTCGAGCTTGCGGACCAGAAGCGGGCGGCGGCCCGTCCACGCAACACCAGCCAGTGGACCGAAGCAGAGCTCTTCGCTGCGCTGGCGGCGTCGCTCGACGCCGCCGGCCTCGCCGCGGCACGGGTGTTGTACGACCACTTCAGGGACCGGGCGCTCAGGTACTACTTCGGCACCGGCAAGTCCCCGTCGGTGACGGCGGTCTTCGCGACGGACCACGGGCACATCCAGCCTTGGTCCATCTGGACGAGCCCGCCGAGCGTGAGCCTCAACTTCGAGTACATGCGCCGGGCCGACCATGGAGCCCGCGAACGGTTGCTCGCCCGCCTGGAAAGTGAGCCGCTGATCGCACCCGCGCTCGAATCGGTCTCGAGCAGCGACTTCGAGAAGCGTCCCGGAATCAAGGTCGCGGGAATCCTCGACCAACCAGGCGTCATGGGCACGGTCATCGACGCCCTGGACGAGTTCCTCGCGACCACCTGACACACGCGACTGACCTTCAGCGGCCGCGTCCAAGGTCGATGAGCTCCTGCGCGGTGATCCCGGCATTGGCGGCGATGTTCTTGACCACACCGACCGACAGTGCCTCGCGGTTGTCCGGCACTGTCTGGGTGGCAAGGGTCGGGCTCGTCAGACGGCGATGCGAGCCTTTCCCTCTCTTGACCTGCTCGGCGTAGTCGAAGTGCGTCGTAAGGACCCGCAGCACGGCTCGACTGGAGATCGTTCCTCGAAACGGCGGGCTGAACCAGGGGATCAGTGGCTCAGTGCCGATCGGAACAATCACCTTCGTGAGCGTTTCGAAGTTGAGGATTCCCCGGTCCATCTGGGGCGCCGCTCGCCAGTGCCGGGGGTCTCGAAGCGGCGTGATGGTCCCTTCCTGGACGTGACTCTGGAGTTGTCGAACGCCGTCGTCGTGGCGCTCCTTCGGTACGAACTCGAGTCCACGCCGGTAGGAAGGTCCGAGCTGCGGGATCCACGAGCGGAGATGCTGTATTCGTGCGTCGAGGATGTCAGTGCCGATGCCACGCTTGTACTTGGGTTCGCCGAGTCGGGTGATCATCTCGGCGCACGCGATCGCTTCCTCGATGACCTCGTCGGAGCCCCGCTGGAGCAGTGGCATCGTGACGTTCCGGACATAGGGCACATACAAGCGGCGTTGCTCGACGACCTCGCCGCGTATTGCGAACGACTCGATCTTGTGATGGAACGCCTCGTGCAGGAACAACACGGTGAACGCGGACCGGCATGCCCCCATCGCTGCGTCTGGGTCGCCGCGTCGGCGTTCGGGCAACAAGGTGATCATCCGCGCAGCGATGTCCAGGAGTCCGTCCTCGCGCATGTAGATCGCCGCCTCCTCGCCGTAGAAGTGGATGGGGAGGTACCAGGCGAGCGCGTCGATGATCGGGGGTGGAGTGGAGGGGCCGCGAGATGCGATCTCTCGGAGTCGTTCACCGATCTCGTCCCACGTGTTCGGGCCGACCTGGTCCAGCGGAGCGGCGGCTTCGGAGCCGCTTGTCGGCCAGACCTGTGAGAGGTCGACGTCGCAGACCTGGTCGGCGTCGCCGGGGGGTCCGGGCCATGGCCCCGACTCGTTGAACTCGACGACATCGAGGTCGAGAAGGATCTCAACGACCTGGTTCAACGTGGATCCTGCTTCAGGCATGTCGTCCATCTCTAGCAGTCCCCGAAGCCCGGCGGCCCTACCTTCACGGGCGGGCCGAAACTTTCACCGAGGTGTCGGTTCTCGTTCATACGACTTCAGGCCCGAGCACATCCCCGAGTTCGTCGGGCGTCCCAGGATGCTTGACCAGCTGGGCGTCCTGGCGATCCTGACTGTCTATTGTCCGGCTCGCCTCACAGGCTCGGATCGAGCAGCTCGGCAGCCTTCCGGGCGGTGGCTGCGGGGCGTTGGCTGAAACTGCGGACGTAGCCGGCGGTGGTCGATGTGTCGGCATGGCCGACGTGGCGGGCGACATCGGCCAAGTTGAGGTTGCCGTCGGCGTACAACGCAGTGATGACGGTTCGCGGGCCGGTGTGGGTGGCGATGTCGGCAGGGTAGAGATCGGACTTCGTGGCGGCCCGCTCGATGGACTTCCGATTGCCTCGCGGCTGATGAGTCCGCCGCTTCGGGTGGTGAAGCCCATGGCGAGCTCTTCCCCTTCGTAGTGGTGCGTCGGCCAGTCGGAATCGCAGCGAGCACGCTCGTCGTCCGGTTCGGTCCGACCTCGTCGAAGATGCTCGATCGAGATCGGGGCGAGGTAGTGGATCCCCTCCGCCCGCTGGTCTTCGTGGTGCCGAGGACGACCCCGGCCGTTGGCGATTACGCCGCCCCCAGCGGATGCGGGCCGTGCCTGCGTCGAGGTCCAGATCCTCCCAGGCGAGGCCGAGCACTTCGCTCACGCTCCAGCCCTGACAGAACAGCAGCGTCAGGGCGGCATCCAGCGGTAGGTCCCGAACCGCGCTGATCAGCTGTTTGGCCTCGGCGGGAGAGGGCCCGACCGGCGGTGACGCGCTTGGCCTGCGGCGCCTTCACGAGATCGAACGGATTGGTGGCGATGGGTCCGAGCTTCACCGCCTCGAGAAACGCCTGCCGGCACACCCTGCGGCAGTTCAGCACCGTGTACGGGGCATACCGGTCGAGCAGCTTGGACTGCCAGTCGGCGAGGGTTTCAGAGTCGACCTCGACGACGCGACGGGCACCGATGCCGGAGGCGAGGCCGCCGGCGAAGCGGCGGTAGCGGCCCATCGTCGACGTCTTGACCCGGTGGCGGGCAACGGTCTCCAACCACCAGTCGAGGAACTCGCTGACGGTCGTCTGGCCATCGAAGCGACCCGCAACCGGCGTGCCGCCGTTCACCTGCTCGAGCTGCTCGTCCCGACGGGCCTCGACCTCGATTCGCGTCGGAGCCGACACCCGGCGGATCCTGCCCTCGTCATCGACGTATGTGGCCCGCAATCGACCGGAACGTTGCCGGCCATTCGCCCGCAAGGTCGGCGGCGCTGTCCGCAGCCACCGACGGATGGCTGCGGACCCGATCGTGGAGCTGGGGGGAATCGAACCCCCGTCCGCCAGGTGGTCACCGAACCTGCTACGACCATTCCCGACTTCTCAGCTCACAGCAGCTGAACCGGCGGGTCGGCCGGCCCCGAAGGGCCCA
>Ga0073905_10000753_pt1 | contig 15720 bp, 15 predicted proteins | sample KloWWTupernatant_FD_65482 | JGI IMG/M metagenome (GOLD analysis project Ga0073905, IMG submission 65482) | Active sludge microbial communities from Klosterneuburg, Austria, studying microevolution and ecology of nitrifiers - Klosterneuburg... | ecosystem: Engineered > WWTP > Aerobic digester >... | reverse complement strand
CGACGACTGATCGTAACCGACTCTGCGGACGAGGCTTGTGCTGTCATCACGAGCTGCTACGACGAGCAGTGTTGGGGCCACGAGGACAAGTCGGCTGCGCGCCATCTCGGCATCGCCGACGGCGGGCGCGGCTAGCGCCCGGCTACGGGATCTGGTACATCTGACCATTCACCGCATGCGATCCCGGACACCGGGTTGCGGTGTGGGCCGCTGAGGCTGGTACGGCTTTTCTTGGAGCGATTCATGGTGCGACGCCACGCGTCGGGCATTCTCCCGCGATTGCAGCTCGCGCTGGTGGCCATCCTCGTCACTGGCGGCTTCTTCTCCTTTGCCAGCCCGCCTACGGCGCTCGCGGCCGACCAGATGTTTCCATCGTCCGGCCTCGTTGTTCAGCTTCGGGAACCCGGCGCGAGATCCGCCGTGCAACATGCCCGCGCTGTTCGGTCCCTCGATCCGGCCGGAACGGTCATCCTGGCCACGTTCGATAGCCCCCGCAAGGCCGCGGAAGCCCAGCGCTCGTTGCTCGGCGACCCGCGCGTGGCCGGGGTCGCGCCAAATGTGCAGCGTTTCCTCGCCTGGGAGCCCAATGATCCGGACCTTGGCAAGCAGAGGGGCTGGCTCGACCAGATCAATGCGACCCAGGGATGGGATATCACGACCGGCGACATCGGCGATCCGAACCGGGCTCATTCGGTGGTCGTGGCAGTTGTCGATAGTGGCGTTAGCCCGACCCACCCCGATCTGATCGAGCGACTGACACCTGGCTACAACGCGATTGACGGGACGGATAACACCGCGGATATCGGCGGGCACGGCACCCACGTTGCCGGGATCATCGCGGCGCAAGGGAACAACGGCATCGGCACGGCCGGCGTCGCGATGGATGTCCGAATCATGCCGATCCGCGTGGTCAGCAACGGTGGCGAGATCGATGTCGCCAACGAGATCGCCGGCATCTACTGGGCGGTCGATCACGGGGCAGATGTCATCAATCTCAGCCTTGGGTCGGACGAGTACGTTCAGGCCGAGCGTGACGCGATGCGATATGCGCGTGACCGCGGCGTGGTCGTTGTCGCGGCTGGCGGCAACAGCGTCAGCGCGATCAGCTACCCCGCGAATTACGACGAGGTGATCGCGGTTGGCGCGGTGAATGCAGCCGGCAACCCGGCCTCGTTCACCTCGCGAGTGTCGCGGATCGATCTGGCTGCGCCGGGTGTCTCGATCTACTCTCCCGGTTGGGACGCGCTCTACGGCAACTACTGGGCCGATGTTTTCTATTCGAACAACACTCCTGTGTCGGGCACATCGTTCTCGGCTGCGATCGTCTCCGGCGCCGTCGCCTTGATCAAAGCGGTCGATCCTGGCGCGGGGGCGGAGGATATCCGGACGATTCTGACCACGACCGCCGCCGATAGTGGCGCCCCTGGCCGGCAGGCCGGCACCGGCGCGGGAATCCTCGACGTCGGGGCTGCGCTGCGGGCGGCAGTTCACGGGCAGATTCAGGCGACCTGGACCCGCAGCGACAGCGCGGTGGCGAGCGGGCTGTCGTCGCGCACCTGGCTCTGGGGCGAGCGCGCCAGAACCTGGGAGATCGAGCCATACAGCGATTCCCAGCACGGCAGCCGACTGGTCTACTACTTCGACAAGAGCAGGATGGAGATCACCGACCCGCTCGGTGACCGATCCAACCCGTGGTATGTCACCAACGGTCTGCTCGTCAAGGAGTTGATCACCGGTCAGATGCAGATCGGCGATGCCGCCTTCGAGACGCATTCTCCGGCCCAGGTCAATGTCGCTGGCGACCCGGACGACGACCGAGGCCCGACGTATGCGTCGTTCGAGGGTCTCCTTGCCGGGCCGGCCGTCGCCCAGGGTGATCTGATCGTGACGACCATCGCGCGAGATGGCACGACCAGCGCCGATGCTGCCTACGGCGCGTACGGCGTCGTTGGAAGTGAGTTGGTTACCGCGACCGGGCACCGTGTCGCCAGTGTATTCTGGGACTATCTCAATAGCAGTGGCGCGATCGTCACGCCGGATGGGCCCCAGACAGGCCGGCTGTTCGATCCGTGGTTCTACGCCACGGGGTATCCGATCACCGAGGCGTACTGGACGCAGGTGAAGCTCAAGGATATCTACTCCGACGTTCTGATCCAGTGCTTCGAGCGGCGTTGCCTGACCTATACCCCCTCAAATGACCCCGGCTGGCGGGTCGAGATGGGCAACGTCGGGCAGCACTACTACCAGTGGCGCTACGGCGTGCCGCTGGTTGCGTCGGCTGACGCGGCGCGACGCACCGCGGCGCTATCGGGCCAGTCGATCGACACGGCCGCTGTGCGCCGGCTGCTGCGCATCTTCAACTAGCCCTGCGCGGTCAGACGGCCTGCGTGCGCTACACTCTGTGCGCTCGTAAGTTGTGGATCGTTATGGTCCCGCGGGTGGAGGATTGACGACAGGTGCCTGCGGCGCGACCGCGATATGACCCGACCGTCAATTACTACCGAGTGTTGGACGTAGCCTACGGCGCTTCGCGGGAGGACATCACTCGCTCCTACCGGGCGTTGATGCAACTCACGCACCCGGATCGCGTGCGAGACCCGCTCCAGCGCGCGACGGCCGAGGAGCGCGCCAAGCTGATCAACGCGGCCTACGCGGTGCTGTCGCGACCGGAGTTGCGGCGTGAGTATGACGAGCAGATCCGCGCGACAGTGCTGTCGGACACCCTCATGCAGCAGTACACGTCGATGCGCCCCGGGCAGACCGGGCTGGCCCATGCGACTCCGAAGCCGCCGACTCCGCACGTCGTCCGCGAGCAACGTCGCGCCTACTATCTGGCGGTGGGTCAGATACTGGGCGCGACTGCTGCGTTTGCGCTGATCGTGCTGGTGATTGTGCTGATTGTATTTGTTCTGCCGACGATGCTGAGTGGCCTCGTCGGCTGAGCGTTGCCGGCCGGAGAGCGGCCATCTTTTTCTTCGAGATGTGCTGAAAGGGCGTCGATGAGCTCGATCTGGCTAGAGATTCTGCTGGTGCTGGTGCTGGTGCTGATCAACGGAGTGCTAGCGATGTCGGAGTTGGCGGTCGTCTCGGCGCGCCCGTTCCGGTTGCGCCAGCGCGCCGATGCCGGGAGCGCCGGCGCGGAGGCCGCCATCGAGCTTGCCCAGCACCCGAATCGATTCCTGTCGACAGTTCAGATCGGCATTACGCTGGTCGGGATTCTGGCCGGCGCCTTCGGTGGCGCTCGGATTGCTCGCGCACTCATCCCGGGGTTGTCCGAGCTGCCGCTGGTCGGCGGACACAGCGAGGCGGTTGCCTTGACGCTCGTCGTGTCGGCAATCACCTATCTCTCGCTGGTTGTCGGCGAGCTGGTGCCGAAGCGCCTGGCGTTGCGCCACCCGGAGGGGATCGCCGCGGCGGTCGCAAGGCCAATGCATGTCCTGTCGATGGTTGCCCGCCCGATCGTCTGGTTGCTAAGTGTCTCGACCGAGGCTCTGTTGCGGTTGCTGCGGGTTCCATCTGCGAGCGAGGCAGATGTTACTGAGGAAGAGGTCGAGCATCTGATCGACCGCGCCACCCAGGCTGGCGTTCTCGACGTTGCCGAGCAGGCGCTCCTCAGCCGGGTGCTGGATCTCGGCGACCTGATTGCAGGGCAGGTGATGACACCGCGCCACGAGGTCGTCGGCGTCGACCTCTCCGCCAGTGAAGCAGAGAATCGCGCGCGGATTGCGTCTGCGCGATACGACACTTACCCGGTCTACGATGGAGATCTGGATCGACTCAGCGGAATCGTGACTGTGCACTCGTTGGCCGGCAAGCTCGTGGTGGACAGGCCGCTCGACGTCAGCGCGAGCCTCGAACCGCCGCGCTACGTCCCGGAAACGGCCTCGTTGCTCGGCGTGCTCAAGCAGATGACAGTGACAGGCGCTCACCGGCTATTCGTTGTGGACGAGTTTGGGTCGATCCAGGGGCTCATCACGCTCACCGACGTGTTTGAGGCGATCATCGGTGATCTCGACGTGTTGGCCGGCCTCACTGCGCCGGAGATCGTTGTGCGCGACGACGGTTCCTGGCTCGTCGATGGTCAGCTCGATACCGTCGAGTTGCGCGATCTGCTGAGGGTTGGGAGCCTGCCCGGCACTGGCGAGGGTCGATTCCACACGGTCGGCGGATTGATGATGGCTCAGTTGGGGCGCGTGCCGGCGGAAGGTGATTCCTGGCAATGGGGCGCCTACCGCTTCGAGGTCGTCGATATGGACGGGCTGCGGGTCGATAAAGTGCTGATTACGATCGATGATGCGTCGAATTAGCCCTGAACGGTTACGGCACTCGCGTGGCTGCCACGAAACCGTTACGATATGGATGGCCCCGGACCGTCGTGGACGACAAGGGAGGTTCTCGTGAACGAGGAGCGGAACGAGCGTGGGTCGACCAGCTGGGCGGATCGATTCGACCTGGATCGACCGCTGCCGGCTGAAGCCGACGTGGTGGTGATTGGTGGCGGAGTAGCTGGTTGTTCTGCCGCGTATCAACTCTCAAAACGAGGCAAGAAGGTCGTCCTCGTCGAGATGCGTGGCATCTGCTCCGGCGCATCCGGCCGAAATGGTGGGATGACCGGCGGCGGGACGATGGTGCCGACGCAGGTCGGCAGGGCGGTCTTCGAGCTCAACACGGAGAACCTGCGGCTGATTCAGGAGGAGCTGCCCGCTGAGCTGGGCGAGGATTTCTCGCTGCGGCTCGAAGGCAGCCTCGATATCGCGATGACCGACGAGCAGTGGGACCACCTCGTCGCGACCCACGGGTCAGCGTCGAAGGCCGGCGGTGATGTCGAGCTGCTCGATCGTGAACAGCTCGCCGACATCGTCCCGGTGGTCAGCGAGAGGGTCCTTGGCGCAAAGCTCAGCCGCCGCGGCGGACACCTCTGGCCGTTCGCGCTGGTTCATGCGATGGCGAACGGAGCGCGACGAAACGGCGCCCTCGTGTTTCCCTGGACGCCGGCCCAGGAGGTCCTCACCAGTAACGGCCGGGTGACCGGCGTGCGGACGTCGGCCGGGACGATCGCCACCGGCGCGGTCGTGGTTGCGACCAACGCCTGGACGCCGAAGATCCTGCATGATCTGCCGGCCGGCGCGGTGGTGCCGGCGCGGGGCCAGATCCTGGTGACTCAGTCGGTCGGGCCGGTCTTGCCGATGCCGTTCGGGACAAACTTCGACAAGGAGTATGGGCGCCAGACGGCAACCGGCCAACTGCTCTGCGGTGGATACCGCCGGTTGGACATCGACGAAGGACTGGGCCATTATGAGGAGCGCGTGACCGCTCCGGTCGTGTCGGGCATTGCGGAGTGCCTCAGTGGTATCTTCCCCGGGGTCGGGCATGTCCCGGTCATCCGGGCCTGGGCGGGGATCATGGGTTTCACCGCAGACGGGCTGCCGCTGATCGGGAGCTACGGGTCCGCCGATGGCCTCTATGTCAGCGCCGGCTATAACGGCGGCGGGTTCGGGATGGCAGTGGCGGCGGGTAAGGCGGTCTCACAGCGTGTGGCGGGTGAACCAGAGCAGCTGGACCTGACACCGTTCGACCCGAGCCGTTTCGCCAGCCGTGGGGTTTCCTGGGACAACCCCTTCACCGCTGGAGAGAAGAGTAACCCCAAGAGCTATAGCGAGTCGGGAGCGATCCGTTCCGAATCATCTGCCGAGGATTGATTTTCGGAGTAGACTTGCGCATACAGGACGGCACGCCCGGCGTTCACGGTGGGCGTGCGTGACGGTGCGCGCGTGGATTACGCGACGCCTTGGAGAATCACAGCAGAAACGCGAGTATTGACAGGTATGAGTGAGGAACGAACCGGACGCGCGCAGGGGCGCGCGAAGCAGGGATCGTCGGATCGACGCCGCACGGCCAAGCGGCGCGTCACGGACGATACGACGCGGCCGCGATCGGTGATCCAGCCGGATGAGCTCGACAGGCAGATCATCTCTTTGCTCCGTGAGGATGGGCGTCGCTCGAATCGCGAGGTTGCCCGGCGGCTCGATGTTCCCGAGGCGACAGTGCGCTACCGCGTGCGACGACTCACCGATAGCGGAGTACTGAAGATCGCGGCATCGGTCGACCCGGAGCATCTGGGCTATGCGCTGACATCGGTCATCTCGGTGACCGTCGAGCCGCGCAGCTTCGTTGAGGCATCAAACGCGATCGCGACGATGCCCGAGGTAATGTGGCTGGCGATCACGACCGGCGCTAGCGATCTGGTGCTGACCGCATCGTTCCGTAACCAGGAGGAGATGTTCCTCTTCGTTACCGACCATCTGGCGCACGTTCCAGGCATTACCCGGATCGAGACGTCGGTCTGCATGCGCGTGGTCAAGAAGAGCCATCAGTGGTCGACCGACCTCACATCGTCGATCGTCGGCAACGGCAAGGACGACGCCGTTGCGCAGATTCCGGTCGAAGACCGAGAGCCAGTCTCGGTCTAAGCGTGGGCTGGCCACGACCAGCGGCCGGCCGGCCGGGCTGGGATCTGCTGACGTTCGGCGAATCAATGATCCGGCTGACGACCCCGGCGGGCATCAGGCTGGAGTCGGCGGTTGCCCTCGACGTCACGGTTGGAGGCGCGGAGTCGAACGTTGCCGTCGCGCTTGCGCGGCTCGGCCGGCAAGTCGCCTGGGTCTCCGCGTTGCCGGAGAACGCGCTCGGCCGTCGGATCGCCCGGGAGATTGGCATGCACGGCGTCGACGTGTCGCCGGTCGTCTGGGTTGCTGACGCGCGGGCCGGCGTCTACTTCATGGACACCGGCAGCCAGCCGCGCCCGACCCGCGTCCTCTACGACCGGGAGAACTCGGCTATTGCCGCGCTGGACGCCAGCGCGATCGATCCGGCGATCGTTCGCGCGGCGGGCGCGCTCCATCTCACTGGCATCACCCCGGCGCTCTCCGGCAGCGCGGCGGCAACGTGCGTCAACCTTGCGAACGAGGCAGTCGATGCCGGCATTCCGGTGGCGCTGGATGTCAATTTCCGCAGCAGACTCTGGAACCCAGCGGAGGCGCGGCAGGGGCTATCCCCGTTGCTGCAACGGATCACGCTGCTGCTCTGCGGGATCGACGACGCGCGCACGATCTGGGGTATAGCTGGGCCGCCGGCCGACGTGGCCAGAGCGTTGCTCGACTACACCACTGCGAGCGTCGTCGTCGTGACGGCCGGGGCCGGCGGCGCGGTCGCTATCTCGCGAGCAGCGCCGAACATGGCCGTTCACCAGGCAGCGCCAAGCGTACAGCCGATCGACCCTGTCGGCGCGGGCGATGCGTTCGCGGCAGGGTTGCTCCATCGCTGGTTGGACGAGCCGGACGACCTGCCCGGGGCGTTGCGATCCGGTGTTGCGCTGGCGTCACTCAAGATGACCATTGCCGGCGACTTCGCGATTGTTACCGCCGAGGAGTTGGCGGAAGCGATCGATCTCGTCGACGGGGATGCCCACGCGATAGACCGCTAAGCTGGTTGCCGGAGGGTGGCGAGGCGATCCAGCGCGCTGCGCCGCCCCTCCGGGAACGTGAATCAGAATGTCAACGGGTTGCGGTCGGTGGATAGCTGGGCGAACCGCACCGGGTCCATGAACTTGCCGCCCTTATGTTCGAAATCGGCTGGGGTCACCCCACGGGCGACCGAGCAGCCACCTCAAATCCAGATCGGGATCTCGGCGGAGATCGTCTTCTCGAGCAGCTCGCTGAGCGGAGGGAAGCCGACCCCGTGGACGCTTCTGGCGACCTCGTCCTTCATCAGGTAGACGGCCTCCCCGACGAGGGCAATCTCAACGTCGATCCCGCCGGATTTCGCGCCGAGCGCAGTGACGAACGGGAGCGCTGCCAGAGTCTGGTCGTCGGTCGCGTGCAGCCCGACGCAAAGTAGCTTGGCTGTCATGTGGAACCCTCCGTGTTATGACGCGACGCGCGCGACCTTCTGAATGATGACGGTGAAGGTGCCGTCGTCGTTATCGTGGACGATTGTCGGGTAGCGCAGGTCGTTCATCAGTGACGGGATCGTGTAGCGGGCCGGCAGGTAGTCACTGACGACATTGAGCGTCGCGCCATCCGGCAATAGCTTGAGCGTGTTGAGGGTTTCGGTGGTTGGCCCGGGGCAGGTCTGCCCTCGGACATCGAGATGATTCGTCATCGCAGTCTCCCAGTGAAACAGGCAGTTGCGGATCGGGGAGGTTCTTCTGGGGGAATCGGCGGACGTGAGGAAATGGCCGAGAACTCGAGTGCGCTTCTTGCGATCTCCTTCTACGCACACGCACCCGCCGCGCCAGATCCCGACGATCTGGCTGCCGGTGGATCGGTCTCCGACATACTAGGCGTGCCACCGCCGCCTGCACAGTCCCAGAGTCGTGGTGGGACTGTCGGCATGGCCGGGAGCGGCGAACATATCGCTCCCGGCCATACTGCTGGCCTGTGCTAGTGCCCCATGTGGGCATGCTCGATAAATGTGTTGGTGAACGCCTTGGTAACGTCGACGTCGCCGGCCAGGATGTCGTGCTGGCGCAGCCAGTCGGCGTACGAAGTCCAGCGCTCCTCCGTCTGGGAGCCAAACGGGACCTTGCCGCCGTCGGTCCACATCGGGATGATCAGCTTGATGCCCTCTCGTTCGACTGCCGCGTCGGTCTCGGGGTACGCCTTGACGAGCTGGTCGATCGCCTCATCCGGGTTGGCTGCGGCTGCCGCGTAGCCGGCCACGACGGCGTTGACGACCCGCTGGACGACGTCGGCATGGTCGCGGATCATCTCGCCGCTGGTCACCAGAAGCAGCTCGTAGTAGTCCGGCACGCCAAAGTCCGCGACGTTGATGGCGTTGACCGGCTGACCCTGTTGCTGGGCGAGGATGGCTTCGTGGACATAATACGCGCCAATGATGGCATCCACACGCTTACCGAGCAGCGCCGGCATCAGATCGAAGCCGACGTTCACCGTCTTGACGTCATCGAGTGTCAGCCCGGCCGACTGGAGAACGGTCTTGAGCAGCGCGTCATCGCTCGGCACGCCGGCCATGCCGATCGTCTTGCCCTTCAGCTGCGCAGGCTCGGTGATGCCGGACGATTGCAGCGTCATGATCGTGTTCAGCGGATGCTGGACGAGCGCTGCGATCGAGACCACGTCGAGGCCCTGCTGGCGGGCGATCAGCACGTCGGCCTGATATGAGATTGTGAAGTCATCCTGTCCGGCGGCGACGAGCTGCAGCGCTGTCGTCGGGTCGGACGGAACGTAGATGTTCGGTTCGATTCCCTGGTCTGCAAATGCGCCGGTAGACTGCGCCATGTAGAGCCCGGTGTGATTTGACCACGGGTACCAGTCCAGCGCGATACTGACCTTGGTCGCCTCGCCGGGCGTGCCGGCCGGAGAGCCCGCCGGCGCGCTAGCCGGGGCCGTCGCGCTCGTCGTCGCGGTGGCGGCCGACCCGGCTGGTGTCCCGGTGGCTGCGTTGCCGCCGCACCCGGCAAACAGAGTGCCAGCCAGCAGCGCCGCGACGGCCACGACGATCCAGCGTTGCCGGAAAATCAGGGTATGCATCGATCTCCTCGTTCCTCTCATCATGCCGGCAACCTGCCGGTTCAATCTCCGCGCCGGGCGTGGGTCTGCCACGGCAGGACAAGCCGCTCGATGAGCGACACTAGTGCGAACAGCGCGATTCCCAGCAGCGCGGCGATCGTGACGGCTGCGTACAGGCGCGGTGTCTGGAATTGCGACGCCGAGCGAGTCATCAGGTATCCGAGGCCGGCCGACGCGCCGACCCACTCGCCAACGATCGCGCCAATCACCGACCACGCAGCGGCGATCCGCGTGCCGGCCAGCAGCGCCGGAAGGGCCGACGGGAGGCGGACAATCCGCATCAGCTGCCACCGGCTCGCGCCCATGCTGCGGAGCAGCGCGACGGCGTCGGAGTCGACTGCCCGTAGGCCTCCGACCGTGGCGACGACGATCGGGAAGAAGCAGGTCAGCACCACGACGATGACCTTCGGCGTCAGCCCGTAGCCGAACCAGACCAGCAGGATCGGCGCGAGCGCGATGATCGGGACCGCCTGGCTTGCGATCACCAACGGATAGACGGCCCGCTCGACCAGCCGCGAGCCGACGATCGCGATGGCCAGCGTGATCCCGAGGACGAACGCCAACGCCAGCCCGACCAGCATTTCCTGCAGCGTCGTTACCGTGTGGCGCCAGAGCAGCGCCCGGGATTCGATCATCTCGCGGACGATGTCGCTTGGCTTCGGCAGGAACCACCGCGGCGTGCCGGCGATCCGGACTCCAATCTCCCAGCCGACGATCAACACCGCAATCACCAGCACGGGTAGCAGCACTCCGGCGACGGATCGCCAGGGAATGCTCCGCCGCCTGGTCGTGCCCGGTTCCGCGCGGGTGGCTGGCAGAGCGCGTTCACGCTGGGCGCTTGTCACCGACTCGATCCCATCGCGAACGCAACCTCGTCGTGGAGGGCAGCGAGTAGCCGGGCTTTCTGGGCAATTGCCTCCGGGAGATCGACCATCCTCGGCTCGCGTGGCCGCGAGAGAGTGACACGCTCGACGAGCTTGATCCGGCCCGGGCGGGCAGTCATGACCACGACACGGTCGGCAAGGAGCAGCGCCTCCTCGACGTCGTGGGTAACCAGCAGGATCGTGCCGCCGATGTCCTCCCAGAGATCGAGTAGCCACTCCTGCATCGAGCGGCGGGTGAGGGCATCGAGCGCGCCGAACGGCTCGTCGAGGAGCATCGTGTCCTGCCCGATGAGGACTGTGCGCAGGAACGCCGCCCGCTGACGCATGCCGCCGGAGAGAGTGGCCGGGTAGTGGTCGCCGAACCCATCGAGACCGAAGCGTGGCAGCAAGTCGCGCGCCCGCTTGCGTGCGTCCCCAACGTCGCTTCCGGCGATCTGGGGGCCGAGGATGGCGTTGTCGACAACAGTGCGCCAGGGGAACAAGGCATCGCGTTGCGGCATGAGCGCAACCCGCCCGGGCCGCGGAAGCGCAGGTCGTCCATCCAGCCGGACCTCGCCCTCGTCCGGGTCGACCAGGCCGGCGATGATGCTGAGGATGGTGCTCTTGCCGCAGCCGGACGGTCCGACAAGGGCGACGATCTCGCCGCGCCCGACCGAGAGGTTGACGTCCTCGATAGCCCGGGTCGCGCCGAACGTCTTGCCGACGCCGCGCAGGGTAATTGCTTCGTTGTTTGTCGATATCGTCGCCACGGTTCCCGTCGATTCTCGTCGCGGGACCCTGGCCTGGGGACAAGCGCTGGGCGGTGGCTGGCAACAAAAAACGCCGGCGCCATCGCCCAGCGTTCGTCGTGTCCGAAGCGTTCACCCGCAACGCGTCGCGAGTGCAGACATTCCTACGCTGGCATTACCCAGGTCAGGTCCTACGGTCGGTGGCGGACTGGCCACCCTCTCAGCCTGGCTCCCCAAGCCCCCGTCGCTCCCCCGGAGCGTTCGATTGTGGCTCCGATTGAATCAGGGAATGTCGCGGGCGTCAAGGACGCCCGCGTCCTGCCTACAGTTCGGTGACGACCGGGAGGATCATCGGGCGCAGCTTGGCCTTCTGGTACACGTAGCGCGCGACGATGTCTTTCACCTTGCCGACCAGGTAGCCGTAGGACATGCCGCCCCGTCGGAGCTGCCGCTCGAGGTAGCTGCGTAGCTCGGCCTCGGCGCCAGCGATCAGCTTACGGCTGTCCTCGTCATCGAAGCGGATCCCGGTCAGCTCGGGTCCGGCGATGATCGCGCCGCGGGTGAGATCCACGACGACGGTCGCGATGATGACCTGGACAGTGTCCAGCTCGTCCCTTCGACGTAGCACGACGTTGCGATACCGGTCGTTGCCGAGCGCGTCGACCAGCACCGACCCGCCGTTGACGGCTGGATCCTTGCGCGCGTCGACTCGTGAGAACGAGATCGGCACGCCCGACTCGGGGATCAGGATGTTGGCGCTGGGGATGCCGGTCTCGATTGCCATCTGCTTGTACAGGTGCATGTGACGGTACTCACCGTGGATCGGGACGCAGAACTTCGGGCGCAACAACTCGATCATATGCCGCAGCTCGTCACGGGCGGCGTGGCCGGAGACGTGGACATTTGGCTCGATCGCGGAATAGCAGACGTTTGCGCCACGGCGGAACAGGTTATCGATGGTCTGCGAGACGGTCTCCTCGTTGCCCGGTACGGGTGTGGCAGACAGGATCACCGTGTCCCCTTCGGCGATCCGCAGCTGCGGGTGGTCGCCGCTGGCCATTCGCGCCAACGCGGCCGAGGCTTCACCCTGCGAGCCGGTGGTCAGGATCATAACCTGATTCTTCGGCAGCTTGGTGACCTCGTCCACCGGGCGCATGACTCCGGGGGGTGGGTTGATATAGCCGAGGTCGCGGGCGACGTCGACCGATTGGACCATGCTACGCCCGACGACGGCGACCTTCCGACCGTGATGGGCAGCCTTCTCGATTGCCTGTTCCAGCCGGAGGATGTTTGACGCAAACGATGTCAGAATCACGCGCCCCTGCGCCTGGCCGATGATCCGGTCGAGTGTCTCGGAGACGATCGCCTCGCTCGGCGTGCTGCCCTCGCGCTCGATGCGGACGGTGTCGGAGAACAGGGCCAGAACGCCCTCGTCCCCCATCTGGCGCAGGCGTCGTTCGTCGGTGTGCGGACCGAGCGGCGGCGTCGGATCGAACTTGAAGTCGCCCGTGTGGATCATCCGGCCGACTGGCGTGCTGATTGAGATCGCCATGGATCCGGGGATCGAGTGGGTGACCGGGATGAATTCGACCTCCATATGGTGGCCGATACGATATTTCACGCCCGGATCGATCGGCATGAAATCGACGAGGTGCGCTGCCTTGGCCTCTTCCAGCTTGTTCCGCGCAAACGCTAGCGCCAGCCGGGACCCGTACATGGGAACCGGCGCGATGCTATCCAGTTGCGGGACGAGATACGGGAGTGAGCCGATGTGGTCCTCGTGGCCATGGGTCAGCAGGATAGCGCGGAAGCGGTTGAGATTTTCGGTGAGATAGGTCGTGTCAGGGATGATCAGGTCGATGCCGCGCTGCTCCTCTTCGGGGAACTTTGCTCCGGCATCGATGAGCACCAGGTCGCCCCGGTACTCTATAGCCATCATATTCTTGCCAACCTCGCCGACACCGCCGAGGGGAATTGCGCGCATTCGCGGTCGAGCCATCTGTCGATTGTCCTCCTTGCCGTGCCGCACTGGCCGGCTTACATCAATTCCCCTCAAGCATACCGCGCGGCGCTGATTTCCTCGTTGCGACACAAACACGCGTTGACGCTCGCATGCCAGGATCCGTAAGATGCGGTTGTCCCCCGGCCTGGTGGACGTTCGTGTGTGTCTGGCGGCGGTGATGGATGAGTGACGAGCGACAGGACAACCAGAACGGCGAAGCCGGCGTGCGAGACACGATCTGGAAGCAGCCGGGAGGAAGAGTCTCGATTCCGGCGAAGCAGGCGACGAAGGTCGATGTCGGTGATATCGCGGCGACCACGGTGCTGCTCGATCGGTCTGGCGCAGAGCGCATCACCGCCGAGCGTGTGTCGATGGAGCGCTCTGGCGCGAAGGCGTTAGAGACGAAGTCTGCTCAGCTCGACCAGTCCGGCGCGCTGACGATCGGCGCAGACAACGTCGTGCTGCTGAAATCGAGCGCCGTCCAGGTGGTGGCTCAGGAAGCGCGAGTCAAAGACAGCGCGATTGTCCTGCTCAGCGCCGACCGGGCGACGGTCGAGGGCTCGCGCATCGTACTGTTCGCCGGCCACGCCGACGGGCCAGTCGAGCCGCTGCTGACGCCGGCGTCGGCTGCCGCGCTGGGCGGGGCGCTCGGCGGGGTTGTCGCGCTGTTGTTGCTGCTGCTACGCTCGCGGTCGCGCTGATCGCCGAAATGGCCGATCGGGAAAGGAGATCACAGTGAATAACGGGATCAAGATCCTGGTGGGCACAGCGATCGGAACTGGCGTCGGCGTCGCAGCGTCGAAGCTGCTGGAGATGCAGGCCGGCGTCGAGCTCGAGGTGACCGGACCGGACGGCGTTGCCCGGGTCGTCGGGGACGTCGAGCCGAGGCCGGGGATCGTCGATCAGATCAAGGCTCGCCTTGAGGCAGTGCGGGTGGCCGGCGAGGAAGCCAAGATTGCCCGCGAAGCCGAGCTTCGCGACATCTTCCGCGAGAAGGTCAAAGACCCGACCGCGATGACAGCAGATTCAGCGGCCCTCCACCGTAACCAGAGCTGAACTGCCCCCAGCTAAACCGATTCGGAATGCGACCGGGTGGACTGTTCGGTCGTCGTGCCTGCTCGCCACATAGCGTATCGACGACGCCGAGGCGTGTCGCTGCGTGGCAAACAATCGCAAGGGCGCCGGGGAACGCCGGGACGACGTCGGCTCGTATCGCTCCTGCTCCAGAAAGACGACGTTGAGTGGAATGCCGGGCAGTAGCCGCGTGAGCTCGCCGGCCGCGGCCCCGAGCCGATCCTGAATGATCGCGCGTAACTCGTCGTCGAGCGTGACGCTGGCATGGTAAGTAGCAACCAGCCGGGTTGGAGCGCCCGTGGGCGGGGCGCCGTGCTGGGTCAGGACACGCATCGAGCCGGTTTCATCGCGAAGGGTGTACAGTGCGTACTGGGAGAGGAATGGCGCCTCGCGGACGTCCTCAACCTGCCCTTCGATATGGACGATCTGGTTGTCGTAGCGCGTTGGGTCGGCGCGGAGCGCGGCGATTGTCACGACTGATTCGGCCGGCGTGCGGTCGCGACGGTTCAGCCAGACACCGGCGGCGACGACTGCGACCAGCAACAGGCCGAGGATCACGACAACGAGGCCCGGTCCGAACGGCAAGGACCCCCGGTCGTTTTCGGTTGATCGTCCAGCTGATGCTGTCATCGTGATCCAAGCGTATCATCGACCTTTCCCGTCTGGCGTCGCGCGGCCGGCGCGTGTGCAATCCGTGAGTGAAGGTGAGGTCTCCCGTGTTCTTCCAGCGGATCTATACCGATGGTCTCGCGCAGGCATCGTTCCTGCTTGGCTCGGCTCACTCCCGACAGGCAGTGGTGATTGACCCTCGCCGCGATGTCGAGGTTTATCTCGATCTGGCCTCTGCGCACGACTTGACAATCACCCATATTCTCGAAACGCACATCCATGCCGACTACGCATCCGGCGCCCGTGAGCTGGCCGAACGAACTGGCGCGACGATGTTCCTCAGCGCCGTCGGCGAGAACGAGTTCCCGCATCAGCCGGTCCATGATGGAGACACGCTGGAGGTTGGCGAGCTGCGCCTGGAGATCCTGCTGACGCCGGGGCATACGCCGGAGCACATCTGCATCCTGGTGGGCAACGAAGCCGAGCCGGACAGCGCGCCGATGCTGTTCAGCGGCGACATGCTCTTCGTTGGCGCGGTTGGCCGGCCAGATCTCCTTGGCGCGACCTATACCCAGGGGCTGGCGACTGCGCTCTATGGGACGATCCACGAGAAGCTGATGGCGCTGGACGACGACATCGTCGTCTACCCGGGCCATGGGGCCGGCTCGGCGTGCGGCAAGGCGATCGGCGATGCCGAGAGCACGACGATGGGGCAGGAGAAGCGGTTCAACTACGCCTTTCAGCCGATGACGGAGGAATCGTTCATCCGGCTGATGCTCGATGACCTGCCGGCCTCCCCGGTCTACTTTCCGGTAATGAAGCAGCTGAACAAG
>Ga0073905_10000749_pt1 | contig 15754 bp, 13 predicted proteins | sample KloWWTupernatant_FD_65482 | JGI IMG/M metagenome (GOLD analysis project Ga0073905, IMG submission 65482) | Active sludge microbial communities from Klosterneuburg, Austria, studying microevolution and ecology of nitrifiers - Klosterneuburg... | ecosystem: Engineered > WWTP > Aerobic digester >... | reverse complement strand
TGAAACGTGCGCTTCACGGGAGTCCACCTTTCGTTCGAGTCTTTGCGGCCGTCTGCGTAGGCGGCGCCATTGTCCGCCAGTGTCCGGTAATAGGGCCGCACCTGGCCGCCCTACCGCGTTCCGAGCCGCCTATTCTAAGTCAGCGGCGGCTCCGGGTCAAAGCACTGTATATGGATACGAACCAGCGGGTAGGCTCCACAGATTGTGGCGTTACTGCAGGATGCGGTTGAAATTGGCGGAGAGGGTGGGATTCGAACCCACGGTACCCTTGCGGGCACAACGGTTTTCGAGACCGTCCCGATCGGCCACTCTGGCACCTCTCCGGTATTACCTGAAGGAATTTGGCGGAGAGGGTGGGATTCGAACCCACGGTAGAGTTTCCCCTACACACGCTTTCCAAGCGTGCTCCTTAAGCCACTCGGACACCTCTCCGTTCACTGCCGACTTCTCAAAGAACTCCCGGCGCGAGCCGGGTCGATCCCGCTCCGGAGCCGTCGTCGCTACCCGCGCAGCCCGGCAAAGAAACCCTTCAATTGCGCGCTCGACTCTTCGGCCAGCACGCCGCCCAGGACTTCGAGGCGGTGATTCAGCCCCGGGTGACGCACCAGGTCGCCGAGCGATCCGGGCGATCCGCAGAAACCACCCTTCGGGTCCGGCGCGCCGAAGACCAGCCGCCGGATCCGCGCCAACACCGCCGCCCCGGCGCACATGGCGCAGGGCTCGAGGGTGACGTAGAGGGTGCAACCGGCCAAACGCCAGGCGCCCAGCTTCGCCGCCGCGGCGCGAATGGCTTCCATCTCGGCGTGCGCGGTCGGATCGCGATCGAGCTCCCGGCGGTTCTGCCCGGAACCGACGAGCTCGCCTGCGCCCGTCACGATCACCGCTCCGACCGGAACCTCGCCCAGCGCCGCTGCCTGTCCGGCGAGAGCGAGCGCTTCCCTCATCCACCGTTCGTCCTGCGTGGAGAGTTCCGCCTCGACTGTCAAACCGGGCAATTCTAGCGCAAGAGCGCAGTCCCGCGCTTGCCGCTCGCGGGGTGCGCGGCTTTACAGCGCCGCCCGCGGCCATTACGATGCAGGCGACCGCGAGCCGGAAGCGAAGGGTTCAGGTCCTGTGCATCGAACGGTTCCGAACCTCGTCAGGCCCGGAAGGGAGCAGCGATAAGGTCCTCGCTTCGGGTGCCGCAGGAGTGCCGGAACCCTTCGCCTCCGGCTCGACACATCCAATGGCCTATCAGGTTCTCGCCCGCAAGTGGCGCCCGCAGGATTTTGCGTCGCTGATCGGCCAACAGGCCGTCGTCACGGCGCTTACGAACGCGTTGCGCGACGGGCGCATCGCGCAGGCCTATCTTTTCTCCGGCATCCGCGGGGTCGGCAAGACCACCGCCGCGCGCGTTTTCGCCAAGGCGCTCAACTGCGAGCGCGGCACCGCGAACGGACCGTGCAACCAATGCCCGACCTGCGCCCAGATCACCGCCGGGGCGGACATGGACGTGCTCGAGATCGACGCCGCGACCTACTCCAAGGTCGAGCAGGTGCGCGAGCTCGCCGAAAGCCTGAAGTACGGTCCGGCGCGCGATCGCTACAAGGTGGTGGTGCTCGACGAAGTCCATCGCCTGTCGCGCCAGGCGTTCGACGCGCTGTTGAAGATCGTCGAGGAGCCGCCGAAGTACCTGGTCTTCATCTTCGCCACCACCGAGATCGAGGCCGTGCCGGCGACCATCCTGTCGCGCTGCCAGGAGTTCCACTTCCGCCGCGTCTCGAATGTCGAGGCGATCGCCCATCTGCGCCACATCTGCAGTGAAGAGGCGATCACCGCGAGCGACGCGGCGCTCTCCCTCCTCGCCCGCGCCGGAGAGGGGAGCGTTCGCGACTCGGTCGCGCTGCTCGACCAGTTGGCGACGTTCGGCAACGGCGTGGTCGACGAGCAGGAGGCGATCCGCCTGCTCGGCGGCATCGACCTCGCGCTCTTCCAGAAGGTCCTCGTCGCCATCCTCGCCGGCGACATGGCCGGCGTCGCAGGGCTCGCCCAGGATGTCGAGGAGAACGGCTGGGACCCGCGCACCGTGCATGCGCACTTCCTCGCCTTCTGCCGCGACGCCCTGCACCTCGCGCTCGGCGAGAACGCCGAGACGCTCGCCCTGCCAGCCGAAGAGCGCCAGGCGCTCGTCGTGATCGCGAAGCGCAGCGGCTACGAGACACTCTTGCGCCTGCTTCATCATCTGCTCGGCAGCGAGAGCGCCATCCGGCGCAGCGAGGCCGGAGCCCTGGCGCTCGAGATCGCCTGGCTGCGGGCCGCCGAGCTGCCGCGCCTGGTGGCGATCGAAAAGTTCCTCTCGGGCGGCGCACCCCCGGCGGGAGCGGCACCCGCTCTGCGGCCGGCGGCAGAGGTTCCGCGCGCGGCGCCCGCCAGGGCCGAAGCCCGGCCGGCGCCGGCGCCGTTTCCTGCTCCGGCACCGATCGCGCGCGTCGTCCCGATCGCACCGCAGCCACCCGCCGCGCCGGCACCCCCTGCTGAAGCGACCGGCGCCCGGCACACAGGTGCGCCCGTCCTCACCGCCTTCCTCGAACAGCTGGTACTCCGCCGCCCGACGCTCGCGGCACTCTTCGAGGACCCCTCGACGCTTACCTGGGACGAAGGGGAACGGACGCTGGTCGTCCGCCCGGTATCCGACTTTGCCACCTCCTCGCTCAATCGCAATCGCGAGCTCATCTCTTCCGCCGCTGTCGCGACCTTCGGCGAGGGGGTCCACGTCCGCTTCGCGGCCGCCCAGGAGCGCCCGGCCCACGACGGATCGGCTCAGCCAGCCGCCGGAGCCGCCGCCTCCACCCCAGCTATCACGGAGCGCAAGGCGCAGGTCGCCGAGCATCCCCGCGTCCAGGCGGTGCTCGAGATCTTCGGCGGCGGGGTGGCGAACGTCGAGGCTCCGGCGCGCGGCGACGAGCTCCCAGACGAAGAACCTTCCCCCTCCGAGGATCCCTTCCGATGAATATCCAGAAACTGATGAAGCAGGCGCAGCAGATGCAGGAGAAGATGCAGCGCGAGCTCGCCGAGCTCGTCGTCGAAGCCACCGCCGGCGGCGGCATGGTGGCGGTGACGATGAGCGGCCACAAGGCGCTGCTCTCGGTCAAGATCGATCCCGAGGTCATGGATCCGGCCGATCCGTCGATGCTGCAGGATCTCGTGCTCGCCGCGGTCAACGAGGCGACGCGCAAGGTCGACGAAGCGATGCAGTCGAAACTCGGCGCGTTCTCCGGCGGCCTGCCGGGGATGATGTAGCTTCTTCGCCCGACGCTCTCCCGCACACCGCCGACCCGAGATGGCCGATCCCCTGTCGACTCTCATCGCAGAGCTCGCCCGGCTGCCCGGGATCGGGCCGAAGACCGCCACGCGCCTCGCGCACCACCTGCTGCGCGTGCCGATCGATCAGGCCCGGAGGCTCGCCGAAGCGGTTGTCGAGGTCAAGGAGAAGCTCTTCCACTGTTCGCTCTGCAACGCCATCACCGCCGAGGATCCGTGCCGCATCTGCAGCGATCCGACGCGCGACAAGAGTCGCATCTGCGTCGTCGAAGAGCCGTTCAACATCCAGCCGCTCGAGCGCACCAGCGAGTTTCACGGCCTCTACCATGTGCTGCTCGGCAGCCTCTCGCCGCAACGCGGTATCGGCCCTGGCGAGCTGCGCATCGACGGCCTCCTCTCCCGTCTCGACGGCCCGCCGAAGGTCGCGGAGGTGATCGTCGCGACCAACCCCAACGTCGAAGGCGAAGCCACCGCGCTCTATCTCGCCCGCCTGCTCAAGGGTCGCGTCGAGCGCGTCTCGCGCCTCGCCTTCGGCATGCCGGTGGGCGGCGATATCGAGTACACCGACGAAGTCACCCTCGGCCGCTCGCTCGCCGGGCGGCGCGATATCTAGGTGGCAGCGGAATGATCGGGACGCTCCTTTCGGGCGACCAGTTGCCCGAGCTGCACACAGCCCTGCCGGGACCGGTGAGCGCCGCACTCTCCCGGGATCTCGCGCGCTTCGAAGCCCCCGGCATCAACACCCTCGGCGGCGACGACTCGCCGGCCCTGGTCTGGCGGTCGGCGCTCGGCGCGAACGTTCTCGACGTCGACGGCAACCGCTTCCTCGATTTCACCTCCGGCTTCGGCGCCGCGTCGATCGGCCATCGCCATCCGCGGATCGTCGCTGCCGTCACTCGGCAAGCGGAGGAGCTGCTCCACGGTCTCGGCGACGTCGCCGCGCACCCGGCGCGCATCGAACTCGCCGGCCGGTTGTGCGCTCTCGCCCCGGTCGACGACCCGCGCGTCCACTTCGCGGTCTCCGGCGCCGACGCGGTCGAGATTGCCTGGAAGACGGCGCTCCTCGCAACCGGCAAGCGGCGCCTCCTGGCCTTCGAGCCCGGCTATCACGGTCTCACCTTCGGCGCTCTCGCGGCCACTTCGCGCCGCGAGTTCCGCGCACCCTTCGCGGCGCAGCTGTCGCCGCACGTCGCGCGTTTGCCGTTCGCCTGCGACCTCGAACAGGTAGCCCAAGTCCTGTCGCCTGGAAACGACGTCGCCGCAGTCCTCGTCGAGCCGATCGTCGGCCGCGAGGGTGTCCTCGTGCCGCCCGCTGGTTGGCTCGCCGGACTGGCGCGCCTCTGCCGCGAAAACGGCGCACTTCTCGTCCTCGACGAGATTCTCACCGGCTTCGCGCGCACCGGCCGCACCTTCGCCTGCGAGGGGGAGGACGTCCGCCCGGATCTGCTGTGCTGCGGCAAGGCGCTCGGTGGCGGTCTGCCGGTCGCTGCCGTGGTGGGGTGTCAGTCCTCGATGCGCGTCTGGCAGACCGGCAGCGAGGCGCTGCATACCGGCACCTTCGTCGCCCACCCGCTCGCCTGCGCCGCGGCGCTCGCGACGCTCGACGTCCTCGTCGAGGAGCGCCTCGCGGAGCGCGCGGCAGGGCTCGGCAAGCGCATCTCCGCCGCTCTCGCGCCCGCCTTGCCCGCGGGCGTCACGCTGCGCGGGCGCGGTGCCCTCTGGGCCCTCGAGCTCCCGACAGCCGGCGCCGCCGCCGAGCTCGCCGGCGCGCTGCGGCGGCGCGGCCTGCTTCTGCTGCGCGGCGGCCCCGAGGGAAGAGTGGTCGAGCTCCTGCCGCCGCTCGTCATCGCCGACGCGCAGCTCGCTTTCGCACTCGCCGTCCTCGGCGAAGAGCTCGCCCACCTGGCCGCGAGGAGCTCGTGACGGTGCCGAAGCTCAAGTTCGCCTTCATCGGCAGTCATGGCGTCGGCAAGACGACGCTCTGCTACGGCCTTGCCGCCCGCCTCAAGCGGCGCGACGTGGCACTCGAGATCGTCCACGAGGTGGCGCGGCGCTGCCCGCTGCCGATCAACGCCGCGACCACCGCCGACGCCCAGCGCTGGATCCTCCACACCCAGATCGCCGAGGAGCTGCTCGCCGCGGCGCGCTATCCGTTGGTGCTGTGCGACCGCAGCGTGCTCGACAACTACGTCTACTTCCTGCTCGCCGCGACTCCCGACCCGACGCTCGACCAACTGGTTTCCGAGTGGCTCGCGAGCTACGACCTTCTGGTCCAGGTACCGGTACTCCAGGCGCCGCAGGCCGACGGCATCCGCGCCGCCGACCCGACGTTCCAGCGCGCCGTCGACGAGCGCCTCCGGGCGGAGGTCGCGGCGCGCGCCATTCCCGTCCTCGCCCTCGACGCCGGGCGCTCCGCCGACTGGCTCGACGACGTCGAGGCGGCGGCGCTCGGAAAGCTCCGCCCGGCGCAGCTCGACCTGCTGTGAAGCAGCCCTAGCGCTCGATCGGCGTCACCGGCCGCACTGCGCCGAGCGGCGCGTCGCCGGGATAGAGCACGCGTTCGAGAAACAGCCCCGAGGGTGGCGCTGTCGTTTCCGCCGGCAGGAACTCGCCGGCTTTCGCCGGACCCTGCGGGTCGAGCAGCCCCTCGAGCGCCGCGAGCGAGAGCGTGCCGCCTCCCACCTCCACCAGCGCGCCGACGATCCGCCGCACCATCTTCCACAGGAAGTGCGACGCCACGACGCGCACCAGCACGAGCTCGCCGATGCTCTCCACTTCGCAGCGCTCGACCACCACCACCGTCGAAGTCTGCTCGAGCGGCTTCTCGCAGAAGCGCGCGAAGTCGTGGCGTCCGGAGAGCAACTGCGCGCCGGCGCGCATCGCGCCGACGTCGAGCGGCCGCCGCACCCACCAGACGAAGCGCTTGGCGAGCGCCGTCCGGCGGCGCGAGATCTGGTAGACGTAGCTGCGCGAGGTCGCGGTGTGCCGGGCATGAAAGCGCTCGCCGGCGGGCTCGAGCGAAAGCAGGTGGATGTCCGCCGGCAGGGCGTCGTTCACCGCCCGCAGAACCTCTTCGCGGCGCAGCTTGCCGGCGGTCTTCAAGTGCGCCACCTGCGCCAGGGCGTGCACTCCGGCGTCGGTGCGGCCCGAGCCGCCGAGCTCGACCTTCTCGCCGGCGGCCGCCTCGATCGCCTGGCGAACCTCGCCGGCGACGGTGCGTGCGTTCTTCTGTTCCTGCCAGCCGCGATAGCGGGTGCCTTCGTATTCGATGGTCAGACGATAGGTGGGCATTTGGACGATACAATAGCGGTACTTTGGGACTGGCCTCGAGACTCGCCCAGCTCGCGCTCTTCGCGCACTTCCGTGAGCCGGAGCTCGAGGCGCTCGCCGCCTGCGCCGTCGGTCGCGCCTACGAGCCGCAAGCCAGCATCCTGCGCCAGGGCGAACCGACGCTCGATATCTACGTCGTCGACCGCGGCCTGGTGGACATCCAGCGCACCACCCCCTATGGCCAGTTCACCCTCGCCCAGCTGGGCGCCGGACAGCTTTTCGGCGAGACCAGCTTCGTCGACTCGGCGACGCGCTCGGGCGACGTCGTCGCGCACACCCAGTCCGCGCTCGTGGCGCTCCTCGCGACCCCGACCCTGGCGCTCCTCGAGCGCGATCAGCGGGTCGCGGTAGCGCTCTATTGGGCCTTCTGGAAGAGCCTCTCGGCCAAGCTCCGCAGCACCAACGACCAGCTCGGGCGGTTCTTTTCCCAGAACCCGCGCTCCGCCGGCGACAAGCCCCCGCTGGCGAAATCGACGACCGGCGAGTTCCGGCTCGACATCGCCGCCAAGCGCTCGCTCTTCGCCGAGCAGAAACTGTCGTCGCTGGAGATCAACTTCCTCACCTCGCTGTCGCGCGAGCGCAAGTTGAAGAGCGGCCAGATCCTCTTCCACGAGGGCGACCCGGGGGACGCGATGTATGTCGTCCTGGAGGGGCGGGTGCTGATCAGCAAGTTCATCCCCGGCGCCGGCGAGGAGGCGCTCGCCTTCCTCGAGCGCGGCGACTACTTCGGCGAGATGGCGCTCATCGACCGCGCGCCGCGCTCGGCGCAGGCGCGCGCCCACGACGGCGGCGCGGTCGTCCTGGCGATTCCGGCCGAAGTGGTGGCGGGGATCCTCGACGTGCGCAAGATCTCCTCGCTGCCGCTGCTCAAGATCCTCTGCGGCCTGGTCGCCAAGCGCCTGCGTGAGGTCGACGACAAGATCGTCGGCTGGTACATCCTCTCCGGCGGCGAATCCAATCAGCCCGGCTGAGTCGCCGCGCGCGCCAGCACCTTCCGCGCGACGCCGGTGAGCGGCAGACCGGCGAGCTCCGCGCGGCTCCACCATCCGGCCTCCTGGCCGTCCGCCGACTCGCTCAACACACCGTCCGCGACGACCAGGCTCGCCCGGCGCACCTCGATCGCGAAGCTCCGGGTGGTGATCGCATGGCGCAACCGGAAGAGCTCCCCGCCCACCTCCCAGGTACCGCCGAAGCGCTGCGCGAGCTCGACCACGGGTGAGCGCTCGGCTGCGAGCTCGACCGCGGGGAACTCCCAGAGCGAGGCGAGCTGCCCCGCCGAAGCGCTGCGCCGGAAGAGCAAGAACCGCCCCCCCTCCTCGACGAGCGCCACCAACTGTGCGACCCGCCGGGCGCTGGCGCGGGGCGGCGCCGCCGGGTAGCTCGCCGGCGAACCCTCGGCCAGAGCGGCACAGCTTTCGGCAAGCGGGCAGCGGGGACAATCCGGCGAGCGCGGCGTGCACACGGTTGCGCCGAGCTCCATCAGCGCCTGATTGCTGTCGCCGGGGCGCTCGCGATCGAGCAGCGTCGCGGCCAACGTCAGGAGGGCCGCGCGATCCTCCCGCGAACGCCCCCCGCCGGCTTGCGCGGAGTAGCGCGACAGCACGCGCTCGACGTTGCCGTCGAGTACCGGCACCGCTTCGCCGAAAGCGATGCTGGCGATCGCCGCGGCGGTATAGGGGCCGATGCCCGGCAGGCGCTCGAGCTCGCGCGCCGTCGCCGGCAGGCGACCGCCGGCAGCGACCAGCTGGCGCGCGGCGGCAAGCAGGCCGCGGCAGCGCCGGTAGTAGCCGAGGCCCGACCAAAGCGCAAGCACCTCTGCCTCTTCGGCCCGCGCCAGACTGGCAAGGTCGGGAAAGCGCTCCAGGAAGCGGAGGTAGAAGGGGATCGCCGTCTCGACCCGGGTCTGCTGCAGCATGATCTCCGAGATCCAGACGGCATACGGGTCGGGGAGCGATTCGGGGACGGAGGCGTCCTGTTTTCCCGCAGCGCGCCAGGGGAGCTCCCGCTTGTGGCGGTCGAACCAGGCGAGAAGTGCGGTTTTTCCCTGCACGAACGGCAGTGTATCCGCGACTTTGGGGAAGATTCCGCCAAAACGGCGTTGCCAAAAAAGAGATCGGCCCCGGGGTGAACCGGGGCCGAAGAAAAGAACCGCAGGCGGGAGGTTCCGAGTTGGTTGGCTCTTAAGTGGCTATACCCCTGTTAGTTAGGGGGTTTTGGCTGGTCTTGAAGAGGGGTGGAGATCAACCGGATCTCGAAACTTCTGGGTGGGATGGTAATGGGGAAGTGGAACCTCCTCGCGCACGGTGATGACTCTGCTCTAACTGGTTAGCAAAACGGGTGCCATCCCCGGGATATTCCAGCCCCCCCACCCTCTGCCCCAAGGGGCACCCCCCTCCGCCCAAGGCCGAACACGCTATCTTTGCGCGTTGGAGGCTCGTCCTCGATGCGAAAGCTCTTTTTCCTGATGTTGCTCGCCATCTTGCTCGGCGTCGCCCTCGCCGGCGGCGGCTACCTTCTGTTGCGGCACCAGACGCCGACCTGGGGGTCGGCGAAGATCCTCACCCTCACCCTGGACGCGCCGCTCGAGGAACAGGCCCTCGAGCCCACGCTGCCCTTCTTCGGCGGCGAGCAGCCGGCCTCGGTCGCCCTGCTCTACCGCGGCTTCCTCGCCGCGCGCACCGACCCGACAGTGATCGGCGTGGCGCTGCATATCCACGATGCCTCCTTCGGGCTCGCCAAGGCGCAAGAGCTCCGGCGCCAGATCGCCGAGCTCGACCGCGCCGGCAAACCCGTGCGCTGCTATCTCGAAACCGCCGGCGAAGGCGGCAACGGCACCCTCGAGTACTACCTCGCCTCGGCCTGCTCGTCGATCGCGCTCGCTCCCGCCGGCGAGATCAATCTTCTCGGCCTTTACGCCGACAGTCCGTTCCTGCGCGGCGGGCTCGACAAGCTGCGCATCGAACCGAGCTTCCTGACCGCTGGCGAGTTCAAGAGCGCCGGCGAGATCTTCACCGAGGTGCGACACTCGCCGAAGGCCAAAGTGGCGCTCGACGCGCTCCTCGACAGCTTCTACGGCCAGATCGTCGACGGCATCGCCAGTGCCCGCGAGCAGGACGCCGCGACCGTGCGCGAGTGGATCGCCGCCGCGCCGCTGTCGGCGGCGGCAGCGCTGGAGAAGGGCCTGGTCGACGAGCTGTCCTATCCCGACGAGTTCCGCGCCGGCCTCGAAAAGCCGGCCGACGGCGGCGACGGCACGGTCGAACTGGCCGATTTCCTCGACTATGCCCGGCGCGGCTCCGGCAACTTGCCGGGCGGCAAGCGGGTGGCGGTCCTCTTCGCCCAGGGCGCGATCGTGCGCGGCGGCGGCGGCTCGGATCCCTTCGCCAGCGAGATGCTCCTCGGTTCGGCCGACATGGCCGCGGAACTCCACGACCTCGCCGAGGACGACTCGGTCGTCGCGGTCGTGCTGCGCATCGACAGCCCGGGAGGCTCGGCGCTCGCCTCCGATCTCATTTTGCGCGAAGTCGAGCTGCTGCGCGAAAGCAAGCCGGTCGTCGTTTCGATGTCCGATGTCGCGGCCTCGGGCGGCTACTACATCGCGGCGCGCGCCACCCGCATCGTCGCCGAGCCGGCGACGATCACCGGCTCGATCGGTGTGGTCACCGGCAAGCTCGCCACCGGGCGCTTCCAGGAGGAGCTCCTCGGGATCACGCACGATCCTCTCCAGCGCGGCGCCAACGCCGACCTCTACTCCGCCCTGAAGCCGTTCGACGAGCGCCAGACGGCGCTCATGCGCAACCGGATGGACGATATCTACGGCCGCTTTCTCGACCATGTCGCCGCCGGCCGCAAGCTCGACCGCGCCGCCGTCGAGGCGGTCGCCGGGGGCCGGGTGTGGACGGGCAACGACGCGCTCGCCGTCGGGCTCGTCGACGAGTTGGGCGGCCTCGACCGGGCGGTGGCGCTCGCCCGCGAGGAGGCCGGGATCCCGACCGCCGACAAGCTCCCGCTGGTCTATCTGCCAAAAGCCCCGACGCTGCTCGACCTGATATCCAGAGAGAGCGGGTCCGGCCTCGAGGCGGGGCTCCTCGGCCTGGTGAGCGACCGCCTGGAGGCGCGTCTCGAAGCCCGGCTCCGGGCGCGCTACGGCGCCCTCGTCGGTCTCGGCCGCCCGCGCCTCGAACTCGAGCTCGACGCCGGCTGGCAGGCGCTCACCCGCGGTCTCTGAGGCCTCTCCGTCTCGCGACCGAGCACCTGCGATATAGTTCAGATCTCGACTCCAGTTGACCCCCCGGCCTCGAGAAAGATTTCCGCAAACTGTGGAAAAACTGTTGATATCCAGCCCACTCCGTGCCTTCGTCCTCTAGCTACTGGTCCCGTCTGCAGGAGCGCCTGCGTGCCATCCTCGAGCCCGAGGAGTACGCCACCTGGATCGCTCCGCTCACGGTGCAGAGCGAGGACGAGAGCGGCCTCGTGCTGTCCGCTCCCAACGAGCGCTTCGTACACACGCTGGAAGAGAGCTACCGCGAGACCCTGGACCGTGAGGCCGCGCAACTGTTCGACGAGTTCTTCTCCGTCACCGTCCTGGCCGGCGAAAGCTCCTCCGAGCGCGGCGCACGCAGCGATTCCTCCGCGCGGGCCGAGCGACCGGAGCGGTCGGCAGCCGGCTCTTCGGCTCCGACTGGCGACCGGCTGAACCCCAAGTACCTCTTCGACACCTTCGTCGTCGGCAGCTCCAACCAGTTCGCCCACGCCGCCGCGCGCGCCGTCGCCGAGAGCCCGGCGCACAGCTACAACCCGCTCTTCCTTTACGGTGGCGTCGGCTTGGGAAAAACGCACCTGCTGCACGCCGTCGGTCACCAGATCCTCGCCCGGCGGCCGGAGCTCAAGGTGCTTTATTTCACCGCCGAGCAGTTCGTCAATCAGCTCATCAACTCGCTGCGCTTCAAGTCGATGCATGCCTTCCGCGAGCGCTACCGCTCGATCGATGTGCTGCTGGTGGACGACATCCAGTTCCTCGCCAACAAGGAGCGCACCCAGGAGGAGTTCTTCCACACCTTCAACACGCTCTACACCAGCCAGCGGCAGATCATCCTGTCGTCCGACTCCTCGCCGCGCAATATTCCGGCGATCGAAGAGCGCCTGCGCTCGCGCTTCGAGTGGGGCCTGATCGCCGACATCCAGGCGCCCGACCTCGAGACCAAAGTCGCGATCCTTCGCCGCAAGGCCGACCAGGACGGGGTCGTCCTGCCCGACGACGTCGCTCTTTTCATCGCCTACCAGGTGAAGTCGAACGTGCGCGAGCTCGAAGGCATGCTCAACCGCGTCGTCGCGTTCTCCTCGCTCACCGCGAAGCCGCTCTCGCTCGAGCTTGCCAAGGAGACGCTCAAGGACATCCTCCCCGAGGAGGGGCGCCGGGCGACGGCCGCCGACATCATCAAGTTCGTCGCCCGCCACTACGGCTTGAAGGTCAGTGAGATCAAGTCGAAGTCGAACTCCAAACAGATCGCCTTCCCGCGCCAGGTGGCGATGTTCCTCTGCAAGGAGCTCACCGATCTTTCCTATCCGGAGATCGGCCGCCAGTTCAACGACAAGCATCACTCGACGGTCATGTACTCGGTCGACAAGATCCAGAAGCTCCGCACCACCGACGCCGAGCTCGAGCGCACGCTCGACGGCATGACCCGCCATCTCGCCTGAATCTAGCGTCCGGGCCGGGCGGAGTTTGGGCGGTTTTCCGCTGCGGGCCGCTAACAGCTGCGGAAAACCGGTGGAGGGACTGTTCAAATCCCGAGCGGCGGCACTTTTCCGCTGTCTTTCGATGGCTCTCCGCAGACGGTGTTCCACAGCCGGCGAGCCCGCAGCCCCCACTCCATTCAGGCCTTCCACCGGCTTTCCGCAGATCCGCCGGCATCTATCTACGACTACGGCTATGTTATGTTTTCCTCTCTCCAGTGCCCGGAGCTTTTAGCGGAGAATCAAGCTATGGAACTACGCCTTCGGCGTGACCTCTTCCTTGCAGAGCTCAGTCCCATGCAGGGGATCGTCGAACGTCGCACGACGATCCCGGTGCTGTCGCACATCCTCCTCAAGGCGGGGGGAAAGAGCCTCCAGCTCGCCGCTACCGATCTCGACGTCTCGCTGACCAGCTCGGTCGCCGCCGAGGTCGAGAGCGAGGGCGCGCTCGCCGTGCAGGCGAAGAAGTTCACCGAGATCGTGCGCTCGGTGGTGGCCGACGAGGTGCGCCTCAAGGTCGAAGACGAGCGCACCCTTCTCGTTTCGGCCGGAAAGGCCCGCTTCCGCATGCATGGGCTGCCGGCAGCCGACTTCCCGTCGCTGCCGACCGTCGACGGCAAGCCGAAGATGGAGGTGCCGCTCGGGAGCCTCCGCCGCCTGGTCGGCAAGATTCTCTTCGCCGTCTCGGGCGAGGATTCTCGCTTCCAGCTCTCCGGTGCGCTGCTCAAGATCAAGTCCAAGTCGGTCGAACTGGTGGCGACCGACGGTCATCGGCTGGCGCTCATCGAGTCGCCGCACGAGTTCAAGGGTGCGGTCGAGGATTCGGTCCTGGTGCCGAGAAAGGCCCTGCAGGAGCTGATGCGGATGGAGGGTGACGGCAACGTCACCTTCCGCCGCGGTGAGCACCACCTCTCGTTCTCCGTCGGCGGCCGCGAAATGACCTGCCGCGTCCTCGAGGGCAGCTTCCCGGACTACGACCGGGTGATCTCGCGCGGCAACGACAAGAAGGCGGTGCTCGAAAGGAAGCCGTTCGCCGAAGCGATCCGCCGCGTGGCGATCATGACCGGCGAGAGAAACCGCGGCGTCCGGCTGGAGTTCGCCGACAGCGAGCTCGCGATCGCCGCCGCCAACCCCGACCTCGGCGACGCCAGCGAGAGCCTCGGCTGCGAGATTACCGGCGGCGACATCAAGATCGGCCTCAACCCCGACTATCTCGGGCACTTCCTCGACGCCGTCGAAACCGACAAGGTGCTGCTCGAGTTGAAGGACGAGAACAGCCAGTGCGTCGGTTCGCCGCAACCGGAAGAGGGCAAAGGGGTAGCCGGCGAGCGCTACCTCTGCGTCATCATGCCGATGCGCATCTGAGCGCCGAGACCACCCCGCTTCGCCGGCTCCGGCTGGCCCGATTCCGTGCGCTGGCACCGACCGACTGGCGTCCGGAATCGGGCTTCAACCTGATTCACGGCGCGAACGGCTCGGGCAAGAGCAGTCTCCTCGAAGCGATCTACCTCACCGCGACCGGCAAGAGCTTTCGCACTCCGACGCTCGCCGAATGCTGCGCGCGCGGCGCCGAGAGCTTTCTCGTCCAGGTGGAGGTCGAGCGCGACGGCGTCTGGGACCTGGGGGCGGCCTACTCCGCCGAGGGTCGGCGCCTGACTTTGCAGGACAAGCCGTCCACGATTGCCGAACATATCGCGTTGCTGCCGGTCGTCGCCTGGAGCGAGGCCGAGCGCGACCTGGTCGCCGGCCCCGCTCAAAGCCGCCGCCGATTCCTCGACCGGGCAGCGCTGCTGCTCCGGCCGACGCGCCTCGCCGAGCACTCGGAGCTCCACCGCGTGCTGGCCCAGAAGCGTCACCTCCTGGCCGCGCGCTCGCGCGGTGCAGGCGCCGAGCTCGGGGCCTGGAACGAGCTTCTGGCGCCGCTGGTGGCGCGGCGCGCCGCCGAACGCGCCGACCTGGTCCAGCGTCTCGAGGCGGCAGCGAGCGCCTTGCTCGCGCGGCAGGGCGGAGACCTGCCGCCGCTGCGCCTGACCTATCAGCCGTCGCCCGGCGCCGCGCTCGGCGGGCCGGCGGCGGTTGCCGAAGCGCTCGCCGCCGGAGCCAGCAGCGAGCGCGAGCGCGGCCAGCCGCTGCTCGGCCCCCAGCGCGACCGGGTCGAAATCCTGCTCGAGACCGCCGCAACACGGCGGTCGCCCTCGGCGGGCGAACGGAAAGTTCTCGTGTTGTCGCTCCTTGCCGGCCTCGCCCAACTCCTCACCGCCGCCGGCCGGGCACCGCTGGTGCTGCTCGACGACCTCGACGCCGAGCTCGATCGTGAGCGTCTCGGTCTCGCCGTCGCGCTGTTCGCCGACGCCCCACAGATCCTCGCCACCAGCAGCCGCCCGGAGGTCTTCGCGGGACGCGCGCCGGGGGTCCGTTGGAGCCTCGCAAGGGGTGTGATCCAGGACTCTTCCGCCAACAACTAACCTATTTATTTTCAGCACTTTGGCGCTTGTTCAACAGGGCCGCCGTGTGATACAGTTCTGCGGTTCGACCAGCCTCCGGAGAACCTCACTTTGGCCAAGCCTCAAACCCCCCAGCAAGCCTCCTACACCGCCGAGGACATCAAGGTCCTCAAAGGTCTCGAAGCGGTCCGCAAACGTCCCGGCATGTACATCGGCGACACCGATGACGCTTCGGGTCTGCACCACATGGTTTTCGAGCTCGTCGACAACTCGATCGACGAGGTGCAGGCGGGCTATGCAACCCATGTCGTGGTCACGATTCACTCCGACAACAGCGTCACCGTCGAGGACGACGGCCGCGGCATCCCGGTCGACCTGCACAAGGGCGAGAACCGCTCGGCCGCCGAAGTGATCATGACCGAGCTGCACTCGGGCGGTAAGTTCGACAACAACGTCTACAAGGTCTCGGGCGGTCTGCACGGTGTCGGCGTCTCGGTGGTCAACGCCCTCTCGGTGCTGCTCGAGCTCGAAATCAAGCGCGACGGCCAGGTCTGGTTCCAGACCTTCCGCCGCGGCAAGCCCGATTCGCCGATCGCGGCGATCGGCAAGACCAAGAAGACCGGCACCAAGGTGCGCTTCATCCCCGACAACGAGATCTTCACGGTGCTCGAGTTCAGCTACGACACCCTCGCCCAGCGCCTGCGCGAGCAGGCGTTCCTCAACAAGGGGGTGAAGATCCATCTCCAGGACGAGCGCAGCGACAAGGCGACCGACTTCGAGTACGCCGGCGGCATCGCCTCGTTCGTCGAACATCTGAACAAGAACAAGAGCGCTCTTCACCCGAAACCGATCTACTTCGAAGAGGTGAAGAAGGACGCCGGGCCGGAGGAGCGCTGCGAGGTCGCCCTGCAGTGGAACGACAGCTACGGCGAGCAGATCTACTC
>Ga0073905_10000743_pt1 | contig 15805 bp, 20 predicted proteins | sample KloWWTupernatant_FD_65482 | JGI IMG/M metagenome (GOLD analysis project Ga0073905, IMG submission 65482) | Active sludge microbial communities from Klosterneuburg, Austria, studying microevolution and ecology of nitrifiers - Klosterneuburg... | ecosystem: Engineered > WWTP > Aerobic digester >... | reverse complement strand
GGCTCAGCCATCGTCCGTCGGGCTCAGCCGGGAGATCTCCCAGCGTTGCGTTCGTAGCGGGCCAGGACGCCCTCGGGGACCTCTTCGGGGGTCAGCACGAACATCTCGTGGTCGCGCCACTCACCGTCCACGTGCATGTAGCGCTCGCGGCGTCCCTCGTAGCGGAAGCCGAGCTTTCGCACGACGGCGAGGCTGTTGCTGTTCTCGGGACGGATCGCCACCTCCATTCGGTGCAGTCCCAGGGTGGTGAAGCAGTAGTCGGTGGCCATCGCGACCGCGGTCGGGACGATGCCGCGTCCAGCCCAGCGCGGGTCGATCCAGTAGCCGATCTGCGCCCAGCAGGCCGAGCCGCGGGTGATGCCCGAAACGGTCACCTGACCCACGAAGATCGGCTTCTTCGTGCCGGCAGGGATGTACTCGACCGCCCAGGGCAGCATCTGTCCGCGGCGGGCACGCGCCGAGAACTGGGTGACCATCTTGGCGAACGTCAGGCCAGGCTCGGGCGCGTTCGCCGGACGGGTCGAATCCCACGGGTGGAACCACGACACCGACCGTTGCCGGATGCGTGCCCACGCCGGCTCGTCCCGGCGGCGAAGCGGACGCAGCGTGACCCCGTTGTGGGTCAGCCGCACCGGCCAATGGGACGGGGACACGACCGGCTCAGTACAGCAACCAGCACGACACGTCGCCGTGCGCCGGGATCGGGTCGCCCGCGGGCACGATGATGACCGCGTTCGCGTCCGCCAACTCGGCTGCCCCGGGCGAGGGCACCGGCAGCGGGGTGATGCCGCGCGAGGTGTGCCGGGCCAGCAGCAGCCTGGTGTGCTGCGGGTCGGCCGCGATGTCGGTGGTCACCGGCGCGGTGACCTCGGTGGGCACGTAGGCCTCCGCCCCAGCCAGCTTCTGCAGGAGCGGACGTCCGAACAGCAGGTAGGTCAGATAGGCGGCCACCGGTTCGGTGGGCAGCACCAGCACCGGCGTCCGCTCGTCGCCGATGAGGGCGAACACCTGGCGGTCGGCCAGGCCGTCCACGCTCGCGGAGTCGACTGCGCCGATGTCGCCGAGCAGTCTGACCAGTTCGTCGGTGGGTCCGGCGAGCAGCAGGACGAGGTCGGCGCGCACCAACTGCTCCGAGAGCGCACGCTCGAGCGCCTTCGGATCGGGATCGACGACTCCGGTCGGGAACACCTGGGCACTATCGGTGCGGGCACTCGCGGCGAGCAGCACCGTGCCGGAGTCGTAACGCTGGTGCAGTTTCGTGAGCGGTACGCCGGGCTCGACCAGGTCGAGCGCAGCGGTCAGCACGACCACCCGCGGACGCGGCCGCGCGAGCACCTTGTCGTGCCCCACCTCGGCCAGCAGGGCCAGCGAACGCGGCGTGAGCTTCGTGCCGCTGGACAGCAGCGCGTCGCCGTCGGAGATGCGTGAGCCGATCATCTCCAGGTTCTGCTGGAAGGTCGCCTCGCCGATGAAGCGGACGTCTTCGCCGAGTACCACTCCGTCGGCGAGCGCGACGACCGCGTCCGCGCCTTCGGGGATGGGCGCCCCGGCCTCGACCCTGACCGCCGTGCCCGGGGTGAGCGGCGCCCCGCGGAAGCCGCCGGCGGCGATCTCGTCGACCACCGGCAGCACCACCGGACGGAGGTCGCTGGCGCCCACGAGGTTGGACGCCCGGACGGCCCATCCTTCGACGGTCGCCGAAGTGAAGGTGGGCAGGTCGATGTCAGAGGTGATCGACTCGCAGAGGGTGAGCTCGGCCGCGTCGAGCAATCCGATGCCGAAGGGACGCAGGGGGGCCACGTTGGAGCGCAGGTAGTCCCGGTGGCCGTCGATGCCGCGAACTCCGGACTCACCGACGTCGGGCGCTCCAGGCAGGTAGGTCGGCTCGGTGACGGTCGCCTCGGCGGGTCCGTCTTCCTTGGCTCGGGTGAACAATGGCATGGGCTTACGATAAGTCAATGACCTCCGGCGCCAGCGCAGGCCAGCCGCGAGCCAACCACTCGGTCTCGAAGGAAGCCTTGCGCGCACGCTTGCGGGCAGCTCGGGCTTCGAGAGTCTCCGATGCCGCCGATGCCCTGTTGACTTCGCACACGCTCAGGTTGAGTGCCGGGGCCGGTGTGGTGGCGGCGTACGTTTCCCGGGCGGACGAGCCGGACACGTCCGCGCTGATCGAGGAACTGCACCGCGCCGGAGTCCGCGTGCTGCTGCCCGTGCTGCGCCGCGAGCCCGACTGGGCCTGGTACGAGGGTCCGGGGACGCTGGCGGACGGGCCGCTGGGCATTCGGCGGCCGACCGGGCGTCCGCTGGGTGCGGACGCGTTGGCGCTGGCCGACGTGGTGTGGGTGCCCGGCCTGGCCGGGACCGTTCGCGGGGACCGGCTGGGGACGGGCGGTGGCTGGTACGACCGTGCGCTGACCTTCGCACGTGCGGACGCGATCCTGGGCCTGCTGCTGTTCGACGACGAGGTGCTGGCTGAACTGCCGACCGATGCGTGGGACCGGCCCGTCCATTTGTTGGTCACTCCCCTGCGGGTGCTCACCTGTGGGCTTGGGGACGGTTCCGAACTCGGTCCAGCTTGACGCGACCTGCCGGGCTGACCGGTGCGGCGGAATAGCCACCCGCGTTTCGGCGTTTGAAGCTGTGGTCGGTAGGATTCGCGGTGGACCGCGTCATGCACGCAACGCCTGCTGGCCGCACCAGCAGTAGACCTCAGGAAGTGAACATGCCCACCTATCAGTACCGCTGCACGTCGTGCGAGAACGAACTGGAAGCCGTCCAGAAGTTCCACGACGATCCGCTGACTGATTGCCCCGACTGCGACGGCAACCTGCGCAAGGTGTACAACGCGGTGGGCGTGGTGTTCAAGGGGTCCGGGTTCTATGCCACCGACAACCGCACCAAGGGCAAGACCAATGCTGCTCGGCCGAGCGCTGAAGGCGGTTCGGGCGAGAAGCCGGCGTCAAGTACCGCTTCTTCGTCGGCCTCGTCGTCTTCGTCGTCGAAGAGCAAGTCATCCACAGGGGCCACCAGCGCTGCGTGAGCCTGTGGATAGCTGACGCGAAATCGCGTCCGCTGCCTATAACAAGGGTGTGCGAGTCACCCAATACCTGCAGAACCTGCGTCGAGCCTTCCGATGGCATCGGCGCTTCTTCGCTGCTCTTTTCGCAGCGGTTGCGGTGCTGGCCGCGCTGTCGGTGCTGGCGTCTCGGGGGGACGCCGGCACCTCAGCCGTGGTGGCGACGCGCACCATCGCGGGCGGGGCGGTGGTGACGGAGGCAGATCTGGCCGTGGTGCGCGTGCCGGCGTCCGTGTTGCCTGAGGGGGCGTTCGCGGACGCGTCCGCGGTGGTCGGGCAGACAGTGGTGGCCGACGTGCCCAGTCGGCGGGTGCTCAGCGCGTCCGATCTGTTGGGGGGTTCGGGACAAGTAGCGGACGGAAGACTCGCGCTGCCCGTGCGGTTCGACGAGTCGAGTGCGCTGGCGCTTTTGAGGGTAGGCACGAGGATCGACATCCTCGGCGCGAACAGCGCGGAGTCCGGATTCGGGGTGATCGCCGAAGGGGTACGGGTGGTGGCAATTCCGCAATCCGACGGCGGCGGTCTACTCGGCGCCGGCCAGGCCGAACTGGTGCTGGTCGAGGTGACCCCAGAGCAGGCCGGAGCTATCTCGGCGGCGGCTGCTGTCTCATCGTTGAACTTCGCCCTGCGCTGATCTGCCGTCCACCTCTAGTAAGGTCTGTGCCGCAAGCCAACGAGAGGGGAATTATGAAGGGCTTCAAAGAGTTCCTGCTGCGCGGGAACCTGATCGATTTGGCGATCGCATTCATCCTGGGTGCGTCGTTCGGACAGGTGGTCACCGCGTTCACGAAGATCATCATGGACATCATCGGACTGCTGGGCGGTAACCCGGACTTCAGCACGGTGTCGGTGGGTCCGATCAATGTGGGCGTGTTCATCACCGCGGTGGTTTCGTTCGTGATCATGGCAGCGGTGCTCTACTTCGGCGTAGTGAAGCCGTACGAGTCGATCAAGGCCATCGGCAAGAAGAACGAGTCCGCCGACGAGGTAGCCGCGCCTACTTCAGAGGAACTGCTGAGCGAGATCCGCGACCTTCTCAAGGCGCAGAAGTAGCCGTTCCCCTAACCTGGCGGTCCCTGAGCCTGTCGAAGGGTCGCGGTCTTCACACGCCATGGTGCGGGGGAACATCTCGAAGCAGCCGCTCCTCGTCCGGATTCAGTCGGGTACGCCCGGACGGGGGGCGGCTTTCGAGCGTCACAAGCCCGAGTAGCGCCCGGGTGGCGCCAAGGGCGGCGTAGAACTGAGCCGCACCACACCCTGCGCGAAGTTCGTCGGGCACCTGATGCGGCCAGGGCTGCTCATCCGCGGCCCGACCGAGTGCGTGCGCGCGAATGCGCTCCCGCGGCCACCCCGCGTCCGCCAACTGAGCGACCAGCCGCTCCGGATCAGGCTCTGGCGAAGCGTCCCCCACCACGCTCCCTGAGGAGCCTTCGCGAGACACCGCGTCCCCCACCACGCTCCCTGAGGAGCCTTCGCCAGACACCGCGTCCCCCGCACCGCTCCCTGAGGAGCCTTCGCGAGACACCGCGTCCCCCACCACGCCCCCTGAGGAGCCTTCGCGAGGAACGAGCGAAGGCGTCACGAAGGGCCGCCCGTCTCCGTCCGCCGCGAGCTCAACGCCGGTCAGCGCGAAACCGAGGGCGACGTGCCAGCGTCCGCTCACCGGTAGTGCGCGGGGGAACCGGTGTCGTCGAGGCGGACTGCGCCGACGACCTCAGCGGGGGCGTCGAAGTGCCACTCCCCCTTCACGACCAGCGACTCGGCGTTTCGCAGCGAGGGGACGACGGTCACCAACTCGTCGAAATCGTCCACGAGCTTGTAGTGGCCGTTCAGGTCGATCTCTGGGATGCGCTCGACGGTCGCGACGAGGCGTCCGTCGGGGCCGAGGTCGAAGACGTCCGAGCGAAGCAGGAGCAACTCGTTGGTGGTCTTGACCGGCAGGAAGCGATCGCGTCCGACGGCGATGGCGGTGGCGCCTGGGAAGACCTCGATGGCCGCGCCCATGGCGCTCTCAAGCTGGATCACCTTGGGCGAGGTCGGGTCGGCGGGGTCGACGGTCTTCTCGTTGCGAATGAGCGGCAGTCCGAGCACGCCTTGGCGAGCGTTGAGGATGTCTCGCAGCTGGACGAGGTCGAGCCAGAGGTTGTTGGCGTGGAAGTACGGGTGCCGATGCTCGTCGGTGAAGTACTCCATCTCTTCCGGCGCGGTCTGTGCGGTGTCGCGAAGAATGAGTTGGCCGTCGGCGATGCGGACGGCGAGGTGCCCGCCCTTGCGGTCGTTGATGGTGCGAGGGCAGACCTCGGCGGCGTAGGGCGCGCCGGAGGTGGCGAACCAGCCGGCGAGACGTGAGTCCGGGGCGGCGCCGAGATTGTCGCCGTTGGCGACGGACGCGTAGCGGAAGCCGGCGTCCACTAGGGCGTCGAGGAGCCCGGTGCCCCACATCGCCGGGTACAGGTCGCCGTGCCCGGGCGGACACCATTCGAGGGTGGGATCGGCGGGCCAGGAGGCGGGGCTGAGGTCGTCGGCGAGGATCTTGGGTTCGGCGTTCTGCAGGAAGTCGAGCGGGAGCCCGTCAACGGCGATGCCGGGGTGACTGGCGAGGTGGGCGAGGGTGTCGTCCCGGGTGCGAAAGCTGTTCATGAAGACCAGCGGAAGGCGGACGTCGAAGTGCTGGCGGGCGTACTTCACCTGGCCGACGATCAGGTCGAGGAAGTTGCGGCCATCGCGGACGGAGAGCAGGGTCTTGGCACGATCGAGTCCCATGGAGGTGCCCAGACCGCCATTGAGCTTGATGATGACGGTCTTGCTCAGGGCGTCACGCTGGTCGGCGTCCGAGACGTGAAGCTCGGAGAGTTGGGGCGGGTCGAGCAGCGGAGTGATGGTGTCTTCCCGGATGAGACCGGTAGCGCCCGCAGCACACAGCTGCCAGTAGTGGCTGAAGTTGTCGATTGCGGCCTGGCTGATGTTGGCGTCCCGCATCTTCTGCAGGCACTGTTCCAAGGCGGTGGCGCTCATGCAGCCGATGCTAGTGCGGTGGGCGCGGGCCCGGCGCGGACGGCAACGAAGGCGAGACTCGCGGAAAGGCCTGAAGACAGTAAGAGAGTGACGCACCACGAAGGGCTTGAAGCCGTCTACCCACCCCCAGGAGACAACATCGAGTGCGTCACTCTGTGAGGAACACTAGCCGACCCGGGGGGCAAAGCAAAGCCGGTTTCTCCTTTCATATCGAGAACACAGGAAAACTTGATCTGGGACGATTTCGGAACCGTAGAGGTTGTCGTCAGACATGCGATCGAGGCAAGCTTCGCCCTGCGAGACGGGCTTTCGTAGTCGGCAGCCGGCCTGCCGATGGCGCGGACGACGAGGCGGTAGGCTGGTTCGGCCTCGATTCTCGAGGCAAGGCCCCATAGCTCAGGGGATAGAGCAGAGGTTTCCTAAACCTTGTGTCGCAAGTTCGAATCTTGCTGGGGTCGCCAGATGGCTGAGCGCAGAATATGCTTCTGACAAGCAGAAACGCGGACCATCAGGACCACTCCCAAGAGATCACGAGACGACACAGATGTGCACTCGGAGCCGTCTCTATCGCACGTAGATCGCACGCCGGAGCCTCCCTTGCCCCCCTTACGTGCAGGAGGCGCTCATGGATCGACGTGGATTCGGCTATGTGCGACGACTTCCGTCGAAGCGGTATCAGGCGAGCTACGCCGGACCTGACCTGAAGCGGCATGTCGGGCCCATGACGTTCACGACCAAGGCCGACGCTGAAGCCTGGCTGGCAACCGAGCGCAAGGAAGTGGAGTCGGGTGCGTGGCGTCCGCCTGACGTTCGCCGGGCGGAGGCCACGCGCACCATCCCAACGGAGACACTGCGAGTACGCGGCCCGCTGGCTCCCCCAGCGCCGCGTCGGGGGCGAGCCGCTGCGGCCCAACACCCTGATCTGCGTTCGTGCCTCAACTCGCGCCCACGAGCCGAGCCCGGATCCCACGCCCGCCAGCTAATCCTTCCGCGCTCAGACCCCGGCTCGCCCACGGCCACGTCCAACAGAACCCCGAACCGCAGCCGAAGCCACAGCCGCGGCATCGGCCGCTAGGCGAACGAACGGCAGGAGACCGAAATGACTGCACAACGCGTCCCGTCGCTGGCGTCGAGTGCCTGACGCTGCATGAAGCCGCCGGCCGCTACCACGTCAGCGTGATGACCCTGCGTCGGCGCATCCGTTCCGGCGCCCTGCCGGCCGTCCAGAGCCGGGCGCGGCTGATCCGAATCCCCTCATTGGCGCTGGAGGAGTTGTTCACGCCGGTGCCGAACGCGACCTGGTCGGCCTCGTGATCCTTGCCGCCCGCAGTCAAGTAGCTACACTTATAGCCATGATGGTTGAGGGTTCCATGGCGCTGAAGGACGTGAAGAACCACTTATCAGAAGTGGTCGAACAGGTCGAGCGCGAGCACGACCGGGTGGTGATCACCAAACACGGAAGGCCGGCCGCCGTCGTGGTCAGCATCGACGACTTGGAATCGATAGAAGAGACCCTCGAGGTCTCGGGCCGTCCCAGACTCATGAAGCAGATCCGCGCCAGCCTCGTTGAGCTTGCTGCGGGCGAAGCTGAGACCCTGACCAAGGACGACCTCCTCCGCTACCTGAAGCCATGAGCCCCGAGCCGCTGCCAATCACCTGGACGCCAACTGCCAAGCGCGCTATCGCCCGGCTCCCGGAGAAGGTCGCAACGGCCGCTGTGGAGTTCATCTACGGCAGCCTCGCCGAGAACCCCCACCGAGTCGGGAAGCCCATGCGCACCGAACTGAGCGGCTTGCACAGCGCTCGCCGCGGCAGCTATCGCATCATTTACCGGATCGGTGAAGCCGTCACGATCATGGCCATTGAACACCGCTCCGACGTCTACCACTCGAGCTGAAGCCCGTCCCAACCGGCCTGCGCAACAGCGAGACGGCCCAACTGTTCATCGCACGCGAATCGCACGACGACTCAAGATTGTGCATCACTCCTAGTCAAAGCCCTATTGGGAAAGCGTTCCCGAACTATGTGTCGCAAGGTCGAATCTGCTGAGGTCGCCAACCGTCTGAACGCGGATCTGCTTCTGACAAGCAGAGAACTAGGCGTTACGGGTATCGGTCTCCGCCCACGCGAGCCCCAGGGCATCGAGCCATTCCAAGTCGACTTCACTGGGTGCTGCTGCGACTATCCAGTAGCCGTCGCCGTCACCGCACACCATCACCAGCGACCGCCCGTGAACATGGATGCGCTGCCGGTCGCCGGGCCACGCCCACTCCCCCACGGGCAGGGGCGCCGTGCCACCCAGGATCAACGCCAGCGAGCTGCCGCTTGCCCCCTGCGAGCTTCGTCGGGCCGGCATCGACCACACGGCTTCGAACGCGGCGTGATGGAGCCAGAACTCCGCCTCGTCCTCACCGGTGCGACGCCACACGGCCGCAGGCTTGTTCTCACGCTCGACATAGCTGCCGTGTTGATCGCGGCCCCACAGCCACACGCCCTGGTTCTCGATCACCAGCACCTCGACGTCGCCGTCGAGAATCGGTGTTCCCGGCACACGGTTGAACGTGAGCAGCGGGGCCACCAACGCGGCCGGGCCGCCGACCTTCTGGGGGACTTCGAACCAGCTGAGAATCCAGTTCCGAAGCTCGTCGACGTGCACGGACAGAGAATACTGAAACGCGGCGCGACCCCGGCATCCTCAACTCCCGCACGCAGCGCGGTCGATGTGCTGCGCCAGAGGCTATCCGTAGAAGATGGGCCAGTAGTGCGACCACCGGCGGATGGTGAGCGGGTTGGTGAGATAGAGCAAGACGACCACGGCCCACGTTGACACAACCAACCCCACGGCGATCAAGCGCCACCGCCGACGGGACGCTCCGGTGAGCCGGGCCGCCCTGCTGCCAACAGCAGCGAACCCGCAGGCAACCACCGCCAAGGACGCCCACACGGTCCCCATAGCGACGACGTACAACGCGGGGTCCTCTCGCTGCGGCGCAACGATTGGCGACTCGATAAGGGCGCACAAGAACTGGCCCGACAAGGCAGCGACGGCCACGATCGCCAGCGCGAGCACCACCAGCACCAACCAGTGACCCCGCAGCGTCGCCGGCCGCACCCCAACTGCCAGACCATCGCCCACGTCCGCGACCCTACCCGGCTCCAGGCGAGAAGGACTGGCGCGCCATCCAGGCGACGCTGTTCTTGCGAATGTTCCTGGCCTGACCGAGTCCATCCGCAAAGCGCGCGCCGAGAGTCTGGACGATCCGGCAATTCGTCCAGCCAGGCTTCGGCAATCTGTATAGTTGAAACTCGGCAAAATGTACAGTTTAGGGGTGATGACATATCGGCCGCGCGTCGCCGACGGCGAACTGGCGACCAAGATGCGCGCTGTCGGGGCAGTGCTGATCGAGGGTCCGAAGGCGTGCGGAAAGACCGCGACCGCATCACGAGCGGCGGCCACGGTGTTCGACATGGCCGGCGACCCCCCCGCGCAGGCATCGGTCGACCTCAACCCCGCGTGGCTGTTCGAGCGCCCGACACCGATCCTCTTCGACGAGTGGCAAGTCACCCCGACGCTGTGGAATCAGGTGCGGCGCGCAGTCGACAACGCCGACCGTGGTCGCGGCCTTTACCTGCTCACCGGGTCGGCAACGCCGAACGACGACGTCAATCGCCACTCGGGCGCCGGTCGGATCGGCGTGCTGCGCATGCGTCCGATGAGCCTGTTCGAGTCAGGACATTCGACCGGCCAGGTGTCGCTGGCCGCACTCCTCGACGGAAAGCGGCAACTCGGGGCCGACAGCGGGCTGAGCGTCCCCGACCTCATGCGCAGGATCGTCATTGGTGGCTGGCCCGACCTGCTCGATGCCGAGGAGGCCGATGCCCGGGTATGGCTCCAGGGGTACCTGCGACAGATCATCGAGGTCGACATCCCCTCCTTCGTCGGACGACGCGACCCACGGACCCTGGAACGCGTCCTGGCGTCACTGGGCAGATTCGTCGCGCAGAGCCCGGCAACCCGCTCGCTGGCCGCCGACGCGGGAGGCGAACGCGGCCCGGTCCCGCCGGCCACGATCTACAGCCATCTGGACGCGCTCGACCGACTCCGCCTGCTGGATGACTCCGCCGCGTGGCAACCGCCCATGCGATCCCGAACCCGACTGCGCAAGACTCCGACCAGATACTTCGTCGACCCGTCCATCGGAACGGCCGCACTCGGCGTCACGAGCCAGGATCTGCTGGACGACCTCAAGGCCGCCGGCTTCCATTTCGAAGCGCTCGTCGTCCGCGACCTGCGGATCTACGCCCAGGCGCTCGGCGGGCGCGTCGACACCTGGCGTGACGCGGGAGGGCACGAGGTCGACGCCATCATCAGCTTCCCGGGGCGGAAGTGGGCCGCCTTCGAGGTCAAGATGAGCCCGTTCGAGGTCGACACCGCCGCAGCGAACCTGCTGAAGTTCAGCGAGCGCGTCGACAAGGAGGCCCAAGGTGAACCGGCCGCGCTCGCGGTAATCACCGCGACCGGCGCCGCCGGCCAACGCAACGACGGCGTGCACGTTGTGCCGATCACCTCTCTGGCGCCTTGACCGACCGAGCAAACCTGGGCGCTCAGGTTGGTGGAGTCGAGCGCCTCACGTTCGGGGAATGGGCGACCCTGTCCCGCTACAAGAAGCTCATCGGCAAACTCGCCGGACCGCTACTCCCGGCGGATCACCATCCAGCACCGCCTCGTCTACGCGGTGTTCGCGGAGGCGCTCATCGTGCATGTCCTGCGCATGTGGACCCACTTCGAGTGATCCGACCGCGATGGACGCGCTGGGTGCTCATCCTTCCGTCATCGACATAGCACGGCTATCGCACGACGCCGCTCCCGCGTGCTGCATCTCCTAGCCACACCCCTCATGGAACAGCCCTCCCAGACCTTGTGTCGCAAGTTCGAATCTTGCTGGCGTCGCCAACCACGCTGGCGTGCACACTATGACGTCGAAGCTCTTCGCCGGGCGCATCAGAGGGAACACACAATGTGCATCGACAGGTTGGTTGAATCGCCCGACGGTCACGGACCTATGCGACGGGCTCGAGACGGGTGACTTTGGGCAGGCCTGCGGCGCGTTCCGCGGCGAGGTCGTGGGCGGACTGCATGGCGAGCCAGGCGCGGGCCGTACCGACACCGCCCTGTTCGAGTCGGACGGCGAGGTTGGGGCTGATCCGGGCGTGGCCGTGCAGGACGCGGCTTAGGGTCACCCGGGAGATGCCGAGCCTGGACGCGGCTTCACTCACGCTGAGGCCGAGGTCGGCCAGCACGTCCTCCCGGAGGATCTCGCCGGGGTGGACGGGCTTGTTCATGGTCATGGTGTTCACCTCCTTCAGTGGTAGTCGCGGTAGTCGACGAGTTCGACATCACTTTCGATGAACCTGAACGTGATCCGCCAGCTCCCGTTCACCCAGACGGGACCAGTGGCCGGTCAGGGAGAGTTCTGGTGGGTCGCTCGGGAGCCCGCGAAAGCCGCTACCCGCGCCGCGACCTTGGGTGCGGGGAGTCCGGATCAGAACGGCGCCGGTGCTGGTGCACGAGTCGGCCCGAGCTCCACGTGGCCAGCGTGGTCGTGGTGGCGAGCTCGGCAGGATCCGCACGGAACGGGTCCTTATCGACCCACTGGAGGTCCGCGCGCATCCCGGGCTCGAGCGTGCCGGCATCGTGGCGTCCGAGAACGGATGCGGCTGCAAATGTACAGGCCTCGATGGCCTCGGAAACCGTAATCGCCTCCTCGGAGTGGAGCTGCGCCGGGCGGGACCCGGTGCTACGCGTGACCGACGCGGCGATCGCCGACCACGGCGACAGATCGCCCGCCGGGTAGTCGGATCCGAAGGCGAGGGTCGCGCCGGCGTCGACGAAGGCCCGCAGCGGCAGCACCTTCAGCGGCGCTGGCACCGGCATCACGGTGAGCTGCCGCGTGTGCGTACGCAGGAAGGCGGGCTGGACGACGACCGGCGCACCGAGATCGGCTAGGCGCCTCACCAGGTCCGCGTCGACGGTCATGGCGTGCTCGATCCGCACGGGGACCTGTCCGGCCAGGACCTTGTCGCGGGACAGGACCTCCAGGAGCGCGATCACGGCACCGTTGCCCACGGCATGCAGGGCCAACCCCGACCCCGCCTCCGCGGCTTCCCGGAGCAGCCCGGGCAGGCGGTTGCCGGCCGCGTACACCTCGCCGTAGTGCCAGTGCCCGTCGCGACTCCTCTTAGGAGCGCCGGTGGCTCGCGAGATCGCTCTCGCTTCCACCGCGTCCGGTCCGAGAAGGACTCGCGCGACGGCCCACATCATGCGCCGGACCTGTGCGGGTGTGAGGTCGAAGTGGCAGCGTTCGCCACCGTCGAGGAGCACCTTCCCGACCTGCCCGGGGACGAGCGCCGGGCTGGTGATCGTGTGTCCTACCAGTAGAGGCGTCGCATCGACCGCGACCGCGGCCAGCGTCTCAACGAAAGCGGACGCTGCTGCGGCAGGGACCGCGGCGTCCCCGATCGCAACGATCCCCGCCGAGGTCAGCCGGCGTCCGTACGCGCTCAGCCGGGCGGGCCAATCGGTCTCCGCGGGACGGGAGACCGCCTCGGCGGCGAAGCTCGCCGCCTCGATGAGCACACCGGTCGGGCGTCCGCGCCGGTCACGGACGATCGCCCCGCCGGGCGGGTCGGGCGTCGCTGCGGTGATTCCGAGCGCAGCCAACCCAGCCGAGTTCACAGACGACTCGTGATAGGTCCGCGACAACACGTGGACGGGCCGGTCGGGACACACGACGTCGAGCTCTGCGGCGGTGGGGCTACGCCGCTCGGCGAGGTCGAGCGGGAGGTAGCCGTGCAGACGCAGCCAGCCACCTCCCTCGGCGTCGGCCATCGCGGTGCGCTTCACCAGATCCACGAGCCAGGTCAGGTCGGGCGCGCCATGGAGAACGTCCACGTAAGGGTCTGCGGCGATCAGGAACGCGTGCTGGTGCGGATCGACGAAGGCGGGCAGCACCGCCCCGTCGGCCAGGACCCGCTCCTCGGCCCCTGGCATCGCGGCGCGCACCTCGGCGAGCGTCCCGGCCGCCAGCACGTGGTTGCCCTCGATGCCAAGGGCCTCGACCGAAGCCGTGTCCGTCCGCACATGGATCGGGCAGCCGTGCAGCACCAGCCCGCTCACAACGCGCTCCACGCGAGGATCTGCTCTACGACGGCGACGAACTCGTCCACAGGGACACCCCCCGGTGGTCGGCCGTACGTGAACTGGCTGATCCGCAGATAGAGCAGGGCGCTGATCGCCACGACCACCCGCGGCCGAAGGTCGACCTTCGAGGCGCTGTAGGTCCCCATCCACTCGGTCGCCTGGTCGAACGACGGCTGGATGACCCTGTCGTACAGGTCGTCGAGGTCGATGGGTAGCTGCGGTTCGCGCACCAACAGCTTCCATAGATCCAGGTCCGCGTCGACAAGGTGCAGCAGCGACTGTACGAGGGCGTCCGCGGGCGACCGGAACGGCCCGGTCGGGTGCTCCTGGGATCGCGTCAATGCCCGCTCGACCGCCTGCTCGAGGAGCGCCTGTTTGCTCGGAACATGTCGGTAGAGACCGCCACCACCGGGTCGCATGCCGAGGGCCTTCTCGATCTCCGAGACCGGCGTGGCGTTGTACCCACGCTCAGCGAACAGCCGCAGCCCCACATCGAGGACGTCATCGCGTCGAGTCATGCGGTAAGTATGCACTTACTGATCGCTCGCCAACCCGATTTCACGATCAGCGGCGCACGAGGGATGTCAGATTGATCGAGCCCGTCACTACCAGACCGGTCCGGCGCCATTGGCCATTGCCGCCGCGTCCGCGGCCGCAGCGGCGTACGCCAGCGAGAGTGGGAAACCTTGACGATGTACACCGTTGGGCTTGCACCTGTGGGTGTGCGATCAGCGCCCGGCAAGCCTGAGTAACGGTCAGCCGCGCCAAGACTCATCCGATCATGCCGCCGTCAACGCGGTCGATCGCGTCGTGATGGAACCTGCATTGAAGCGCGCATTCGGGGGACTGTGCGGTCACGCCTGTCGGACCGCGTGGCGGACGTAGATCACGCCATTGTCGAATCGTCGGTGGTCCAGCAGCTCGAGGTCGAGTCTCATGCCCCGAGGCATCGCCGGCTTTCCGCCACCCACGATGACCGGGCACAGCAGCAGCACGCACTCATCGACCAGTCCGTGCCGGAATGCCTCCGTCGCGATCCCCGCACCCCCGATGCTCAGGTCCGATCCGGACGTCTCCTTGAGCCGGCGCCTCATGTCCGGGGATTAGCCCAGGTGAGCGTGAGGTTCACCACTGGAGTGGGTAGGCCCCCACTTGGACCTGCGTACGCGATCGCGTACGCTGGTGGCGGAGGTGGTGAAAGTGACCGCTGTAAGTGCGACGACTGCTCGGGCGAAGCTGTATCGCCTGATCGACCAGGTCAACGACGAGTCCGAACCGCTGACCATCACTGGCCAGCGGGGCAACGCCGTGCTGGTCGGAGAGGACGACTGGCGCGCCATCCAGGAGACACTGTTCCTTGCGAACGTCCCTGGCCTGACCGAGTCCATCCGCCAGGCGCGCGCCGAAGGCCTGGACGAGGGTTCGGAAGAACTCGACTGGTGACCGGCTGGCGGTTGGTCTACTCCAAGGCGGCCCAGAAGGACGCCCGGAAGCTGGCGTCATCGGGGCTCAAACCCAAGGCCGAAGAACTGCTCGGGGTCATCGCCGACGACCCGTTCGCGAACCCGCCTCGCTACGAGAAGCTCGTCGGCGACCTCGCCGGCTGCTACTCCCGACGGATCAACATCCAGCACCGCCTCGTCTACGAGGTGCTTGCTGAGCAACGCGTAGTGCACGTCCTGCGCATGTGGACTCACTACGAATGAGCGAGGCGCGAGAGGAACTCATCCGCCTCATCGACGAACTCTCGGACGAGTTGGTGAGCACTCCCCTCACCTCTGCGCGCGCCCTCAGCACGCCCGACCCCGAGAAGGGTCGACCTTGGCCGCCAGCGTTCTTCGGCAGCATCGAACGGGCCGCGAACGGCCACACTGACAACGCTTCCCGGGTTGACGAGTACCTTGCCGAGTCTGGCTTCGGCCAGGACTCGCGCGAATGTTGGTGGCGGCTTCATCCGCTCGTCGCTGGGGTGCGCAACTTGGAACGAGGCCAGATCCTTATCGCACGGATGTCGCACGGAACCATCAAGGCGTGCCATAGTCCCTAGTCAAAGCCCTAATGGGACACTCTTCCCCAACCTTGTGTCGCAAGTTCGAATCTTGCTGGGGTCACCAGACGTGAGATATGCGTCTGACAAGCGGGACGCGGACCATCAACTTGCCGGAGTAGGCGCTGTCGGCGATAGCTTCCGGCGGCGCCTCACCGTCGTGAGCAAGTCAGCGACGACGTCCGCGGCGAGTTGCTGGATACTGGCGAACGCGTCGATCCGGTCCGGAGGCCACGTCTCGGCAAATCTGTATGGTCTCCAGGGGCACCTGCGACAAAATCATCGAGTCGACATTCCCCTCCTTCGTTGGACGGCGCGACCCACGAACCCTGGAGCGCGTCCTGGCGTCTCTGTGCAGATTCGTCGCGCAGAGCCCGGCAACCCGCTCACCGGCCGCCTACGCGGGAGGCGAACGCGGCCCGGTCCTGCCGACCACGACCTACAACCATCTGGACGCGCTCGGCCG
>Ga0073905_10000732_pt1 | contig 15947 bp, 10 predicted proteins | sample KloWWTupernatant_FD_65482 | JGI IMG/M metagenome (GOLD analysis project Ga0073905, IMG submission 65482) | Active sludge microbial communities from Klosterneuburg, Austria, studying microevolution and ecology of nitrifiers - Klosterneuburg... | ecosystem: Engineered > WWTP > Aerobic digester >... | reverse complement strand
GTTCTTCATGGTCGCCGCCGGCGTGATGATCCTGCGCAAGACCGACCCGAACCGCCCGCGCCCGTTCCGCACCCCGCTGGTGTGGATCGTCGGCCCGTTGGCGATGGCCGGCTGCGTGCTGCTGTTCTTCAGCCTGGGCTGGAACCCGACCATCAAGTTCTTCTGCGGTTGGGCGATCGTCGGCCTGATCGTGTACTTCGCGTATGCACGCCGCCGCAGCCACCTGGCACCGGGCAACGAGTACCTGCTGCACGGCTACGCCAAGGGCGGGAAGCTGGAGCCGGACCCGCTGGTCCAGGAAGGCCCGAACGCCGGCCCGTAAGCGCCAGCCGCTTCGACGAAAAACCCGGCTTCGGCCGGGTTCTTCGTTGTGCGAGGCCCGCCTACCAGTCGACGTCGAGACCCAGCGAAATGCTGCGGCCGGGGCGCGTGTGGAAATCCAGCGGCGGGCTGGCCTGCGCCAGGTTGATGCCGCGCGTGCTGCTCCAGTTCCAGTAGGTGCGGTCGCCCAGGTTTTCCACGGAAAACCGCAGGCGCACGCCGGTCGTGATCCGCAACCATGCGTGCAGGTCCAGCAGCGCATATCCCGGTGCGCGGAACAGCGGTCCGGCTGATGTATCGAGTTCGCCCTGGCGCGCCACCGCAGTGGCCACCAGTTCCGCGCCGAAGCGATCCGAAACCGGCTCCCAGGCCGCGCCCAGCACCAGCCTGGCCGGGGCGACGCTGTTGAGCGGGCGGTCGCGCGCGGTGTCGCGGCCGCGCGCCCACGCCGCCGATCCGCTCAAGCGCCAGTCGCCGGCGGCATCCGGCACCCACTGCATGCTGGCTTCGACGCCGTGGATGTCGGCGCGGGCGCGGTTGACCGACTGGAACACCAGTGCGCCGGTATCCGGGTCGATGCCGAGGTTCGCGCGCGACTCGATCAGGTCGCGATATTGGTTGCGGTAGATCGACACGCTGGCCTGCAGGCGCTCGTCCTGCCAGCGCCAACCGGCCTCGAGCCCGGCACTGGTTTCCGGCTGCAGTTCGGGATTCGGCCGCACTTCGTAATTGAGCAGGGCCAGCGACAGGCCGATGTTGACGTCGCCGAACGGTGGTGCGCGGAAGCCACGGGCGTACTGCGCGAACCAGGTCGAGCGATCGCTGGCGTGCCAGCGCGCGCCCAGTTTCGGCGTCCATGCCGAATGCGCGACGTCCACCACCTCCTGCAGCGGATAGTCCTCGCGGAACATCGCGTCCGCCTCCGCCTGCAACTGGTAACGCTCCCAGCGCAGGCCGGGGATCAGCGCGAACGCCTCGCCGAAGCCGATCTCGTCCTGCCAGAACAGGCCCAGCTCGCGGCTGCGGCTGGGCGGGAAATCGCGCACCGGGAAGCGCTCGCCAAGGATCACGTTGCTGCTGGTACCGGTGTCGAGGTTGGTCTCGCGCCCATCGCGCTGGCCGAGGTAACGGTGGCCCGCCATTTCGAATCCGAACACGTGCCAGTGCCGCACGCGTTCGCCCTGCTGGTGGGCCTGGCCGAGGAACTCCAGGCCGACATCGTCCTGGCGCAACTCGAAGCGGCGCTCGCGCAGCGAGCGGAAGCGGGTCGTGCGATCTGCCAGCCGCTCCTGCGCGGAGTCCTGGCGGGTGCGGTTGCGCTGCGCGTAGAGCAGCAGTTCGGCCTGCTCCAGCCAGGCCTGGCCGGGCTCCCATTCGTACTGCACGCTGGCGCGGTCGCGCTGGTAGGAATCGTCGCCCAGCAGCGAGGTGGTGGTGGCGAAGCGGCCCGGCCCGAAACGCAGGGACTTGACGTCGGTGTTCACCTCGCCACTGCCATGGTCGAGGGTGGCGGTCCAGCGGTCGGCGCCCGGTCCCTCGAAGACCAGCTTGGCCAGCAGCGAGGTCCGCGCCAGTTCCGCGGGGTTCGCCGGCAGCGTGGACGAGGCGTTTTCGGTTTCGTGGGCCTCGCGGCGGGTCGCCTGCAACAGGCCCTGCAGCGGGCCGGACGCGGCGGCGAATGCGGCCGACAGCAGGCGGCCGTGATCGCGCCCGGACCAGCCGATGCGACCGCCGGCATAGCGATCGGCGCCGACCCGGCCGAGCAGGTCCTGCGGGTCGCGGGTGCGCATCGCAACGATGCCTGCCAGGGCATCGCTGCCGTACAGGGTGGAGGCCGGGCCACGCAGGATCTCGACCCGCTGCACCGCGTCGAGGTCGAGCAGGTCGCGCCCGGCGGCGGCGAACTCGCCCACGCTGAACGCGTCAGCGACCGGCACCCCATCGATTTCCATGCCAACCCGGTTGCCGTCCAGCCCGCGGATCGCGAAGCCCTGCCAGCCGAAGCGGTGGCCATCGCCAATCGCATCCACGCCGGGTTCGTAGCGCACCAGGTCGGCGATCGTCTGCACCTGGCGGCGCTCCATGGTCGCGCGGTCGATCTCGCTGACCGTCCCCACCAGCTGGCGGACCGGCTCGGCGACCTTGCTGGCCACCACCACCACCCGGTCCAGGGTGCGCCGCGCCTGCTCCGGGTCGGCCTCCCCCGCCTGCGCTGCCGCCGGCATCCACAGCAGGCAGGCCAGGATGCGCGGAAGCGGTCGCTTGCGGGGCAAAGGGCAGGATCCGGGCATCGGCGGTGGTCGCGGGTCGTGGGGACGGTTCGCAAGTGTAGGCGTTCACCCGCCGCGATCCGGGCCGCCGCGTGCGCAAACCCGCCCGGCTTGAGCTGGGTCAACTGGCCGACACGTCGGCACTTGACCCATGTCAACCATTCGCCCGGAAGCTGGCCGGACAATGCCGGCAAGGCCTGATGGCCACGCGCTTCATTTCGTCACGGGGAGAGTCAAATGCAACGCAAACACGCACTCACTGCCCTAGCCCTCGCACTGTTCGGCGGTGCCTCCGCCTACGCCGTCGGCCAGATCACCAACGAGCGCCCGCCGCAGGGCACCCTGGAGGCGGGCGAAGCCACCTTCCTGGCCAACTGCGCGGCGTGCCACCAGCCGACCGGCAAGGGCCTGCCCGGCGCGTTCCCGCCGCTTGCAGACTCCGACTACATGAAGGCGCTGCCGAAGGACAAGCTGATCGGGGTGGTCCTGAACGGCTTTTCCGGCAAGGTCACGGTCAACGGCATGGACTACGACGGCGTGATGCCGGCGCTGAACCACCTCAGCGACACCGAGATCGCCAACACCCTGACCTACGTGCTGAACGCGTGGGGCAACAACAGCGGCAGTGTCAGCGCCACCGAGGTCGCCGCCGCGCGCGGCGAGCAGACCCAGCAGGCGGCCAAGTCCGGAACCGCGACCCCGGAAGCGAAGTACCAGGGCGCGCCGAGCACGGTGACCGTGGCCGACGCCAGCGCCGCCACCGGCCTGCCGCCGCTGACCGACGCCGAGCGCAAGGAATCCACCCAGATCTTCTTCGAACGCTGCGCCGGCTGCCACGGCGTGCTGCGCAAGGGCGCCACCGGCAAGCCGCTGACCCCGGACATCACCCGGGTCAAGGGCACCGACTACCTCAAGGCCCTGATCAACTTCGGTTCCCCCGCCGGCATGCCGAACTGGGGCACCTCCGGCCAGCTGACCGCCGCCCAGATCGACACCATGGCGCGCTTCCTCCAGCACGAACCGCCGGCACCGCCGGAATGGGGCATGAAGGAGATGAAGGACAGCATGCGGGTGTTCGTGCCGGTGGAGAAGCGGCCGACCAAGAAGATGAACAAGTACAACACCGACAACATCTTCGCGGTCACCCTGCGTGACAGCGGCGAAGTGGCGCTGGTGGACGGCGACACCAAGAAGATCATCAACATCGTCACCACCGGCTACGCGGTGCACATCTCGCGGCCTTCGCATTCCGGCCGCTACCTGTACACCATCGGCCGCGACGCGCGCATCGACCTGATCGACCTGTGGCTGCCGAAGCCGGACAAGGTCGCGGAAATCAAGATCGGGCTTGAGGCGCGTTCGGTCGAGACCTCCAAGTACAAGGGCTACGAGGACAAGTACGCGATCGCCGGTGCCTACTGGCCGCCGCAGTACGTGATCATGGACGGCGAGACCCTCAACCCGCTGAAGATCGTCGCCACCCGCGGGATGACCGTCGACACCCAGGAATACCACCCGGAACCGCGCGTGGCCGCGATCGTGGCCTCGCACGAGCACCCCGAGTTCATCGTCAACGTCAAGGAAACCGGGCAGATCCAGCTGGTGAACTACGAGGACATCGGCAACCTCAAGATCACCACCATCGGTGCCGCGCGCTTCCTGCACGACGGCGGCTGGGATTCCACCCGTCGCTACTTCATGACCGCGGCCAACCAGAGCGACAAGATCGCGGTGGTGGATTCGCGCACCCAGAAGCTGGCGGCGATGGTCGACGTGGACAAGATCCCGCACCCGGGCCGCGGCGCCAACTTCGTGCACCCGACCTGCGGGCCGGTGTGGGCGACCTCGGCACTGGGCAACGAGAAGATCACCCTGATCGGCACCGACCCCGACAAGCACCCGTCCCATGCCTGGAAGGTGTGCGAAGTGCTGCTCGGCCAGGGCGGCGGTTCGCTGTTCATCAAGACCCACCCGAAGTCCCGCAACCTGTGGGTGGACACCCCGCTTAACCCGGATCCGAAGGCCAGCCAGTCGATCGCGGTGTTCGACATCGGCAACCTCAAGTCCGGCTTCAAGGTCCTGCCGATCGCCGAATGGGCGAACCTCGGCGAAGGCCCGAAGCGGGTGGTCCAGCCGGAGTACAACGCGGCCGGCGACGAGGTCTGGTTCTCGGTGTGGAACGGCAAGACCCAGCGTTCCGCGCTGGTGGTGGTGGACGACAAGACCCGCAAGCTGAAGGCAGTGCTGAATGACAAGCGCCTGGTCACGCCCACCGGCAAGTTCAACGTCTACAACACGGTGAAGGACGTCTACTGACGCGCCCCATCGGTGCCCCACGACCCCGCCAGCGCATGCTGGCGGGGTTTTTCATGGCAGCCCCCCGGAATTCCCGCATGCATGACCTCGAACGCGCAGCGCGCCAATCCCTGATCGACACCTGCATCGCGATGAATGCCAGCGGCCTGTCGCTGGGCAAGTCGGGCAACGCCAGCCTGCGCTGGGGCGATGGCCTGCTGATCTCGCCCACCGGCACCGCATACGCGCAGTTGCGGCCGGAGCACATCGTCTACCTGGATGCCGACGGCAACTGCCCGGCCGGGCAATTGCTGCCGTCCAGCGAGTGGCGGATCCACTGCGACATCCTGCGTGCATTCCCGGCCTGCGAGGCGGTGGTCCACGTGCACTCGACCCACGCCACCGCGCTGGCCTGCCTGGGCCAGGAGATCCCGCCGTTCCACTACATGGTGGCGATGGCCGGTGGTGCCCGCATCCCCTGCGCCGACTACGCGACCTTCGGCACCCCCGAGCTGTCCGCCAACGTCCTGCGCGCATTGGATGGCGGGCTCCGCGCCTGCCTGATGGCGAACCACGGCCAGGTGGCGGCCGGCAAGTCGCTGGCCGACGCGCTGGCGCTGGCGGAGGAAGTGGAGAACCTGGCCCGCCAGTACATCCTCGCGCGCAGCCTGGGACCCACCCGCGACCTGCCGGCGGAGGAAATGGACGAAGTCCTGCGCCGCTTCCGCCACTACGGGCAACAGCGCCGCACCGAATGATCCGGCTGCAACCGGGCATGAACCCGGGCGCGATCGTCATGTAGGCGGGCACATGCAGCCGCTACACTTCGCCGAATGGACACCCCCGCCTTCGACCACAACCTGTTTGCCGGCTGCGCCGCCCGGATCGTCTCGCATACCCGCGAGCTGGCGGCGAAGGGCTGGACCCCGGCCACCGCCGGCAATTTCTCGATCCGGATGGGGCCCGGCCACGCCGCGATCACCATTTCCGGCAAGGACAAGGGCCGCCTGACCGAAGCCGACATCATGGTGGTGGACATGGCGAACCAGCCGGTCGCGACCCACCACCGTCCCTCCGCGGAAACCGCCCTGCACACCCACCTCTACCGGCGCTTCCCGGACGTCGGCTCGGTGCTGCACACGCATTCGAGCAACCAGACCGTCGCCGGGCTGCTGCACGCCGACGCCGGCCGGGTGCGCCTGCGCGGCTACGAGCTGTTCAAGGCGCTGCGCGGGCATGACACCCACGAGGCCGAGCTGGACCTTGCGGTGGTGCCGAATTCGCAGGACATGGACGCCCTCATCGCCAGCGTCGACGCGCTGCTGGACACCCCCAACACCTGGGGTTACCTGATCGCGGGCCACGGCCTGTATGCGTGGGGCCACGACATCGCCGAAGCCCGCCGCCACCTCGACGCGTTCGAGTTCATGCTCGGCTGCGAGCTCGACCTGCGACGCCTGCGCGCCTGACCCCTCCCCTGCACGGACCACCGCCTTGAGCCGCCTGCGCATCTTCGACGAGCACGACCCCGCCACGCCGCTGCTGGAAACCCGCGACCATGCCGCGATCGCGGCGGAACTGGCCAGGATCGGGGTCGAGTTCCGGCAATGGCAGGCCGTGCATCCGGTGCAGCCGGGGGATCCGGCGGAGGCGATCATCGCCGCCTACCAGGCCGACATCGACCGCCTGGTGCAGGAACGCGGCTTCCGCAGCGTGGACGTGGTGAGCATCGCGCCGGACCACCCGCAGCGCGAAGCATTGCGCGCCAAGTTCCTGGACGAGCACTTCCACAAGGAAGACGAAGTGCGCTTCTTCGTGGCCGGCAACGGCCTGTTCTCGCTGCATGTGGGCCAGCAGGTGCATGAAGTGCTGTGCGAGGCCGGCGACCTGATCTCGGTGCCCGATGCCGCCACCCACTGGTTCGACATGGGCCCGGAGCCTAGCTTCGTCGCGATCCGCTTCTTCACCGAGCCGGACGGCTGGGTCGGCCATTTCACCGGTACCGACATCGCCCGCCGGTTCCCGCGCCATGAGGCGGGCCAGGCCAACGCCTGAGCGATCCGATGCAGACCACGATCCTCACCGACATCGAAGGCACCACCTCCAGCATCTCGTTCGTCAAGGACGTGCTGTTCCCGTACGCGCGCCGCGAACTGCCGCGCTTCGTGCGCGAGCGCGGTGACGAGCCCGAGGTCCGCCGCTGGCTGGACATGGTGGCCGCCGAGCATGGCGGCATCTGCCAGGACGCGGTCATCGTCGAGACCCTGCAGGGCATGATCGACCAGGACCGCAAGCACACCGCGCTGAAGGCGCTGCAGGGCATGATCTGGCTGGAGGGCTATCGCAGCCGCGATTTCAGCGCGCACGTGTATCCGGACGTCGCCCCGCGGCTGCGCGCATGGCGCGACGCCGGCCACCAGCTCGCGGTGTACTCGTCCGGGTCGGTGGCGGCGCAGAAGCTGCTGTTCGGCAATTCGGATGCCGGCGACCTGCTGCCGCTGTTCGATGCCTTCTTCGATACCGAAGCCGGCCACAAGCGCGATGCGGACAGCTACCGGCTGATCGCGGACCGGCTGCACCGTGCGGTCGGCGATGTCCTGTTCCTGTCCGACGTGGTCGCCGAACTCGATGCCGCGCGCGAGGCCGGCATGCGCACCGTGCTGCTGGATCGCCGCGAGGACTATCCGCAGCCGCGCATCGGCGAAGACGCCACCCATGGCCACCTGCGGGTGGAATCGTTCGACGGGATCCAGCCTCAGGCTGCGTCGATCGCGTCGCTGTGGCGGGGGTAGGGTTCGCCGCTTAGGCTCCGCATCCGGCTCCGATGCGCGGCCGCGCGCCATCCATGGCGCGCTCGAACCCTATCCCCGCCACAGCGCCACAGCGCCGCACCCCGACCGACTATGGCTTTCGGTCTTGCAGGCGATAGCGGGTCCCGGCCCGCACTTCACCGCGCCAGCGGTCGAACGCGCGCACTTCGATGCGGTGTTCGCCGGCATCAAGCGTGGTCGGCAGGGCGCCGCGCCACAGGTGCTGCGAAACTTCCGCTTCAGGGGAACGGTCGAAACCGCGCAACGCCTCCGCCGCATCGTCGCGCATGTTTTCCGCCAGCAGCGCGGGATCGGGCTGCAGGACCTTCTGCATCGGCAGCCACCCGCCGTCGTCGATGCGGTATTCGACGCGGGTGTCGTCCATGCCCATGTAGACGTTGGCGAACACGCCCCACCCCGGGTAGGCGCCGCGCCGCAGGACCCTGGGCGCATGCAGGCCGATGCTGGTGTCGGCGGCGTCGCGCGCGTTGTGCCAGGCCAGCGCATAGGTGCCGCCCGCCATCACGTCGAGCACCGCGTAGCCATTCGGGGTGCCGTCGGCCATGGTCGCGTCCGGGATGCCCGCGGCATCCTTCACGCCCGACCAGTACGCGCCGCTGGCGGTGCCGACGTTGTATTCGTGCAGTGGCGCCGGGCCCTGCCAACCGCTCGCGGCGCCGTGGAAGACGTGGCGCTGGGCGTGGCTGTGCGCGCTCACCACCAGCACGTGCGGGAAATCGCGCAACAGCGCGAACAGGCGCTCGCGATCGCCGTCGCGGAAGCTGTCCTTGCCCGGCTCCTCGAACAGCGGGATGTGCAGCGCGACCACCAGCAGGCGGTCCTTGCGCAGCGCCGGTAGCCGCGCCTCAAGCTGTGCGAACTGGTCGTCGCGGAAGCCGCCGATGTAGGCCGGCTTGCGGCCGGGCAGCGCGATCACGTCGTCCAGCACCACGACGTTCGCCAGCGCGGTTTCGCGGACCAGGGTGTCGGGGCCGATCCCGCGCCGGAAGCTGCGCAGGGAACCGGCATCATCCTGCGCATCCGGATCGACGTCGTGGTTGCCGGGCACGTGCAGCCAGGGAACCCCGAGCCGCTCGGTCTCGCGCCTGACCGCCGGCAACAGCGCCGGCACGTCGTCGACGATGTCGCCGAGGCTGATCCCCAGCTGCGCGCGATGGCGGCCGCGCAGCGGCTCGACGATGTCGCGGCGGAAATAATCGAGGTCCTGCTCCGACTTCACCTGCGGGTCGCCGAACAGCAGGATCCGCATCCCGGGCGCGGCCGCGGGCGCCGGCCCGCACCAGCCCCAAAGGCCCAGCAGCAACAACGCGATGATCCTGCGCATGTCCCCTCCTTGCCGGGGATTATGCCGCTGCCGTTGCGACACCTGTTTGCACTAGAATCCGGGAATCGTCGGCGGGGGTGCCGGAAGGCAGGCGGGACAGTTGCTCGGGATCGGGATTGGCTTGCGGTCGATGCTGTTCGGACTTGCCCTGCTGCTGGCGGGGCTTGGAAGCGCGCGCGCGATGGATCCGTACCCGCTTGCCCCGGGCCAATCCGCGATCCCGCTCGGCGCCCACCTCCAGTTCCGCGCGGACGCACAGGCGGCGGATGGCGCCACCGAGGCCTTTGCGCGGGCGCGGGCCGGCGAGTTCGCGCCGGTGCCGGATGGCAACCCGACTTTCGGTTTCCAGGACGGTGCCTACTGGTTCTACCTGCCGGTGCTGAACCAGCACCCCGACGAACTGCACTGGCTGCTGGTGCAGGAGTACGCGCTCAGCGACCAGGTCGACCTCTATGTCCGCTACCCGGACGGCAGGGTCGAGCACCAGGCCAGCGGCGACCACCAGCCGTTCACCAACCGCTTCATCCGCTACCGGCACCCCAACTTCCGGATCGACCTGCCGCTGGGGCAGACGGTGGAGGTGCTGGTGCGGGTGCAGAGCGAAAGCTCGATGCAGGTGCCACTGGTGCTGTACACGCCGCGCGCGCTGACCGAGATCATGCGCGACACCCAGTTCTCCACCGGCCTGTACTACGGGATCGTGCTGGCGCTGCTGTTCTACAACCTGGTGTTGTGGATCATGCTGCGCGACCCCGGCTACGGCTGGTACCTGCTGCATACCGGGGCGTTCGGGCTGGTGCTGTTCACCCTCAACGGATACGGCTTCGAATATTTCTGGCCGAACTGGCCATGGCTGGCGGACGCCGCGGTGCCGCTGTCGATCTGCCTGGCGCTGATCGGCATGCAGCAGTTCTCGCGCAGCTTCCTGGAACTGAGGGATCGCTGGCCGGCCGGCAACCTGGCCAGCCTGGCCCTGATCGGCCTCTTCGCGCTGCTCGGCATCGCCTCGACCTGGCTGCCCTACAGCACCGCGACGCCGCTGGCGTCGCGGATGGTGCTGCTGGGCGTCATCTGGATCATCATCGCGGCGGTGGTGATGCTGCGCCGCGGGTACAAGCCCGCCCGGCTGTTCCTGCTGGCGTGGTCGTTCTTCCTGTTGGGCACCGCGGCGTTCACCCTGCTGGCCTTCGGCATGTTGCCCAGCAATTTCTGGACCCAGAACGGCGTGCAGATCGGCTCCGCGCTGGAGATGCTGCTGCTGTCGCTGGCGCTGGGCTCGCGCTACGCCGGCCTGCGCAACGAGAACATCCGCATCGTCCAGCAGACCAACGAGCAGCTTGAACGCAGCGTGATCGACCGGACCAAGCAATTGCGCACGGCGATGGCGCAGCTGGGCGAAGCCAACGTGCAGCTGCGTGAATTCAGCCGGCGCGACCCGCTGACCGGCGTCTACAACCGCCGCCATTTCCGCGAGACCCTCGAGCAGGCACTGGATGCACGCAGCGGCGATGGCAGGCCACTGGCACTGCTGCTGCTGGACCTCGACCATTTCAAGCGGATCAACGACCGCTATGGCCACCTTGCGGGCGACGACTGCCTGAATTTCGCCGCCCACGGGATGGAGGAAGTGGTCGTGCCGCGTGGGGGCATGGTCGCGCGCTTCGGCGGCGAGGAATTCGTCGCGGTGCTGCCTGGCGCGGATGCACAGGAGGCCTTGCGGATCGCCGAGGCGGTGCGCGCGCGCATCGAACAGTCGCCGGTCGCCAGCTGCGGACATAGCATCCGCCTGAGTGCGAGCATCGGCGTGCACAGCGTTGCCGGCGGCCAGCAGGCGACCCCGGAAGACGTGATCCGGATCGCCGACGAGGCCCTGTACCGGGCCAAGGACGACGGCCGCAACTGCGTGCGGCACTCGGTCAGCGTGGCCTGAGCCCGATCCTCGCCGGGGCCGCGCCACCGCCCCGGGATGCTGCCGTTGCTACCTGATCGCAGCCCGCGCCGCGGCCAGTACGCTGCCATCCGCGACCATCCGCACCGCCGCCGCCACTTCCCCATCCATCGCGCGGTCGCGGTCGAGGAACGCGATGCGTTCGCGGATCGCGGCATGCGCCGCCGCCACTGCATGCCCGGGGCGGAACGCATCGGCCGCGGCCAGTTCCGCACGCAGGCCATCCACTTCGGCGACGAAGCCGGTGCGATCGTCGGTATCCGCCAGCGGACCGCCCTGCACCTTCGACGCGAACGCTTCCGCATCGCTGCGGTCCGCGAGGTCACGCGCGGCATTGATCATGTCGCGGCGCAGGTCCAGCGCCTGCGCGGCGGTGTACAGCTCCAGGCCCAGCACCTTGCCCAGGTCGTCCGCCATCGCCAGCACGTGGCGCGCCTCGTTGGCGCCCATCGACACATGGTCCTCGGCGTTGGCGCTGGTCGGGACCGAATACACCGAGGCCGGCATCGCCCGGCTGGCAAGGTCGTTGACGATCGCCGCGGCGGTGTACTGCACGATCATGTGCCCGCTCTCGGTGCCGTCCTCGTTGCCGATCAGGAACGCCGGCAGGCCATCGTTGGTGGCCGGGTCGACCAGCTTGTTTATCCGGCGCTCGCTGATCGAGGCCAGCACCGGGATCGCCGCCTTCACGTAGCTCATCGCCAATGCCAGCGGCATGCCGTGGAAGTGGCCGGCGGAGATCACCTGTTCCTCGACGAATTCCGCCTGCTTGTCCGGGAACACCAGCGGGTTGTCGGTGACCGCGTTGAGCTCGACATCGAACACGCGCTTGGCCTGCTCCAGCGCATCGCGCACCGCCCCATGCACCTGCGGGATGCAGCGCAGCGAGTAGCTGTCCTGTGGCTGGTGCTTCTTGCCGCCACGGAACGGCCGGAAGCGCGCGTAGAACTTCTCGCGGCCGTGGCGCTGTCCGAACGGCACCCAGTCCCAGCCGATGTCGAAGCCCAGCGCCTGCGATTCCGGCGTCTCCCAACTCGCGGGCAACCACTGGCGGAACCGCGGCACCAGGTGGTACGGGATGTCGGCCAGGGTGGAACCCGCCAGCAGCGCGCGCAGGTTGGCGGCGGTGCGGACCTGCCCCGGATGCGGGCGCAGCGCGTGCACGTCCGGCGCGAACGCGCCGAGGCGGCCGGCGAACGCGTCGATGGTCATCGCCGCGGCGAGGTCGGCGGTGTCCAGCAGGCCGTCAAGCCTGTGCAGCGCCAGCACGCCGGTGGCCAGCATCTGCGCGGTGCCGTTGTTGAGCGCCAGCCCTTCCTTGTACGACAGCGAGACCGGCTGCAGCCGCTTGCGCCGGAGCGCTTCGGCGCCCGGCATGCGCTCGCCGTCGATGAAGGCTTCGCCGCCGCCCAGCAACACGATGGCCAGGTGCGACAGCGGCGCAAGATCGCCGGACGCCCCCACCGATCCCAGCTGCGGCACTACCGGCACGATGCCGGCATTGAGCATCGCCGCCAGCGCTTGGAGCGTCTGCACGCGGATCCCGGAATGCCCGCGCAGCAGGGTGTTGATGCGGATGCACAGCATCGCCCGCACCACCTCCGCCGCGAACGGCTCGCCCACGCAGACCGCGTGGGTCACGATCAGGTTGTCCTGCAGCTCGACGTGCAGCGAGCGCCCGGAGCGCACCGCGCCCGGCAATTCGTCGCGCAGCGGATGCGCGCCCAGCAGCTTGTCTGCGTTGCTGCCGAAGCCGGTGGAGACGCCGTAGATGGGTTCTTCGCGCGCGACCTGCGCGGCCAGGAACTGCGCGGCGCGCTCGACCTTGCGCAACGCGGCGGGATCGAGGTCGACGGCGGCACCGTTCGCGACCTCGACCAGTTGCGCCCGGGTCAGCGAATTGCCGTCCAGGGTGATCATCGTGCTCATGCCAGTGCTCCCTCGCGCAGTTCGCGCGCCTGCAGCAGCGCGGCCGCCAGTTCGTGCCCCGCGACCTCGAACTGCTGGCCTCGGCGCAGGTCCTTGACCGCCACCACGCCGCGCGCGGCCTCGTCCTCGCCACGCATGGCCACGAAGCGGATCCCGGCCTTGTCGGCGTACTGCATCTGCCGCGCCAGCTTGCGCGGCTCCAGTTGGGTTTCCACGTTCAGGCCGGCGGCGCGCAGCTGCTGCGACATCACCAGCGCAGCCTCCAGCCCGGCATCGTCGAGCAGCGCAACCAGCACGTCGACCGAACTGTCCACGGTCCCGACCAGGCCCGCCTCGCGCAGCTGGTAGAACAGCCTGGTCAGGCCGATCGAGATGCCCACGCCGGGCAGCTTCGACTTGCTGTAATGGCTGGCGAGGTTGTCGTAGCGCCCGCCGGAACAGATCGAGCCGATCTGCGGGTAGGCGTCCAGCGTGGTCTCGTAGACCACGCCGGTGTAGTAGTCGAGGCCGCGCGCGATCGAGAGGTTGATCGCGTAGCGCGCCTCGTCCACCCCGAGCGCGCGCAATTGCCGCAGGATCGCGCCCAGTTCGGCGCGGCCTTCCTCGAACAGCGCGGTGCCGCTGCCAAGCGCATCGAGCTTGGCCAGCGCATCGTCATGCCCGTGCGAGCGCACCCGCGCGAACGCCATCAGCCGGTCGATGGCCTCGCCTGCCAGCCCGAAGCCGTCCCCGGCCAGGGTTGCGCGCACCGCGTCTTCGCCGCGCTTGTCCAGCTTGTCGAGTTCGCGCAGGACCGCGAACTGGGCCTCGCCTTCGATGCCCAAGCCCTCGAAATAGCCACGCAGCAGCTTGCGGTGGTTGAGCTGGATGGTGAACTCGCCGATCGCCAGGCGCTCGAACACCGCCGCGATCACTGCCGGGATCTCCGCATCGAATCGCGTCGACAGCACGTCCTTGCCGACCACGTCGATGTCGCACTGGTAGAACTCGCGGAAGCGGCCACGCTGGGCGCGCTCGCCGCGGTACACGCGCTGCATCTGGTAGCGGCGGAACGGGAACGCCAGCTCGTGCTCGTGCTCGGCCACGTAACGCGCCAGCGGCACCGTCAGGTCGAAGCGCAAGGCCAACTCCGGCAGGCCCTCTCCCGACTTCTCCAGCGCACCCGTGGACTGGACGAAATAGACCTGCCGTTCGGTTTCGCCGCCGGACTTGGTCAGCAGGACCTCGGACAGCTCCATCACCGGGGTTTCCACCGGCAGGAAGCCGAAGCGCTCGAAGGTCTGGCGGATGGTGTCCAGCATGCGCTGGAACGCGACCTGGTCGCGGGGCAGCAGCTCCATGACGCCGGGCGGGGTGCGTGGCTTGATCAAGGTGGTCGATTCCGGCGCGGGAAAGCCCGCAAGTGTAGCGTTTCGGCCATTCCAGGGCCCATCCGGGGACCTCATGCAGCGCAGGGTCTTGCCTCGGGCAGGGTCGATTGCCTACAATGCGCGGCTACACCGTCGGGGTGTAGCTCAGTCTGGTAGAGCGCTACGTTCGGGACGTAGAGGTCGCAGGTTCGAATCCTGTCTCCCCGACCAATCGATGCATTGTGTGACGAGAAAACCGCCCGCGTGGCGGTTTTTTCATGCCTGCGGGATGCCGGGCATGTCCACATCCGGAGCCATCCTGCGTTTGCAACGGTACGTCCCTTGCGCCAGGTGCCGCGTGGCGGAACCGCAGCAACCCACGGCGGGCGATCCGCCGCCGCACCCCTACCACCCGCCGCTGCTGCGGCGGCTGGCGCTGCAGGCGATCCTGCCGATGGCGCTGGTGGCGCTCCTGCTGTTCGTGCTGCTTGGCTGGGAGGCATCGCGGCTGCTGCCGGCCGGCAGCCCCGCCCTCTCCGCCACCCTGCTGCGGCACGGGCTGCTGTTGCTGGCCGGCCTGCTGGTGGTCGCGGCAAGCGGCTGGCTGGTGGCGGTGCGCACGCTGCGACCGATCACCGAACTGACCGAGGCGATCGAACGCATCGGCCGTGGCGAACAGGTGCGCCTGCAGATCGACCGCGGCGAGATCCTCGGCCGCCTGCAGCGCGGCGTCAACGAAGCCTCGCAGGCGCTGGCGCGTTCGCGCAACCGGATGGAAAGCGAACTCGGGCGAACCGCGGTGGAGCTGGCCGACAAGAACGCCCGGCTTGAGGCCGCCAGCCAGTCGCGGGCGCGCTTCCTGGCCGCCGCCAGCCACGACCTGCGGCAACCGCTGTACGCGCTGACGCTGTTCTCCTCAGCGTTGCGCGCCGGCGAAACCGACCCGGCCAAGCTCACCCGGGTACTGCACATCGAGGAATGCGTGGCCTCGCTGGACCACCTGTTCTCGGAACTGCTGGACCTGTCGCGGCTGGAGACCGGCGCCGTGCAGGCGGCGATCGCCGACGTGCGCCTGGACGAGGTGTTCGACGAGGTCAGCCGCAACTTCCGCATGCTCGCCGAATCGCGCGGGCTGCGCCTGATCGTGCGCAAGACCGATGCGTGGGTACGCGCCGACCGCACCATGCTGACCCGCATCCTCAACAACCTGGTCAGCAACGCGCTGCGCTACACCGACCACGGCGGCGTGCTGGTCGGGGTCCGCCACCAGCGCTCCGGGCAGGTGCGCATCGACGTCTGGGACACCGGCCACGGGATCGCCGCGGAGCACCAGCCACGCGTGTTCGAGGAGTTCTACCAGGTCTCGCACGAGCACGCGCATCCGGGCGAACGCCAGCGCGGGCTAGGGCTTGGCCTTGCCACCGTGCGCAAGCTCGCGGAACTGCTGGGCTGCCGCATCTCGCTGGCGTCGATCCCCGCGCGCGGCACCCTCGTCTCGCTGGTGATGGCGGCCGGCACCCCGGCGGCGCATTCGCACGTGCCGGATTTCGGCGACGCGCCGCTGGACGTGAGCGGCCTGCGGGTGCTGGTGGTGGACGACGAGGTCAGCATCCTCGAAGGCCTGCGCGCCCTGCTCGCCGAATGGGGCTGCGACATCCGCGCGGTCGAGGACGAAGCCGC
>Ga0073905_10000730_pt1 | contig 15954 bp, 13 predicted proteins | sample KloWWTupernatant_FD_65482 | JGI IMG/M metagenome (GOLD analysis project Ga0073905, IMG submission 65482) | Active sludge microbial communities from Klosterneuburg, Austria, studying microevolution and ecology of nitrifiers - Klosterneuburg... | ecosystem: Engineered > WWTP > Aerobic digester >... | reverse complement strand
GGTGTAGGTCCCTGCCGCCACCCCGGCCAGGTCGAGCTCGCCCTCGCCACCGGGCTTGAGCATCTCGGTGGCCGGGCCACCCTCGACCGCCAGGTCGTGGTCCATCGTGCCGTCGTTCTTCACCTTGAGGACCGAGTCGGCCGCCGCGGTGGCGTCCGGTGGTTTGATGAAGAACTCCCCGAGCGAGACCTCGGTGACGGCGGCACCGCCGCCCCCGCCGCCGGCCGAGCCGCTCCCGCCGCCTCCGCTGGCGTCGCTGGCCGCACGGGCGGCCAGCCCGACGGCGAAGATCGCCGCCACGATGGCGAAGAGGCCGAATATGAACCCGCACACCGCCAGGGTCTCGAAGGTCGTGCCCTTGCGAAGCGGAACCGGACCAGTGTGAACCGACCCGGTCGAGCCGGTGCCGGACGCAGTGGTGTCGTGATCGACGTCGTTCTGTTCGACAGCCATGTCGTCCTCCTCAGTGTCCCGATGCGGTTTCGGCCGGTGCGACGTCGCCCGCCTGGAAGACGCCCATCGCGCCGATCCCGACGTTGACGAACTTGTGGGTGACGAAGGGGTAGAGCCCCACCTCGTCGAAGCTGAACTCGACGAAGCCGCCCTGGGCGGGCTGCAGGTCGAGCGTCTGGGAGCCACCCCGCTGGCCGTCACCGGGTCGCAGGAGGTAGTTGCCCTCCTTGTAGACGGTGTCGAAGATGGTGCCGATCACGTGCCACGACGAGTTCTCCGATGGTCCGGCGTCGAGCACCCAGGCACGGATCCGCTCACCCGGTTCGACCCGGATCGGACGTGCTGCATAGCCGTTGACGTAGCCGTTGAAGACGATCGCGTCCCACGCCGACTTCTTCATCTTGTCGAGGCTGCCGACCTCGCCCTGCGGGCCGGTGTAGATCTCGGACTGGACGAAGGCGAACTCGTGGTCGACGGGAGCCAGGTCCGGCGGGTCGATGATGATCGCGCCGTACATGCCGGCACCGATGTGGTGCAGTGCCGGTGGCGTACCGCAGTGGTACATGTAGATCCCGGCGTGCTTGGCCTCGAACGGGTACTCGATGCTCTCGCCCGGGTTGATGGTCGCCATGCGGACGTTCCAGGCCACCTTCGAGGCGTGGAAGTCGACCGAGTGACCGAGGGTGCCCTCGTTCTTGAGGGTGAAGTTGAACTGGTCGCCGAGCTTGCCCCGGTAGAACGGACCGGGCATCAGCTTGTCGAAGGTCCAGATCTGCTGCTCCACGCCCGGCGCCACCTCGGCGACGTCCTGGTCGTGGGCCGTCATGGTGATGTTGTGCACCGTCTCGGCCGGCGCGGGTGGCAGGACCGGATCCCGGGCCACCCAGTCGTCGGCCGGCTTGGCGGCGAAGTCGATCTGGGCCCCGGACGATGCAGCGGGCGTCCCGCCCGATCCGCCGCCCTCAGCGGGTGCGGCTGAACTGCCTGATCCACCTCCGCTGTCGGGCCAGGCCGCGGCGGCGGCGACCCCGACCATGGTGGCTGCACCGATGCCCCCGACGGTCGCCCCGACGACCGCTCGGCGACTGACGGCGCCCTGCCCGGTTCCTGCTTGCTCTTCGTGATCAGCCACGTTCATCCTCCGAACGCGTTGGCCCCCGTTGTGAGTGGAACTCGATGACCGAGGCGGGTGAAGCACCTGCGACGCCCATCACCGATGACAGTAACGATGTCGGAGGGTCGAAGAACCGTGACCTTCGACCCTAATTGCGCACCCTTGTCCGTTCGGACGGTGTCACCGGTCACCTCGGATCATCGACCGCCTGGTAGCGCGCCACGGTGAACGCCAGCATCACCGGCACGATCGTGGCGAACACCACGAGGCCGAGCGACAGGATCGTCATCGGCCCGGCCGGTACGTCGTTGATCACGAACGCCCACGCGATGATCGCGCTCTGGAGCACGTACGCGGCCAGCCCGACGGAGAACACCAGCCGGAACCGGTCCCACGCGAACGGTCGGATGCGGACGAGGACGACGACGGTGGCGATCTCGAGCAGCAGCGCGGCGGCGACGAACATGGTGGGGACCACCATCGGAGGGTCGTCCATCCCGACCTGGGACGCCACGATGACGCCGCTCACGACGGCGCAGGCCAGCGACGCCATGCCGAGTCCGGTGACGGGCGGCATAGATCGCTCGAAGGGCCGCACACCGGCGGGGCCGAGGGTGCTCATTGGGTGGCCACCCGGGTCATGATCAGCAGCGTTGCCACCTGCATGAGGCCGGTCACCCCGGCGGTGTAGACGAATCGCTTCATCAGGTGATCGATCACGTCGACGTCGGGTCGTTCCTTCTTCATCTCGAACAGCACCGCGATGTTCGCCGGTTCGAGGATGCCGAGGGCGACCACGGCCATGATCCCGACGACGACCATCGAGGCCACGAGCCACGGTCGGTTGATCGACGACGGGTACAGGTTCCCGTAGTTCAGGGCGATCTGGAAGCCGGTCGCCAGGGTCATCATGACCAGCGTCGGCATCAGCAGGACCATCTTGGGCATGAACCGGGCCGAGAACTCGGCGCGGGCCGGCGGCGACAGCCGACCCAGGATCGGACCGAGGATCAGCCCGACGTAGAGGTCGACGGCGGTCCACATGCCTCCGCCGGCGACGTGGGCGAGCATCAGCGCCCAGATCGAGTTGGATCCGATGGCGTACAGGACGAACACCACCGCGACCGCGACGAACGGCAGGCCCATCGGCGGGATGATCCGGATGTCCATCGGCGGTGGACCGTGCTCCATCGCCGGTGTCGAACCCGGGTCGACTCCAACCGCGTCGGTCATGGACGATCCTTCCCCCGTGTGGCCTCCCGTGCTGGCGGAGCCACCGTCGGCTCGGACGCTAACACCGCGGCCCGGCCCCGCTCCGGAACGGGAGCGTCGTCCTCACGGCAGGAGCAGCACCCGTCCGACCGCGGCGCGGCTCTCGATGTAGGCGTGGGCATGAGCGGCCTCCGACAGCGGGAAGGTGCGGTCGATCACCGCGTGCAGCTCCCCGACGGCCAGGTCGTCGAGCACGCGGGCCACCACGTCGTGGCACCGGGGGCTCATCAGCATCTCCATCCCCATGAAGTAGCCGACCACGGTCAGGTTCTTGGGCCTCAACATCCCGACGTCGATGGTCGTGGCGCCTTCCCGGCCGACCTCGCCGACCGACACGCACCGACCGCGGTAGGCCAGGCAGCGGACGTTGTCGGTCATCGCCGAGCCGCCGACGGTGTCGACCACGAGGTCGACGCCCCGACCGTCGGTGAGGCGGAGGACCTCGGTGACGGTGTCCTGTTCGGAGTAGTCGATGCCGGCGTCGGTGCCCAGCTCGGCGAGTCGGGCGAGCTTCGCCGGACTCGACGCGGTCGTCAGCACCCGGGCACCGGCACGCTTCGCCAGTTGGATGGCGGCGACGCCGACGCCGCCGGCGCCGGCCTGCACGAGCACCGTCTCGCCGTCGGTGAGACGACCGAACTCGAACAGGGCATCGTGCGCGGTGCCGAACGGGACCGGCGCCGTCGCCGCGTCGTCGGTGCTGAGCGCGTCGGGTATCAGCCATGTGAACCCCTCGGGGACGACCCGCAGCTCGGCGTGGGATCCGTCGACCCCGACGGTCACCACCCGGTCCCCGACGGTCACCGAGGTGACCCCGTCGCCGACGGCCTCGACGGTGCCGGCGCTCTGGTATCCGACGACGTGGGGGACCCGACCCAGCTCACCTCCGGATCGGTGCAGCACGTCGCCGCCCTCGATGCTGATCGCCTGGTTTCGCACCAGGACCGTGCCCGGCCCGACGCTCGGGTCCGGGACGTCCTCGTAGCGCAGGACCGAGGGCGGGCCGGTCTCGGAGTACACCGCTGCCTTCATGGGGCGGGTCTACCACCGCAACCGCGGGCCGACCGGGCCGTGTCGACGCGGGTGCGCGTCCGGTGAGCGGCACGTGGGTGTGGTGTGGGAGGGTGGACCGCGAGGAGAGCACGTGCACCACGACCATGATCCGCACCGCCCCGATCACGACGACCACGGCCCGGCGAGCTTCGACGAGCGGGCCGCCACCTGGGACGACGACGCCAAGGTCGCCCGGGCCCGTCGGGTCGCGGACGCGGTGCTGAGCGCCACCGGAGCGGACCGCTCGGCCCGCGTGTTCGAGTACGGCGCCGGCACCGCCCTGGTCACCGAGGCACTGGGCGACCGGGTGGGCCCGTCGGTGCTGGCCGACACCTCGGCCGGCATGCGCGAGGTCATGGCCACGAAGGTCGCCGACGGCCGGCTGCCGCGGTCCCGCGTCGTCGACTGGGATCTGGGGGCGGAGTCGATCCCGTCGATCGACGAGCGGTTCGACCTGATCGTCACGGTGCTGACCCTGCACCACGTCGAGGACGTCGACCGGGTCCTCGGTCGGTTCGCCGACCTGCTGGCTCCGGGTGGCCGGGTCGCGGTGGTCGACCTCGACGCCGAGGACGGCAGCTTCCACGGGGACGGCTTCACCGGGCACCACGGCTTCGAACGTGACGACCTGGTCCGTCGCCTCGTCGCCGCGGGTCTGGACGAGGTGGGTGTGTCCGACTGCGGCGTGCTCGAGCGCGACGAGGGCGCGTATCCGATGTTCCTTGCCGTGGCCCGTAGCTCCCAGGCCCGGACCGGAGGTGCAGGGTCGTGAACGTGAGCGTGTGCGGATTGACCCGCCTGGTCGTCCCCGCCTTCTCCGTCGGGTTCACCGCCGCGGTGTGGACCGGACGAGATGTCGTCGGGTGGGTCGCCGCGGCTGCGGTCGCCGCCGGCCTGTACGGGTGGGGACGGTTCCGGGGCACCTCGGTCAGCTGCCCGGTCCCGACGGTCGGTGGCCCATCGACGCCGTCCGTTCCCGAGTCAGACGCCGATGTCCGCCGCGACGCCACCGGGATCGCCACCGGGATCGACACCGCCATCGGGATCGACACCGTCACCGATCGCGAGGGGAGCCTCCCGTGACCACGCCGACCTTCGACACCCTGCGCATCGAGCACGACACCGACAGCCGGGTCGCCACGCTGGTGCTGAACCGGCCCGGGAAGCTCAACGCGCTGTCGCGTCAGCTGCTCGGCGAGCTCGCTCGGGCCTGCCGCTGGTTGGATGACCGGGGCGACGTCGCGGTGGTGGTGGTGCGTGGCGAGGGCCGGGCGTTCTCCGCCGGGTTCGACCTCGGCGACTTCGCCGACGGAGACCCGACCATCTCGGTGCGCGACACGGCCGACCTCGGCCGGGTCGCGGCCGAGGCTCTGACCGACGTCCGTCAGCTGACGATCGCGGCTCTGCACGGCCACTGCGTGGGCGGCGGACTGGTCCTCGCCGCCTCCTGTGACATTCGGGTGGCGGCCGACGACACGCGGTTCTCGATCCCCGAGGTCGACCTGGGCATCCCGCTCGCATGGGGCGGGATCCCCCGGCTGGCCCGCGAGCTCGGTCCGGCGATCACCAAGGAGCTGGTGCTGACCTGTCGACCCTTCGACGCGGCGGAGGCGCACGCCCTCCGGTTCGTGAACCGCGTCGTTCCCGCCGGCGAGCTCGCCGCCGTCGTCGCGGACCTGGCGGCGGAGTTGGCGGCCAAGCCGGGCTTCGCCCTGCGCACCACCAAGCAGCAGGTCAACGCGGTGATGGAGGAGATCGCCGGCACCCGGCGCAACGCCAGCGACGCCGACACGCTTGCCGCCGCGGTGGCCGATCCGGAATCGCGGCAGGCGTCGTTGCGCTACCTCGAGGCCCGCAGCGGCTCGTAGCCCCGGTTCAACACGTCGATGACCCGGTGAGCGCCGACGCCTCCGGGTCGCACACCCAGTGCAGGAGATCGATCGCTCCCTTGAGCGTGAGCTCCTCTCCGTCGACCGTTGCCCGATCGAAGTCCTGGGATCCGAGCTCGGTGCGGAGGCTGTGGCGGATCTCCTCGCGTCTCTGTCGCTCCGCGTCGGTCCCCTCGTGGTCGTGTTCGATGGCGAGGCGCTCCACGGCGGCCAGGAGCATGGCCGCGCCGCGGGCGTTGGCGTCAGCCGCGGGCCCGAGCGCCAACTGCAACGCCCCGAGAGCAGCGGTGGGCTCGTTCTGGACCTGGAGGTCGACGAACTCGGCGATCCCCCGGAGGAACTCGCGCCCGTCGCCGCTCGCCTTCACACGTCGGTGAGCGGCGGCGAGAACCGTGTGGGCCAGCACGCTGGTCCTGCCGGTCATGCGCGCGATCTCGGCCGCTTCGGTGCTGAGTGCGTCGCTGACCGGGTCGGTGGGAGCGATGAGCAGACGGTTGGCGATCGCGCTGAGCAGGCGTACGACACCGACCGACCGCGCATCTGCGATAGCGCGGTCGACGAGCTCGAGAGCGTGCGGAGTGTCACCGCCGACGGCCACCACGACTGCGAGAGCGGCGAGCGTTCGCGAAATTTCACCGGCGCCGGAGATCACCTCGCGTTCCACTGCCCGGGCGAGCTCGAGCGACTCGTCGGTCCGGTTCGAGAACGACAGTCGAACTGCGAGGCGAGTGGCGGCGAAGGTCGGTAGCGGGAGCCCGTTCTGCGCCGCGAGCTCGAGTGCTCGTCGCGCTGCCTCCTCACCCTCGTGGATGCGCCCGACCGTGTGGCGACAGTTGAGCTGGCTCGACCGGCCGTCTTCGTTCGACGCCAAGGTCTGGCAGATTGCACAGGCCATCGACGGCACTCCGTTCCCGTGGATTGGCGGCGACGATCCGTCCCACGCGGAGGTCGCCGAGTCGATTTTGCTGATGGGTGGCGTTCTGCTGCTGGGTCGCAGGTACGGCAAGGAGGTGACCGATCCGATCTTCTGCAGCGCGCTCGTCGCCTTCGTGTTGCAGGCGGCAGACGTGATCGAGAAGTCGATGGTGGTGAACGGGTACGAGCCGAAGGACTTCTCCTCTGAGTACCCGGGCATCGTGAAACCGTGTCCGGGCGTCAGTTTCAACGGCGACGTCGGGATCGTGGGGATCCCTCCACCGTCCGGCTCGGGTCCTCACCCCATCGACGTCGCCGCTCAGTAGGGTCGCGGCCGTTTCCGGTCCACAGCTCACGACGTGCACGGCAGTCTCGAGCGCCGCCGGCCGCGACCTCGCCCACCGTGCCGACCGAGATCCTGGTGGCCCGCACCTACTCGGCCACGGAATCCTCGGGTGTCGAGTGATAGGTGATCCGGTGGAACCCGATGGCGAGGACGTCGCCGTCGTCGAGCAGTCGGTGGACCGTCGGCTGATCGTTCACCGACGTACCGTTGGTCGAGTCGAGGTCGATCAACAGCCAGCCACCGACCGCTGGACGAATCTCGGCATGGCTGCGGCTCACCGAGGGATCCGACAGGGCGATGTCGCTGTCGGGGTGCCGTCCCAGGACCACAGCTCCGTCGAGGACCCTCTCGGACCCGTCGTCGAGGGTCACCCACGCCCGGCCCGACCTGGATGACTTGACGGTCACCCCCGGATCGGAGCCGTCGGATCCTCGTGTCGCCCGGGCGGGGATTCCTGTGGCTTCCGTGGCCGGGGCGGTCACGAGGTCGAGTGATGGCGATTGGTCGAGCACTGCGAGCTCGAGTGCCCGGAGCTCCGCCCCCGGTTCGATTCCGAGCTCGTCGAGGAGGTGCTCGCGGGCTCGTCGGTAGGCCGCGAGGGCATCGGCCTGGCGCCCGCAGCGGTACAACGCCACCATCAGCTGGCACCAGAGATGCTCCCGCAGCGGATGCTCCGACACCGCAGACTCCAGCACCGCGACGAGACCGTGGTGCTCACCGTCGGCGAGCATCAGATCGATCTGCTCCTCGACCGCCGATTGGCGCTGTTCCTCGAGGCGCACGACGACTGCCGAGCTGAACGGAGCGCCTTTCAGGTCATCGAGCGGCGTACCGCGCCACAGCGAGAGTGCCTCGGCGAGACCAGCTCGCGCCCCGGCAAGATCGCCGGACCGTCGGAGGACGCGGCTCTGCTCGGTCAGGCTCTCGAACCGGACGACGTCGATGGACTCGGGGGGTAGGTCGAGCACGTAGCCCGGCGATCGCGTCACCACCGCAGCCCCCAGGACCGGACCCAGTGCCTTGCGGAGGTTCGAGATGTGGACCTGGAGCGACGCGGCCACACCGTCGGATGCGTCCGGACCCCACAGGCCGTCGAGCAGTCGGTCGGTGGAGACGACCCGTCCCACGTTGAGCGCGAGCAGCGCGAGCACTCCCCGCGGCTTAGGGCCTCCGACCCGCACCTCGACTCCGTCCTGGATGACCTCGATCGAACCGAGGAGTCGGATCTCTGTGGTCATCGCGCCACCTGCACCCGCTCCGGCCGACCGTCGGTCACCAGGACTCCGCGACCGGTGGGGCCTCCTCCCCACGTTCGGTCGAGGGGGGTTCCGAACAGCTCGCCGTCGGAGTCGGCGTCGGGTTGCAGGAGCAGCCCGCTCCTACTGCGGCGCAGCTCGGCCAGCAGTCCGGAGTAGGCGCTGTGGGCCGACGCCCTGTCGGTTCCGACGACGAACCGGAGGGAGCCGTCGAGGCCGCGACGGGCGAGCCGTTCGAGGGTCGGGTCGCTCAGGCCGTCGACAAGGTCTTCGTAGTCGTCGATCACGACCAGAGTCGGTCCGTCGTCGTCGGCGAGGTCGGCGGCGAGGTCGTCGATGGTGTCGTCGATCTCGTCCACACCGACCAGTGTGCGGTCCCACGGCCCGGAATCGGTCAGCGGTGACCGACGTGGTGCGAGCAGGATCGTCTTGAGTCCGGGAGTTGAACCGTGCAGCGAGCGGACGACGGTCGCTATCGCTGTCGAGACGCCTGATTGACTCGGTCCGACCACTAGTGCGTGGTCGTCGCTCATGTCGATCTTCGCGTTGCCGAGGTGCTCGGCCTCGATGCCGACGGTTGCGATCCAGGGTTCGCCGGGGATGTCCTCCAGCTCTGCGACGGCGATCTCGTCGGGGAGCACGCGTATCGACGGGACCGATGCCGACGGGAACCTGGTCCACAGGTCCCGCGCGATCTCGGCGACGGCACGGATCTGTGCTTCACCGGTCGACGCGCCGCCGACGACACCGATCTGGACTTCTCTCGACGCACCGTCGAACGCCCGACCAGGAGGCAGGTCCTGGTCGCCGACCATGGTCCGCGCGATGCCCAGGGCGTCGTAGTCGTCGCGGTCCGCGAGCCGCAGCACGAGCCGTTCGGCGATTGCGGAGCTGACCGCGAACGGCATCGACAGCCGGCGGTCGGCGGTGAGCACCCAGTGGATCCCGAGTGGCCGTCCATCGGTGGTGAACGGGACGAGGCGGTCGACCCACCGGCCGTACTCGATCCGCTCGAGCTCCTGGACGTAGGCACCCACCCCCTCCAGGAGGACGACGATGCGGGGCGGGGTGACGTTCGGCGGGAGCTCGTCGATCGTGGTGGCCGAGTGCTCGGCCAAGAGGGATCGTCGCACCTGCATCTCCCGCTCGATCGTGCTGAGCAGGCGCACGACACGTTCCTGGTCGGTGCCGGGGATCACCGCTCCGCAGTGCGGCAACTCGGCGAGCACACCGAGGCCGCGCGACGCGAAGTCGAGGGCGTATAGGTGGAGGTCGTCGGGCGAGTGGCGGGTGGCGAGGGAGACGGCCAGCGAGCGAAGGGTCGTCGTCTTGCCGGAGCCGCTGGCCCCCACCACGAGCAGGGACCCACAGGTTGGCAGGTCGATCCGGTGCGGGTGTTGGCTCTGTCCGTCGGGGTCGTCGCGGAGACCGATCGCCGGCGGAACGGCGAGGTCGGCCGACACCGGCTCGAGGTCCTCGAGCGCGATCAGTTCGCCGAGGGCCGGCAGCCAGGGAGCATGCGGTGCAGGCGTGCCGGCCGCGGCATCGGAGATGGCGGCGACGAGCGCCTGGAGATCGGTCGGTCCCGTTGGATCCGGCTCGTCGGTCGATGTCGTCGTCGACCATGCCACCCCTCGGGGACCGGCGACACCGACCCGGAGGGGTGCGGTCGCCCCGGTGCCGTCCGTGAGGCCGTGGCCTCCGGCGTAGGCCACCTGGACCTCGGTGATCTCCCCGGCACCGGTCCGAACCAGGGCCCGTCCCGGAAGGTTGCGACTCAGCTGGGCGGCGGCCGCGGTTCCGATGACGTCCTCGCTGTCGGACGCGTCGTTCATGCGCAACGAGATCCGGAGGTTGGTGTTGGCGCGGATGTTGTCGTTGATCGCTCCGGCGGGACGTTGGGTGGCGAGCACGAGGTGGATCCCGAGCGACCGGCCCCGCTGCGCGATGTTCACGACGCCGTCGACGAACTCGGGCAGCTCCGCCGCCAACGTCGCGAACTCGTCGACGATCAGCAGCAGCGACGGCGGGGCGAGCCCCGGTGTGGTCCGCTCCATCTCTTCGAGGTCCTTCGCACCTGCGGAGGCCAGGACCCGTTCGCGTCGGGTCAGTTCGGCGTTCAGGGACCGGAGGACCCGGTGCACGAGATGGCCGTCGAGGTCCGTCACCATCCCGACGGTGTGAGGGAGGTCGCGACAGTCCTTGAACGCAGCTCCACCCTTGTAGTCGACGAGCAGGAACGTGAGTCGTTCGGGTGGGTGGGTGGCCGCGAGCCCGGCGACGAGCGTCTGCAACAGCTCCGACTTGCCGGCGCCGGTCGTTCCGCCGAGGAGCGCGTGGGGTCCGTCCCGACGGAGATCGATCGTCGCGGTGCCGGCACCCGACACGCCGAGCGGACCGGCGATGCCGGAGGAGGCTCTCCAACGATCGGCGATCATCGATGACGTCACGGAATCGAGGTCGAGCACGTCCCCGATGTCGACGCGGGTGGGGAGCTCAGCCGCGGAGCCTCGCTCGGACACGTCGCGCAGGCCCTCGAGTCGCCGGGCGAGGGTGACCGCCGCCGACCTCGGCAGCAGGTCCGCTCCGGCCCGGAGCACCTCGCCGCCGGTGCGCGGCCAGAGCACGTCGACGTTCCCGGCCCGAGCGGTCACGATCGCCCCGATCTCGCCCGGGAGCGATGGTGCATCGCTGCCCAGCCACACCGTGCTGACCTCCACGTCGGGACCGTCCTCCAGGAGGCGACCCACTGCGCGACGGGGGACGTCCAGCCGTTCGTCCACGACGACGACCGTCTGCTGCTGTCGAACGCGTCCGGCGAGGGTCTCGTTCGCCTGTTCCTGCCGTGCCGTGATCATCTGGTCGATGCGGTCGATGAGCACTCGGGCCGATTCCGCGCCGACGGCCACCGCAGGACGGGATCGTCCGCCGGTGTGGGGGAGCGAGCGGACCCATTCCCAGCCCTTGTCGTCGGCCAGCAGGACGATGATCTGCAGATCCCGCGGGCTCTGGAGCACGGCGAGCTGGGCGATGAGCCAGCGACCGGTGTCGGCCACATCGACGGCCTGGCCGACGAGACCGATCGCTCCGACCTCGGGCAGATCGATGGTGACGGGGACGGCGGGCGCGACGCCGTACGTGTCGCGAAGGGCGTCGACCCGGCGCAGCTGGGCCGGGTCGCCTTCGGAGGGGACCGCGATCCTGCTCACCGACGGCAGGTCGGCCCAGCCGACACGGACGCGAGCGAAGTCGGCGTCGGCGCGCCGACGCTCCCACAGCGTCGTGAGAGGGCGGCACGCGCGGGCGACGATCTCGGCGGGGTCCGGGTTGCGCTCCCACCGGGTGGTCGCTTCGAGCGGGATGCCCTCGCTCAGCGTGGATGTTGCGTCGGCCAGGGCGAGGTCGAAGCGGCGTTGCTTCTCAGCACGCTCCTGACCTCCATGGCGACGCTCCTCCCAGTACGAAGCGAGCAGCATGACCGGGGAGAGAGCCATGAACAGCAGGTACGTCCAGTTGTCGCCGATGAGCACGAGCACCGGGGCGATCACCAGCGGCGCCAGAGCGCTGATGAGCGGGATCCGGCGTGGCGTCGGCGTCGGGGGCGGTGTCGGGAGGGACACGTCGACCCCCGGATCCGGAAGAGTCCGTCGGGGTGGCCGGTTGAAGGCTCCCGCGCCTGCTGATGTGTGGACCGCGGCCGGAGTTGCGTGCCCCCCGGACTCGATGCGCAGCACCGTGCGTCCCAGCTCGATGGGAGCGCCTTCGCCGATCGCCAGCGGGTGTTCGGCGGGCTGACCCGCCACGAATGTGCCGTTCGCCGACCTCGCATCGGCGATGGTCGCCGATCCGCCGTCGACGTGCAGGGTCGCGTGATGGCGCGAGAGAGCGCTGTCGTCGATGCAGAGGTCGTTGTCACGGTCGCGGCCGATCGTCCACGAACCGTCCTCCAACGCGATCCGCCGACCGGCCTCGGGGCCGGACGCGATGACGAGAACGGCCCTGGGCGGGTCCGTGCCTGGTGGGATCGGGCGGGATCGCACGAGTCGGTCTCCCGAGCGGAGGTCGATCGACTCGATGGCGACCGTCGGCTCGAGGACGGCTCCGGACCGTTCGACGTACCACCGTGCGTCCGACGGTGCGCCGTCGCCGTCGAGGTGGGCGAGGAGCTCCGCGACCTTGTTGGTCGACGTGGCGTCGACCACGATCGTGGAGTCCTCGCCGGGGATCGTCGGCGCCTCGACCGACAGCCACATCTCCATGTCAGGGTCCGGGCTGGGAGACGATCCCGACATCGGTGCCGGGAGCGATGCGCCCGCCGACGGTGGTCGAACAGCCGGTCCACGCGGGTTGACCGCAGTTGGCGTCGGCTCGTCCCGTTGCACGTCCACCGACCGCTCTGACCATGTGGTACGGCCATGCACGTCCGGTGATGTTGGGCACGATGCCGGTCGCATCGACGAAGGCGCTCACTCCCGCCGAGTTGACGGCGGCCACCTGCCAGACGGTCCACGAACACGCGTGCTGCGCGGAGGCGGAACGAACGGCAGACGTTCCCGGCTCGGTCCCTCCGTCCTGGAACCCTCCGGCGGTGGATTGGGGACCGCAGTCGACCAGCCAGCGTTCCTGGCTCCGGATGACGTAGTGAGTCGGCGCGCCTCCGGCCTTTGGCGTTCCCCAGCTGAGCTTGATGCTCACCGAACCGTTGGTGTCGTTCGGGCTCGACACCGTGACGTCGGTGGGTGAACCCGGGACGATGACCGATGCAGCCGGCGGTGGTGCGGCCGCCGATCCGCTGCCGGTGTTCGACGGCGACGCCGTCCGCGCCGGGTTGGCGGTGGAACCCGAGCTGGGCGCTCCGGATCCGGTGGAGCCCGCCGATCCCTGAACCGACGAGGCGGAACCGCCCGGGGAGGTCCCGCCGAGCGCGTTCGGGTCGATCGGGGGGAGCGTCGAGTCCGTCGGGGGAGCCTCTCCCGGCAGCGAGGTCGTCGACGTGGTCGACGTCGATGTCGTGCTCACACCCTTGTTCGACGCGACCTGATCGTCGTCGGAACCCGAGGCGGCCACCGCGAACGCTGCGCCGGCCACGAGCACGACCGCCGCCGCGGCGGCCACGAGGGCGATGGCCAGTCGGCGCCGGCGTCCGGACGGCGGGTCGTCCACGGGAAGGGCGGTCCGGGCGCGGGCCCGCCCGACCTCGACGGTGGTCGGTCCCGGTGTGTCGGCGAGTCCGGCGCTGATCGCCTCGACCGCACCCGTCGCAGGCAACGGGTCGATCCGACGCAGCGGAACCGGTCCGACACCGACACCGATCCGCACCCCGGCCTCGACGAGCGCGTCTCCGAGCGCGGCGGCTGATGGGAAGCGGTCGGCAGGATCCTTGGCGAGCCCGCGTTCGATGACGGAGGCGACCTCGTCGGGGGTGCCGCTGTCGCGCAGGTCCGGTGGCGGCTGCGTGGCTATGCGGGCGATGAGCGGCGTCAGTGAATCCTCGCCGGGTCGGTCGAACGGCGGGTTGCCGGCGAGCATCGAGAACAGGACCGACGAGAGCGAGTAGACGTCGGCGGCGGGGGTGGTGGCCGACCCGGCGATGATCTCGGGTGCCGCATGGCTGAGCGTGGCGCTGATCGAGCCGGAGCGTGTCTCGTACGCGCTCTTCATCCGTGCGATCCCGAAGTCGACGAGCTTGGCGGAGCCGAACTCGCTGAAGAGCACGTTCTCCGGCTTGACGTCACGGTGGATGATGCCGGCGCCGTGGGCGGTCTCGAGCGCCCCGGCGAGCTCGACACCCAACGTGAGCACCTCGGCGACCGGGCGGGCACCGTCGGTCAACCGGTCGGCGAGCGATCCGCCCGCCAGGTACTCCATCACGAGGTACATCGAACCGTCCCCCGTCTGACCCGAGTCGTAGACGGCCACGATGTTCGGGTGCGAGGACAGGAGGCCGGTTGCCCGACACTCCCGGTCGAATCGCGCCAGAGCGTCGGCTCCGAACGACGTCTCGTGGAGGACCTTCACGGCGACGGTCCGGTCGAGCCGTTCGTCCTGGGCCCGGTACACCGTTCCGAAGCCCCCGCGGCCCACCTGCTCGAACCCGCCAAGGCCCGGAATCTCTGGCGTCACTGCTCTCCTCAATCGCTCGATTGACGAGTATGACGGGACTCGGACGGTCATGCCATAGGTCATCTCGGCAGTACCGGGGTCACGCTGAGGACGTCCTCGTCCGACTTGGAGATCGTGCCGCTCACCTCGAGCTTGGCGCCGGCGGCGATCTGGCCACCGAAGGACCCTTCCCGGTTGACCGTGGAGGTGACGACCACCTCGCCGGTCCCGGAGCGATGCAGGAGGGTGAGGATCGCCGTCCGGTTCAACACGGGATGCTCCGCCAGCTCCGCCAGCTTCTGTTGCAGCTCCAGGTTCGGGTTCTCGTGTAGGTCGATGCCGACTGTGGTCTCTTTCCGGGCATCGACCGAGACCGAGAGGACGCCGCTCCTCTTGGGCCGCCGGTTGCTCGAACCCTTGGAGTCCTCGTCGGCCCCGGAGCCGAGCGGCCGCTCGAGCTCGCCACCCAGTGCGATGCCCTCGGAACGGACCGATTCGACCTTGATGACCTCGCCGTTGGAGTTCCGGGTGATGCTGAGGGAGCCGGTCAGGTCACCGTTGGGACCCACGCCCTTGATCGATGCCTCGATGGCCCCGCCCATGACGTAAGTCGTCGTGACCGAACGGTCGCGGTGGATCGTCACGACCTTGGACACCTCGGCGCTGCCGCCCTTGGAGGTCGAGAGGATGTCGACGGACGCCGAGGTGCTCACGCCCCCGGAGCGGAACTCGGCGATCGGACGCACCTTGATGTAGCGACCGGCGATCTCGGGGGCACCGTGTCCGAGGGCCATGGCCGACTCGTAGGCCAGCACCTCGTCGAATCGGTCCCCGTCGATCTCGTAGATCCGTCCGCTGGATGCCCGGAGCATGAGGGCGACTTCGGCGGACGCTCCGTAGTCGTCCCCGGCGTTGAATCCGGCACCGATCCCGGCGGTGGCGCCGAGGGCGGAGTTGGCCACCACGGTCATCCGGTACTTGCCGTTGTCGAGTGGGGTCACGGCGACGGTGACGCCGAGCTCGGCTTCGGCGAACAGGAACGCTCCCTTGCCCTTCACCGCCCAGGCCTCCTCGCCCTCGGGCAGCACGTAGTAGTCCGGCCCGTTGCTGCCGACCAGCGACATCAGGCCCGGCATGTGGCGACGGACGAAGTCCTCCGCCCACACCAGTCGCCGGACGAAGTCGGAGGTGCGGTCGGCGACCTGGTCGAGGTGCTGGGCCGCCGCGTTGAGGTGGGTGACGGCCTGGGAACGGTGGGCCGCCCCGCCCGACACGGGGATGGGCAGGGAGACGGTGTCGACGGATCGGGCGAGGGAGCGGAGGCTCCTGGCCTGACGCCGGTACCGGGTGACGGCGGTGCTGATCGCCGCCGTGTTGGCGGAGATGCGTGTGGTGGATGGGGCCATGACCTCGTCTCCTCAACCTCGTGCCGGGCGGGCCGGATCAGCGGGCGCCCTTGTAGGCCTGCTCGGTCGACTCGTAGTTGGCGGCCATGGCGGTGGCAGCGGTGCCGAGCTCGCGGAGGGCACGCTCGATGTCCTTGAGGGCCTTCAC
>Ga0073905_10000715_pt1 | contig 16090 bp, 14 predicted proteins | sample KloWWTupernatant_FD_65482 | JGI IMG/M metagenome (GOLD analysis project Ga0073905, IMG submission 65482) | Active sludge microbial communities from Klosterneuburg, Austria, studying microevolution and ecology of nitrifiers - Klosterneuburg... | ecosystem: Engineered > WWTP > Aerobic digester >... | reverse complement strand
CATGACCACCCACGACGAGGTGGCGACCTCCGACCTGGTCAAGGAGCACGCGGCCGTCCTCGCGGCTGCCGTGGAGTCCGTCGCCGATCCGCAGATCCGCCACCGGGGCACCATTGGTGGCGCGCTCGTGCACGCAGACCCTGCGGGCGACGTGGGCGCGCCGATCCTCGCGCTCGACGCCGAGTTGGTGATCACGGGCGGCGACGGCGAGCGCACCGTGGCCGCGAAGGACTTCTTCGTGGATCTCTTCGAGACCGCCGTGGGGGAGGGGGAGTTGCTCACCTCCATCCGGATCCCGAAGCACACGGGATGGGGCGGTCACTACGAGAAGTTCGTCCGCGTGGCCCACCAGTGGTCGATCGTCGCGGTGGCCGCCAACGTCCGTTCGGTTGGGGGCTCCATCGCCGAGGCCAAGGTCGGGCTCACCAACATGGGATCGACGCCGCTGAGGGCTGCATCAGTGGAGTCCGCCGTGGTCGGGAAGTCGGCCGGTGACCTGGGCGACTCGTGCTCCAGCGCCGCCGATGGCACGAACCCCCCGAGCGACCTCAACGGGGACTCCGACTATCGCAAGCACCTGGCCACCGTCCTGACCAAGCGGGCTGTCGCAGCGGCTGGGGGTGCGGGCTGAGGCGCGATCGTCGGCTGCGCCCCGGTTGCCTCTCTTCGTAAGGTGAACTCATGGAACTGACCCACGACTTCGTCGTCCCGGCACCGATCGATGCCGCGTGGCAGACCTTCATGGACCTCGAACGGGTCGGAGGGTGTTTCCCCGGGGCCACGGTGACCGAGTCGACCGGTGACACCTTCGCCGGCACGGTCAAGGTCAAACTCGGCCCGATCGCCTTGCAATATGCCGGGTCGGGACAGTTCATCGAGCGCGACGATGCGGCTCACCGAGCGGTCATCGAGGCCAAGGGCAAGGACAAGCGCGGCAACGGCACTGCCGGGGCCACGGTCATCCTGCAGTTGACCCCCGCAGAGGGCGGGTCCTCGACGCGGATCGACGTGACGACCGAGCTCGCCATCACCGGCAAGCCGGCCCAGTTCGGCCGCGGGGTCATGCAGGACGTGTCCGACAAGCTGCTCCAGCAGTTCGTCGGGTGCATCGAGAGCCAGTTCGAGGCGCTGCCTGACCAAGCGTCCACAACCGACGCGACAGCAACCGAGGAGAGGGCAAGCGCCGAGTCCGCTGGGGTGGCGGCTCACCCGGACGTCGACTCGCCGACTCCTTCCGGACTGGCCCATGGGGTTCCCCTGTCCCAATACCGCGAGGAGGTTGCGGACGACGAGGGCATGGCGTTGTCGCCGGCCGAGATCGCCGAGGGTCTGGGCGAAGCGGGAGGTGCGACGGCCACAACAGCCAGCTCACGGCATACGGCGTCGTTGTCGTCGGCCAAGCCCAAGGCACCCCAGGCGGACGACTCGATCGATCTCGGCGCCACCGTGCTCCCGGTGATCCTCAAGAGCTATGCCCCGCACATCATCGGGGCGCTCGTGGCGATCGCGTTCGGCTACGCCTTGGGACGTCGCCGCCGCTGAGTCGCAACTCGGCGATCCCCTCCAAGGATCGACTCAGGATCGACTCAACGGTCGAGGCGCAAGCCCGCCAGTTCGTGACCGAAGCCCGCTGCCCGTGGGCCGACGTGCTCCCAGGGTGAGCGACGGTGTCCCAGACCCTGGACGCGGCGGTGCGTGCGCTCGAGTTGGGCGAGAAGGGCGACCGCGAAGACGACGGTGAAGAGGACGGCGATCAGGTTCATCAATGTGGTGTTCATGGCACCAGTCTTGCGAGAATCAAGATCCGGCCAACAGTGGCAGAATTGACACAGTTCGTCGATTTACTGCCATCATGTCGCACATGACGTTGCGCTCTGTGGCCGTGATCCTGCAGGACCCGGTGTCCGCCTTCGAGTTCGGTGTGCTCGACGAGGTCTTCGGGACCGACCGGATGGACGAGGGCGTGCCGCCGATCGACTTCCGAGTGTGCGCAGAGACCCCGGAGGTGGCGCTCGACATCCGCTTCGGTGTCACCCTGCGCGCCACCCACGACCTGACGGGCACCGCCGACGCGGACCTGGTGGCCGTGCCGGCGTGCAAGTCGCCGCACGGTCCGAGCCCGGCGGTGGTCGCGGCGATCCGCGATGCCGTGGATCGAGGGGCCTGGGTGCTGTCGCTGTGCACCGGTGCCCTGACCCTGGCCGCCGCGGGCGTGCTCGACGGCCGCTCCTGCACGACCCACTGGCGCCACACCGAACGGCTGGAGGCACTTGCTCCGGCGGCGCTGGTCGACCCCGACGTGCTCTATGCGCAGGACGGCAAGATCGTCACCAGTGCAGGGACGGCGGCCGGCATCGATGCGTGCCTCCATGTCCTGCGCACCGAGTTCGGCGCGGCCGTGACCAACCGGGTCGCCCGACGCATGGTCGTGCCGCCCCACCGCGACGGCGGTCAGCGCCAGTTCATCGAGCGGCCCGTGCCGACGACGCAGGCCGACAGTCTCGGCCCACTGCTGGAGTGGATGCTCGATCACCTCGACGAGAGCCACTCGGTGGCTGACCTCGCCAAGCGCTCACATCTGTCGGCCCGAACCTTTGCCCGGCGTTTCGTGGCCGAGACCGGCACCACCCCGCACCAGTGGCTGACCGAACAGCGGGTCGTCCGGGCCAGAGAACTGCTCGAGTCCAGCGATCTGGGGATCGAGCAGGTGGCGACCCGCTCCGGCTTCGGGAGCGCAGCCCTGCTCCGCCACCACTTCCAGCAGGGCACCGGGGTGTCTCCCACGGCATACCGCTCACAACACGCCTGCCCCGCCTGACCCTGTTCACCCGACTGTCTGTGACCTTCACAGGACCCACACACTTCCTGTGAGCGGCCGCCACTCGGCTCTCCCTAGAGTCAGGGCCATGAGTTCGAGTATCCCGGGCACTCCGCAGTCCCTCGCCCGACTCCTCGTCGTCGAGGACGACGAGGTCATCAACGAGTCCCTCACCGTCCGCTTCGAAGCACAGGGGTATGCCGTGTCGCGGGCTTTCGACGGGCCGTCGGCTGTCGCGGTGTTCGAGGCGGATTCTCCTGATCTGGTCGTGCTCGACCTCATGCTGCCCGGCTTCGACGGGCTCGAGGTTTGCCGGCGCATCCAGGCGGTCCGTCCGGTGCCGGTGCTCATGCTCACCGCGCGGGATGACGAGACCGACATCCTCGTGGGGCTGGGTGTCGGGGCTGACGACTATGTGACCAAGCCCTTCCGGATGCGTGAGGTCGTGGCGCGGGTGCAGGCGCTGCTCCGGCGCGTCGAGCGGGCCGCAGAGCTGTCTGCGACGCCGCGTGTCACGGAGCTCTCGGTGGGCTCCCTGGTCCTCGACGGGCGCGCCCGACGTGCCTTCGTGGCGGGGGAGGAAGTGCACCTCACGCCGCTGGAGTTCGATCTCGTCGCGACCCTGGGCGCTGCTCCTGGTCGAGTCTTCCCCCGAGAGGACCTGCTCCGGGATGTGTGGGGCTGGGCCGATGCCTATGGCACCCGGACCCTCGACTCGCACGTGAAGTCCCTGCGCTCGAAGATCGGCGCCGATCGCATCCGCACGGTGCACGGCGTCGGCTATGCCCTGGAGGAGGTCCGATGAGCGACGCAGCGCCTCGCCTCAACCGCGATCGACCACTCGATGCCGTCGGTTCGATCAAGGTCAAGCTCGCCCTCCTCGTCATCGCGAGCATCGTGGCCGCCGCCGTCGTCTCCGCATTGGGTCGCCGTGCGGGCGTGCCCAGCCTCGTCTCGGTGCCTGTCACGATGGTCGCCGCGCTCGCCGTGACCTGGTGGCTGGCGCGGGGGATGACCGCACCGCTGCGCGCCATGGCTGCGGCCGCGGGCTCGATGGCCTCGGGCAACTACCGCATCCGGGTGCCCGACACGTCGGCGGACGAGGTTGGGCAACTTGGCCGCGCCTTCAATCAGATGGCCACGGATCTGGCGACGTCCGACGAGCAGCGTCGAGCGCTGATCGCCACGGTCTCGCACGAGTTGCGGACGCCCCTTGCGGCCCAGCGAGCGCTCCTCGAAAACCTCGCCGACGGGGTCGTCGCACCGGACGAGCGCACCCTCGGAACAGCGCTGGCGCAGGCTGAGCGACTCTCTGATCTGGTGCGTGACCTGCTCGACCTTTCGCGCATCCAAGGGGGAGCGGCCTCCCTCGACCTCAGCGCCGTTCCCTTGGCCGACTTCCTCGCGTCTTGTGTCGCCGAGGCCGAGTTGCGCTCTCGCGGCGTGGTTCACGAGATCTCCGTGACCCCGGCCGATCTCACCGTTCGGGCCGACGTGGGTCGGCTGGCTCAGGTCGTCATCAACCTCGTCGACAACGCCGATCGGCACAGTCCGGCCGGCGGCACCGTGCGATTGAGCGCGCAGCAGGAAGGTGACCACTGGGTCCTCGATGTTCGAGACCAAGGCCCGGGGATCCCTGCGGCACAACGGGATCGGCTCTTCCAGCGCTTCGGCTCAGCGGACACCTCCACCGGAGGTTCCGGCCTGGGGCTGGCCATCGCCCGCTGGATCTGTGAACTCCACGGGGGTCGGATCGACGCGCCGGACAGCACGGAAGGGGCACACCTGCGCGTCCGTCTCCCCATGGCCCCGTCCATGGCCCCGTCCATGACCCTGACCGCGCGGGTGATCGAGACCCCCATCGATCCCCGAGTGTCGCTCGCCCAGGCAACCACCCGGCATACCCAGGAGAAGACGATGCCCACCCAGTCCCTCTCGCCCCAGGTGCCCAACCCCTCACAGCCCCCTGTGGTGCCCGCCGTCCCGGTGACCCCGCCGGTGCCGCCGTCTCGACCCGCGGGCGACTTCTGGGGAGCCTTCTGGCCCGAGCGGGACTCTCGTCCGCAAGTCGGGATCCTCTCTGCCGCAGCGCTGCTCGGCGTCGGCGCCGCGATCGTCCTGCCCTGGACCAACGGCATGGGCATCGCTGCCACGCTTGTGCTCGCTCTGGGTGGCTCTCTGGCGTTCGTCGTGTCCCGCGCCTGGCGCTCGCCGTGGGCGCTCGCCGTCTGGGCACTGTGCCTCGTCGGTGCGGTGCTTCTCACCCTGCGGGCTGAGCCCGGCCTGCCCGTGCTCGGCCTGATCCTCGCCGTTCCCCTCTTCATGTCGGCCTTCACCAAGGCGCGGACGCTGGTGGGGCTGCTCCTGTCGGCGATGTCGTGGGTGGTGGCTGCCGCTCGCGGGCTCCCTCTGCTGGGGCGCACGCTCGGCGTCGTGAGCACGCGTCGCAACATCTGGTCGATCCTGCGGGCAGTGGCCGCGACCTTCCTCGGGGTGTTGATCTTCGGTGCCCTCTTCGCGTCGGCCGACGCGATCATGGGCTCTTGGGTCTCCAGCCTGATCCCGGACTGGCGCTGGGACGAGATCATCGGACGCGGCTTCATCTGGGTCTTCGTCACCGGCCTCGCCCTGACCGCTGCGTATGTGGCCCTCAATCCTCCGACGGTGGATCCCACCAAGCCGTTGGAGCGGCGCCCGGTCCGTCATCGGTTCGAATGGCTGTTGCCCGTGGGGGCGGTGATCGTGCTCTTCCTCGTCTTCCTCGCGGCGCAGGCCAGTGCTCTCTTCGGTGGGAGCGAGCATGTGCTCAAGACGGCCGGTCTCACGTATGCCGAGTATGCGCGGCAGGGCTTCGGGCAGCTGTGCGTGGTCACGGCTCTCACGACCGTCGTCCTCGCTTTGGTGCGCTTCTTCGCCCCAGAGGCCACCGACTCCGACCGTCGGGTCAAGCGCGGCACCGTTGTGGCGCTCGTCGCGCTCGCCCTGCTCGTGGTCGCCTCGGCCCTGCACCGGCTCTGGCTCTATCAGGACGCCTACGGCTTCACGACGGCACGGGTGGGTGCTGCACTGGCCGAGTTGTGGCTGGCTCTCGTGCTGGGTCTGGTCGGTGCCGCGGCGCTGGGTTGGACCTGGTGGGGTGCGGCGCGGACCGCAGCCTTCGCTGCGTCCGGCCTGATGCTCCTCCAGCCTCTCGTGAACATGGATGCTCGGGTCGTCGAACTCAATGCCACGCGCTACGAGCAGACCCAGAAGGTGGACGTGGCCTATCTCCAGCAGCTTGCCCCCGATGGCGCCGAGGCGATCCGGGCCAACTTCCCGGCAGATATCGCTGCCTGCGCGCTGACCGGTCGAGGTGTCTCGGAGCCGCGCCACTGGGCCTCCTGGAACCTTGGTGAGGTGCGGCGGCAGGAGGCGTTGGTCGGGCTCGAAGCGGCCACGGTCGATTGCCTGACTCAGTACGGGTCCACGAGCACCATGGACTGAATCCCCTTGCCGCGTGCGGGTTCTCGCGGCCTCGGGCCGCAGCGCCCACATAGAGGGTCAGGAGGGAGCCTGCGTGTGACGCGTGACGAAATCACGGATCTCGTCGATGAACCGCTCGCGCGAGAACCGTTGCATGGCCTGACGAGGCACTCGCAGCCCGGAGTCCAGCACCGACCGCACCCCCGCCGCGAGGTCGTCGTCATCCTCTGCGTCGACCGCAGCCCCTATCCCTGCCACCGAGAGGGACTCCACGGCGCCGCCGACTCGGTGGCACACCACCGGTGCCCCGGCCGCCATCGCCTCGACCGGCATGATCCCGAAGTCCTCGATGGGGGGAAAGACGAAGGCGGCACAGCGTTGACAGAGGGCACGCAGCAGGGGAGTCGAGGGCCTGCCGGTGAAGGTCACCGGGACTCGCGCGCGGGCGGCAACTTCCCGCAACCGCGCCTCGTCGGGGCCGCCGCCAGCGATCACGACAGGGAGTCCGCTCACCTCGCCGGCGCGGATGACCAGGTCCAGCCGCTTGTAGGGCACCATGCGTGAGGCGCCGAGGAGAAAGGTCGGGGGGAGGGAGTCGAGCAACCTGTGCTCGTCGGCTGACACCACCGTCGACCAGTCCGCCACCGACTGGATCTCGGTGATGTCGACCGGTGGATGGATCACCTCGGCAGCTCGCCCCCACGTCGTTGCGATCCGCTCGCGCACATAGGCGCTGTTGGCGGCCAGTGCGGTGGCCTCACCCGCCCGACGCCGATCTAGGGGTTTGAGCACGGACGCAGCGGTGCGCGCTGGGATCGAAGCTCCACGCGTGTCGAGTTCGGGCACCCAGAGGTAGCGCGCTGGTGAGTGCACATAGACCAATTTCGCGACGTCGCGATTGAGTCCTCGGCCGCGAGCGTGATGGGCGAAGAGATGGGATGACACGAGGAACCAGTCATAACGAGGTCGAGCAGGAACGGTCCAACGCCAGGTCGGTGCCATGGCAGGCAGGGCCAAGGCCTTGTGATGGCGCAGGCGGCTCCGGGACAGCCAGGACTCCCTCACGCTTGTCGTGCCGACGGCTCCGGGGGCGTCCTCCCACAGGGCCAGCAGGTCTGCGCCGGGGAAGGCATCGACCATCGCGGCGACGACCTTCTCGGCGCCACCGTTCTCCTCGATCCACTCGTGGATGATGAGCCCACTCACGACGGGGACGCTACCTGCTCGACGCGGCCACTCGGCATACTCAACGCATGGACGACACCACGGTCCTCGTGATCAACGGGCCCAACCTCAACCTGCTCGGTGAGCGTCAGCCGGAGATCTATGGCGAGGCGACCCTCTTCGATGTCGAGGCGCTGTCCATCGAAGCTGCCCGAGCAGCGGGTTTGAGCGTCGAGCACCGCCAGTCCAACCACGAGGGCGACCTCATCGACTGGGTCCAAGAGGGACGGCGTGGCATTGCCGGCATCGTCCTCAATGCCGGCGGCTACACCCACACCTCCGTGGCGTTGCGTGACGCGGTGTCCGCCTGTGAGGTGCCCGTCGTCGAGGTGCACATCAGCGACATCCACGCCCGCGAACCCTTCCGTCACCACTCCTTCCTCACGGACGTGACCGCCCACCAGATCATCGGCCGGGGGGTTGTCGGCTACGCGGAGGCGATCGAGTGGATCGCCTCGGGACGTCGTCGTGACTGAGGTGACCGGACCTCAGGATCTGCTCGCCCTCTGGTCCAGTGAGCAGTGGCTCGCCGACACGGACGCGTGGATCCACGAGGCGGCGCTCACGGTCGGCGCCCGAGTGAGTGGCCCGATCGAGACCACCCATCACCGCTTCTGGGCCGTGGTCCGCCGGGTGTCGACCGACCAAGGGGTGATGTGGTTCAAGGAGAACGCACCCTCCCAGTCCTTCGAGGCGGCCCTCGTGCGGACGATCGATCATGTGGCGCCGGGCCAGGTGGCGCCCGTCGTGGCCACCGATGATGTGCGTGGCTGGCTGCTCACCCGTGATCTGGGCAGCCCTCTGGCCGAGGACCCTGCGTTGCAGTCGGATTCGGCCGCTGGGGCTGCGCTCGCCGGATCGTATGCCGGGCTGCAGCGCACGCTCGAGGGTCGCGCCCGGGACATGTGGGCCGCCGGCGTCCCGTCCTTCGACTACGGCAATGCGATGGCGTATGCCGTGGCGCTCGCTGATCAACTGGCCGGCCTTCCGATGGAGGACGGGCGCAGGCTGGATGCCGACGGCCGACGCATGGTTGACGCCGGGTTGTCCCGATTGGGTGAGGCCGCGGCGCGGCTGGAGGTGGATGGGATCCCGGAGTCGTTGGAGCACAACGACCTCCACCTGTGGAATGCCTTCCGTCCGGCGGTGCCCGCGCGGTCGGGGTTCTCACGGTTGGGGCCCTCAGGCGTGGTGTCGCCAGAAGCCACCGGGCTGGCCGTCATCGACCTGGGGGATGCGCTCTGGTCGCATCCCTTCGCAACGTTGCGGCTGCTCTGTTGGAATGCGCGGAGGCGGCTCGGGTCGGGACCCGGCGACCCGGCATACGAACGGATTGTCGAGGCCTATCTCGATCACTGGAGTGAGTTCGGGACGGAGACCGATCTGCGCCGACTGCTTCCCGCCGCGGAACGTCTGTCCTGCCTGCACCGCGCGGAGTCATGGCGCCGGTTGATGGCCGATGTGCCGCTGTCCACGATCCCGGACGACTACCTCGATGCTCCCGCGTATTGGTTGCAGGCCGCCTGCTCGATCGATCCCTACGTCTGGACCTGCGAGAACTGAGCCGGCTCAGAAGCGGCCTGTCAGCCAGCCGAACAACAGCGCAATGATCGCGACGACGGCTCCACCAGCGCCGATGGCGGCCATGACCATGGCGAAGAGGACGGCGGCCGGCTTGCGTTCGGTCCACCCGAGTTCGCGCCCGATGAGTTGGATCACCGAGCGGGGATTGACTGCTGCCCAGGTCGACGCGCTGATCCCGTCCAGTCCGATGGTGGCCGCGAAGTCCTTGGACCACGTCTGCCCGCGAAAGCCCGGCGCAGCCTCGGTGATCCGAAAGATGTGGCGGCCTTCGTCGAGGGTGACCATGCACCACTGGGGGCGGTGAGGGTGGCGCCAGGTGAAGCCCTTGGGCGTCACTTCGAGCCGGTAGCCACCCTCGGCACCGATCCGCCTGGCCTGCTCGATGAAGGCGTCGGCACCTCCGGGTGCGGCGTCCGACCCCGGTGCTGTCGTGTGTGGCCCCATGGCGCCGATCCTGCCAGCGCGGGAGGATCGTGGGGAGAGCGGACTCGCGAGTAAGTACTAGGACGTCCTACTATTTTTGGAACAGCCCTCACGAGGAGTCATCGATGACCCAGCCGGCCAAGCCCGAACTGCACGTCCCTGCCAACCCGGTGCGCATCGTCAGCGCGTCCAGCCTCTTCGACGGCCACGACGCGTCGATCAACATCATGCGGCGGATCATGCAGAGCCAGGGTGCCGAGGTCATCCACCTCGGCCACAACCGCTCCGTGCAGGAAGTCGTGGATGCGGCGATCGAGGAGGACGCCCAGGGGGTGGCGGTCTCGTCCTACCAGGGCGGGCACGTCGAGTACTTCGAATACCTCGTCGAGCTGCTCAAGGAGGCCGGCGCCGGCCACGTCAAGGTCGTCGGGGGTGGTGGCGGTGTGATCGTCGCCGACGAGATCGACCGCCTGAAGAAGTCCGGCGTCCACATCTTCAGCCCCGAGGACGGCCAGAAGCTCGGCCTGGTCGGGATGATCAACCAGGTCATCGAGGACTGCGACTTCGACGTGACCGAGGTCAGGGGAGTCGACGTCCAGGGCGTGCTGACCGGCGATCGATCGGCCGTCTCGCGCGCCATCTCGGCGGCTGAGTTGGGTCGTCTCTCCGCGTCGGACCTCGAGGAATTGCAGGTGGCGGCCCAGCGGCGGACCACCCCGGTCCTTGGCATCACCGGCACGGGTGGGTCGGGCAAGTCCTCGCTCACCGATGAGTTGGTGCGGCGCTTCCGGGTCGACCAGCAGGACAAACTGCGGGTCGCGGTCGTCGCTGTCGACCCAACCCGCCGCAAGGGTGGCGGCGCCCTGCTCGGCGACCGGATCCGGATGAATTCGCTCGATGGCGATCGCGTCTATTTCCGTTCGCTCGCCACCCGCGGTGGGCGCGAGGTCCCCGACGAGCTCGCCCAGGTCGTCACCATTCTCAAGGCCGCGGCGTACGACCTCGTCATCATCGAGACTCCCGGGATCGGCCAGGGCGATGGTGCGATCACCAACTTCGCCGACGTCTCGCTCTATGTCATGACGCCCGAATACGGCGCAGCCAGCCAGCTCGAGAAGATCGACATGCTCGACTTCGCCGACGTCGTCGCGATCAACAAGTTCGAGCGGCGCGGTGCGATGGACGCCCTGCGTGACGTGGGTCGCCAGTTGGTTCGCAATCACAACGCCTTCGGCAAGAAGCCCGAGGACATGCGCGTCTTCGGCACCGCGGCGGCGACCTTCAACGACGACGGCGTCACGGCGCTCTATCAGGAGTTGCGAACCCTGTTGTCCGACAAGGGCCTTGCCCTGTCCGAGGGCGTCCTGCCCGCTGTCGACGTGCGGCACTCGTCGGTCCTGCGACAGGTCGTCCCGTCTTCGCGCGTGCGCTACCTCTCCGAGATCACCGAGACCATCCGCGGCTACCACGAGAAGACCGAGGCGTATGCCGTCTCCGCCCGTCGGGCGCAACACCTCGCCACCGCGCAGGAGGCCTTGGGAGGGAAGGCGTCCGACGAGCTGGTTGGCCTGATCAGCGAAGCGGAGGAAGCGCTGCCGAAGGATGTGCGTGGCCTGCTCGAGCAGTGGCCGGCCATCGTCGAGGCGTACTCCGGGGACGAGCACGTCGTGAAGATCCGCGACAAGGAGTTGCACACGGCGCTGGTCAAGGAGTCATTGTCGGGCAACCCGATTCGTCGGGTCGCGCTGCCGCGGATGCACGACCAGGGTGACCTGCTCACCTTCCTGCGTCGTGAGAACCTTCCCGGCTACTTCCCCTTCACCGCCGGGGTCTTCCCGTTCAAGCGCGACAACGAGGACCCGGCCCGCATGTTCGCCGGCGAGGGCGACCCGTTCCGCACCAACCGGCGCTTCAAGCTCGTCTCCGAGGGCCAGCCGGCGACCCGTCTGTCGACGGCCTTCGACTCGGTCACCCTCTACGGCCGCGACCCCGACCCGCGCCCCGACATCTACGGCAAGGTCGGCACCTCCGGTGTCTCGGTCGCCACGCTCGACGACATGAAGGCCCTCTACGACGGCTTCGACCTCGTTGCGCCGACCACCTCGGTGTCGATGACGATCAACGGCCCGGCGCCGACGATCCTCGCCTTCTTCCTCAACACGGTCATCGACCAGCAGGTCTCTGCTTTTGAAGCCCGGGAGGGCCGGGAGCCCAGCGGTGCCGAGCGGGAGGAGCTCACGGCATACGCGCTCCACAACGTTCGCGGCACGGTCCAGGCGGACATCCTCAAGGAGGACCAGGGGCAGAACACGTGCCTGTTCTCGACCGAGTTCTCGCTGCGGATGATGGGTGACATCCAGGAGTGGTTCATCGAGAAGGGCGTGCGCAACTTCTACTCGGTGTCGATCTCGGGCTATCACATCGCCGAGGCCGGGGCGAACCCGATCAGCCAGCTCGCCTTCACTCTCGCCAACGGGTTCACCTATGTCGAGAGCTACCTCGCGCGAGGGATGGACATCGACGACTTCGCGCCGAATCTGTCCTTCTTCTTCTCCAACGGGATGGACCCCGAGTACTCCGTCATCGGGCGGGTCGCGCGGCGGATCTGGGCGATCGCGATGAAGGAGAAGTACGGCGCCAACGAGCGGTCGCAGAAGCTCAAGTACCACGTCCAGACGAGCGGCCGCTCCTTGCACGCGCAGGAGATGGACTTCAACGACATCCGCACGACGCTGCAGGCGCTCATCGCCATCTATGACAACGCGAACTCGTTGCACACCAACGCTTTTGACGAGGCCGTGACGACGCCATCGGCCGAGTCGGTGCGGCGGGCCCTCGCCATCCAGCTCATCATCAACCGCGAGTGGGGGCTGGCGATGAACGAGAACCCGCTCCAGGGGTCGTTCATCATCGACGAGCTCACCGACCTCGTCGAAGCTGCCGTGCTCGCCGAGTTCGACCGGATCAACGAGCGCGGGGGAGTGCTCGGGGCGATGGAGACCGGCTACCAGCGCGGGCGGATCCAGGACGAGTCGATGCTCTACGAGCACCGCAAGCACGACGGCTCGCTGCCAATCATCGGCGTCAACACCTTCCGCAACCCGGCCGCCGACGACGGCACCCCGCAGCACGTCGAGTTGGCGCGCGCCTCGGAGTCCGAGAAGGAGTCACAGCTCTCGCGGGTCCGCGCCTATCGCGACGGGCATCGGGTCGAGGCGGAGGAGGCGTTGACCCGGCTCAAGGACGCAGCGGTCAAGGGAGACAACGTCTTTGCCGTCCTGATGGATGCCGCGCGGGTGTGCTCGTTGCAGCAGGTCACTGACGCCTTCTTCGAGGTCGGGGGCCAGTACCGCCGCAACGTCTGACCGTCCAGGGCCGGGTCGATTCGATGTATCCGGCGCCCAGGTTCCGGTCGGGAGATACATCGAATCGGAGGTGGCGTTGAGCAAGGGGCCTTCGCGAGTCGACGACAACCTTTCTCGAGCGAATTGCATTGGGAAGAAGCGGAACTGGTGATCAAGGAACCCTCGCTGGAGGGTGTTCGTTCACGAAGGGAGAGACACCACCGAAGGAGAGCCATGAGCAGGCCAGTTGACTCGCGACTCAACCGAAGCGGCCGCGGACAGTTGAGTGAAACCGACCAGAAGCCGCCCGGTGGGCAGGAGGCGCTCGAGGTCTCCGAGCATGTCGGCTCCGCGCCGGCTGAACAGAGCCCCGGGCACGACCACGACACCCCCGATCGACCGGATCACGTGCACGAGGCGCTGCTGGCGCCCGATGCCGACGCGGACGACGAGGTGGCCTGAGTGAGCAGCGACCAGGTGGGAAAGGTTCGCTTCGGCGGCGGCTTCGGCGAGAGTGACCGGGAGTTGGTCGGCGACACCCTGGCGCAGGCACTCGGAAGGTTCGACCAACTCGACCCCAGCTGGGAGATGGAACTCAGCGTGAAGGATCGGGAGGCGCCGGGCCAGACGGTCACGCTGGAGGCGTGGGTGCCGGGCAAGAAGCGGTTGGTGGCCACCTCGCGCGAGCCCGACCTGCGGGCCGCGCTCAACGACGTCAGCGCCGACCTGCGCCGGCAGCTCACCAAAGCCCGCGAGTTGGCGTCCCCACGGGACAACCGCGCCAAGCGGGACACCATCCGCGGCCACTGACCGGAGCGCTGTCAGCGCAGGGTCTGCCCCCGACCTGCCCGTGGACGTCGTCGTGAGACACCGAACGCGCCCGGAGACTTGCGGAACGCAAACGCTCGTCTGATAACCGGTGGCAACGAGGCATCCTGCTGCGCCAGAGTCGACCCATGACGAGCAGTGATCTGTGGGATGCCGACGACGCTGCCCGTTACGACGTGGCGGTGGCGGCCATGTTCGAGCCCCAGGTCCTTGACCCGACCGTCGATCTCCTGGCGGAACTCGCGGGACCCGGGCCGGTCCTCGAGTTCGCGATCGGGACCGGCCGCGTGGCCATCCCACTGGCAGCTCGCGGCCTGTCCGTCACCGGTCTCGAGTACTCGCAGCCCATGATCGACAGGCTCCACGAGAAGGCGCCAGACCTGCCGGTCGTTCACGGCGACATGGCCACGACGAGAGTGCCGGGCGAGTTCGCCCTCGTCTACCTCGTGTTCAACACCATCGGCAATCTTCGGACTCAGGCCGAGCAGGTGCAGTGCTTCCGCAACGCCGCTCGTCACCTCCTCCCCGGCGGCCGTTTCGTCGTCGAGGTCGGTGTGCCTTCTCTCCGACGGCTGCCTCCGGGCCAAGCAGCGGTCCCGTTCGACCTCTCCGAGCGGCACCTCGGCTTCGACACCTACGACCTGGTGACCCAGCAGGCCATCTCGCACCACTTCACCCGGCAGGCCGACGGCTCCTATCGCCGCGGCACCCACAACTTCCGTTGCGTCTGGCCCAGCGAACTCGACCTGATGGCGCAACTCGCCGGGATGGAACTCGAGAGCAGGTACGCCGGCTGGTCACGTGAGCCCTTCACCGGCGAGAGCGAGTCCCACGTATCGATCTGGCGGCTCCCGGTGTGAGGCGTGATCTTCAGACGCGGGCGCGGAGGAACTCGATGTCAGCGGACTGTCCCTCGACGCCACCCGGGGTCTCGCAGACCACTGGCGCCCCCGCAGCGCGCACGAGGTCGGCCAGAGCCGTCCCGTCGATGTGCCCCGACCCGAAATTGGTGTGCCGGTCGGCGCCTGAATCGAAGACATCGCGCGAGTCATTGGCATGCACCAGGTCGATGCGTCCCGTGATCGCCCGGACCCTGTCGACGACGTCCGCGAGGTCGTTGCCGCCCGCCCAGGCGTGACACGTGTCGAGGCAGAAGCCCACGGTGTCGCCGCCCTCAGCCGCGCCGATCGCGTCCCAGAGCAGGGCGATGGCCTCCAAGCGGCGGGCCATGGCGTTGTCCCCACCAGCGGTGTTCTCGATGAGCAGGGGCACCGGCATGTCGAGGCCATCGATGCACTTGCGCCAGTTGTCGAAGCCCTTGGCGGCGTCCTCGTCCTTGCCAAGATGCCCGCCGTGGACGACCACCGCCTTCGCGCCGATCTCGGCTGCGGCCGTCAGGTGTTGCTGGAGCAACTTGCGTCCGGGGATCCGGATCCGGTTGTTGAGCGAGGCGACATTGATCGGATAGGGGGAGTGGACGTAGAGATCGACGCCCGCCGCGGCAGCATCAGCCTTCAGCGCGGCCGGCCCCCCGGCATACGCAAAGACGGGGCCCTTGTAGGACTGTGGGTCGCCGAGGAAGAACTGCGACAGACTCGCCCCGCGGGCCTTGGCCTCGGCGATCGGGTCGAGTTGGTCCACATGGCCACCGATGTTGAGCGTCATGTCCCCCATGAAACCACTGGCATGCCGTGTCGTTGCCAAGGCGGCAGCCATCGGTCTTCGCTGGCAGGATGGCGGTCATGCAGCTCGCCAACACCACCGCCATCGTCACCGGTGCCGCCTCCGGGCTCGGTGCCGCCACGGCCCATGCCCTCGCCGCAGGGGGCGCCCGGGTCACCGGACTCGACCTCCAGCAGTCGATCGCGGGAGCGAGTCCGATCGACGGCGTCACCCTCGTTGCCACGGACGTCACCGACGAGACCCAGGTGCGGGCCGCCGTCGAGCAGGCCAACAGCGACGCAGCCGCGCCGCTGCGCATCGTCGTCAACTGTGCGGGCATCGGCCCGAGCGCACGCATCGTCGGCCGCAAGGGCGTCCATGACCTCGCCCTCTATCGCAAGGTCATCGAGATCAACCTCATCGGCTCGTTCACCGTGATGGCGCTGGCCGCCGAGGCGATCGCGACGACCGAGCCCGACGAGCAGGGCCAGCGCGGCGTCGTCATCAACACCGCGAGCATCGCGGCCTTCGACGGGCAGGTCGGACAGGCCGCCTATGCCTCGTCCAAGGGGGGCATCGTCGGCCTCACCCTCCCGGCGGCTCGTGATCTGGCGCAGTTCGGGATCCGTGTCGTGACGATCGCGCCGGGCATCGTCGAGACGCCGATGCTGGCCACGGTCTCCGACGAATTTCGTGCCGCCCTGGCCGCTGGCGTCCCCTTCCCGCAGCGGCTGGCCCGCCCGGA
>Ga0073905_10000711_pt1 | contig 16103 bp, 13 predicted proteins | sample KloWWTupernatant_FD_65482 | JGI IMG/M metagenome (GOLD analysis project Ga0073905, IMG submission 65482) | Active sludge microbial communities from Klosterneuburg, Austria, studying microevolution and ecology of nitrifiers - Klosterneuburg... | ecosystem: Engineered > WWTP > Aerobic digester >... | reverse complement strand
TGGACGTCGGTCACACCGCGTAGACTTGCAAGAAAACAACATGGTGTCAATCCGCCACAGCCCGTGATTTCCCCAATCGTGGCCTCATGCTGCCCCAGTCCCGGTGCCGCTTTGGCGACCCGACGCACAACCTCCTGTAGCGAAAACACAACATGCCCCCTGCCGACCCGCGTCCGCACGCGGTGCTGACCATCGCCGGATCGGACTCCGGCGGCGGCGCCGGCATCCAGGCCGACCTCAAGACCATCGCGGCGCACGGCCTGCACGGCGTCTGCGCCATCACCGCGATCACCGCCCAGCACACCCGCGGCGTGACCGCCGTCCATGTCGTCCCCGCCCGGATGATCGAGGCCCAGGTCGAGGCGGTGCACGACGACTTCCGCCTCGCCGCGGTCAAGATCGGGATGCTGGGCACCGCGCGCAGCGTGCGCGCGGTGGCGCGCGCGCTGCAGGCGTTGCGCGGCGTGCCGCTGGTGCTCGACCCGGTGATGATCGCCAGCAGCGGCGCGCGCCTGCTGGCGGCCGACGCCGTGCGCGCGTTGCGCGAGCGCCTGTTCCCGCTCGCGAGCGTGATCACGCCCAACGTGCCGGAGGCCGAGTTCCTGCTCGGCATCCGCATCCGCGACGCCCGCTCGCAGGATCGCGCCGCGGAACGGCTGCGTGCCGCCGGCGCCGCGGCGGTCCTGCTCAAGGGCGGACACCTGCCCGGCCGCGGCGTGCGCGACCTCTACCTCGACGCCGGCGGCGCGACCGCGATCCGGCATGCGCGCCTGGCGCGCAACGGCCACGGCACCGGCTGCACGCTCGCCGCGGCGCTGGCCTGCCGGCTCGCGCGCGGCGAACGCGGCGCGGACGCCGCCCGCGGCGCGATCGACTACGTCCACGGGGCGCTGTGGCATGCGACCCGCCCGGGCCGGGGCGCGGTCGACGTACTGGACCACTTCCGCGGTGACGCCGTTCACTGACCGGCAAGCCGGCTGTGCGAGAATTCCGCCACGACTGAACCGCGCGCAGGCCGGTCCTGCGAGGAGATTGCGGGTCCCATGATGCCGATCACCCGTTTCGCGGCCCTCGCGGCCGTTGCCCTCGCCGTCGGGGCACCTGCGCTTGCCGCCGGTGCGCCGCAGCCGGAGTTCCATGCCCTGCGCGCGCCGGAGAAGGCCACCCAGGCCAAGCCCGGTTCCGCGCCGCGCAAGCCGGCGCCGGCCACCACGCGCGTGGTCGGGACCATCGACGACCAGGGCAACGTGCACATGCAGTGCGCCGAGGAGATCGATGCCGCGCGCGCGCAATGGCATCGCCACCACGACCCGCTGGCGCAGGAGCGCTGAGATGCGCGCCATCCTGGCCCTGCTTGCCGCAACGTCGCTGGCCGTTTCCACCGGCGCCCTCGCCGGACCCAGCATCCCGCTCCAGTCGGGCGTGTCGCAATCGTTTGCGATTCCGCCCGGCGCCTTCACCAACTCCTATTACATCGACGTCGCCGACACCGACCTGTCGATGGTGCTGGAAATCGAGTCCTCGACCGCGAACGTCGACCTCGACCTGCTGCTGCGCTACGGCAGCCCGATGCCCGACACGGTCGAGGGCGGCACCCCGGAGGCCAGCTACCTGCTCGAGTACGCGCAGTATTTCTCGCAATCCCCGGACGACAACGAGCGCCTGGTGATCGATCGCAGCAACCGCTTCCCGCTGCGCCCCGGCCGCTGGTTCATCACGGTGCTGAACTTCTCCAACGTGGCGGCCAACGCCACCCTCGAGGCCGAACTCCGGACCCAGGGCCCGGTGCCGGTGCCGATCGAGGTCGTGTTCGACGACCCCTCCAACGATTGCGGTGTCGCGGCCTGGAACGACCCCAGCCCGCGTGCGCCGATCGGCGGCAACAACGGCACCACGCTGGGCGCGCAGCGTCGCAGCGCGATGCTGCGCGCGGCCGAGATCCTCGGCAACGAGATCCGCAGCCCGGTGCGGGTGCGGGTCCAGGCCTGCTGGGACGACCTCGACGGCGACGCCGAGTCCGCCACCCTGGCGCAGGCCGGCCCCTACGACTTCCTGGTCAACGACCGCCTGCCGTTCCGCCGCGTCGACGGCCTGGCGCTGTCCGGCGTCGCGCCGTTCCTCGAGCGCAACTACACGATCTATGCCGCCGCGCCCGCGGGCAAGGCGGCCGGCACGCGCCTGTGCGGCATCCTCGGCTTCGATTGCGCCAGCGACTACGAGATCCAGGCGACCTTCAACACCAAGGTCGACACCGCCGACGCGCTGGGCGACCGCGGCTTCTACTACGGCAGCACGCCCAGCACCTGCACCGCGGGCTGCGACTCGGACTTCGTCACCACGGCGATGCACGAGATGACGCACGGCATGGGCTTCATCGGCCTGGTCAACCGCGATGCCGCCGAGGGCGTGGTCGGGGCCAAGCTCTCGCGCTACGACGACGCCTACATCGCCAACGTGGTCTCGGTGAACGACCCGGGCGGCGGCGTGCCGGCCACGATCCAGCGCTTCACCGAGATCAGCGATGCCGAGCGTGGCGCGGCGCTGATCTCGCGCAGCGGCTTGCGCTGGGACGGGCTCGATGCGGTCGACTCGCCCCTGAACACGCTGGGGCGCGCCAATCCGCCCGGCAACTATCCGCGGCTCTACGCGCCGGACCCGGTGCAGCCCGGCTCCTCGCTCGGCCACCTCACCTCCAGCGGCAACACCCTGATGCTGCCGACCATCGTCAACGGCATCCGCAGCATGGGCCTGGCGCGGCCGATGGCGCGCGGCTTCGGCTGGTCCGACGCGGTCGTGGCCCTGACGCCGCCCTTCCTGCCGCGCAGCACGCTCTATTTCGACCCGGCCCGCGACGGCCACGGCATCGGCTTCACCCGCATCGTCGACAACATCTACTTCCTCGCCTTCTACACCTACGACGCCAACGGCCTGCCCGAATGGTACGTGGCGATCGGGCCGGTGATCGACGGCGTGTTCACCCCGGGCAACAATGCCAACGGCGACAGCCTGGTGCGCTACAAGTACTTCTCCAACCAGCAGCCGCGCCAGCGCGCCGATGCGGCCTTCGACGGCCAGGTCCGCCTCGACTTCAACCAGGCCCAGGTCTCGCCCGCCTGCAACGACGGCGTGGCCCGCGACCGCTCCTCGCCGCTGGCGGTGATGACCTGGTCGCTGGGCGCCGACCAGAACCTGCAGTGGTGCATGCAGGCGATCGTGCCGACCACGCAACGCGGCAACCCGGAATACACCGGCACCTGGAGCGCGGGCGATGCCGATGCCGGCTGGGGTTACTCGGTGCTGAGCTTCAACAGCGGCGGCGGCAACGGCCTGTTCTCGACCCTCTACTACCCGGACGCGAACGGCGACGGCCGCTGGTCCTTCGTCTCCAGCGCCAACTTCGCCAGCGGCCAGACCCTGGCGCTCAAGCAGCGCCGCGGCTACTGCCGCACCTGCGCCAAACCCGCCGGCGCCTTCGTCGACGTCGACGCCGGCACGCTCACGCTGACGGTCAACGCCATCAACGGCACCCTGGGCAACGGCAACACCGCAACCGTGAATGCCACCTACCAGAACCCGCCGGGCGGCACCTTCAGTCGCAATGGCGTGCCTTTCCTGCTGTTGTCGGTCATCGACTGAGGACGACGCCCCCGCGGGCCCTGTGGGAGCGGCTGATTCGCGCCATCCTGGCGCTCAGCCTTCGGGCCCGCTTCGCGGTTGGATCGCGCTTCCTGCGCGATCCACGCAGCCGCGATCCGGGCACCTTCGGATCGCGGCTAAGGCCGCTCCTGCAGCCGGGCGATGATCGCGTCGCCGAAGGCCGCGGTGTTGCCACTGCCGCCAAGGTCGGGCGTGGTGCGGTCGCCGGCACCCACGGTGGCGCGGATCGCGGCGCGCAGCTGTTGCGCCTTCGCATCCAGCCCGAGGTGATCGAGCATCTGCGCCGCGGCCAGCAGCAGCGCGCAGGGATTGGCCAGGCCCTTGCCGGCGATGTCGGGCGCCGAGCCGTGCACGGCCTCGAAGATCGCCGCCTCGGTGCCGATGTTGGCGCCGGGCGCGAGACCGAGGCCGCCGACCAGGCCCGCGGCGAGGTCCGACAGGATGTCGCCGAACAGGTTGGTGGTGACGATCACGTCGAACTGGTGCGGGTTCATCACCAGCTGCATGCAGGCGTTGTCGACGATCATCTCCTGGGTCGCGATCGCGGGGTAGTCCGCCGCGACCTCGCGCGCCACCTTGAGGAACAACCCCGAGGTGGTCTTCATGATGTTGGCCTTGTGCACCACCGTGACCTTGCGGCGCCCGAGGCGCCGGGCCAGTTCGAAGGCGTAGCGCACGATGCGCTCGCTGCCGCGCCGGGTGACCTTGATGATCGACTGCGCGGTCTCGCCGTCGGGCGACAGGGTCTGGCCTTCCGCGCCATAGGCGCCTTCGGTGTTCTCGCGCACGGTGATGAGGTCCACGCCCTCGTAGCGCGCGCGCGTGCCGGGGATGCTGATCGCCGGGCGCACGTTGGCGTAGAGGTCGAAGCGCCGGCGCAGCTCGACGTTGATCGAGCTGAAGCCCTCGCCCACCGGGGTGGTCAGCGGGCCCTTGAGCGCGATGCGGTGGCGGCCGATGGACTCGAGGGTGGCGGCGGGGATCAACTCGCCGCAGCGCTCCCAGGCGGCGAGGCCGGCGTCGACGAACTCGTACTGCAGGCCGCACTGCAGTGCGTCGAGCACGCGCAGCGTGGCCTCCATGATCTCGGGGCCGATGCCGTCGCCGCGGATCACTGCAATGGTCTGGGTCATGGCGTCATGGGTCGCGGCCGGGCTTGCGCTGGCGCGATGGGTGCGGAGGGTGACTGCCGATTATCCGGCAACGGGGCCAGTGCGGCCAGCCGGTCGCCGGCGGCCGCTCAGGGCGTCGAACCGCGTCCGGATTCGAGTTGATCGAGGAAATCCACCGCGCGCCGCAGGTGCGGGATGGTGATGCTGCCGCCGACCACGAGCCCGACCGAAAAGGCCTCGAAGAACTCGTCGCGCGTGACCCCGGCTTCCAGGCATTGCGCCACGTGGTAGCTGACGCAGTCGTCGCAGCGCAGCACCAGCGACGCGACCAGGCCGAGCAGTTCCTTGGTCTTGAGCGGCAGCGCGCCATCCTTGTAGGTCTGGGTGTCGAGGGCGAAGTAGCGCCGCACGACCTGGTTGTCGTGCGCGAGGATGCGCTCGTTCATGCGCTGGCGGAACTCGGTGAACTGCTGGATGCGGTCGGACATCGGGGGCCTGCGCGATGGCGGGAAGGGGTTGCGGTCGGCGCCGCTCAGGCGCCGGCGGCCAGCAGCGGAGCGAGGTCGCCGGCGCGGTCGAGCGCGACCAGTTCCTCGTAGCCGCCGATGTGGCGCCCGTCGATGAAGATCTGCGGCACCGAGCGGCGCTGGGACGAGCGCGCGAGCATCTCCGCCAGGCGCGCCGGGTCGCGATCGACCCGGTATTCGTCCCAGGCCTGCCGGCGCTCGGCGAAGAAGTTCTTGGCCGCCACGCAATAGGAACACATGCCGGTGGAATAGATCTCGATGCGCGCCACGCTCGACTCCTGATGGGCGTTCCCGGCCAGGCCGGGGCCGACTGCAGCGAAGATAGCGACAGCGGCGCGGCCGCGCACCCACCCCCGCTAACGGACCCCTAACCGGAACTTGCCCTAGACTTTGGGGTCGAAGCACCGTCCATTCCAGCCCCGACCCGTGAAACGACTCCTGCTCATACTCGCCATTGCCGCCACCAGCATGCTGGCCAGCGCCCAGGACGAGCTCAAGCTGCCCGATTTCGGCAGCTCGGCCGGCGGCCTGCTGTCGCCGGACGAGGAGCGGCGCTATGGCGAGGGCATGCTGCGCGAGTTGCGCAGCTACGACGTCGTGCTCGACGACCCGCTGATCGCCGATTACATCGAGGGGCTGGGCTGGCGCCTGGTCGCGGTGAGCGAACGGCCGGAACAACCGTTCACCTTCTTCGTGGTGCGCTCGACCGAGATCAACGCCTTCGCGGCGCCCGGCGGCTATGTCGGGGTCAATACCGGCCTCATCACCATGACCGAGACCGAGGACGAACTCGCGGCGGTGCTCGGCCACGAATGCGCGCACGTGATCCAGCGCCACCTGGTGCGCGCATACGAGAGCATGCGCAACGTCTCGATCCCGATCGCCCTGGCCATGCTCGGCGCGCTGATCGCGGCCAGCGGCAGCAGCAACAGCGGCGATGCCGCGCAGGCCGCGGTGATCGGCGGCCAGGCGCTGATGCAGCAGCAGCAGATCAACTTCACCCGCTACAACGAATACGAGGCCGATCGCATCGGCATCAACATCCTGGCCAAGGCCGGCTACGACCCGATGGCGATGGCGGTGACCTTCCAGCGCATGGGTCGCGCGGGGCGCTCCAATGGCGACGGCCCGCCCGAGTACCTGCGCACCCACCCGGTCACGGTCTCGCGCGTGAGCGAGGCCAAGGCGCGCGCCGACACCATGCGCGGCAATCCGGAAACGGTCGCGGCGATCCGCAAGGCGGCGGCGTCGCGGGTCACGGCCGAATCGCAGTCCCCGCTCAAGCTGCTGCCCAGTTACGCCGGGACGCTGCCGCCGGCATCCGCGCGCCCGCCCGGCGAGGCCGGTCTCACCGACTTCCTGCTCTTCCGCGAGCGCTCGCGCGTGCTTGGCGGCGAGGAGCCGCTGGCGCTGGTGAACTACTACCGGGGCTCGCTGGACGTGGCGCAGCGGGACCTGCCGCACTACCGCTACGGGCTGGCGCTGGCGCTGACCCGGGCCGGGCGCCCGGAAGAATCGATGCAGGTGCTGGGGCAACTGGTGGGCGAGCAGCCCGACGTGATCGCCTTCGGCCTCGGCCTGGCCGAGGCCGAGGCCGCCGCCGGCCGCCACGATCTCGCGCTGCGGCGCCTCGCTGCCCTGGCGCACAAGCATCCGGGCAACAAGTCCGTCACCATCGCCTACGCCGACGAACTCACCTACAGCGCCACCGCCACGGCCGGACGCGAGGCCATCGAACTGCTGCGGCCGCAACTCAACCGCGCGCCGTGGGACCCGCTGCTGCAACGTTCCTTCGCCCGCGCCTGTGAACTGGCCGGCGAGGAAGTGCGCGCGGGCGAGGCCCACGCCGAGGTCGCCCTGCTCAATGGCCAGTTTTCCGACGCCCTGAACCAGTTGGTCGACCTGCTCCGCCGCGACGACGTCGACTACTACCAGCGCGCCCGCATCGAGGCCCGCATCGCCGAGATCACCCCCTACGCGCTCGAGCAGCGTCGTCGCCTCGGCCCCGGCGAGGCCTGAACCAGCGGCCGGTCGGCGCAGCCTGCGCCTGCCCCCGGAGCCCGGTCGCCCTTCCGCCCATGCCCGCGTTTCGCGGCGCTTCCCGGGCATCGGCGGACCGCTGTCACGCAGTCGTCATAAAAATGTAGTCCAATCCGGGTTGGCGGCGCCTCGTGGCGCCCGGAAGTGGAACTCCCGCCCGTGCAGAAGCAGGTCCTGATCGTCGAAGACGAGCCCGCCATCCGCGACATGGTGGCCTTCGCCCTCAGCCGGGCCGGGCTCGATCCGGTCCACGCCGGCGACACGCGGGCGGCGCAGGACGCGATCATGGCGCGGGTCCCGGACCTGATCCTGCTCGACTGGATGTTGCCGGGCATGTCCGGCCTGGACTTCGCCCGGCGCCTGCGCAAGGACGATCTCACGCGCGAGGTGCCGATCATCATGCTCACCGCGCGGGGCGAGGAGAACGACCGCGTCGGCGGCCTCGATGCCGGGGTCGACGACTACGTGGTCAAGCCCTTCTCGACCCGCGAACTGGTGGCGCGGATCAAGGCGGTGATGCGCCGCGCGCAGAGCGAGAACGAGGAAGGCACGGTCGAACTCGGCGGCTTGCGCATCGACGGCCCGGCGCACCGCGTCTATGCCGGCGAGCAGGCCGTGCCGATCGGCCCCACGGAGTACCGCCTGCTGCACTTCTTCATGACCCACGCCGAGCGGGTCTACTCGCGCAGCCAGCTGCTGGACCACGTCTGGGGCGGCAACGTCTACGTCGAGGAACGGACCGTCGACGTGCACATCCGGCGCCTGCGCAAGACCCTCGAACCCTACGGCATGGACCCGCTGGTCCAGACCGTGCGCGGCTCCGGCTATCGCTTCTCCACCACGCCCTGACCCCGGGTCGCCCCGGGGCCGGGAGCCGGGCTCCGCGGTCCCCGCGTGGCCCGAAAAGGTACCCTGAGGCCGTTTCCCGCCGAGGCCGCCGTTCCGATGCGCTTCGAGTTCCTCCACAGCCACGCCTGGCAGGTCTCCCTGGGCCGCTTCGGCGTGCTGCTGGCCAGTGCCCTCCTGGTGGGCTTTGCCGTGGGGCTGCCGCTGGAGGCCACCCTGGTGGCCCTGCTGGCCTATTGCGCGTGGTCCTTCTACAGCCTGTACCGGATCCAGCACTGGCTGTCCTCGCGCCGGCGCAGCCCGCCGCCCGAGGACTGGGGCGTTTGGTCCGACGTCTCGGCCTTCGTCTACCGCAAGCTGCGCACCGAACGTTCGCGCAAGCGGCGCCTGGTGGCGCTGCTGCGTGCCTTCCGCGAGGGCGCCGCGGCGCTGCCCGACGGGGTGGTCGTGCTCAGCGGCGGCCGCACCGTGCTGTGGTCGAACGAAGCCGCGCGCCGCCTGCTCAGGATCCAGACGCCGCGCGACCGCGGCTCGCTGGTCGACGATTTCCTGCCCGATGCCGGCGCCCGCGCCTGGATCGACTCGCGTCCCGCCGAACCGCTGCTGGACGTGCCGGCGCCGGGCGACGCAAGCCGGCGCCTGTCGCTGCGCTACATCCCCTACGCGCGCGACCAGGCCCTGCTGGTGGTGCGCGACATCAGCAACGTGATGCATCTCGAGCAGGTGCGGCGCGACTTCGTGGCCAATGTCTCGCACGAGCTGCGCACCCCGCTGACGGTCCTGCACGGCTACCTCGACATGCTCGAGCCCGGCGATGCGCCGGAGTGGGCGCCGATGCTCGAGGACCTGCGCAGCCAGTCCAAGCGCATGGCCCAGATCGTCGAGGACCTGCTGACCCTGTCGCGCCTCGAAGCCCAGCACGTGCTGCCGGAGGAGCGCGTGTCGATGCGCGCGATGCTCGCCAACCTCAAGCGCGAGGCGGAGGGCCTGAGCCAGGGCCGCCACCAGGTCGTGGCCGGGCCCTGCGCCACGGCCGACCTGCGCGGATCGAACCAGTACCTGCACAGCGCATTTTCCAACCTGGTGTCGAATGCGGTGCGCTACACGCCCGCCGGCGGGCGCATCACGCTGGCCTGGACCGCCGACGGTCGCGGCGGGCGCTTCGTGGTCGCCGACACCGGCCAGGGCATTCCGCCCGAGCACCTCCCGCGCATCACCGAGCGCTTCTACCGCGTGTCGACCAGTCGATCGCGCGCGACCGGCGGCACCGGGCTGGGCCTGTCGATCGCCAAGCACGTGCTGAACCTGCACCAGGCGCGGCTCGAGATCGAGAGCGAGGTCGGGGTCGGCAGCACCTTCACCTGCGTGTTCGGCGCATCGCGGCTGCTGCCGCTGGCCGTGGCCGACGAGGCCCTGCCGTGAACGGCTGCCGCGCTGCCGGCGCACGTCGCGACGCTGCCCCGCGCGCGGCAGTGGTGCCAGGGATGCGGCGTCTCGCCCATAATCGCCTACCCGTCCCCTGCGGCCCGGTTCCGGAATGAGCAAGCCGCGCGACCCGAAGCTGTACATCAACCGCGAGCTGTCGCAGCTCGAGTTCAATTTCCGCGTGCTGGCGCAGGCGCGCGAGGCGCACACGCCGCTGCTCGAGCGCCTGCGCTTCCTGTGCATCTCCTGCACCAACCTCGACGAGTTCTTCGAGGTCCGGGTGGCCTCGCTGCACCAGCTGCTCGAATTCGGCGACCGCACCCCGGGACCCGATGGCATGGACCCGCTGGAGGCGCTGGAGCGGATCCGCAGCCGCGCGCAGGAGCTGGTATCGGAGCAGTACCAGTTGTGGAATCGCACGCTGCGCCCGGCGCTGCGCAAGGCCGGCGTGCACCTGATCGCGCGCGACGAATGGAACGCCCGCCAGCAGCAGTGGCTGCGCGAGTACTTCCGCAGCGAGATCCTGCCGGTGCTGTCGCCGCTGGGCCTCGACCCGGCCCATCCCTTCCCGCGCATCCTCAACAAGAGCCTCAACATCGCGGTCTCGCTCTCCGGCAAGGACGCGTTCGGGCGCGAGGGCCACATGGCGCTGGTGCGCGCACCGCGCTCGCTGCCGCGCATCATCCGCCTGCCGCCGGACCTCGACGGCGACGCCGACTCGCAGGAGTTCGTGTTCCTCTCGGCGATCCTGCACGAGTTCGTCGAGGAGCTCTTCTCGGGCATGAAGGTCAAGGGCTCCTACCAGTTCCGGGTCACGCGCAACAGCGAGCTCAGCGTCGACGAGGACGAGGTCGAGAACCTGGCCCAGGCGCTGCGCGACGAGCTGCGCGACCGCGCCTTCCAGAAGGCGGTGCGGCTCGAAGTGGCCGATTCCTGCCCGAAAAAGGTCCTCAAGTACCTGATCGACAACTTCGAGCTCGAGGCTGACGACGTCTATCGCTGCAACGGGCCGGTCAACCTCAACCGCGTGATCGCGGTCTACGACATGGTCAAGCGGCCCGACCTCAAGTACCCGCCGTTCATGCCGCGCCTGCCGCTGCCCAGCGGCGATCCCGGCAGCCTGTTCGAGGAGATCCGGCGCGGCGACGTGCTCCTGCACCATCCCTTCGACTCGTTCCAGCCGGTGGTCGAGCTGGTGCGCCAGGCGGCGCACGATCCCGAGGTGCTGGCGATCAAGCAGACCCTGTACCGGACCGGGCGCGATTCGCCGCTGGTGACGCACCTGATCGATGCCGCGCGCAACGGCAAGGACGTCACCGCCGTGGTGGAACTGCGCGCGCGCTTCGACGAGGAGGAGAACATCGCGCTGGCCAACCGCATGCAGGAGGCCGGCGTCCAGGTCGTGTACGGCGTGGTCGGCTACAAGACCCACGCCAAGATGCTGCTGGTCGTGCGCCGCGAGAAGGGCAAGCTGCGCCGCTACGTGCACCTGTCGACCGGCAACTACCACCCCGGCACGGCCCGCGCCTACACCGACATCGGCATCATCACCGCCGACACCGACATCGCCGAGGACGTGCACCGGCTGTTCCTGCAGCTTTCGGGGCTGGGCCCGCTGATCAAGCTCAAGCGCGTGCTGCAATCGCCCTTCACCCTGCACAAGAGCCTGATGCAGAAGATCTCGCGCGAGATCGCCCATGCCAAGGCCGGCAAGGCGGCGCGGATCGCGGCCAAGATCAACGCCATGAACGAGGTCACGGTGATCGACCTGCTCTACGAGGCCTCGCGCGCCGGGGTCAAGGTCGACCTGATCGTGCGCGGCAGCTGCGGGCTGCGCCCCGGCGTGCCGGGCGTGTCGGACAACATCCGCGTGGTTTCGATCATCGGCCGTTTCCTCGAGCACTCGCGCGTGTACTGGTTCGCCAACGACGGCGAGCCGGAGACCTATTGCTCCAGCGCCGACTGGCTCGAGCGCAACCTCCTGCGCCGGATCGAGACCTGCTTCCCGATCCTCGACCCGGTGCTGGCCCGGCGCGTGTACGACGAGGAGATCGAGAACTACCTCGCCGACAACACCCAGGCCTGGGAGCTGCGCAGCGACGGCACCTACGTGAAGCTGGCGCCCGTCGGCGACGCGATGCCGCATTCGGCGCAGCAGGCCCTGCTGGCCAAACTCACCCGATGAAGGTGGACGCCCTTCACCTGACCAGGTCCCCTGCAGGAGCGGCCTCAGCCGCGACTGAGGCCTATCGCGCGCAGAGCGCGCTCCTACGCAGCCGGCTCTGTAGGAGCGCGCTCTGCGCGCGATAGGCCTCAGTCGCGGCTGAAGCCGCTCCAACAGGGCGAACCCGGAACCTGCGCCGAACTGGAACACCATGCCGACCGAATCCACCAAGGGCATCCGCGAAGGCGACTCGCTGGCCGCCGTCGACCTGGGCTCGAACAGCTTCCACCTGGTGGTGGCGCGCTACGAGCACGGCGAGATCCGCGTCATCGACCGCCTGCGCGACACCGTGCGCATGGCCATGGGCCTGCGTCCGGACGGCAGCCTCGAACCCGAGCGCCAGCGCCGCGCCCTCACCTGCCTGGCGCGCTTCGGCCAGCGCCTGCGCGAGTTGCCGCCCGAGCGCGTGCGCGCGGTGGCGACCAACACCGTGCGCCAGCTGCGCTCGCCGCGCGCCTTCCTGCTCACCGCCGAGACCGCGCTCGGCCATCCGATCGAGGTCGTGTCCGGCCGCGAAGAGGCGCGCCTGATCTACCTCGGCGTCGCCAACGGCATCCCGCGCAGCAAGCAGCGCCGCCTGGTGGTCGACATCGGCGGCGGCAGCACCGAGTTCATCATCGGGCTGGGCTTCGAGCCGCTGGAGACCGAGAGCATCCAGATCGGCTGCATCGCCACCACCCGGCGCTTCTTCGACGACGGCAAGCTGACGCGCAAGCGCTGGCAGAAGGCCCAGACCGAGATCGAGGTCGAGCTGCAGCAGTTCGCCGCCGGCTATCGCGCGCGCGGCTGGAGCGACACCATCGGCTCCTCGGGCACGGTGCGCGCGCTGGGCGCGATCTGCGCCGCGCTGCGCCCGGCCGACAACGGCATCACGCTCGACGGCCTCGAGGACGTGCGCGAGCGCCTGCTCGAAGCCGGCGAAATCGGGCGCATCCGCCTGCCGGCGTTGTCCGAGGACCGCAAGGCAGTGATCGCCGGCGGCGCGCTGATCCTCGAAACGGTGTTCCGCTCCCTCGCCATCGAGCGCATGCGCGCGTGCGATACCGCGATGCGCGAGGGCCTGCTCTACGACCTGGTCGGCCGCGCCGGGCAATCCGACCCGCGCGAGGCCAGCGTGCTGGCGCTGGCGCGCCGCTATGGCGTCGACGCCGCCCACGCCGCGCGGGTGGAGACCACGGCGCTGGCGCTGTTCGAGCAGGTCCAGGACGCGTGGGAATTCAACGAGACCCAGCGCGACTGGCTGGCCTGGGCGTGCCGCGTGCACGAGATCGGCCTCGCCATCGCGCACAGCCAGCACCAGGTGCATGGTGCCTACCTGGTCGCCAACTCGGACCTCTTCGGCTTCACCCGCCAGGAACAGCAGGCGCTCGCCTTCGTGGTCCGCGCGCAGCGGCGTGCCATCCCCGTGGACGAGGTCAATGCGCTGCCCGAGCGCCTCGCGGTGCCGGCCGCGCGCCTCGCGGTGCTGCTGCGCCTCTCGGCCCTGCTGCACCGCGGGCGCACCGGCGAGGTGCTGCCGCGCCTCGCGCTCAAGGTCGGCGACCGGGTCATCCGGCTCGCGCTGCCGAAGGACTGGCTCGATACCCACCCGCTGACGCGCGTGGACCTCGACACCGAACGCAAGCACCTCGCCGAGCTCAACCTCAAGTTGCAGATCATCGCGACCTAGCTCGCTGCGCGCCCTGCGACGTGGCACCGTCGCGAGGCTGCCCGCGCGGGCGGCGACATCGGGCTGCGCAGGCGCCTGCGTCACGCCACGGTCACCGCGTGGTCATGACGGCGTCCACGCGCGACGGCAGCATGGGCCAAACCAGCCCGCCGCGTGGACCATGCGCATCGCGATCGTCACCGAGACTTATCCGCCGGAGATCAACGGCGTCGCGCTGACGGTGCAGGGCTTCGTCGCCAACCTCGCCGCCCTGGGCCATGAGTTGCTGGTCGTGCGGCCGCGCCAGGACGTCGCGCCAGCCGCGGCAGCGATTCCCGGCGTCCACGAATTGCGCCTGCGCGGCGCCGGCCTGCCTGGGTACCCCGGATTGCGCTTCGGCCTGCCGGCGCGCGCGCAGCTCGAACGCGAATGGCGCGCCTGGCATCCCGACGCGGTGTACGTCGCCACCGAGGGTCCGCTGGGATGGTCCGCGGTGCGCGCGGCGCGCGCCCTGGGAATTGCCTGCGCGACCGGCTTCCATACCCGCTTCGACGACTTCGCCGCGCACTACGGCCTCGGCCTGCTCACGCCGATGGTCTTCGCGTGGCTGCGCCGCTTCCACAACCTGGCCGGCGCGACGCTGGTGCCGACGCGCGAGCTCAAGCAGTTCCTCGATCGCTCCGGCTTCCGCGACGTGCGCCTGCTCCCGCGCGGCGTGGATACCGGCCAGTTCTCGCCGGCGCGGCGCGACCTCGCGCTGCGGCGGGCCTGGGGCCTGGCGGACGGACAGCTGGCGGTGCTCTGCCTCGGTCGCATGGCACCCGAGAAGAACCTCGAGCTCGCGGTCCGCAGCTATCGCGCGATCCAGCGCCGCGTGCCCGGGGCGCGCTTCATCTGGGTCGGCGATGGTCCGGCATTGCCCGGCTTGAAGCGCGAGCATCCGGACTTCGTCTACTGCGGCATGCGCCGCGACGCCGACCTTGCGCGCCATTTCGCCAGCACCGACCTGTTCCTGTTCCCGAGCCTCACCGAGACCTTCGGCAACGTGACGCTCGAAGCGCTGGCCAGCGGCGTGCCCCTGGTCGCCTACGACTACGGCGCTGCGCGCGAACACGTGCGCGACGGTGTGCACGGCCGCACGATCGGCTGCGGCGACGCAGCGGCCTTCATCACCGCGGCGGTCGCGCTGGCCGAGGACGCCGCCGCGCGGCAGCGCATGCGGGCCGCGGGCAGGGCGGCGGTCGCGGCCCTCTCGCCGCAAGGGGTCGCGGCCGACCTTGCGGCACTGCTCGCGTCCATGGCCACGCGGCGGGCCGCGTGATGGGCGTCGCACTGCACGGCTCGGAACTCGGCGCGCGGCGCGAACTGCGCTGGACGCTGGGACTCAACCGCTGGGGCGCCCGGCCGCCGGTGACGCGGCTGTTCGCCGTGGTCAGCCGCCTGGGCGACGGGCCGGCGTGGTACGCGCTGATGGCGCTGCTGCCGCTGCTGGACGGCGTGCGTGGCGCGGCCGCCAGCCTGCACCTGGCCGCGACCGGGTTGGCGGCGCTGGTCCTGTATCGCGCGCTGAAGCGCCTGACGCGGCGCCCGCGCCCCTGCGCGCGGCACCGCGCGATCGTGGCCCATGTGCCGCCGCTGGACGAATTCAGTTTCCCCTCGGGGCATACCCTGCACGCGGTCGCGTTCACCGCGGTGGCTTGCGCCTGGTACGCGCCGCTGGCGCTGTTGCTGGTGCCCTACGCGCTGCTGGTCGCCGCCTCGCGCGTGGTGCTGGGCCTGCACTACCCCAGCGACGTGCTCGCCGCGATCGCGATCGGTGGCGCGCTGGCCACGTGCTCGATCCTGCTCGCTGGCGCCGTCGGACTGCGCTGAACCGTCCTATTGCGCCAGGCGGCGCAGCCAGAACACCAGCGGTTTCTCCGACTCCTCGCGCTCGCCCAGTTCGCGCCACGAGACATGGGCCACCATCTCCGGCTGGCGCAGGTAGCCGCGCGACTGCCAGAAACCGTCGAGCGGGCGGAAGCCCGGCGGACGCCGCGGGTCGTCGGCGCGGCGCGAAACCGCGCAGAACGCGGTCCAGCGGAAGCGCCCGAGCGAGCGCGCGTAGGCCTCGCGCAGGTCGAAGAAGCGATGCCCGACCCCGACGCCGCGGAACGCCGGCAGCAGCACCGACTCGCCGAAGTAGAACACCTCGGATTCGTCGATGCCGCGCTCGCGGAACGGGATCCGGAACGGCTCGGACTCGTCGGCCAGCGGCACGCCGGTCGACGCGCCCACCACCTCGCCGCCGGCCAACGCGAGCACGAACAGGCTCTCGCGGGAACGGGCATAGGTGGCGAGGTAGCGTCGCTCGTAGTCGGCGTCGCCCTGGTACAGGTAGGGCCATTCGCGGAACACCGCGATGCGCAGGCGCGCGACCGCGTCCAGCCACGGCGCGATGTCGCGCCCGCTGACCGCGCGCACTTCCGGCAAGCCTTCGCTGCGCTGGCTCATGGCGGTGCGTGGCCCGCGCCGGCCCGGGCCCGGGCCCGCGCCGGCGCGCAGCCCGGTCGCGTAGCCCGGTGCCGCCGGCTCAGCCGGCGGCCTTCTCGCGCGCGATCCATTCGTCGACCGTGCGCTCGAGG
>Ga0073905_10000707_pt1 | contig 16144 bp, 11 predicted proteins | sample KloWWTupernatant_FD_65482 | JGI IMG/M metagenome (GOLD analysis project Ga0073905, IMG submission 65482) | Active sludge microbial communities from Klosterneuburg, Austria, studying microevolution and ecology of nitrifiers - Klosterneuburg... | ecosystem: Engineered > WWTP > Aerobic digester >... | reverse complement strand
CGGTGATTGCTGCCGCATGAGCGGCCCTCGAGCCTGGCGCGGAGGCGTCGCTGTCGGTTGTCGACGGGCGACGCCTGGCGTATCCTGACCCCGTTGTACGTACAGCGCGTGAGCATGGCCGGCCGTAGGCGCGGACGCTACAGCGCGAGCCCTGCTGGAGGGACTGATGTCGTCGTTTGCCCACCTTCATCTACATACCGAATTTTCGTTGCTCGATGGGTTGGGGCGGATCGACGACTACATGGCCAAGGCCGTCGAGTTCGGTATGCGACACGTCGCGCTGACCGATCACGGCGTCATGTATGGGGCTCTCGACTGGTATCGAGCCGCGAAAAGCCACGATCTCGCCCCAATTGTCGGTGTCGAGGCGTACCTCGCCCCGAAGAGGATGAGCGATCGAGACAGCCGTTCTAACTATCACCTGCTGCTCCTTGCTGAGAATGAGCGCGGATACCGCAATCTATTGAAGCTATCCAGCAAGGCGAGCATTGACGGGTTCTACTACCGACCGAGAATCGATCTCGAGCTGCTCAACGAGCTGCGGGATGGGTTGATCTGTACCTCCGCCTGCCTGGGCGGTCCGATTGCCAACAACTACCTCGAGGGCCGTGACACTGAAGCCGAGAGGCTCGCGGGGTCCCTCGCGGAGATATTCGGGCGAGATCACTTCTATCTGGAAGTGCAGGATCATGGCATGCCGGAGCAGCAGCGGGTCAATCGCCAGCTCGTCGATCTGGCGCGGAAAATGAACCTGCCGCTGGTCGCTACCAACGATGTTCACTACGTCAACCGCGAAGATGCAGCTACTCAGGATCTTCTGGTCTGCATCCAGACAAACACGACTCTCGACGATCCCAAACGAATGAAGATGGACTCGGATCAGCTGTACTTCAAGTCGCCACAGGAGATGGAACAGCTGTTCGGTGACCTTCCGGAAGCCCTCGAAAACACGATCCGCATCGCGGAACGCTGTAACTTGTCGTTGGACTTCGACCGGCTTCTGCTGCCCGATCCTGGAATTCCCGAAGGGCTCACGCCGCAACAACACCTGGCCGAGCTGTGCTGGGGCGGTCTGGCGGCGCGCTACCCGGTTCTCACTGACGAGGTTCGCCAGCGCCTCGAATATGAGCTGTGGGTGATCGAGCAGACCGGGTTTGCCAGCTATATGCTGATCGTCCGCGACTTCGCACAATTCGCCCGTGATCGCCGGATCCCCTTCGGGGTACGCGGATCGGCGGCGGCGAGCATCGTCCTCTTCACCCTGGGGATCACTGATATCGATCCGATCGCCAATCGGTTGGTCTTCGAGCGTTTCCTGAATATCGAGCGACGCGAGATGCCGGACATCGATATGGACTTCGCCGACAACCGGCGCCAGGAAGTCATCGACTACGTGGCCCAGAAGTACGGTCACGATCGGGTTGCGCAGATCATCACCTTCGGCACCATGGGCGCGAAGGCCTCAGTTCGCGACGTTGGCCGCGCGCTCGGCTGGGCTCCCGTGGATGTCGATCGAGTCGCGCGGCTGATCCCCACCACATTGGGAATGACACTCGAGCGGGCATTGATCGAGAGTAGCGAGCTCCGTTCGCTCTTCGATGATGACGAGCGTGTTCGCCGGATGATTGAGGTCGCCCAGAAGCTGGAAGGGATCTCGCGACACGCTGGCACACATGCGGCAGGCGTCGTGATCAGCGCCGAGCCATTGGTGGAGCACGTCCCTCTGCAGCGGCCGGCGCGCGGCGACGAGAACGCGCTGCCGACGACGCAGTTCTCGATGGAGAACGTCGCGGCGATCGGTCTGCTGAAGATGGATTTCCTCGGGCTTGCCAACCTGACGATTCTCGGCGATGCCGTCGATATCATCAAGCAGACGCGTGGTGAGTTGCTTGAGCCGAACGATCTACCCGATGGCGATCGCGTTACCTATGAACTGCTCGCGCAAGGCGAGACGTTCGGGGTCTTCCAGCTGGAGAGCGCCGGCATGCGGCGGGCCATTCGGGAATTGCGGCCGGGCTCTGTCGCCGAGCTTGCAGCCCTGGTCGCGCTCTACCGGCCGGGCCCGATGCAACATATTTCGACATTCTGTCAGGCCAAGCACGGCGCCCAGGAGATCCGCTACCCACACCCCGACCTGGCGGAGATCCTCGACGAGACGTATGGGGTCATTGTCTATCAGGATCAGGTCTTGCTGATTGCTCAGCGCTTCGCTGGATATACCCTCGGCGAGGCCGACATCATGAGGAAGGCGATGGGCAAGAAGATCCCGGAGAAGATGCGCGCGGAGCGCGAGCGCTTTCGTTCTGGGGCGGTCGAGAAAGGCTACACGCCGGCCGATGCCGACAAGATCTTCGACCTCATCGAGCCATTCGCCGGCTACGCGTTCAACGAGGCGCATGCCGTGTGTTATGGGACGATCGCCTATCAGACGGCGTACCTGAAGGCGAACTACCCAGCCGAGTACATGACGGCCGTCCTGAGGCTAGCGCCGAGCCATCCCTCTGGCACTGCCGTCCGGGTGGCGGCAGCGGTGGCAGAGTGCGCGAAACTGGGGATTCAGATCCTTGGACCCGACATAAATCACAGCGATGTGAACTTCAACATCGAGTCACTCGACGATGGGCGACTGGCAATTCGATTCGGCCTTGCGGTCATCAAGAACGTCGGCGAGGGTGCGGTCGAGGAGATCTGCCGGGTTCGTAACGAACAAGCTGGTGGATTCGCATCGCTCGAGGCGCTTTGCGAGGCCGTTGATCACAGCTCTCTCAACAAGCGAGTGTTCGAGAGCCTCATCCGTGGTGGAGCCCTTGACACCCTCGGCGGCCGCGCGTCAGCGCTCGCGCGGCTTGACACAGCGATAGCGTCGGCGCAGCGTTCGCAACGAGCGCGCGACCGTGGACAGATGGATCTCTTCGGCGGATTCCTGGATGATGCTGCCCCGACGGCAACGACGGAGATCGACGTGAATCCGCTACCGAAAAAGCAGTTGCTTGCCTGGGAGAAGGAATACCTCGGCACGTATCTGAGCGAGCACCCGTTGACTGACATAACAGCTGACGCCCGGGCACATGGTCGGCAATATCAGCCGATCGCCGATCTCGATCCGGAGACTGCCGGCCAGAACATCCGCATGCTCGGCATTGTTGCAGCGATTCGAAAGCTATCGACGAGAACGAATCGGACGATGGCAGTGCTCCAGTTCGAAGACCTCACCGGAGCGGTCGAGGTTGTGCTCTTTCCTGAAGCATTCGATCGCTTCGGCGCGCTCTGTGTCGAAGATCAGATCCTTGTCGTGCGCGGGCGCGCTGATTCACGGAATGACAGCGTCCAGGTTATCGCCGAAGATATCAGCCCCTACGAAGTGACGGATGAGCCTCCGCCAGCGATGGCGACAGTTGTCTGGTTGCGCCTCGCGGGCAGCGATAACCTGGATGAGGACGTGCGGCGAATGGAGCAGCTCGCGCGATTGCTCCGTGACTTTCCGGGAGACGACGAGGTGCTGCTAGAGATCGAGACCGCGCGAGAAGTTACCCATCTGCGCTCGAACCTCCGCGTCGATTGGTGCCCAGATCTCGACCGCGCTGTGAGCGACATCCTCGGGCGGGACTGCGCGCGTGTCATCTCCGTCGCTGTACGCGAGAGACGATAAGCACGACGCGACTGCTGGCCGCTCGCGCATACGACATATCCCAGTAGCGCTAATACCCGTCAGGCTGCCCCGACCATCGGTCAATGATTCTCTGTCACCGGACGCGGCGTAGCGTCCCGGCGCACGGCATGCGTCTGGACGTTATGAGTTGTGGGCGCCTTCGGGATTGCCGTGGCTGCTCCCCCGTCGTCGCGAGCTGAGATTGATTGCCGGAGCGGGCCAGAGGTGCGAAAGCGCCACCTCGGCGTCATCGACAAGGACAAGCGCGAGATCGTCGGTACCGATTGTATTGAGCAGTTGATCGACGGCCATCTCCTCATTCGCGACATTGATCACGATCGGTGGCACGGCGACTGTGGCTATTCCTGCCTTGATTGCCGCTATTCGTGCCTCATCGTCCGTTTCACCGTGCAGGAGGATGATTCCACCGATGCCACCGATAACGCGACCTGCCTCGTGGATCTCCGTGTCGGACAATCGAGGCAGACGCCCGCAGACGACAAGCGACCGGCGGTGGGGGATGTGACGAATGCCTCGCGCCAGTTGCTTGAGTGTCGCGACGAGCTCGGGCGCATCGGCAATGACGGTGGCTTCGTTGTACGCGAAGACATTTGCCGCAGCAGGCTGCAGATCGGGTTCTGTGGTGAACGAGAGCAGTGCAGCCTCAATGATGAACGGATCGATCCTGATTGCGACAGCAGCCGCTGTCGCGGCGAGGAGATTCTGAACCTGGAAGAGCATCGTGCCGCCCAATGTAGCAGGGACCGAGGCGACATCGATGATATGAGAGGACTCGTGTCGGTCACCGACGACTACTTGCCCGTCCTGAATCCAGCACCCGATCCCTCCCGCATTGAGGCGGGCCTGCAGGACGGGGTTGTCGTTGTGGAGCGCATAGGGGAACACCAGGCAGTGTGCCTTCGATGCAACCTCGTTGACATCGTAATCGTCGGCGTTGACAACAAGCATGCCGTCGGGTCGCATCGATTCCACAACGATATGCATAGCCTGCCGTTCCCGACTCGCATCCTCAGATAACAGGCAAGCCTCATTGTTGCCGCAGAGCGTTGTCATGATACCGACGGGGTATGTGTCCTTCGGAAGGCCTGCGGCGACAACAGTCGCGGCGGCCATCTCCTGAACGACGACCCGCAACTCCCCATAACGGGCGGCAAGGAGAACGCGAGCCCATGGCCCGAGCTCGCCATCCTGCTGTTCTCCCTCGACGTAGACGCCGGACGAGAGCCAGGCGGCGTCGGGCCATCCGGCCTTGTTGAAGATGCTGTTCAGCATCCAGGCGATCGTCGTCTTGCCAGACGTCCCAGCGATGGAGATGAGCGGGAGTGTCTCAGATTGTCCGCGATCGACGACCCGGCTTCTGAAACCGGGCGGTCGTGTGATGGTGTCGGTCACCAGCCTCTACTCCTGTACTTCGTCAGCCGCGAGATGAGCCAGTAGCCCATGCGCGCGAAGACCGACGACGAGCGCTCGAATTGCCCGTCCCCGGTGCGAGATCGCGTTTTTTTCCTCTATCGACAGTTCGGCCATCGTTCGGCCGGCGAACGCGGGCGCGTCTGAATCGTGAATCTCGAAGAGTGGGTCGAAGCCGAAGCCATTCGAACCGCGCGGATGTTCCAGCACGATCCCGCGAATCGACCCTTCGGTAACGCGCTCCTCACCGTCACGAGTGACAAACGCCGCCGCCGACACGAACCGTGCGCCTCGTTGGGCGCGGGGAACCCCGGCGAGTCGTCGGAGGAGCTCGCGATTGTTCGACTCGTCAGTTGCGCCGGGGCCGGAGAACCGCGCCGAGCGGATTCCAGGCTCTCCCTGAAGCGCATCGACCACGATCCCGGAGTCGTCGGCAATCGCGGCGTCGGCTCCCCCGGCCGCGTGCCGGGCCTTCAGAAGCGCGTTCTCTACAAAGGTCTCGCCATTCTCTTCGGGTGACTGAAGCCCCATCTCACCAAGCGTGAGTAACGTGACGTTCGCGGGTAACAGACGCTGGAGCTCCGCGATTTTTCCGGCGTTGTTGGTCGCGACAACTATTCGCATGCGCGCCTCCGCGTTCCCGCCTTAATGGCGTCGGCAAGCGAATCGCCAAAGAGCTCGATGGCATTGTCTGTCGTTGCCTTGGCCAACTCCGCGAGATTCATTCCATGAATGCTGGCGAGCGTCTCGGCTGCGCGAACAATCATCGCTGGCTCATTTCGCGAACCGCGATGCCCCTGTGGCGCTAGATAGGGTGCGTCGGTCTCCAGTATCACTCGATTGAGGGGCGCAAACGCGAGCGCATCCCGGACCGAATCGGATGACTTATACGTCGCGACTCCGCCGACGCCAAGATACAGCCCGAGCTCGAGGCAACGCGACGCGAATTCCCGGTCGCCTGAGAAGCAATGCAGCACTCCCCGGATGGGGCCTTCCTGCTTGAGGAGGGCGATGACATCGTCCTCGGCGTTGCGCTGGTGAATTACAATCGGCGCATCAAGCCGCCGGGCGAGTCGCAGTTGCTCTTCGAACACAGCCCTCTGGATCGCTGGCTCGGCATGATCACGGTAGTAATCCAGCCCTATCTCCCCGATGGCGACAACGCGTTGGTCGGCGGTTTCGCGTTCCAGGAGTGCCGGGAAGTCGTCAGTCCAGTCCTCGGCATGATTCGGATGCAGACCGACAGTCCGGACGATCATGGGGTAGTGCTCGACCAGTGCCGCCGTTGTCGCCCAGCGTTCCTGGCTGAACCCGATTGCGATCATGGCGCTGACTCCGGCGGCGAGGGCGCGCTCGATGGCCGCCTCCCGATCATCGTCAAACACCGGCAGATCCAGGTGCGCATGCGTGTCGACGAGCGTGATCATTTCACGGTCACACTCTTCGCGAGGTTCCGTGGCTTGTCCGGGTCGAACCCACGACGCAGCGCGAGCTGATAGCCGAGCATCTGGGCAGGAGGCGCCATCACCAATGGTGAGGCATCGGCGACGTCAGCGATCGGCAGGTGAATATCGAAGACCTCGTCGTTTTCGGGCGAGATACCGATGATCAACCCTCCACGGGCTTTCAGCTCCATCGCCCCAGAGATGATGTCCGTCCGCGTCTCGTCGAGCGGCGAGTATACGATGCACGGGGTTCCGGGCTCGATCAACGCGATGACGCCATGTTTGAGCTCTCCCCCCGCGAAACCCTCCGCGTGGAGATACGAGACCTCCTTGATCTTGAGCGCGGCTTCAAGGGCGGTCGGGTAGGAGAGTCCGCGGCCAATGATGAACAGGTTCTGGCTTGCGTTGACGGTCTCGGCAACGCCGTGAACGCGGTCGATGAACCCGGGTGTCAACGCCGCGCTGACGCCATCCACCGCGCGCCAGAGCAGATCACGTCCGACATGTTCCGAGCCGTTGAGGATATGCGCGGTGAGCAGTAGCGTCGCGACTTTTGCTGTGTAGGCTTTGGTTGACAGAACACACTGTTCTGGGCCGGCATCGAGATGCACGGAGAAATCGGCGATTCGGTCAAGGGTCGAACCTTTGACGTTCACGAGTGCCACGATCTTCGCGCCGCGCTCGCGGGCTGCCAGCACCGGCTCGATGACATCCACCGTCTCGCCCGATTGCGACAACGCGACCACCAGCGAGCGATCGGTGAGGAAATGTTCCTGGTATTCGAACTCGCTGCCCACCACGAAGTTGACGTGCCGTCGGGCGATCCGCGAGAACAGGTAACTTCCCGTGAGGGCGGCGTATGACGCGGTTCCACAGCCGACCAGGAACGTGCCATACGAACTCTGGATCAGCCGGGCGAGCTCCCGCGTCTCATCAAGCTTGTCCCGCGCGATTCGCTCGAGGACGGCCGGCTGCTCGTGCATCTCCTTGAGCATGTAGTGTGGATAGCCGCCGAGCTCGGCCGAACCCTCCTCAACGGGAATGTCGGCCCAGACGAGCGGCCATGCCTGACCGTCACGAGCATCGATCGAGGTGATGCCGTCATGCTCGAGCTGGACGAGCTGATAGTCCTCCAGATAGGACACGCGCTCGGTATGCCCTGCGAGAGCGAGTGTGTCTGACGCGATGAACGATCCGGATTCGCGTTGCCCGATGACCAGCGGAGAGACGTGTTTGATCGCAGTCAGTGTTCGCGTTGAACGATCGAGCACGATGATTGCGTTCAGGCCCCGCAACTGCATGAACGCCCGTGCGACGGCGGAGCGCACAGCCTCGGGGGTATCACCCTGGCCCAGCAGATCGCTGACGAGGTGTGCCACGACCTCCGTGTCGGTTTCGCTGTGAAATGCGTACCCGCGCTCTGTCAATGACGTGCGTAGCGAGCGGAAGTTCTCGATGATGCCATTGTGAATGACGGCCAGCCGGCCAGATGCGTCCGGTATTGGATGTGCGTTCGCTTCGCAGACGCCACCGTGGGTGGCCCAGCGCGTGTGGCCGAAGCCGATATCGGAGGCCGGCAAGTCGACCATGGCAGACCCGATCTTGCCGACGTGCTTCTCTATCTCGATGTGGTTGTTGATTCCGACTGCGACACCCCAGGAGTCATACCCCCGGTATTCGAGTCGTTTCAATGCCTGAAGGACCATCCCGCCGGTGTCAGTGTACGCTCCGACATAGCCGAATATTCCGCACATGCGCGCAACCTTCCGGCCCGCGCGGTAACGCGGGCGAGTGCGATGTCAACATCACGAGCTTGTTGGAAGCGCGGCGGGCGGTCTGAACCCCGTCGGGATCCTCTATCTGCACATGGGATTCGATTGTGCGGTGAATTGCTCCACCGGTTTCCGAAAACCCTGCGAGCGTGCTACCCGGAAGGCCATCCGCCGAATCGTTCGATCAGGCCTTCTCCTCGTCACCTCACGCCTCCACGTGAGGCCAGGCGCTACAGTGCCGGAACTTTCATCCCAGCGCGCATTCCATCGTCACTATACCCGCCTGCCATGCGCCGGACAAGACGGCGCGCCATCGATCGCGAACGTTCGGTATACTCATGCGGACTGGCCGTTCGGGCGCGGCGGAGATGCATGAACGATCGACCAAGACGCGAACCGATCCTCAGCAGGTCGGCATCCTGGGCCGGCCCGGTCTCAGCGCACACCCGCCATTTTGAACTCACCACCACAGTGAAGCAACGAGAGAGCGACGCGCACGCGTGATCGAACGCTACACGCTGCCCGAGATGGGCATCATCTGGAGTGAGCAACACAAGATCGACCAGTGGCTTGCCGTTGAAAAGGCGGTCTGCGAAGCGTGGGCCGCACGAGGCGTGATTCCGGCAAACGCGATGCCGGCCATTCGCCAGGCCACCTGCAGCGTCGATCGAATGAAGGAGATCGAGCGCGAAACCGACCACGATGTCATCGCGTTTCTGCGCGCCACCGGGGAGACAGTCGGCGAAGCGGCGCGGTTCATCCACCTCGGATTGACAAGCTCCGATGTCATCGACACTGCTCTGGCGATGCAGACAGTCAACGCGGTCGATCAGCTGCTTTCGCGGCTCGACATTGCCATTGATGTCGTCGGGCGGCAGGCGCTCGCGCATCGGAAGACGCTGATGATCGGTCGGACCCACGGAGTGCACGCCGAACCAATCACGTTCGGCTTCAAGCTCGCAGTCTGGTACGACGAGCTCCGCCGTAATCGCGTCCGCTTGCAGGCTGCACGGGAGACGATACGGGTCGGCAAGATCTCCGGCGCCGTGGGCACTCATGCAAACGTGCCACCGGATATCGAAGAGGATGTCTGCGTGGCCCTGGGTCTGGCTGTCGCGCCTGTCTCAACTCAGATCATTCAGCGCGACCGTCATGCGGAAGTTGTTGCAGCGCTCGCAGTTCTGGCGTCGTCGCTGGACAAGTTCGCTGTCGAGATCCGCCACCTCGCGCGCACTGAAGTGCGCGAGCTCGAGGAAGCGTTTGACCCGGGCAATCAAGGCTCGTCCGCGATGCCACATAAGCGCAATCCGCACGAGAGCGAGCGTCTCAGTGGACTGGCCCGACTTGTTCGCGGCTACGCGGTGACGGCGCTTGAGAATGTCGCGCTGTGGCATGAGCGGGATATCTCCAACTCATCAGCCGAGCGTGTCATCTTCCCGGATGCGTTCATCATCGTCGATTACATGCTGCACCTGTTCGCCGATCTCGTTGACAACTGGGTGGTATATCCGGAGCGGATGCGCCAGAACCTCGATATGACCGGCGGCGCGATCTTCTCGCAACGCGCAATGCTCAAGCTCATCGAAGGCGGCCTCGATCGACAGGTCGCCTACAAGCTCATTCAACGCAATGCGATGCTGGCGTGGGACAAGGGCGGTCACCTTCGCGATTACTTGCGGAGCGAGCCGGACGTTACCGCCTTGCTGACCGACGATCAGATCGACGATCTGTTCGACTACGGCTATCACCTCCAGCATATTGACCGCGCATTCGAACGCGTTGGCCTGTTGGATCCAGCGCAATCCGGACCAGGAGGTCGAGCATGACGATGCCACTCCGCAGCATCGACATTCCCACGCTGCGCCGCTTCCGGCAGGGGAAGGTGCGTGACTCGTTCGACCTGGGCGATCGTTTGCTAATGGTTGCGTCGGATCGTGCTTCGGCCTTCGACGTGATTCTTCCGGATGCCATTCCGGATAAGGGCCGCGTTCTGACGATGCTCGCGTCCTGGTGGTTCCGTCAGACTGACGCGATCGTGCCGAACCACCTGCTCTCTACCGATGTAGAGGACCTGCCAGACGAAGTTCAGCCGGTTCGGGAGGTGCTGAGGGATCGCTTCATGCTGGTGCGGAAGGCTGAGCGCATTGATATTGAGTGCGTCGTCCGAGGCTATCTGGCCGGCTCGGGATGGGCGGAGTACCAGAAGTCAGGGTCCGTTTGTGGTGAGCGGCTGCCCAAGGGACTACGGGAGAGCGATAAGCTGCCAGCGCCGATCTTTACTCCCGCGGCCAAGGTCGATGATGGACACGATCAGAACATCTCGTTTGCCGAAGTCGAACGACGGGTTGGCGTCGATACAGCTCGCCGGCTTCGCGAAGCATCCTTCGCGCTCTATACGTTCGCCGAGCGCAAGGCACGCGAGCGTGGAATCCTGATCGCCGACACCAAGTTCGAGTTCGGGATGATCGATCGCCAGCTCATCGTCATTGATGAGATGCTGACGCCGGATTCGTCGCGGTTCTGGGATGCCGCTCTCTATGAGCCCGGCCGCGCTCAGGACAGTCTCGATAAGCAACCGATTCGTGATTGGTTGCAGCTGTCTGGTTGGGATAAGACTCCCCCCGGACCGCCACTCCCTGCGGAGGTGATCGAGGCTACAACACGGCGTTACCGAACAGCCTTCGAGCGATTGACCGGGATGGAGTTTCCTGACGCGTGAACCTGAAGAAGGATGGGGTGGGTCTAGCGGTGAAGCAGTCGTACCTGGCCGAGGTGTTCATTTCGTTGAAGCCGGTTGTGAACGATCCTGAAGGGCTGTCGATTCGCGATGGACTCCGGTCTCTCGGCTACGCCGACACCGAGAGCGTCCGCGCGGGCAAGTATCTGCGAGTTACGCTGAGCGCGAGCTCGACGGCGGACGCCGAAGAGTCGGTGGCGCGAATGTGCGACCAGTTGCTCGCGAATCCGGTGATGGAGACGTACCGGATTCAGATGACGGCGTTGGCCGACAATTAGGGGGAGTGCGATGCGTTTCGGGGTCGTGATCTTTCCCGGATCAAACGGTGACCACGACGCTCTGTCGTCGATTGAGCATGGACTGGGCGAGGAGGTCGTGCCAGTCTGGCACAAGGATCGCGCAGTGGATCACTGTGACGCGCTACTGATACCTGGAGGCTTTTCGTATGGTGACTACTTGCGGGCCGGCGCGATCGCGCGATTCTCGCCGATCATGGACGCAGTCATCGAGTTTGCGAACCAGGGCGGGCCGGTGCTTGGCATTTGCAATGGATTCCAGATCCTGACTGAGGCGCACCTGCTGCCTGGCGCTCTCCTTCGAAACGGCAGCCTGCACTTCGTCTGTACCTGGGTCCACGTGCGCGTCGAGACCGATAAGACCCCGTTCACCGCGGAGATCGACCCGGGCTCGGTGCTGCGGCTTCCGATCGCCCATGGCCAGGGTCGGTATTTCGTGACGCCCGAGCAATACGCGGAGCTGGAGGCCAACGATCAGATCGTCTTCCGGTACTCGGACGCTCGTGGCGAAGTTCATGACGATCACAACCCGAATGCGTCGATCGGGCATGTTGCGGGTGTCTCGAACCGGCGTGGCAACGTCGTTGGGCTGATGCCGCACCCAGAGCGTGCCTACGATGGCGCGCTAGGCGGCGATGATGGTCTACGAATTCTCGGGTCCGTCAGTCGGGCCATGTTGCGGACGGTGGGCGCGTGAGTACCGATATCGTCACTGACGCCGTGCTTCGGGAGGTCGCGCTAACGCGGGCTGAGTACGATCAGGTGGTTGAGCTGCTCGGCCGGCCGCCGAGCCCCGTCGAGCTTGGGATGTTCGGGGCGATGTGGAGTGAGCACTGCGGCTACAAGAACTCACGGCCACTGCTCAAGCACTTTCCAACGTCCGGCGACCGTGTGCTTCAAGGTCCGGGCGAAAACGCCGGGGCAGTTGATATCGGCGATGGACTCGCGGTCGTGTTCAAGATCGAATCGCACAACCACCCATCGGCGGTTGAGCCATACGAGGGTGCGGCGACCGGGGTCGGAGGCATTGTCCGCGACATCTTTACGATGGGCGCGCGGCCGATCGCGTTGCTGAATTCGTTGCGGTTCGGCTCGCTCGATCGCCCACGGAACCGCTACCTGTTCGATGGGATCGTAGGTGGCATCGGCGGGTACGGCAATTGCCTGGGAATCCCGACCGTGGCCGGTGACATCTTCTTCGACGACCGCTACAACGGGAATCCGCTCGTCAACGCCATGTGCGTCGGAATCGTCCCGCACGACAAGATCATGCGCGCGACCGCCTCCGGTGTCGGCAACCTCGTCGTGCTCGTGGGGGCTGATACTGGACGCGACGGTATCCATGGCGCGACGTTCGCCTCGGTCGAGAATCCGGAAGAGTCCCATCGCGGCGTGGTCCAGGTCGGCAACCCATTCCTTGAGAAGCTGCTGCTCGAGGCATGCCTCGAAACGCTGGAGGTTTCCGGCGTTGTCGCGATGCAGGATCTCGGCGCTGCCGGGCTGACCTCTTCCGCCGTTGAGGTCGCCAGCAAGGGCGGGCTTGGGATCGAGATCGATGTGCAGAAGGTGGCGCGCCGCGAAGTCGGCATGACGGCGTATGAGGTGATGCTCTCCGAGAGCCAGGAGCGCATGCTGATTATCGTCGAACCTCCGTCGCTCGATGCATTGGTCACGATCTTCGATCGCTGGGATCTGCATTCGGATGTGATCGGCGTTGTGACCGACGATGGGCGAGTCCGCATTCTCGATGGCGAGGATGTGGTTGCCGATGTCCCTGCAACCTTCTACACGGATGATTGCCCCGTCTATATTCGCGATGGAGTTGAGTCGGCCGCTATTGTGGCGCTGCGAAATACCGACATCTCCAGCTGGGATGCGCTGGAGGCTACCGATGTATTGCCGGCGCTGGGCCGGCTTCTGGCGAGCCCGAACATTTGCTCGCGGCGGCCGGTCGTCAGCACCTACGACCACACGATTCTCTCGAACACCGTCGTAGCCCCGCTCGAAGGTGACGCGGCCGTTGTTCGTATCAAGGGCACTCGCCGCGGACTGGCGCTGAAGACCGACTGCAATCCGCGCTACGTCTATCTGGATCCGCGTCTCGGCGGGATGCATGCTGTCGCCGAGGCGGCGCGAAATGTCTCCTGCGCTGGCGCCACACCGATCGCGCTGACGAACTGCCTCAACTTCGGCTCGCCGGAGAAGCCAGAAGGCTACTTCCAGCTCGAACAGTCAATCCTCGGTATGGCGCAAGCTGCGGAGGCGTTCGGCACGCCAGTTGTTAGCGGCAACGTCAGCCTCTATAACGAATCAGAGGGTGAGGCGATCCTGCCGACGCCGACGATCGGTGTCGTCGGTGTTCTCGATGATGTGACGAAGCACTCCGGGTCTACCGCCCCGTCGGGGACGGAACTCTGGCTCATCGGCAACCTTGAGGCGACGCTTGGCGGGTCAGAGTATCTCGCCGAGATTCACGGCATTACTGCGGGCCGGCCGCCCGCGCTCGACCTGAACCTGGAGCGGCTGGTCCAGGCAGCAACGAGGGCGCTGGTCGGTGAGGGGATCGCGCGCGCTACCCACGACACGTCAGAGGGTGGCCTGCTGGTTGCGGTCGCCGAGATGCTGGCGCCCAGCGGCACGGGAGCATCCATCGATATCAGTGCGGTGGTCACGGCCAACGACAACAGCCTGGCGCGCGCGTGCTTCGGTGAGGCCGCATCGCGAGTCATTGTCGCGATCGAGCCGGCGGATCGCGATCTGTTCGTTCGCCGATGCGCCGAGCTTGGAGTCCCTGCGACGGCGCTCGGCACGGTTACTGGTCGCTCGCTGGAGGTCGCAACCGTTGGTAGCGTCGCGATAAGCGACCTTGCCGCACAGTGGACGAGTGGGCTAGGCACGAGCGATGCGATTGTATAGCGCGGACACGTGGAATTGAACGCAGAGGACACGGACGGGTGAGCGACTGATGTACCTGGACGATAACGATAAGCCGGCGGAGGAGTGTGGCATCTTCGGTGTCTACGCTCCGGGCGCCGATGTCGCTCGTATGACCTTCTTTGGCCTGTTCGCGCTTCAACATCGCGGGCAGGAAAGCGCTGGAATCGCCGTTTCCCACGTTGGCGAGATCCGCTTGCGCAAGCGGCTGGGGCTTGTGGCAAACGCGTTCTCTGAGTCTGACCTGCGACACCTGCCTGGACAGATTGCCGTTGGCCACACCAGATACTCGACAACCGGCTCGACGATGCCGGAGAATGCCGGGCCAATGGCGGCCGAGAGCGACCTCGGCACCATCGTGGTTGCACATAACGGCAACATCATCAATGCTCCCGCGCTGCACGATGAGCTTGTTGAGGCGGGCGTCCGTCTGCAGACCACCACCGACTCCGAAGTGATGACTCATCTCATCGCCCGCGCGCCCGGAGCGACGATTACCGACAAGCTGGCGGTTGCGCTGCCACGCCTCGTCGGCGCCTACAGTCTCGCGATCCTGACTCCGACACGCCTCATCGCCGTTCGCGACCCGAATGGCATTCGGCCGCTCTGCCTGGGTCGGCTTGACGATGGCTGGGTCGTGGCATCTGAAACGTGCGCCTTGGCGACTGTCGGCGCTCGATTCGAGCGCGAGATCGAGCCGGGCGAGATCGTCTCGATCGGCCCGGGTGGGATCGAGACGACCACGATCGACCAGCTTCGACGGAGCAAGCTCTGTGTTTTCGAGCTGATCTACTTTGCCCGACCCGACTCCCTGATGCAGGGCGAGCGCCTGTACCTGGTCCGTCAGCGTATGGGCGCGGAGTTGGCACGGGAACATCCGGTCGATGCCGATATCGTCGTTGGCATCCCCGATTCTGCGACCCCGGCAGCCATCGGTTATGCGCGCGAGGCGGGCATCCCGTATTCCGAAGGGCTGATCAAGAACCGCTACATCGGGCGGACATTCATCCAGCCCGACCAGCGGCTCCGTGAGGTTGGCGTTCGACTCAAGTTCAACGCCCTGCCCGAAGTTGTCGAGGGCAAGCGCGTCGTTCTCGTCGACGACACGATCGTGCGCGGGACGACGAGCAGGCCGCTCGTGAACTTGATCCGCGACGCCGGCGCGCGGGAGGTACACATGCGCGTCCACGCGCCACCGGTGATGTGGCCATGCTTTCTCGGTGTGGACATGGCAACTCGCGAGGAGTTGATCGCCGCCAACTTGACCTTGGCCGAGATCACGCGCGAGATCAACGCCGACTCACTGGGCTATCTCTCGCTGGACGGGCTGTTCCGCGCGATCGGGCAGGAGAGCGGACGATTCTGCTCGGCGTGCCTGACTGGCACATATCCCGTTGAGGTGAATGGTGTGGTCGGGAAGATGGCGCTTGAGCGAACGGTCTCACACAGCTGACACGCGGGCGTTAGAATACTGCGTCGAATGGCATGATAGAGTGTCCCGGCGCGATATCGTCGCGTTGTGAATGGGGAGGGCTTGATGAAGAAGACAGCGCTCGCTGAAAAGCACGAGCAGCTTGGCGCGCGGATGGTCGATTTCGCCGGCTGGTATATGCCGGTCCAGTATTCGGGCATCATCGAAGAGCACCGCACCGTTCGCACCGCCGCCGGCCTGTTCGATCTTGGTCATATGGGGCAGGTCGGAGTTACTGGCGCGGACGCCCTCACGTTCCTGAACTACATCGGATCAAATGACGCCAGTGTTCTCGCGCCGGGGCAGGCAATCTATTCATTGATGCTCAACCCGACCGGCGGCGTGATCGACGATATCATCATCTACCGCAATCCCAGCGGTGTTGGCTACTTCGTCGTGATCAATGCAT
>Ga0073905_10000704_pt1 | contig 16198 bp, 10 predicted proteins | sample KloWWTupernatant_FD_65482 | JGI IMG/M metagenome (GOLD analysis project Ga0073905, IMG submission 65482) | Active sludge microbial communities from Klosterneuburg, Austria, studying microevolution and ecology of nitrifiers - Klosterneuburg... | ecosystem: Engineered > WWTP > Aerobic digester >... | reverse complement strand
GACGAAGAAGGTGAACGCGGGCACGCGCGACATGCTCATCTCCGCCGTGTCCGACATGACCCGCCGCAGCAACGCCGTGCGCCTCGTGGCCTACGGGGCGGACTCGGCCAACGTGATCGGGTTCCTGCGCGAGGCGGAGCGGAAGAGCGCCTACCAGAACGTGCCCGACTACGGCATCCGCGGCTCGATCACGCAGCTGGACGAAAACCTCGCGCGCCGCACCGACAACGTGGGCGTGCAGCTGGGCCCCGTCGGCGGCGGCCGCTCCAACCTCGGCGCTGCGCAGGTGCTGGCGGTGGACCTCACCATGATCCGCACCGAGGACCTCTCGGTCGTCCCGGGCGTGGCCTCGCGCAACTCCGTGGTCATCGTGCGCGAGGGGCAGGGCGTGGACGCGAACGTGAGCGGCTCGTGGCGGAGCCAGGGTCTCTCGCTCAACTTCGAGCGCGGGCTGGAGAGGAACGAGGGCACGAGCCAGGCCCTGCGCGGCCTGGTCGAGCTCGCCTCGATCGAGCTCTTCGGGCGGCTGCTCAAGATCCCGTACTGGACCTGCCTCGGCGCGGACGCCACGAACGAGGCGGTCGCCGCCGAGATCACCGACTGGTACTACGCGCTCTACGGCAGCCCCGGCGCGCTCGTGACCTACTTCCAGTGGCAGCTCAAGGTGCGCGGCGCCTACGACGGCGAGATCGACGGCGAGGCCGACGAGTCGTTGCGCGACGCGGTGAGCGCCTACCGCAAGGCGCTCGGCCTCGACCCGGCGCCGCGGCTGGACCAGGAGTTCTTCGCGGCCTACCTCAAGGCGGACCACGCGGCCGCCGGTGGCACCGCGCGCGCCATCCTCGCCGCCGCGCCCCGCGCGCAGCCGCGGCTTCGCCCGCCGGTGACGCAGCCGCAGGTGGCCGCGGCGCAGCCGGCCGCGCCCCTGCCCGCGCCGCAGGTGGGCGAGGCGCTTGCATTGGCGCTCGACGGCAACTCGCCGGACTGGAGCTTCCGCCGCGGCGAGGAGATCCGCCTCACCGCCACCGTGAACCGCGCCGCCCACCTCGCGTGCTGGTCGCAGGACGAGACGGGGGCCGTGACGCGCTTCTTCCCCAACCGGTTCGCGCGCTCCTCGGCGCTGCAACCGGGCGCCGCGCTGCAGATCCCCGGCGCGATGCCCTTCAAGCTGGTGGCCAACCGCCAAGGGCTGAAGGAGCGCATCCTTTGCGCCGCCTCGCCGCGCGACCTGCTGGGCGACCTGCCCGCGCGCGTGGTCGGCAACGACTTCGACCGCCTGCCGGTGCAGTCGCTGGACGAGGTGGCCGCCGCCTTCGCCTCGATTCCCAGTGCCGCGGTCGCGACGAGGATGGTCGATGTGCTCGTCCGCTAGGTTCGTCCTCGCCGCCCTGCTGGTCGCCGCCGGGCCGGCCGTGGCGGAGGTCGTGACGCAGCCGCAACACGCGCCGGCGAAGCCCACCATCTCGCCGCCGCGCGCGGACCTGCCGCCGGCGGTGAGCCAGCGGCAGGCAAACGACCTGCCCACGCTGCGGTGCTGGCAGGAAGGGCGCCTGGTCCTCGAGCAGGCGGGCGTGAGCTTCGCCGAGGCGCCGGCCGGCGCGCACGTCTTCCGCCGCAACGGCCGCAACGGCCAGCCCGTCTACCTCTTCGACATGAAGCACGGGCTGTGCGTCCTCTCGCACGAGCCCGTGTCGGCGGATTCCGCGCTCGCGCGTTAAGCGATCCATGCATCGGGCCCCGGCGCCTGGGCGGTTCGTCGGGGGAGGGGGGCGATGCGCTTGTTCGCGTTGGGGTTCGTGGCCGGCACGGCGTGGCTGCAGCAGGCGGCCGTGTTGCCGGAGACGCGCCTCGCCGGCCTCGCCGTGGCGGCGCTTCTCGCGGCGAGGCTCGCCCCCGCGTGGGCGCGGGCACTCCTCGTCGTGTCCGCGGGCCTCGTCGCGGGCCACGACCACGCGGCCTGGCGCGCCGGGCTGCGGCTCGCGGACGAATTGCCAGCCGCGTGGGAAGGCCGGGATATCGCGATCGAGGCCGTGGTGGCCGACCTCCCGCGCGTCTCGAATCGTGGCACGCGCTTCCTCGTCGAGCCGCGGCGCGTGATGACCGACGGCGCCATGCTCCCTTCGCGCGTGTCGCTCACGTGGTACGCCGGGCGCGACGCGGCGCCGCCGCCGGAGGTGCGCGCTGGCGAGCGGTGGCGGCTCACCGTGCGCCTCAAGCGCCCGCGCGGGCTCGCCAACCCGCACGCCTTCGACTTCGAGCCGTGGGCCCTCGCGCGCGGCATCCGCGCCACGGGCTACGTGCGCGCTTCCCCCGCGCCGGAGCGGGTTACGCCCCGCGAGCCGGGCTGGCCGCAGGACGTGCATCGCCTGCGCGGGGAGGTGCGTTCGTCCATGCTCGCGACGCTGGGCGAGTCGAGGCTCGCGGGCGTGCTGGTCGCGCTCGCCGTCGGCGACCAGGACGCGATCGCCGCGCCCGACTGGGAGACCTTCTGGCGCACGGGCATCGGCCACCTCGTGAGCATCTCGGGGTTGCACGTGACGATGTTCGCGAGCCTCGCGTTCGTGGCGGTCGCGTTCCTGTGGGTGCGCGCGCCGGCGCTCGCGCTCGCGGTGCCCGCGCGCAAGGCAGCGGCCGTGGCGGGCGTGGCGGCGGCCGCGGCCTACACGCTGCTCGCGGGCTTCGGCGTTCCCGCGCAGCGCACGCTCGCGATGCTCGCCGTCGCCGCGGCCAGCGTCGTCCTCGACCGGCACGCCTCGCCCTCGCGCGTCCTCGCGGCGGCGGCGCTCGCCGTGCTGCTCCTCGATCCGTGGGCCGTGCTCGCGCCCGGCTTCTGGCTCTCCTTCGGCGCGGTGGGCGCGATCTTCCTCGTGCTGGGCCTGCGCGCCAGGCCACCGGGCGCGATTCGCGGCGCCGTCGCCACGCAGGCCGCGGTCACGCTCGCGCTGTGGCCGGCGCTCGCGGCGCTCTTCGGCGAGGTCTCCCTCGTCTCGCCGCTCGCCAACGCCTTCGCCATCCCGTTGGTGAGCCTGGTCGTGGTGCCGCTCACGCTCGCGGGCGCGCTCCTGCAACTGCCGGCGCTGCTGCACGCGGCGCACGCGCTGCTCGAGGCGGGCATGGCGCCGCTGGAGGCGCTGGCGGCCATGCCGGGCGCGGTGGCGGAGAACCCGGCTGCACCGGCCCTGGCCGTGGCCTGTGCCGTGGCGGGCGCCGTCGTGCTGCTGGCCCCGCGCGGCTTGCCGATGCGCTTCGCAGCGGCGGCGCTCCTGCTTCCGCTCGCGTTCCATCGCGCGCCTGCGCCCGGCCCCGGCGAGGCGTGGGTCGACGTGCTGGACGTCGGGCAGGGCCTCGCGGTGGTCGTGCGCACGGCCACGCGCGCGCTGGCCTACGACGCCGGACCCTCGTGGAACGACGAATCCGACAGCGGCAACCGCCTCGTCGTCCCCTACCTGCGCGGCGAGGGCGTGCGGCGCCTGGACGGCCTCGTCATCACCCACGCCGACGACGACCATGCCGGCGGCGCGCTCTCGGTGGCGCGTGCGCGCGAGCCAACGTGGCTCCTCTCGACGCTGCCCTCCGGCGACTGGCGCCACGGATTGGCGCCGGAGTCGCTTCCCTGCGTGGCGGGCCACCGCTGGGCGTGGGACGGCGTGGCCTTCGAGGTCCTGCACCCGTTCCCGGCGGCCCTGCGCGACCGGCGGCGGGAGAACGACCGCTCGTGCGTCGTGCGCGTGGCGGCGCGCGGCGGGTCGATGCTCCTCGCCGCCGACATCGAGCGGCAGGCGGAATCCGAACTGGTGGCGTCGGCGCGGCAGGGGCTCCGCTCGGACGCGCTTCTCGTCCCGCACCACGGCTCGCGGTCGTCCTCGACGCCCGGCTTCGTGGCGGCGGTGGCGCCTGCCGTGGCGATCGTCTCGGCGGGGTGGATGAACCGCTTCCGGCAGCCGTCCCCCGAGGTCCTCGCGCGCTACCGCGAGCGCGGCGCGCAGGTGCTGCGCACCGACCACCAGGGGGCCATCCGCGTGATCCTGCCGGCGGATGGCGGCACGCCGGTGCGGGCCGCGCCGCGGGAGGCGCGGCCCCGCTACTGGAGCGACCGGCGCGCCTCGCCGTGACGGAGGAACTTTTCCGCGCGGCGCATACTCTGCCGCAACATGGACATCCCCCGCCGCCAGGCTCTCGCGAGCCTCGGCGCCCTCGCGCTCACCCCGTGGCTTCCCGCCCACGGCCAGCCCGCGGAGCGCCCCGCCACCCCCTCGCTCACCGAGGGGCCGTTCTACCCGCAGTCGCTTCCCGCCGACCGCGACGCCGACCTCACGCGCGTGGCCGGCCGCGGCGACCGCGCCGCCGGCAAGCCGCTCGCGTTCACCGGCCGGCTCCTCGACCGCCGCGGCCGGCCGCTGGCTGGCCGCGTGATCGAGATCTGGCACTGCGACGAGTTCGGGCAGTACCACCACGTCGGCATGCCCGAGGCCTCGGGCGACGCCGCCTTCCAGGGCTGGGGCGAGGCAGCCTCCGACGCCGAGGGCCGTTTCGCCTTCCGCACCATCAAGCCGCCGCCGTACCCGGGGCGCACGCCTCACATCCACTTCACGGTGCGGGACGATAGGCGCCGCCGCGTCCTCACCTCGCAGGCGTTCTTCGAGGGCGAGGCCGGCAACGAGCGCGACTTCCTCTACCGGCGCCTCGGTGGCGCCGCGCGGCTCGTCACGATGCGCCTCGAGGGCGACGGCACGGGCCTCAAGGGCGCGCTGGAGGTGGTGCTAGGCGGCTGATTCCGGCGCCTTGCGCAGGTCGAGCGTGAGGGGGAAGCGGGGGTTCCTCGCCTCCTCGGGCAGCGCCATCGGGCCGGGCGTGTGGCCCATCGCCTGGAAGCGCGCCACGCGCCGCGCCTCGGCCTCGAGCGCGTTCACGGGGAAGGTCGCGTAGTTGCGCCCGCCCGGGTGCGCCACGTGGTAGGTGCAGCCGCCGATGGCGCGGCCGTTGTAGAGGTCCACGATGTCGAAGACGAGCGGTGCCTGCGGCGCGATCGTCGGGTGCAGCGCCGAGGGCGGCGCCCAAGCCTTGAAGCGCACGCCCGCCACGTACTCGCCGGGCGTGCCGGTGGGCGCGAGCGGCAGCCGGCGGCCGTTGCAGGCCACGGCGTAGCGCGATGCGTTGAGGTGCGACGCGCGCACCTGCAGGCGCTCCACCGAGGAGTCGACGTAACGCGCCGTGGCCGACTGCACCACCTCCTCGCCCAGCACGTGCCACGGCTCGATCGCCTGCCGGATCTCGACCTCGATCCCCTCGTGGGCCACGGTGCCGAAGCGCGGGAAGCGGAACTCGAGGAAAGGCGCGAACCACTCCAGCCGGAAGCCGTAGCCGGCGGCCTGCAGGTCCTCCACCACCTGGCGCAGGTCCTGCGCGACGAAGTGCGGGAGCATGAAGGCGTCGTGCAGCCGCGTGCCCCAGTCGACGAGCCGCCCGTTGAAGGGCGCCTTCCAGAACCGCGCCACGAGCGCCCGCAGGAGCAGCATCTGCGCGAGGCTCATGCGCGCGTGCGGCGGCATCTCGAAGGCGCGGAACTCGAGCAGCCCCAGGCGCCCGGTGGCCGAGCCCGGCGCGTAGAGCTTGTCGATGGAGAACTCCGCGCGGTGCGTGTTGCCGGTGAGGTCGACGAGGAAGTTGCGCAGGATCCGGTCCACGAGCCACGGGCGTTCGTTCATCTCGCCGGCGGGGAAGGCCCGCTCCAGCTGCTCGAAGGCGATCGCGAGCTCGTAGAGCGCGTCGTCGCGGGCCTCGTCCACGCGCGGGCTCTGGCTCGTGGGGCCGATGAAGAGCCCCGAGAAGAGGTAGGAGAGCGACGGGTGCACCTGCCACCAGGCGATGAGCGAGCGCAGCAGGTCCGGCCGGCGCAGCAGCGGGCTCTCCGCCGCCGTGGGGCCGCCGAGCGTGACGTGGTTGCCGCCGCCGGTGCCGGCGTGGCGGCCGTCGAGCATGAACTTCTCGGTCGCGAGCCGCGCGAGCCGCGCCTCCTCGTAGAGCGCGGTCACGTTTCGCGAGAGCTCGTCCCAGCTCGAGGCGGGGTGGATGTTCACCTCGATCACGCCGGGGTCGGGCGTGACGGCGAAGCGCGCGATGCGCGGGTCGTCCGGCGGGGGGTAGCCCTCCAGGCGCACGGGCCGCGCGAGCGCGCGCGCGGCGGCCTCGATCGCGCCCACGAGGCTCACGAAGTCCTCCGCGTTCGTCACGGGCGGCAGGAAGGCGTGCAGGCGCCCGCCGCGGGCCTCGACGCACAGGGCGGTGCGCACCACCTCGCGGCTCGCCGCCCGCCCGGACGGCGCCGGCTTTCGCCCCCGCGCCGGCTTGCGGTGACCCAGCGCGTCGCGGGCCTCGAAGGGGTCGGCGGCGATGACGGGCTCGTCTTCCTCCGGGAGCTGCGCCGGGAGCGAGGCGAGCGGCAGGCGGTAACCCATCGGCGAATCGCCCTCGACGAGGAAGACGCGCCCGCGGCGAAGCGGCCAGGGCGAGCTCAGCCAGCGCGTCGGGGCCGAGGGCTTCGCGCGGGCCGCGGCCTTGAGCGGCAGCACGTAGCCCGCCGGCAGGCCCGGTCCGCCCGCGAGCTTCGCCGCGAGCTTCGCGCGCGTGCCGCCGTCGTCGAGGTCGTGGTCGAGGGGATCCAGGCCCGCGGGCAGGTTCGACTCGTCGCGAAGGATTCGCCACGGGTCCTCCCAGGCGGGCAGGACGAAGCTTGCGTCCAGGCCCAGTGCGGCGGCGACCTCGAGGGCGAATCGCCGGGCATCCTCGCGCGTGGCCTCGGGCTCGCCCGGAAGCCCGGGAAGGATCGCCTCGCTTTCCCAGAGCGGCGTGCCGTCGCGGCGCCAGAAGCAGGAAAGCGCCCAGCGCGGCAGGGGCTCGCCGGGATACCACTTGCCCTGGCCGAAGTGCAGAAGCCCGCCGGGGGCGAAGCGCGCACGCAGGCGGTGCAGCAGGTCCGTGGCGAGCGAGAGCTTGCGCGGCGAGTGCGCGGTGAAGTTCCACTCCTCTCCCTCCATGTCGTCGATGGAGACGAAGGTGGGCTCGCCGCCCATGGTGAGCCGCACGTCGCCGTCGGCGAGCTCGCGGTCGACCGCGCGCCCCAGCGCCTCGATGGCCGACCACTGCGCCTCGTCGTAGGGGCGCGTGACGCGCGGGTCCTCGTGCAGGCGCGTGACCGTCATCTCGAAGTCGAGCGTGGATTCGCAGACGTCGGTGAAGCCGGTCACCGGCGCGGCGCTCGAAGGCAGCGCGGTGCAGGCGAGCGGGATGTGGCCCTCGCCCGCGAGGAGCCCCGAGGTGGGGTCGAGGCCGATCCAGCCCGCGCCGGGCACGTAGGCCTCGCACCAGGCGTGCAGGTCGGTGAAGTCGCGCGCCGTGCCAGCGGGCCCCTCGAGCGGCTTCTGGTCGGCCACGAGCTGGATGAGGTAGCCGGAGGCGAAGCGCGCCGCGAGCCCGAGGCGGCGCAGCACCTGCACGAGGAGCCACGCGGAATCGCGGCAGGAACCCTCGGCGCGCTCGAGCGTCTGCTCCGGAGACTGGATGCCGGGCTCCATGCGGATGAGGTAGCGCACGTCGCGCTGCAGGTCGCGGTTCACCGCCACCAGGAAGTCGATCGTGGCGATGGGCGAAGCGAGGTGGCGCGCGCGGGCGCCCTCGATCCACGCCGCCAGGCGCGGCGTGAGGGGCTCGACCTCGAGGTAGGGGGCCAGCTCGCGCGCGTTCTCGGGCGTGTAGGCGAAGGGGAAGCGCTCGGCCGCCTTGTCGAGGAAGAAGTCGAAAGGGTTCACCACCGTCATGTCGGCCACGAGGTCGACGGTGACCTCCAGCGAGCGCGCCTTCTCCGGGAAGACGAGGCGCGCGACCCAGTTGCCGTAGGGGTCCTGCTGCCAGTTGAGGAAGTGCTTCGCCGGGCTCACCCGCAGCGAGTAGCCGCCGATGGGCGTGCGGCAGTGCGCCGCCGGGCGCAGCCGCACCTCGTGCGGCGAGAGCGTCACCGGGCGGTCGAACGCGTAGGCGGTGCGGTGGTGGAGGGCGACCTTGATCGTCACGGGGCGGGCGGCGGGATGCGAAATGAGGGCGGGGGAACGGGGGGTGAGGGCAAAGGCGAGGGAACCGCAGATGAACGCAGATGAACGCAGATGGTTCTCTCGAGGGCAGAGCTGTCGTGCCTTCGGAACGAGGGATCGCCTCCCGGCAAGGCGACCATCCTCCGCCGGGAACCCCATCTGCGTTCATCTGCGTTCATCTGCGGTTCCCTCGCCTTTGGATTCAACTTCGCCCCGTCCGTTGACGGCTACTCCAGCCAGTCGGGATCGGGCAGCTCGGCAAAGACGCGCCGCAGCCCCGCCCCCCACCGCGTGCGCAGCATCGTGAAGTAGGGGTCGCCCTCGCGGATCCGCTGCTGCAGGCCCACGCGCAGGGCGTCGCGGGGGAGCCACAGCAGGTCGATGGGCAGGCCGACGGAGACGTTGGACTTCATGGTCGAATCGAAGGAGACGAGCACGCACTTGGCGGCCTCCTTCTGCGGCGTGTCGGTGGCGATCACGCGGTCGAGGATCGGCTTGCCGTACTTGGAGTCGCCCAGCTGGAAGAAGGGCGTGTCGTCGGTGGCCTCGATGAAGTTGCCCTGCGCGTAGACGTGGAAGAGGCGCATGGGCTCGCCGCGGATCTGGCCGCCCACGACGAGGTTCGCGCTCGCGTCGATGTTGCTCTGCATGAGGTAGGGGCCGTCCTTCTTCTGCATCTCGCGCAGCGCGTCCCCCACCAGGCAGGCGGCGTCGTACATCGATTCCACCGACAGGAGGGTGGGCGCGCCCTCGCCGGCGTGCAGGTGCCGGTCGAGGAGGTTCACCACCCCCTGGGTGATGGCGAGGTTGCCGGAGGAGAGGATCACGATCACGCGGTCCTCCTTCCTCTCGAAGACGCGCATCTTGGCGAAGGTGGAGACGTGGTCGACGCCGGCGTTGGTGCGCGAGTCGGAGGCGAAGATCATGCCGGCATCGAGGCGGAGGGCGACGCAGTAGGTCATGGCGGGGAGGCTTGCGGTAGGCGGGATACCGCGATCTTAGCCGAGTGGCGGCGGCCTCACTCCGGGAGCGTGGGCGCGAAGAAGCTCTTCTGCACCTGGGTGGAGAGCGCCTGCATCGAGCCGAGGTAGTCGGTCAGGTACTCGTGCAGGCCCGTGGCGAAGATGTCCTGGATGCGCCCGTAGCGCAGCTGCGAGAGGATGCGGCCGGTCTGCCGCAGGCACTCGGCGGAGCGGTCGTTCCTCACCAGGTCGAGCGTGTCGCTCACCTGGCGCATGCAGAAGTGCAGGCTGCGCGGGATGTCGTCGCGCAGGATGAGGAGCTCGGCAAGGCGGATCGGCGTGATCACGTCGCGGTAGACCTTGCGATAGGCCTCGAAGGCGGACACGGAGCGCAGCACCGCCGACCACTGGTAGTAGTCGACGGCCCCGCCCACGTCCCCGACGCTCGGCAGCAGCACGTGGTACTTCACGTCGAGGATGCGGGCGGTGGAGTCGGCGCGCTCGATGTGCGTGCCCAGGCGCGTGAACGCGTAGGCGTCGTCGCGGCGCATGGTGCCGAAGGTGACGCCGCGGAAGAGGTGGCTTCGCTCCTTCACCCAGTCGAAGAAGGCCGAGACCCCGCGCGCGTTCATGCGCGCCTCGTCCATCTGCTGCATCTCCAGCCAGGTCGAGTTCAGCACCTCCCACATCTCGGAGGTGATGGCGCCGCGGATCGCGCGCGCGTTCTCCCGCGCCTGGCGGGCGCACGAGAGGATCGAGGAGGGGTTCTCCGGGTCGAGCGCCATGAAGTGCACGACCTCCCGCGCGCACACCGTGCTGTGCCGGCCGGAGAAGGGGAAGAGCGAGCCGGTGATGTTGAGCGGGGCGAACCACTCCTGGTCCTGCAGGCGCGGCTCCCTCACGAGCAGCGACATGCGCCAGGCCACGTCGAGGACGCGCGCGGTGTTCTCCGCCCGCTCGACGTAGCGGCTCATCCAGTAGAGGTTCGAGGCGACGCGGGAGAGCATGGGGTTCAGGGGATGTCGATGGGAGGAACCGCAGATGAACGCAGATGAACGCAGATGGTTCTCCCGGGGGCAAGGCTGTCGTGCCTGGCCAACGAGGGGGTGCCCCCCGGCAAGGCGACCATCCTCCGCCGGGAACCCCATCTGCGTTCATCTGCGTTCATCTGCGGTTTCCTCGCTGTTCGCCTCAATCCACCACCCAGGTATCCTTCACGCCCCCGCCCTGGGAGGAGTTCACGACGAGGGAGCCCTCGCGAAGGGCCACGCGCGTGAGGCCGCCGGGCGCGAGCCGGGTGGCGCGGCCCGAGAGGACGTAAGGGCGCAGGTCCACGTGGCGCGGGCTGAGCGCCTCGCCGCAGAAGGTGGGCACCTGCGAAAGGGCGAGGGTCGGCTGCGCGATGAAGCGTTCCGGGGCCGCGAGGATGCGGCTGCGGTAGCGCTCGCGCTCCTCGCGCGTGGCGGTGGGGCCCACGAGCATGCCGTAGCCGCCCGAGCCCTGTGTCTCCTTCACCACGAGTTCCTCGAGGTGCGCGAGCGCGTAGGCGAGGTCGCCGGGATCGCGAAGGAGGTAGGTGGGGACATTGCGCAGGATAGGCTCCTCGCCCAGGTAGAAGCGGATCATCTCGGGCACGTGCGGGTAGATCGACTTGTCGTCGGCCACCCCCGTGCCGATGGCGTTGGCGAGCGTCACGCGCCCGGCGCGGCAGGCCTCCAGCAGCCCGGGCACGCCCAGCATCGAGTCGGGCCGGAAGGCGACGGGGTCGAGGAAGTCGTCGTCGATGCGGCGGTAGATCACGTCCACGCGCTGCGGGCCCTGCGTCGTGCGCATGAAGACGGCGCCGTCCTGCACGAAGAGGTCCTGGCCCTCCACCAGCTCGATGCCCATCTGCTGCGCGAGGAAGGCGTGCTCGAAATACGCGCTGTTGAAGTGCCCGGGCGTGAGCAGGACGATCACGGGGTTCTCCGTGTCGCCCGGGGCCACCTCGCGCAGCGTCTCCAGCAGCATGTCCGGGTAGTGGTCGACCGGGCGGATGGCCTGCACCGCGAAGAGCTCGGGAAAGAGCCGCATCATCATCTTGCGGTTCTCGAGCATGTAGGAGACGCCCGAGGGCGTGCGCAGGTTGTCCTCCAGCACGAAGTGCTCGCCGTCGGCGTCCCGCACCAGGTCCACGCCGGCCACGTGGGCGTAGATGCCGCCCGGCAGGTCGATGCCCGCCATCTCGCGGCGGAACTGCGTGTTGCCCTCGACGTCCTCGCGCGGGATCTTGCCGGCGCGCAGGATCTCCTGGCCGTGGTAGACGTCGTGCAGGAAGCGGTTCAGCGCCGTCACGCGCTGGCGCAGCCCGGCCGCGAGCCGGTCCCACTCCGGGCCGGGGATCACGTGCGGGACGATGTCGAAGGGGATCAGCCGCTCGGTTCCCGAGGATTCGCCGTAGACCGCGAAGGTGATCCCGACGCGGTGGAAGAGGAGGTCGGCCGCGTGCCGGTCCTGGGCGATGCGCTCCGGCGGCGTGTCGCGCAGCCAGCGCGCGAAGGGCTCGTAGTGGGGGCGCACCGTGCCGTCGGCGGCGAGCATCTCGTTGTACATCGGCATGGGCGGCATGGGCGTGGGGAGGGCTTCCGTCAGGTTACAGCAAGGGCCATGCCACGGCTCCCGCCGTGTCCGGGAGGCGAAAGCCGCCTCGCGGCGGCGGCTGGCGTGACCCAACCCGGTGCGCGCGCACCGGGGCGGGGCGCCGCGCATCCCGCGGCGGCGGCTGCGCGAGACGGCGCGCGTCGCGGGGTAAAATCCGGCCTGGACCCCGCACCTCCTGCCGCCCGTGATCACCGAACAGTCCGGCGCCGACCTGGCGCAGCTCGAGGCGACCCTCGCCGCCACCTACGGCGCGGCGCTGGCCGACGCGCCGCTGCGCGCGCTCCAGCTCGCGCGCGGCGCGAGCCAGGCGGCCGGGCGCGAGGCCGCCTTCGAGCGCGCGGTGGCCGTGGCGCGCCTGCTTGTCGTGCAGGGCGCCGACCCCGACACCGTGGCCGCCGCGCTCATCAGCGGCGCGATCCCGGACGGCGAGCAGGATCTCGACGGCATCCAGGCGGCCTTCGGCGCGGAACTCGCCGCGCTGCTGCGGGGCCTCGCCCGCGCCGGCCGGATCGAGGCGCTCGCCACGGCGGGCTCGGACCCGGAGCAGATGAGGAAGATGCTGCTCGCCATCGCCGAGGACGTGCGCGTGGTGCTCATCAAGCTCGCCGAGCGCGTGGTCTACCTGCGCGGCCTCACCAAGGCCGACGAGGCCGTGCGTCGCGCGGCCGGCGCCGACACGCTCGCGCTCTTCGCGCCGCTTGCCAACCGCCTCGGCGTGGCCGAGCTCAAGTGGGAGCTGGAGGACTTCTCCTTCCGCTACACGGAGCCGGAGCTCTACCGCAAGGTCGCGGGCCTGCTCGACGAGAAGCGCAACGACCGCGAGGCCTACATCGGGCGCGTCGTCGCCACGCTCTCGGCGGAACTTGCCGGCATGGGCATCGCCGCCGAGGTCCAGGGCCGGCCGAAGCACCTCTACTCGATCTTCCGCAAGATGCGCGGCAAGAACCTCGCCTTCGAGCAGCTCTACGACATCCGCGCGGTGCGCGTGATCGTGAAGACCGTGCGCGAGTGCTACGCCGTGCTGGGTGTGGTGCACGACCTGTGGACGCCCATCGAGGGCGAGTTCGACGACTACATCGCGAGCCCCAAGGCGAACGACTACAAGTCGCTGCACACGGCCGTCGTGGGCCCCGAGGGCCGCACGCTGGAGGTGCAGATCCGCACCGAGGAAATGCACCTGCACTCGGAGCACGGGGTGGCCGCGCACTGGCGCTACAAGGAAGGCCGGCGCGCCGACCAGAAGTTCGACGCGAAGATCGCGTGGCTGCGGCAGGTGCTCGCATGGAAGGCGGACGTGCTGGCGGGCGAGGGCGCCTCGCGCGTGCCGCGCGGGCTCTTCGAGGAGACGATCTACGTCCTCACGCCGCAGGGCAAGGTCGTGGACCTGCCGGCGGGCTCCACGCCCGTGGACTTCGCCTACCACGTGCACACCGACCTCGGCCACCGCTGCCGCGGCGCGAAGGTCGACGGCCAGATGGTGCCGCTCACGACGCGGCTCGCCAACGCGCAGCGCGTCGAGATCGTCGCCGCCAAGCAGGGGGGGCCCTCGCGCGACTGGCTCGCGGGCGGCTACCTCGCCAGCCCGCGGGCGCTCGCCAAGGTGCGCCAGTGGTTCCGGCACGAGGAGTTCGACGTCGACGTCGCGAGCGGCCGCGGCGCGCTCGAGAAGGAGCTCACGCGGCTGGGGGCGACGAGCTTCGCCCACGACCGCATCGCGGCGTCGTGCGGCTTCGCCCGCGTCGACGAGTTCCTCGCGGCGCTGGGCCGCGGGGAGGTGACCGGGCGCCAGGTCGAGATCGCGGTGCGCGGGGAGGCCCCGGCCGCGCCGCCGCCGCCCGTCACCGTCGTGCCAGCGCCGGCCTCGCGCGCCTCCTCGGGCGTGCTGGTGCTGGGCGTGAACAACATCGCCACCCTCGTGGCCAAGTGCTGCAAGCCGGTGCCGCCGGACCCCATCGTCGGCTTCGTCACGCGCACGCGCGGCGTGATGGTGCACCGCGCCGACTGCCCCAACGTCACCGGGCTCGCGCCGGAGCAGCGCGAGCGCCTGCTGCCGGCCGACTGGGGGAAGACGGGCGAGGCGCCCTTCTCGGCCGACGTCGAGGTGGTGGCGATCGACCGGCAGGGGCTGCTGCGCGACATCTCGGAGGCGATCTCGCGCGAGCGCATCAACGTGACGGCGGTGAACACGCTTTCGCGCGGGGCGCACGCCTTCATGCGCTTCACGCTGCAGGTCGATTCGGCCGACGCGATCGCGCGGGTGCTTCGCCAGGTGCGGGACGTGCCCGGCGTCGACAGCGCGCGCCGGCTCTAGCAGGCCCGCCCGGAGGGCGGGCGCCGGCTATTTCTTCGCGAGGTTGCCCGGCACCGCCTGCGTAGGCAGGCCGGCCAGGTTCCACTCCGGAAAGCCGCCGCGGAACCAGTACACCTGCTTGTGGCCGGCCTTGACGGCCACGAGGCTCGCCTTGTAGCTCTTCCAGCACTCCGCCCCGTTGCAGGCGAAGACGACGGGCGCGTTCTTGTCCGCGGGGAGCTTCGTCACGTCGAAGGTGTCGGCCTTGTCGTCGAAGCCGACTTCCTTGCGGCTCTTCTCGCCGTAGGGCAGGAGCTTCGCGCCCTGGATGTGGCGGGTGTTGTACTCCTCGGCCGAGCGCGTGTCGTAGAGGGTCCCGCCCTTCTTCAAGAGGTCGGCGACTTCGGGGGCCGTGACGACAGTCGCGCCGGGGAGCGTGCGCGGCGTGAAGTAGCCGAGGGTCGAGACATACTTGTAGTCCTCGGCCGTGATCGCCGTGGCCGACGTGACGTCGAGCCCGAGCACCTTCGTGGAGGCCACGATGCGCGGGTTGGGCGAGAGGAAGGCGGCGCGGATGCGGTCCTTGGTCGCCTTGTCGAGCTTGGCGTTGACGGCGATCCCCAGGCCGGGGGTGGCGCGCGTCTCGAGGAGGATGGTGCCGCCGTTCTTCGCGGCCCACTCCTTCGCGAGGCGCGACTCGGCCACCGCGATGTCCGCCTGCCCGACGTCGAGCGCCATGAGGGCGACCTCGTGGTAGCGGTGCTCCCGGATGTCGGCGAAGTACTCCTTCGTCACCACGCCCTTGGCGTTCAGCTCCCCGCGCGCGAGGTAGGTGGCGAGCGAGTCGGTGGGCGGCAGCGCGAGGCGCTTGCCCTTGGCGGCCTCGAAGGTCTTCACGCCGCTCGCCTTGCTGGCCACGAAGGCGGCCGATTCCTCGCCGGCGAAGCGGGCCACCGGCTCGTAGCCGTAGCGCATGGCCGCGCCGATCACGTGGGCGGGGCCCACGAGCACCTCGTACATCCCGGCGCGCATCTTCTGCAGCTCGCGCGAGGGGTCGCGGCCGATCACGAGCTTCACGTCGGTGCCGATGCTCGCGCCGAGGTAGCCCGCCAGCGACTGGTAGCGGTCGTGAAAATGCAGGCTCGCGGCCTCCTGCCGGGCTTCGCCGGTGACGCTCAACTCGACGGCGGCGTGGGCGGTGGCGGCGGCGCCGAACGTGAGAGCGGCGGCGAGCGAAGCGAGGGTCCTGATCATGGTGGCTCCTTCCGGGGTGCGCCTGCGGGGCCGCCGGCTCGGGCGGGGCGATGGTGGGCTCTTGGGAGGCTCGGCCGTCCGGGGATTATAGGGGCCACCCGGCCTGGATCAAGCATCGGGGCCGTTTCACCTGCAACCCCCGGGAGGCGGGGGCAAGGCGGTGCTCTACACCTTCCTCGCCAAGGGCTGGCCCAGGTAGGCGCGGGCGGCGCGGCGCGCCTCGTGCACGAGACGGGCGTTCTGGTCCACGAACCACTCGGCGAGCACCGAGGCGGGCGTGGGGCGCGCGAGCGCGAGGCGGGCGTCGGATTCGCCGCCTTCGTGCACCACGCGCATGCCGTGCTTGCGCGCGATGTGCAGCATGGCCGCGTTCTCCGCGATGCAGTGGACGAAGACCTCGCGCACGCCGCGGTTCACGAGGTGCATCACGGCACGCGAGAAGAGGGCGTTGCCCAGCCCCTGGCCGCGCGCCGGCGGCAGGACACTGAGGCCGAGCTCCGCGCGGCCATCGGGGTAGAAGGCGACGTGCACCACGGCAAGGAGCGATAGGTCCTCGCCCGCGATGCCGAAGATCTCGTCGCGGTCGAAGTCGATGCGCTCCTCGAGCGCGCGGATGGCGTCGTCGGAGAGCGTGGCGCCGAAACGCAGCCGCCGGTCCTCGGGGCCGAGCGCGAGGAAGTGCTGCGTGAGGGCCTCGCGGTCGGCGGCGCGCAGGCGGACGGGCAGTTCGGTGCTTCCCGGCATGGGGTCTCCTCGTGGGTGACGACTCGGGGTCGGGCGCCGTCATCGAAGCAAGGACGGTGCCACGGTTTCTCGGACCGCCGAGTTCGGCTATAATTCCCGTCCTGCTTCAAATGCAGGCGCGTAGCTCAGTTGGTTAGAGCACCACCTTGACATGGTGGGGGTCGTTGGTTCGAGTCCAATCGCGCCTACCAATTGCCAGGAAAGCCGCCCGCGGGCGGCTTTTT
>Ga0073905_10000701_pt1 | contig 16213 bp, 16 predicted proteins | sample KloWWTupernatant_FD_65482 | JGI IMG/M metagenome (GOLD analysis project Ga0073905, IMG submission 65482) | Active sludge microbial communities from Klosterneuburg, Austria, studying microevolution and ecology of nitrifiers - Klosterneuburg... | ecosystem: Engineered > WWTP > Aerobic digester >... | reverse complement strand
AAGTAATACTTGATGGTGAAATAACCGTTTTAAACGGCAAAGGAATTCCCTCATTCAGTTTACTTCAGAACTATAAAGATTCAGACAAGAATAAATTAAGATATTACGTATTTGATATACTTTTTTTAAACGGCTTTGATCTTACAGAACTGAGTCTTGAGAACAGAAAAGAAATTCTCGATGATTTTTTTGAAAAATATAGATTTAAGAATATTGTAAAATCGAAATACATAAAAGAAAACGGTAAAGACTTTTTTAAAAAAATGACTGCAAAGGGATATGAAGGAATAGTTTCAAAAGAACTCAGTGGTAAATACTTGCCAAATAAAAGATCAGAAACATGGCTTAAATATAAAAGCATTATAAATGAAGAAGCATATATCTGCGGATATTTCGTTTCAGAAAGCAGCAGAAAATATTTTAGTTCGCTGATCCTGGGATTAAAACAGAATAACAAGATTGTTTATACCGGAAACTGCGGGACCGGCTTTACCGAAAATACTTCAAAAGTTCTTTTTCAAAAATTCAGTAAACTTAAAGCTAAAAAAAGTCCGTTTTCAAAAAACACAAAAATAAACAGATCTTTGGGAAAACCAGTCTGGCTGAAACCTGATCTAAAGTGTAAGGTGAAATTTTCAGAATGGACAAACAATCATATGATGAGACATCCGGTATTCGAAGGACTTGTTGATAACAGTATCAAAACCGATTCTGTAAATAAAAATATTAAATCCAAAAATGCAAAAGATTTTTTTATAAAATCAAACGGCAAAAGAGTAAAGATAACAAACCCTGACAAGCTATACTGGAAAGAAGAAAAGATCACCAAAGGAGATATTGTAAATTATTATAATGATATAAGTAAATATATTTTACCATACCTGAAAAACCGGCCGGAATCTCTTAACCGACATCCAAACGGAATAGATGCTCCTGGATTTTATCAGAAAGACATGGATTTAAAAAATTTGCCCGAATGGATAAAAACTGTAAAAATAGGATCTTCTTCAAATAAAAAGGAAATAGACTATTTAATTTGTAACAATGCAGCCACACTACTTTATATGGCTAATCTGGGATGCATTGAGATGAATCCCTGGAATTCTAAAATTAAAAGTGCTGAAAGACCAGATTATTTAATTCTGGATCTCGATCCGGGGAATATAGATTTTAGGTATGTAATAAAAACTGCTTTGAAGATCAAAGAATTATGTGATAAGATCAGTATAAATTCCTACTGTAAGACATCAGGAGCAAGCGGACTTCATGTATTCATACCATTAAATGGAAAATATGATTATGATAAAACAAGATCTTTTGCGAAACTATTGGCTGAAGTTGTAAATTCTGAATTACCTGACATAACAAGTACGGAAAGATCTGTTAAGAAAAGAAAAAATAAAGTTTATATAGATTATTTGCAAAACAGTAAAGGACAGACTATAGCAGCTCCTTACTGTGTCAGGCCCAGAAAAGGTGCAACAGTTTCGACGCCTTTAAAATGGGAAGAAGTAAACAAGGATCTTTCTCCTGAAAATTTCAATATTTTCAATATGAAACTGAGACTGGAAAAGATGGGTGATCTTTGGAAACCTGTACTTGGAAAAGGAATATCAATGATGAGTGCAATTAAAAATCTATTAAAACATTATGATCTGGACTGAAGATACTTTAGAAACAATTTAATTTGAATTTGAAAATAATATTTTATTGAAATGTATAATTTGATTTAATAACTAAGTAGACAAATTCAGAAGTTAATTTCAGTAATTAAAATAACCTTAATGAAAAAATTATTTTTAATATTAAATATATTTTTTTATACAATTTCTTTCAGTGGATGCGAAATGATTGGAGATATTTTTCAAACAGGTTTTTGGTTTGGTGTAATAATAATTATTGCAATTCTGCTGGTTATGGGTTTTATATTAAGGATTTTTACAAAAACGTAATTTAATCACAATATCAATAATTCAATTTTTTAAAATATACTTTATATTTTAAAAATGCTGAATCCGAATTTAAAAGTAAATAAGTAATATTAAGTTCAATAAGTTCGGCAATCCAATCAGGCTAAATCAATTCCTTGTTATTATTCTATAATATAGGTATTTTTGTAACTTATTTATAAAAATCTGAAATGAAAAGAACTTATCAACCAAGTAACAGAAAGAGAAAAAATAAACATGGCTTTAGAGAAAGAATGTCTACAAAAAACGGCAGAAAAGTATTAGCCCGCAGAAGAGCTAAAGGCAGAAAGAGACTTACTGTCAGTGATGAATTTAACAGACATCCGTAATTTATCTCAGGGAAATTGATTTTTCCTTATGAAAAAATCTGAAAGATCTTCCGGTAAGAGGAGCTTAAAAAGAAGTAATATAATCAGAGGATTTAATATTTTTTCTAATATTCTGAATAATTCAAAAGTTATTCAGACTGGTTTTATTAAAGCTTACGTTCAAACTCAAAACAAAGAGCCGCTTAACAAAAATTTATTCAGCCCGCTTGTTACTGATAATGTAAAAGTGGGCTTTATTATTGCTAAAAAGTATATCAGAAAATCATATTTCAGAAACAGAATAAAAAGACTTCTTAGAGAATCTTACAGAAAAAACAAGATCGGATCAGAAGATTTGGATGTAAAAATCATTTATTCTCTCTCACAAAACGGCTACAATTATTTTAAAAAATTCCCAATGACAAAAAATATCTATACGGATAATGAGATTAAAAAAGTGAATTTAGAAATAAAAGCTTATTTAGGAAAATTATCAATATGAGTATTGTTGCAATATATATTGTAAAATTTTACAAACTAATTATCTCGCCCATACTTCCTGATTCTTGCAGATTTGAGCCAACCTGTTCAGACTATAGTATAGAAGCGTTTAAAATACATGGATTTTTTTTAGGATCTTACTTTACAATAAAAAGGATATTACGTTGCAACCCATTTTGTAAATGCGGTTACGACCCGGTTCCCCCGGCTGATAAAAGTTCAGGGAACTTCAAATATATTAGTCAGAAAATTAAATGAATTTAAATATAATTTATATAAATGGATAAACGATCAGTATTAGGTTTTATTTTAATCGGTATTGTATTGATGGTATGGCTTTACTGGAATTCAGGTAATCAGCAGAAGACTACGCAAAATCTCAAAAGAACACAGGACTCTATACTTTCAGAGAATGAGAAAATTAATCAGGATAAAGAAAAAAAGGAAAAGCTTTTAATTTCCGAAAGCATCGACTCATTAAAACAAACACTTAATAACGATTCACTTGCAGTCGATTCATTAAAAATAAAATACGGCAATAAATTTTATACCAGTTCAATTAACTATCCGGACGCAGCTCAGGAAAAAGTGATTACTGTAAGCAATAATTTGACTGAGATAGTATTTTCAAATTATGGCGGCGGATTGAAGATGTACACAATCAAAAATACTGAAACATGGGATAAGAAACCTCTACAGCTGGTAGACTGGAGAGCAGGAAAAGAATTGCATTTATTATTCACATCAAAAGAAGGACGTTCAATAAATACAAAAGATTTTGTATTTGAATCTGATTTTACTGACAATTCAAAAATAAATATTGAAAATGATGGTTCATATAAATTAAAATTTACACTGAATTTAGATCCAAACGGAACTGAGAAAATCATTAAAACATATTCATTTCATCCTGACAAATATGAATTTGATGTTAATTATGAATTTGTAAATCCCGGTAAATTCATAGCTGACAATAAATATCAGATAGTATGGGAATCATCTTTAAATCTTTCCGAATTCAGAAGTGACCAGGAAGCTACATTTGCTGAAGCTTCGGCATATATGGGAGGAGAACTTGAATATATTGACGCTACAGATGATACTGAAACATACAGGGAAGACTTAAATGGTAATACTGATTTTGTAAGTATGCGAACAAAATACTTCGGACTTTACATTATTCCGACTGAAAGAAAGGGAGACGGCGCATATTTATCGGGATACAAAGAAAATTTAAAAGATCAGGGTCTCATGGAAAATTATTCCATTGCTGTAAAAATGGATATAAAAAATTCCAGTCTTGAAAAGTCAGCATTTAAAATATTGATTGCTCCGCTTGATTATAGTCTATTGAAATCTTATGAACTCGAACTAGAAAAGACTCTAAGATTCTCTCTGGACTTTATAGTAAGACCGATTGCTCAATATATGATTCTTCCGGTATTTTTGTTTCTTCATTCATTTATTCCGAGCTGGGGTCTGGTAATTATCTTATTTGCTTTACTTTTAAAAATAGTGTTAAATCCTTTGACAAAGACTCAGATGAATTCTATGAAGAAACTTTCTGAGATAAATCCCAAGATCACTGCTATCAGAGAGAAGTATAAGGATGATCCTGTAAAAGCAAATCAACAGATCATGAAGATGTATAAGGAAGAAAAGATCAATCCAGCCGGTGGATGTCTTCCAATGTTATTACAACTCCCGATTCTTTATGCACTTTTTGGGGTATTCAATTCGACCATCGAATTAAGGCATGCCAGTTTTCTCTGGATAAAAGACCTTTCAGCGCCGGATGTGATCTTACATTTACCTTTTAAAATTCCTCTTTTCGGAATTGATGATATATCCGGAATTGCTTTATTGATGGGTATTACAATGTTTATTCAGCAAAAAATGACTATTACTGATCCAAAGCAAAAAGCAATGGTTTATATCATGCCTGTTATGCTGACGCTGTTATTCTTCAGTTTCCCGGCAGGACTGAATCTTTATTATTTTTCTTTCAACCTCTTTTCTATAATTCAGCAATATTATAACAAAAGAAAAGATAGTGCAAAAGAGCTTGACAAAGAAAACGGAATGAAAACAGTTACAGCAACCGTACTTGAAAGCAAAAAGAAAAATTCATCCTCAAAGGGCTTTAAAAAATTGAAAAAATAAATGATATTAAAAAATTCACCTGAATCAATAGTAGTTATTCAGATTGGTAAAATTGGTGATATGATTCTTACGACTCCCCTTTTTTCCCAGATCAAAAAATTGTTTCCGAAGTCAGAGCTTATAGTTCTGGCTTCTGAAAAGAATCACTTTCTTGCCGATACTCATAATTCTGTAGATAAAGTTTTAATCTTTAAGAAAAATCTATCAGGAGTAAGATCATTTCTCTCTTTAAGATCATCTGTTTTAAAATACTGGATCGACTCAAAAAATATGTATTCAAAGACAGCAGCTTTACTTGTAAAAAATTCAAAGCCCGAATGTTCTCTTGGATTTAATTTTGAAGAAGAAGTATTTACAAAGTCATTAAATGAATTTACTTTTGGTGAGCACGCTATAGATATAAATTTATCTCCAATTAATTTTTTTAATAATTCGCAAGATAACTTTAGTAAAAGCGTCAGACCAGAAATTAATATCCCTGAAAAAGATAAAGTTAATATGAGGGAAAAAATTGGAAGAGTTTCAAAGAGTAAGAATATACTTGTAAATTATTCTGCCGGTAGCGAAAACCGTTATCTAAATACAGATATATGGATAGAAGCTTTAAATAATCTAAGCTTGAACAATAATGAAAAGCTATTTATAACAGGGCTTGCAGAAGATGAAAAGGTTATTGAAAAGATTGTCAGAAGAGTAAAAAATAATAAATTAAGATTTGTAATGGCAGATAACTTTTTCGAATTTGCAGCAGCTATTGAAATGTCAGATATTGTAATAACTTCTGATACATCAGCAGTTCATGTCTGTTCTGCATATAACAAACCAATACTTGCATTTTATCCTGATGTAAAATGGAATTATGAAAAATTCAAACCTTTATCTTTTTTAAATGAAGTGATTTTTTCAGATAACCAAAACAATATGGATGGAATAGATCCGGGAAGTATTTCGGAGAGACTCCATAAAATACTTCCGCTGATCTGAAAATAAAGTGGAAATGCCGAGAGTCGAACTCGGGTCCGAAAAGAAGACCATTAAAACGTCTACATTTTTAGTCTTTACCATTAAGCATCACAACTCACCTTTCGAAAGACAGACCGGTAAAATTGCTATTCTGATTTAGTTTCATCTCTGACACTCAGACAACATCAGAGACTATCTTATCTAAATGATCACTTTAACAATCCCAATAAGCGAGAACCATTAAAGAGAGGTTGCATTAAATTATGCAGCCATTGCGTAGGTATTTTCTACGTTGTTGTTTTTTATGTTTTTCTACCTTTTTAAAGTGATGGCAGGAACACTAAATGCAGTTCTAAACATCTTTCTTCCCGTCGATACCGTTGCATTCCCGAAATTTCAAAGAACAAAAAAACTTTTGATCTGCTTTGCAAATTAATATGAAAAGTGAATCAGACTGTTTTCACATTTGAAGTTGCTGCTGATACATTACTTTCAGTTTCTGCTTTAATATTATCCTTTATTACTTCTTCAGTTTCATTAATTTCTTTTCCTTTATACAAAATTCCTATAGGTATTACTACGCAATAACCAAAAACAAGTAAGACCGGTGCTATTACAGTAGGCAGGAATCCTGAAACTGAATTTTCATTCATAAGTAAATATCCCAGAATAATTATGACTATACCAGCGGTTATAATTGTATAATTTTTTGATGTCATTGCAAAATGAAGATGACTTTGTTCTCTTTTCTGCTTTTTCGATCTGATAGTCTGTAAATTTTGCTGTTTTGATTTTGCCATTAAAATTATTTTTTAATTTTTGATAATTCTGTAAAAAAATGTGCGACACTTAAAATTCCTCTTTGAAAATTACTTAAGTTTAAATGTTCATCCGGCGAATGAGCATTTTCGTCAGGTAAACCAAATCCAAGTAACACAGTATCAGCTTCTAACATAGTCTGAAATGTATTAACGATAGGAATAGATCCACCTTCCCTTGTAAAGACCGGTACTTTACCAAATCCTTTTCTGAGTGCTTCCACTGCTGCATCTATTGCAGGAGAATCGATAGGAGTGATAGCTCCTTTCCCGCCATGGAGAGAAGTTACTTTTACTTTTACTGTTGCCGGAGTTATTTTATGTACAAAATCTGAAAATAACTTTTCTATTTTTTCAGGATCCTGATTAGGTACTAACCTCATAGAAATTTTTGCACTCGCTTTTGAAGGAAGTACTGTCTTTGCACCTTCACCCTGAAAACCACCCCAGATACCATTACAGTCAAGTGTAGGCCGGGCTGAAGCTCTTTCCAAAGTAGAATATCCTTCCTCACCAAATACTTCATTTATCTCAAGACCTTCCATATATTTCTTTTCATCAAAGGGTAATTTTTTAAATTCTACTCGTTCTTTTTCTGAAATCGGAAGTACATCATCATAAAATCCATCTATCAATATTTTACCCTTATTATCTTTGAGTTGTACAATAATGTGTGCAAGAGCATTTATAGGATTATCTACAGCACCACCGAATGAACCTGAATGAAGGTCTCTGTTAGGTCCGGTTAGATCGACCTGCATGTATGCAAGTCCTCTGAGTCCATAGCAAATTGAAGGAACATCGTAATCGAACATTGCACTATCAGAGACGACAACATTATCACATTTCAAAAGCTCCTTATTTTTAAGAATAAATTCATCTAGATGAATACTTCCGACTTCTTCTTCACCTTCGATTAAAAACTTTATATTTACCGGAAGTGAACCATTATTGAGAAGATGTGCCTGAATGCTTTTCATGTGAATAAAAACCTGACCTTTATCATCAGCCGAACCACGTGCATAGATATTTCCATTTCTTACTGTTGGTTCAAATGGCGGATCAGTCCATAAATTCAGCGGATCTACCGGTTGAACGTCATAATGCCCGTAAATCAGAATTGTCGGCTTATCTTCACCTGCATATAACCAGTCTCCATAAACTATTGGATGTCCGGGAGTTTCATAAATTTTTACATTTTCGAGTCCTATTAAATTTAACTGATCTCTAACATATTCAGCACAATTTCTAACGTCTGCTTTATTTTCAGGATTAGTACTAATGGAAGGAATTCTTAAAAATTCTTTTAATTCTTCAACGTAATTGTCTTTATTACTTTCTATATATTTTTCTATTTTTTCCATTAAGTTATTTAATAAAAATGCGGTCAAAAAGACCGCACAAATTTAACTAATTTAATTCAAACTTTAAATTTACTATTGTTTCTTATCTAATAACTCCAGGTCTTCTTTTGCACTGGTGTTTTCAGGTTCAAGTTCAAGTACTTTTGCATAACTTAATCTTGCTGCATCAAAATCATTTAATGCAACTTCTGACCTTGCTTTCCAAAGCCATGACTGCACATAAGAATTATCCAGAGCATTTGCCTCATTGAAAGTTTTTAATGCTTCATCATATTTCTGAAGTGAATAATAACAAAGTCCTTTATATACGTAAGCAGCAAGCTGTGTAGAACCCATTTCAATTGCTTTATTAAAACTTAAAATGGAAGCCTCATATTTTTTTTCGTTGAATTGAATTATTCCAAGTTGATAATAAGTGTTATCATCTGCACTATCCATTTGAATTGCCTTATTCATATTAGTATATGCAGTAGTATAATCTCCTTTACTGGAATTAATTTTTGCAAGCATTATCAGATCTTCAACTTCAAAAAAATCATCCGGTACTTTCTTAAAATAATCAATCGCCTGATCATAATTTTCTTTATCGTGATTTACATATGCTAAATATTTATAAGCTGATGACACATCTTCATCAGGATTATTTTTTATAATCTCTTCTAATTTAGCTTCAGCCTCATCATATTTTTTCATACCATATAAAGTCTTTGCAATATATGTTTCACCTTCGACTGAACCAGGCTTTAAGGATGCATATTTCTCAAATGCTTTCATAGCTGCATCATAATTTTCATTAAAATAAAGCAGTCTACCTTTTTCAAGATAGGCGTCAGCAAAATTAGGATTTGCATCTATAGACTTTTGATAAAATTCCAGAGCTTCATTGTAATTTTTTTCCTTAAAGGCGACAGCTCCCAATCCGAATAAAGCAGCAGCACTATTTTTATCTAATTTCAATGCCTGATTGTAATTATCAATAGCAGGTTTGTAAGATCTTCTGTAATAATAAGAATCACCTAATCCTACATATACATTTGGATTTTCTTTTGAAATAGTAGTAGCAAGAGTTAATGCAGTAATAGCATCATCTACTTTACCTGCACGGTTATAGTTTTTTGCCTGTGCAAGTAATACATTTACAGCTTCAGGTTCAGCTTTTAAAGCCTTTTTATAATAGCTGTCCGCTTTTGTATAATCCTTTTTCATACTGTAAAGATCACCCATAGCAATAAGAGCTCCAATTCCTTCATCATCTTCATTTAGAGCTTTGTTAAGATATTTTTCTGCTTCTTTTGTAGAACCTGTATTCATAAGTGCAAGTCCGTAATAATAGTAACCTTCATAATTGTTTTCAGTATTTACAGTACTCTTTAGCAATTTAACAGCATTGACATAATCCCCTCTCTGTGCAGCTTTTATACCTTCGTCAAAATTATCTTTTGAATATAGATTTGAAGATAAAGCTAACAAAAATAAAAACAGCAGAGATTTTTTTAAAATATTGTTCATTTTATTATTTATTAATTAATTAATTTTTTTATTTTAACTTCAATTTATTTGAATTGTTCTGATAGGTTGATTAACAGGAACCAGACTGTTTTTCAATACAATTTTCTGACCATCTGTTTTTGTTAAAAAAGTAATGAATCCAGTAGCCAAAGTAATACCAACTTCAGAAGTAATTATATAAATAGTCCTTCTGTAAGGATATTTACCGTTAAAAATAAGTCCCTGATGAAATTCGGAATAATCATCCTGTTTACCATTATCCCAGATCTTGGAAACTCTAAGAGGTTTTACAGTTGAATCAATTGTATCATGATTTCCAGTTGAGAGCCAGTTCATATTTACAATTCCAATTGCGTTTTCATTATCTCTGACAGATTCCAGAATCTGAACTGTAGTTGAACATATTACAGCATTTTCTGAATATTGAGATTGCTTTAAAATACTGTCGAGTAAATAATCATGTGTAGAAGAATTTTTTCTCTGAATATATAATTTAATTTTTTCATTCGAATTATTAAAAAAAGATTTTGCTTCTTTATTCTGTTCTTCATCCTGAGCAGTAATATCAAGCCAGTTTTTAGTTTCACCACTTAATATTTTTCTGAGATCATCAGATGTTACCCTTGTTACCGGATTTTTTAGGTTGACTATAAATCCTATTGCATCGATAGCAAAAGGAATTTCTGTAATTTCCATTTTATTTTTTACAGCAATATCTTTCTCTTCCTGATTTAAAACTCTTGTACTTACAATAAATTTAGTATCCCTATTTAACAGTTCGGTGATCACGTTATTAGTAGGTCCCGATGACATAACGATTTTTGCTTCAGGATTCAATCTCTGAAACTCCCTGACTTCATCTTTCATAAGAGGTTCCACATTTTCGTCGGTAGCAATTTTCATTTCACCTGAAGTTGCTACAGATTTAATTTCATCTAGATCACAACTCTGTATAGTAAATACACATATGACAATTGTAATATATATATAAAGTCTATTCATTTACCTTCAAGTAGTTTATTTCTGTCATGTTCAAGTTTCGAAATATTTTCTTTGATTTTATTTTGTTTAAGTTTGGCATAAGCATTTATAAATCTATATACTCCATAAATCATAAGAACTATACCAAGCATTAACTTTGTATTACCGCTGCCTCCAGGAAACACTATTCCTGTCAGAAGTAAAATTCCGAATATAAAAGTAAAAAAAGATGTTGCAAAATTGATGTAAATTCCTGCATTCATTTGGTTATAATTAAAATAAGCCTGAGGTATATTTCAGGCTTTTAAAATTTTAATACAGTTTATAATTATTTATTGCTGTTTTGGAAAGTCAAATTGACTGATAAAAAAACTTCTGCTTTAATTGAATTTAGAAATTTTTAATAGTCCTGAAATCTATAAAAAATCAGTTAAAATTATTCATCTTCTTCTACATCTTCTTCAGCTTTTTTCTTATCTTTAGCGCTAAGAGTAAAACTAAAAGGTACACTTACCCAGCATTTTACAGGTTGACCATTTTGAAGAGCAGGAGTAAAAGTAAGTTCCATTACTTTATCAGCAACTTCATCTCTGAATACTTCAGGTCCGCTGATACCACCAACCTTGATCACACTACCATTTGTACCTACAAGAACTTTAGCTACCACTCTTCCTTCCATTCCAGATTGTCTTGCAATTTCAGGATATCTCATAGATCCTTTTACTGATCCTAAATTTACAGCAACAGGAGCTTTTTCAACTTCAAACTGCTGGAAAGTATCTTTTTTCTTTTCTTCTTTTTTTTCTACTTTTTCTTCAACTTTTTTCTCTTGTACTTTTCCGGTAAACACAGCATTCGGATTTACAAGATTAGGATCATCAGTACCTTCTGATGCTACAGGGAGTTTTACATCCTCCAGCTCTTTCTGACTTTTAAGTTTTACTTCTTCGGTAACTTCTTTTTTTGCTACTGGCTCAGGTGTTAAAGCAGATAGATCTTTTAATGCAATATCTTTTGGTGGCTCTGGTGGAACTTCATCAATTGGAGGTGGAACATCAAGGTCAGAAAGATTTACAATTCTTTCCTGTCCTTCAAGCTCCTCATTCGCTTTTACTTTTTCATAATACATTGCAAGAGCATATCCACCAATAAAAAAACCGTGAAGTGCCACCGCAATAATCAAACCTCTTGTTACATATTTCTGGTAAAATTTTTTCAACTCAGGTGCTCCGTATTTCATTTTTTTATTGATCTCTTCGAAGACAACTTCGCTGTTATCTATGTTTTCATGGCTGGACATATGACCCCCTGCTTTTAAAGTTATGAAATTTCATTTGCTAACTGTGAATTTAAAATTTTGTTCCGGAATTTGCTAAACTTAAAATATTTTTTATACAATAAAAATGTTAAATTTAATAAAATTTTTAAATTATCTTTTTGGACCAAAATAAGGTAATACTCCAATTGGATTATTAAAATATTTTTTTATAAGATCTTTTGAAGAATCTACTTCTGGATTTTTAACTTCCTCTGAACCAACCTCAACTATTTCATCTTCTATAATTTCAGTATCTTCTGTTTGCAAAATACTTTTGCTTTCAATTATATTGAGGTTATCTTTTAATTCTGTTACAGTCAAATGTGTTCTTGGAATAATTTGCTTTTGAGGAATCTTCACATCATAACTAGTATAAACACCTGAAACAGGAATTACTTTGGGATTTACAACAAACATTTCTCTTTCCTGCATATAGTATTTTCCATTAATAATATTATACAGATTTTCAGCAAGCATCAATTTATAATCATCTTTTGAATATTCTTTTTTATTTACAAATCCTTCCGGAGCAAAAGCAACAGTTCGGGCAGTATAACCTTTACTTGCTAAAACCAAAGTACCTAAAGGACATTCTTTAAATAGTTTTTTCACATCATCATGTTTCATTCTGATACAACCGTGAGAAGAAGGTCTTACGCCAAGATGAGCATAATAACTTGTACCATCAATAGAATGGAATCCAATTCCCTGATTGAATGGCATGAAATTATACATATTTGAAGAATTGAATTGTGAAGACTGATGATGTTCTACTTTTAGAAATATCGCAAACAACCCAGGTCTTGATTCAAGTGCTTCAGGATCACCACCTTTGTTATTTCCAGTAGAAACAGGATAAGAAGTAACTGTACCGTTTCTCCAGTGCTGATAGAGCATTTGCTTTTCAATTTTCAATTCTAACCAGCACTCTTTGTCAGTATAAACAGTATCTTTTAAACCCGAAGAAAGATCATCGGGTGATAAAATATTTACATTACCTGCATTATAAATTTTTAAACCGCCTGATTCTGTAATAAAATCAGTTTTAATAAATGAATTAATTTTTCCTGATTTACTACCAATAAAACCACTTACGGAAAAAAATAGAATAGCTGCAGGTAAAACCACAGAATATATTTTAGTATAATGATTCAAAATTTTTACCCGAAAAAAATCTGTCCGGAATATCTTTAGTTAGTTTAAATAAGTTAGATTTAGTATTACGATATCAAAAATATCAAAAATAATATTAAATTTAAACAAATTAATAATTACCCAAATTTTCCGGTTACATACTCTTCTGTAAGTTTTTCTTTTGGGTTTGTGAACATTTTCCTGGTTTTGGAAATCTCAACCAGTCTTCCCAGATAAAAGAATGCAGTTTGGTCGCTGACTCTTGCAGCTTGCTGCATATTATGAGTTACAATTACAATAGTAAATTCTTTTTTCAGATTATAAATCAGTTCTTCAATTTTCGAAGATGATACAGGATCAAGTGCACTCGTTGGTTCATCCATCAGTATGATCTCCGGATTAACAGCAATTGTTCTGGCTATACATAATCTCTGTTGCTGACCACCTGAAAGACTTAAAGCCGGAGATTTCAGTCTATCCTTCACTTCTTCCCAAAGACCTGCATTTACAAGATTTTTTTCTACTATTTCATCAAGTTCAGATTTCTTACCAATTCCATTTAATTTAAAACCTGCAGCTACATTATCATAAATTGTCATTGTAGGAAAAGGATTTGGTTTTTGAAAAACCATACCGACTCTTTTTCTTAATTCAACAGTATTAAAGTTAACAATATTTTCTCCATGAATATAAATCTCTCCAAACACCTGAGCTTTTGGAGTCATATCATGCATCATATTCAGAGATCTGAGGAAAGTAGATTTTCCGCAGCCCGAAGGTCCAATAATTGCAGTAACTGAATTCTTTTTTATTTTGATATTTATATTTTCAATCGCCGGTCTCTTATTAAAATAAACCGATAAATCGGTTGTCAACACAGCTGACTTAGTCTTTATATTTCCAGTCCCGTCATCTCCATCTTCTTCCTTTTCCAATTCTGAAACTAACACTTCAGCTTCTTTAAAATCTTCATCTTTTTTTGGAATTATGTCCATTTAAATATTATAATTTAACTGTATTTTTCCCGCGTTACAAATCTCACAAGAAAGTTGACAATGAATACAAGAAATATAAGTACAAATGCCCCAGCCCATGCCTGTCTGTGCCAGTCTTCATAAGGAGAGATAGCATAAACAAATATCTGAAGCGGCAGTGCTGCAATCGGCTGATCTATATTTGTCTGCCAGAAAGCATTTCCAAAAGCTGTAAAAAGTAAAGGCGCTGTCTCACCTGCTGCTCTGGCTATTGCAAGTAAAACACCTGTTACAATACCTGATGAAGCAGTTTTCAATACTACCTTCAAAGTTGTTTTCCATCTCGAAACTCCTAAGGCAAGTGAGGCTTCACGCAATGACTGCGGTACGAGTTTAAGCATTTCTTCAGTTATCTTTGTAATAGTCGGGATCATAAGTATTCCTAATGCAAAGCCACCGGCTATTGCACTAAAGCTCTGCATTGTAAGTACTATCACACCGTAAGCAAAAATTCCAACAACTATAGATGGTACACCGCTTAATACATCGGTTGTAAATTTAACGGCACTGGCAAGAAAACTTTTGGAATATTCTGCTATATAAATTCCACTAAGAATACCGATAGGAATTCCGATAAGCCCGCCAATACCTAAAAGTATTCCGCTGCCGACAATTGCATTTGCCATTCCACCACCTTCTTCACCTACCGGTTTTGGAAGCTGAGTAAAAAAATCAATATTCAGAGATGAAAAGCCGGATTGAGTAGTGTAAATAAATATATAAAGAAGCGGTAGAATCGTTAATACAGATGCAACCACACAAAGAAATATCATCAGTGAATTGACAAATTTCCTGCGTTTAAGATTCTTCGGATTTTTAAATATTTTATCTGCTGTCATTTATATATAAATCTGTTTATCATGATTGTCTTGTAACACTGTAAATTAATAATCTTGCCATTGAATTTACTATAAATGTTACGCCAAATAAGATCAGCCCAACTTCAATCAAAGCACTGACCTGCATTCCTCCTGAAGCTTCTGCAAATTCATTTGCAATGACAGATGCCATTGTATAAGCCGGTTCAAATAAAGAAGCTTTGATCTGAGCTTTATTTCCAATTACCATTGTAACAGCCATTGTCTCCCCTATTGCTCTACCTAGTCCAAGCACAGCACCACCTAAGATTCCGCTTCGTGCATTTAATAATGCCATTTTTATTCCTTCCCATCGGGTCGCACCTAATGCATATGCAGCTTCTTTTTGAGAAACAGGAATCGCCTTTAATACATCTCTTGTGATCGCAGTAATAATTGGTGTGATCATTATTGCTAAAATTATTGAAGCTGTCAATAATCCAGTACCATACATTGTTCCCTGAAAAAATGGAAGGAAACCAAATACATCCTGAAGGAATGGCTGAATTGTCGTTCGCATATATGGAGCCAGTACGAATATTCCCCAAAAGCCGTAAATAATGCTCGGAATAGCTGCAAGAATCTCAATCAAAAAACTCAGTGAAGTTTTGATGGACTTATGTACAATCTCTGATAAAAAGATTGCGACTCCAATACTGATCGGTAGTGAAATAAGGAGTGCAAGAAATGACGATACTATTGTTCCGTAAATGAAAGTCAGTGCACCGAATTCTTCCTTCACAGGATCCCAGTTCTCTGAAAAAATAAATCCGAAACCAAATTTTTCTATGCTTTCGGATGAGTCAATAAACATCTCATATATCATGTACATTACTAAACCCAGGATGCTCAGAGCAAATATGAGTGTAAGATTCTCAAAGAAAATATCCCCAAGTTTCTTTTTACCCTTTATTTCATTTTTAGAATTTTCCGTAGCTGATTATAATAATTTAATTTTAATATTTACTGAACTTTAATTCCTTTTATTTTGGTCAATGCCTTTTCAGTAACACTCTTTGGAAGAGGAGCATATCCCAATTCTGTTGCATAAGATTCACCCGTTGTTAGCGCCCATTCTAGAAATGCTTTCATTGTTTTACCATTAAATGCATTTTTCTGTGTGTCAAAAATAAGAATATAAGTAAAACTTGAGATTGGATAAGAATTTTTTCCTTTTGCATTTGTGATAGATATTCTAAGATCATCAGGCATATCTGAGATCGAATTATCTGCTGCATTGGTAAGTGTTTCAAGTGTCGGTAAAATAAATTCACCATCTGCATTTTTGATCTC